>Ga0308165_1000275_pt1 | contig 116078 bp, 133 predicted proteins | sample PhyWR2_FD_201032 | JGI IMG/M metagenome (GOLD analysis project Ga0308165, IMG submission 201032) | Phyllosphere microbial communities from UC Gill Tract Community Farm, Albany, California, United States - DLSLW.R2 | ecosystem: Host-associated > Plants > Phyllosphere > Unclassified | place... | reverse complement strand
TTGCCAATCTCCCCCCTTGAGGGGGAGATGTCCGGCAGGACAGAGGGGGGTAACGACACCCAGCACCGTCGATGATTTCACTGCGGTGTACTGTGATGTGATTTATGCGACGCGCTTCAGATCTTTTTTTGCATGTCTCCCAAAACCGCTGCACAGTTTAGGCAGACATCCTTTAGTTCTCCGCCATACCGGCCTTGAGCTGGTATCCAGCCAACTCAAGTCCTTGGGCTGAAAGGAGTTCTTCTCGTCGCGACAGAGGCGCACCGGCATTCGAGGCGCGGGTTTCTCCAATCGACGAGGCGATATGCACAAACGGAAAAGGGCCGCCGAAGCGACCCTTCCATGAGTTTGGTCCTGTTTACAGACCCGGGACTGTTTCTCAACGTTCCGAAGGCAAAGAAGTTTACGCCGAGGGTTGCCCCGTCGCAAAACCACCCTTTCCATTGCCTGCACCAGAGACCGAAATCTCACTAGACATTGGATCACCTCCTTCCGATACGTTGAACATAATTAGAAGGTAGTACGATTCGTCATTAATGCAAGAGGCACTCGTCACGACACCTTCATCACGATCTTGCCGATATGATTGCTGCTTTCCATCAACCGGTGCGCGTCCACGACCTCTTCCAGCGTGAACACCCGGTTGATCACAGGCGCGACCTTTCCGCTTTCGATGAGCGGCCAGACCTGCTCGACAAGCTCATCACGGATGGCGCGCTTCTCGTCGGCGGTGCGGGGGCGCATGGTGGAGCCGGTGACAGTGAGGCGTTTGACCATGATCGGCCGCAGGTCGACCTTTTCGGCTGTCGCACCACCCAGAAAGGCGATGATGGAGAGGCAGCCATCCTTGGCGAGTGCCGCAAGGTTCTTTTCGAAATAGGCCGCACCGATCATGTCGAGAACGACATCGACGCCCTTGCCGCCGGTTTCGGATTTCACGATTTCGGCGAAATCCTCCTCGCGGTAGTTGATCGCGCGCTTGGTGCCGAGCTTCACGCAGGCCTCGCATTTTTCCGCTGAGCCCGCTGTGGCATAAACCTCCGCGCCAAAGGCTTTCGCAAGCTGGATCGCCGTTGTGCCAATACCGCTGGTGCCGCCATGGATGAGCACGGTCTCACCTTCCGTCAGGCCCGCCATCTGGAAGAGATTGGCCCAGACGGTGAAAAAGGTTTCCGGTAGTGCGGCGGCTTTGACGGCGTCGTAACCTTTGGGGAAGGGCAGCGCCTGCCCGGCGGGAACGGTGCAATATTCGGCGTAGCCGCCGCCATTGGCGAGCGCACAGACCTTGTCGCCGAGCTTGAACTCCTCAACGCCCTCTCCAAGTGCAACGACCTCGCCGGCGATTTCCAGCCCGAGGATGGGGCTTGCACCTTTGGGCGGCGGATAGATACCCTGTCTCTGCGCGACGTCTGGACGGTTGACCCCCGCCGCCTCGACCTTAACGAGAATCTCCCCTCGGGCGGGCTTCGGCAAAGGCGCTTTTGAAGGCCGCATCACTTCCGGGCCGCCATGGGACGGAAGATCGATGAAGCGCATTGTTTCGGGCAGCGTCTTGGTGTCGGACATGGGCAGGGGCAACTCCTCACTTGTCGGCGTTACCTGAAGATGTAGGTCAGATGTGCGCTCGAGGGAAGGAGGCCGTTTGTCGCTGGTGTCAATTTGCCTCGCCGAATACCCTGACGACGAGACCGCCTTCGTTCTCTTTCGCGGCCGCCTTGACGCTGGCGATCTCGCTGCCAATCCGCTCGGGATTGGCGATGATCGATCCCCTCGGCAAGATGAGGACGCCGATGGAGCAGCGCAGCAGCGCAAAATCCCGTTCATTGCCGTTGCGGTCCTGGCCCTTCATGCACCCGGCGGCACGGTCTTCGTCGGAATAAAGCCCGGCGACGTCGTCGTGAAAATCGCTGAGCAGCCGCTCCAGGATTTCCATCAGTTCCTCCACCGACCAGTCACGCACGCCGATGAAGAAATCGTCGCCGCCAATATGGCCAAGGAAGCAGTCACCGGCGAAGAAATAGCGGCGCATCAGCGCCGAAAACAGGGTGATGGCGTGGTCGCCGGCGTTGAAGCCGTATTTGTCGTTGAAGGGTTTGAAATTGTCGAAGTCGCAATAGCAGAAGAAACGCGTCTCGTCGCCGTCGCTGCAACTGTCGGCAATGAAGCCGCCAATCGCGCGGTTGCCGGGCAGCGCCGTCAGCGGGTTCTGGTCCTGCGCCATCTTCAGCTGTTTTTCATTGATCACCTTGATCAGCGACGCGGCCGAAACGATGCCGGCATATCGCATGTTTTCGGTCAGGATGATGCAGGCGCTGCCACCCATGCTGGCGAACATGTTCATCAGCTGGTCCGCATCCGCATCGAGGCCGACGATCGGCGCAGGATCGACGAAATGGGAAATGGTGCGCTCATAGATCTTGTTCTTGAGCAGATCGCGGCCGAAGGGCCGGTAGATATATTCCTTGAGGTGATATTCGTTGATGACGCCGCGCGGTTCGCCATTGGCGTTGAGAACCGGGAAGAAGGCCTGCTGCGGATTTCTGCGAAAGAGTTCGAAGACGCTGTCGACGCTGTCATGTTCGAACACGGTAGGGAGGCGCTCGATCTCTCGGCGGATCAGAATCTCGTCCAGCGTCTGGCTGTTGCGTCGCGTCACGCCCACGCGGTTGAGGTGCGGAAAACTTTCGGGCAATTCGCTGGTGAAGACCGTCGGCTTGGCGATCAGCCAGCCCTGCACCAGATCGACGCCGAATTCGCGGCAGGAGAGGAATTCCGCTTCCGTTTCGATACCTTCCGCAATTACCCTGACGCCGAGAACATGGGCGATATTGACGATGTTGCGCACCAGATGCTGCTTGCGCGGCAGATGGTCGATACCGGAGATGAAATGCCGGTCGATCTTGAGGTAATCCAGCGGGAAGTCGCAGAGCAACTTCATCTCGCCGTGGCCGGCGCCGAAATCGTCGATCGCCAGCTTAAAGCCTTCCTTGCGCATGCGGGCGATCAGCGACGTAAATTCCGGCACGCTGGTATTGTCGAACCGTTCGGAAAGCTCAAAGCAGATGGAGGAGGCGGGAATGCCCGCCCGGGCCAGATGGCCGACGAGCTTGTCGAGAATGACATCGCCGTGCGGAATGAGCCGCACATCGAGATTGAGGAAAAGCGTGGCGGATGAGAAGTCGGGCAGGGTGGAAAATTTCGCGAGCGCCCGGCTTGCCAGCATCTGCTCGAAGGCCTTGAGTTCGCCATCTGCGGCGGCCTGGTCGAGAAGCGCCAGCGGACTGGAAAAACCAAGCCGGTCATGGCCGCGCATCAGCGATTCATAACCGAAAATCGTGCCCGTCGTCGCTTCCACAATCGGCTGGAACGCCGTTTCCAGCACCAGTTTCGCCATCGGAAACATCTGCCCGGAGGCAAAACGCCTGATGACATCGTTCTCTAGCGCGACGGCCTGCATTTCTGTTTCTCCGCTATTGTCCGTCCCCTCGATGGCTAACCTTGGGGGATCCCGTCTCTTTTGCGGTGAACAATTGCAGATTACAGGTCAACAAAAGCTTTCACGACTGTGAAGCTTTAATGAAGGTTTTGTAACGGCCCCGTGCAATTACATAGGGCCGCAGTGCCGGGTCTCATGCCCGGCGGATATGCCCGCTATGCGCGGCATAAAGTTCCGCCACGTTCAGACGTTCCCGGTCCGCTTCGACGGGTTGTGTGGACTTTGCGCCTGTGCCATGTGCGGCCGATGCCGCCCATAATCTCAGCGCTTCCCTCACAACCTCGCTGCCGGAAGCATAAGCCCCGCAGTTCACGGCTTCGCGCATTCTTGCTGCCTGTTCCGGGGAAATCGATACTGTCACCATTGGCATGATATCACTCCCTTAACCGTCGTTTAGAATTCCGGCAAACTTTTTGAGAAGGCTGCCATTACGGTCTATGTGCGGGCGTTCTTATGTTTTCGTCTGGCGCCGCTTCCAGCGAAATTTATATCATCAGACACCATACCACGAAACGCGTCTCATTCCCAATTCGCAGTATATCACGGTTTAGTTTTTCCCCCGTGAGCCCGCCGGGGCACGGAGATTTCAAGCCGCCTCGCGTGCTTCCTGACGATCATAGCGACGGCCCGCGGCGGAAAATATGATCCATCGCAAATCCGCGACATAAAATGGCGCATTTTTTATTGATTGATCACTCAATCAAGAATAATTTGCCGTCCGTCAAGGAGACGCTTATGCCCAAGATCGGAATGGAGCCTTTGCGCCGCAAGGCGCTTGTGGATGCGGCGTTGCGCACCATAGGCCACCATGGTTCACTGAATGTGACAATGTCTGATATCGCCCGGGAAGCGGGCGTGTCGGCAGCGCTTGCGCATCATTATTTTGGCAGCAAGCAGCAGCTGCTTCTGGAAACCATCCGCAGCCTGCTGCGTGATCTGAGGCGCGATGCCGTGGCGGCACTGATCCGTGCCTCCGGTCCGCGTGAAAAGCTGAGCGCCATCGTGCACGTCTCCTTCCAGAGTGACCAGTTCACGCCCGAAACGGTAGCGGCCTGGCTTGCCTTTTACGTCGAGGCGCAGCGCTCGGAAGAAACGCGCCGCCTGCTGGTCATTTATTCCCGCCGCCTGCGCTCCAATCTCATGGCGAGCCTCAACCGGCTTTGCCCACCCGACGATGCCGCGCGCATCGCCGAAGGGGCAGCCGCCCTGATCGACGGGCTTTATATCCGCCACAGCCTGCGTTCCGCCCCGCTTGGCCTCGCTTCCGCGCCGGCGCTTGTCGAGGATTATTTCGACATGCAGCTCAAATCTTTTCCCGATGGACAGCGCGCCAAGCCGTCCATCCGCACTCTCTAGGAGACTTCGACATGACCATTGCGACGCCGCTCAAGGCGCAGCCGAAAGCCTCGCATTTCATCGACGGGGATTATGTCGAGGACAATACCGGCACGCCGTTCGAGAGCATCTTCCCTGCAACGGGCGAAATGATTGCAAAACTGCATGCGGCAACGCCCGCCATCGTCGAGCGCGCCATCGCCTCGGCCAAGCGCGCCCAGAAGGAATGGGCGGCGATGAGCCCCATGGCCCGCGGTCGCATCCTCAAGCGCGCCGCCGATATCATGCGCGAACGCAACGATGCGCTTTCCACGCTCGAGACGCTGGATACCGGCAAGCCAATCCAGGAAACCATCGTCGCCGATCCCACCTCCGGCGCCGATGCCTTCGAGTTTTTCGGCGGCATCGCACCTTCGGCGCTGAATGGCGATTACATCCCGCTCGGCGGCGATTTCGCCTATACCAAGCGCGTGCCGCTCGGTGTCTGCGTTGGTATCGGCGCTTGGAACTATCCGCAGCAGATTGCCTGCTGGAAGGCTGCACCGGCCCTCGTCGCCGGCAATGCCATGGTCTTCAAGCCGTCTGAAAACACCCCGCTCGGCGCCCTGAAGATCGCCGAAATCCTGATTGAGGCCGGACTGCCCAAGGGCCTCTTCAACGTCATTCAGGGTGATCGTGATACGGGGCCGCTGCTCGTCAATCATCCCGATGTCGCCAAGGTCTCGCTCACCGGCTCGGTGCCGACCGGCCGCAAGGTGGCGGCCGCCGCTGCCGGGCATCTGAAACATGTGACGATGGAACTCGGTGGCAAGTCGCCGATGATCGTCTTCGACGACGCCGATATTGAAAGTGCCGTCGGTGGGGCCATGCTCGGCAACTTCTATTCCTCCGGCCAGGTCTGCTCGAACGGCACGCGTGTCTTCGTGCAGAAAAAGGCGAAGGAGCGTTTCCTCGAAAACCTGAAGAGCCGCACCGAAGCGATGATCCTTGGTGATCCTCTTGATTACGCCACCCATCTCGGCCCGCTGGTCTCCAAGGCCCAGCAGGAAAAGGTTCTGTCCTATATCGAAAAGGGCAAGGCAGAGGGTGCAACGCTGATCACCGGTGGCGGCATTCCCAACAATGTCGCGGGTGAGGGTGCCTATGTTCAGCCGACTGTCTTTGCCGATGTCACCGACGACATGACCATCGCCCGCGAGGAAATCTTCGGGCCTGTCATGTGCGTTCTGGATTTCGACGATGAGGACGAGGTTCTCGCCCGCGCCAACGCCACCGAATTCGGCCTTGCCGGCGGCGTCTTCACCGCGGACCTCGCCCGCGCCCACCGTGTGGTGGATGGGCTGGAGGCGGGCACGCTCTGGATCAACACCTACAATCTCTGCCCGGTGGAAATTCCCTTCGGCGGCTCCAAACAATCCGGTTTCGGACGAGAGAATTCCGCGGCGGCGCTGGAGCATTATAGCGAATTGAAGACCGTTTATGTCAGCACGGGGAAGGTGGACGCGCCTTATTAATTAGGTTCGGCGGATGGGGCTTACCCCCCTCTGTCCTGCCGGACATCTCCCCCTCAAGGGGGGAGATCGACCCGAGGCGAAGTCCCGCCCATCTCGATGTTTGAGATTGAAGTGACGAAAGAGCGTCTTGCCGATCTCCCTCCTTGAGGGGGAGATGTCCGGCAGGACAGAGGGGGGTGAGCCCCAACCGAATACATTCATCGGAACCGAGCCCCCAGTGGAGCAAACAATGCAAGCAGATTACGTCATCGTCGGCTCCGGCTCTGCGGGCTCCGCCATCGCCTACCGCCTGTCGGAAGACGGCCGTTATTCTGTCATCGTCATCGAAGCAGGCGGTTCGGATTTCGGCCCCTTCATCCAGATGCCGGCGGCACTCGCCTGGCCGATGAGCATGAAGCGCTACAATTGGGGTTATCTCTCCGAGCCCGAGCCCAATCTTGACAACCGCCGCATCACCGCGCCGCGCGGCAAGGTCATCGGCGGCTCGTCCTCCATTAACGGCCTTGTTTACGTTCGCGGCCATGCCGAGGATTTCAACCGCTGGGAGGAGCTTGGCGCGCAGGGCTGGGCCTATGCGGATGTGCTGCCCTATTTCAAGCGAATGGAACACAGCCACGGCGGCGAGGAAGGCTGGCGCGGTACGGATGGGCCGCTGCATGTTCAGCGCGGACCGGTCAGCAATCCGCTGTTCCACGCCTTCATTCAGGCGGGCGCGCAGGCGGGCTTTGAGCTGACGGACGACTATAACGGCTCCAAACAGGAAGGTTTCGGCCTGATGGAGCAGACCATCCACAATGGCCGCCGCTGGTCGGCCGCCAATGCCTATCTTAAACCGGCGCTGAAACGCGGCAACGTCACGCTGGTCAATGGGTTTGCCCGCAAGGTCATCATCGAGAATGGCCGTGCCGTCGGCGTCGAGATCGAGCGCAGGGGTGGGGTGGAAACCGTAAAGGCCAATCGCGAGGTCATCGTTTCGGCCTCCTCCTTCAACTCGCCGAAACTGCTGATGCTCTCAGGCATCGGCCCCGCCGCGCATCTGAAAGACATGGGCATCGAGGTGAAGGCGGATCGTCCCGGTGTCGGCGCCAATCTTCAGGACCATATGGAGTTTTATTTCCAGCAGGTCTCCACCAAGCCGGTCTCGCTTTATTCATGGCTGCCATGGTTCTGGCAGGGGGTTGCCGGTGCACAATGGCTGCTGTCGAAAGGCGGGCTCGGTGCCTCCAACCAGTTCGAGGCCTGCGCCTTCCTGCGCTCCGCACCCGGTCTGAAACAGCCTGACATCCAGTATCATTTCCTGCCCGTCGCCATCTCTTATGACGGCAAGGCGGCGGCGAAAAGCCATGGCTTTCAGGCGCATGTCGGTTACAACCTGTCGAAATCGCGCGGCAACGTCACCCTGCGCTCCGCCGATCCGCATGACGACCCGGTAATCCGCTTCAACTACATGAGCCACCCGGAAGACTGGGAAAAATTCCGCCATTGCGTGCGCCTGACGCGCGAGATTTTCGGCAAGAAAGCCTTCGACGATTTTCGCGGGCCGGAAATCCAGCCGGGTGAAAACATCGAGACGGACGAACAGATCGACGCCTTCCTGCGCGAGCATCTGGAAAGCGCCTATCACCCCTGCGGAACCTGCCGGATGGGCGACCGCGACGACCCGATGGCGGTCGTCGACCCCGAATGCCGGGTGATCGGCGTGGAGGGGCTGCGGGTCGCCGACAGCTCGATCTTCCCGCATGTGACCTACGGCAACCTCAATGGCCCCTCGATCATGACCGGCGAAAAGGCGGCTGATCACATCCTTGGCAAAACCCCGCTGCCGCGCTCCAATCAGGAGCCGTGGGCGAACCCGCGCGCGGCCGTCAGCGACCGCTGAGGATCAATGGTAATCATCTTCGCGTTGGTGGCGGATCGCGAGGATTGTTACTTTCTCGGCACTTTCTATCTCAAAAAGAACGACATAGCCTGACGAGCCAAATGGAATAAGAAACTCCCTCAGAAAGGGATTTTCTGCATCTACTTTCCGGCAGCTCAGCGGAAAATCCGCAAGTGCGGCAATTCCTTTTTCGATGGCCCTGTAGGCTCGCTTCGCCGCATATTTGTCCTGGCGAAGGAGATGTGCATAGAGGCGTGTTATATTGTCGCGCGCTCTGTCGGCAAGAAAAACCTGAAATGTCACTTGTCGTTGTCTTCAGCAAGCTTTTCGTCAAGCATAGCCTTCAGCTCTGCAAGAACGTCCTCGGCTTTGTGATAGACGCCCGTTCGCTTGGATTCTTCGCGCGCTGCAAGCCCCTGCTTGATGAACTCCGCCTGAGATTTACGGATTTCCACCTGCTTGCGCACGGCTTCTTCCATAAATGCCGAAAGCGTCTCGCCGTCCTTCAGCACGCTTTCGGCTGCCTCGCGAAAATCCGCTGTCACCCGCAGCGAAGGAATTGTTGCCGTTTTCATGGATCGTCTTCCTGCGTTGCAATTGCGATGCATAAGATCGGTCATCGGCAGTGATAAGTCAAATGCAAAACCTTGCAATCGCTGGCCTTGAGGCAGATAAACGGGCTTAACGTCTGCCGAACACCAATCACCGATCCGGATCGCCATGCCCGCCGATTACAAGAAGCTGAAGATGCTCCGCCGTTCCCGCGTTGTCTGGGGGTCGTGGCGGGTGTGGAGGCCGAGGGCGGTTTTCTGGGTTGGCGCGATTGCGGTCGGCATTATCAGTGTCGCTTTTGCCTGGGCGGCGGATCGCGCCCAGCATCTTTTCTCGACAGTGACATCCGCAGGCGAATGGGCGTTTCTGCTGCCGCTCCTCATCACGCCGCTCGGTTTCACGCTCTGCGCCTGGCTTGCGATCTCGGTTTTTCCCAATGCCGGTGGCAGCGGCATTCCGCAGGCGATTGCCGCGCGGCACCTGCGTGACGATGCGGATCGTTCGCGGCTTCTGTCGCTGAAACTCGCTTTCGGTAAGGTGGTGCTGACGGTCGCCGGCCTTCTCTCCGGCGCTTCCATCGGCCGTGAGGGGCCGACCGTTCAGGTCGGGGCCTCCATCATGCTGCAGGCTGCCCGCTGGGGCGGCATGGCGCAGGCCAAGGGCCTCATTCTCGCCGGCTCGGCGGCCGGCATTGCGGCGGCCTTCAACACGCCGCTTGCAGGCATCGTCTTTGCCATCGAGGAAATGAGCAAGACCTACGAATCCCGCGCCAACGGCCTGGTGCTGACCGCGGTCATTCTCTCCGGTCTTGCGTCGCTGGCGCTGGTCGGCAGCTATACCTATTTCGGCACCAGTTCGGTCATGGCGAAAACGATGATGGACTGGCTGCTGGTGCTGATCTGCGGTGTTGGCGGCGGCGCATTCGGGGCGCTGTTCAGCGCCGGGGCCCTGCGTCTGTCCGCGCGTATCCGCCGTTTTGCCCAGACCATGCCGCTAAAGCGCATGCTCGCGGTCGCCGCCGCCTGCGGCCTTGCCTCCGCCGTGATCGGCATTGCGACAGGCGGCGCAACCTTCGGAACGGGCTATGAACAGGCACGCGCCGCAATCGAAGGTGAGGCCGCGCCGGCCTTCTTCTTCATCGAAAAGCTGGCGGCGACGTTTCTTGCCATGATGTCGGGCATTCCCGGCGGCATCTTCGCGCCGTCGCTGTCGGTCGGCGCCGGTTTCGGCAGCACCATGGCAAGCCTGCTTGGCACCAGCATCGGCCTTGGCGCCATCGTCGGCATGGCGGGATATTTCGCCGGCGTCGTGCAGGCGCCGATGACCGCCTTTGTCATCATCCTTGAAATGACCGGCAATCATGAAGGCGTCATTCCCATCATGGTTGCGGCAATGCTCGGATATCTGACCTCGCGTCTTTTCTCGCGGGAGCCGCTTTATCACGGCCTGTCGCGGGTCTTCATTGCCCAGAGCATCCGCGCCCGGCGCGCCGCTCAGGCCAGCGAAACGTAATGGCTTACGCCCGGATTCCCGCGACGCCGAAATAACCGAGCCCCGGTATCTTAATTCCCGGCCGGACGAAGTCGATGCCGGCGACGAGACCGAGGAAATTGACCTCGAAACCGCTGCGCGCGCCGGCCGAAACGCCGAACAGCCCGCCAAGGGAGACGCTTGCATCCTTCCAGTCATCGGCAATGTGGTAAAACGCGCTATCCGGCAGATAGTCGCGGCCGACCGCATCCGGCGGCAGCACGACGCCCAGTTCCGGCACGCTGCGCAGCACATGGGCAACGAAGGTGTTGGAGTTGGGGCCGGGATAGATGCGGTAACCACCCGGCTTGCCATAAGGATAGTCGGCAATTGCTTTTTCGATTTTCGGGATGAGCTTTTCCGCCGCCGCGCCGTGAATGGCCACCACCTGACGCGGCGTGTTGGAATACCAATAGGCATCCGCCGCATACCCGTTATGGCGGATCGGCGTGCCCCAGCCCACCTTGTCATACCGGTCATAGGTGGTGGCACCAGGCTTCTTCAGCACGACCCAGGCATGGCTGGCGACGGAGCCCTTGAAGCCGCCGGTCATGGCGGAAAAGACGTAGATGGCGGCTTGCCCGTCGCTCGACGCTGGCGGCAGCATGCCAGAGGACGACCATCTGGCGGCGTTCCAGCCGCGCGGATGGTCCTTCATGGCCCATAGACCGGCCGATGCCAGCGCGGGTAGCAGATAAATAACGGCAATCGCCAGCAGCAGACGTTTCGCAAATTTCACTGATAGCCCCGTGCATCGAAAAATCAATTGCGGTATCAACGACATAAAATCAGAATTTTTTGAGGCTGAACGAATGAACAATTCCGTTACCGTCGAAGTGACCCGCGGCAATCTCGTGGAAAGCCGCCATCAGGGTCTTGCCGTGGTGGTGGATGGCGATGGCGGGGTGCTGTTTTCGGCCGGCGATATTGAGCGCGGGATCTTCCCGCGTTCCGCCTGCAAGGCCATGCAGGCGCTGCCGCTGGTGGAGAGCGGTGCGACGGATGCCTACGGTTTCGGCAACCGCGAACTGGCGCTGGCTTGCTCTTCCCATTCCGGTGAAGACGCCCACGCGGAACTCGCCGCCGCCATGCTTGCGAAAGCGGGCCGGGATGTCGACACGCTGGAATGCGGCGCGCACTGGTCGTCGGACCAGAAAACCATCATTCATCAGGCCCGCACGCTGGAAAAGCCGACGGCGCTTCACAATAATTGCTCCGGCAAACATTCCGGCTTCATTTGCGCCTGCTGCCATACCGGCACGGATCCCAAAGGCTATGTCGGTTACGATCATCCTCTGCAGCGGCAAATCCGCGCCACGATGGAGAGCCTGACGGGCGCGGCGCTCGGCCATGACAATTGCGGCGTGGATGGCTGCTCCATTCCCACCTATGCCGTGCCGCTCAAGGGGCTGGCGCATGGTTTCGCCAAAATGGCGACGGGCAGGGGGCTCGAGGCAGAACGCGCGAAAGCCTCGCGCCGCCTCATCGAGGCCTGCATGGCCGAACCTTTTTACGTGGCAGGCACGGGTCGCGCCTGCACGAAGCTGATGCAGATCGCGCCCGGCAAGATTTTCGCCAAGACCGGGGCGGAAGGCGTTTTCATCGCCGCCCTGCCGGATCAGGGGATTGCCATGGCGGTGAAATGCGAAGACGGCACGACACGCGCGGCCGAAGCCATGGTCACGGCCTTGCTTGCTCGCTATTTTGATGACGGCAGTGCCGAGCAGCAGGCTTTAAAAGGCATGGCGAACCGCCAGATGCGCAACTGGAACGGTATCCATGTCGGCGATATCAGCGTTGTCGGGCTTTAAATAACCTTTGACGCGGCCGTTTGCCGGCACGATGATGCGGTGTCCTGCGTGTGATGGCTATCCCCATGGCCGCCGGCAGGCGCGGCGTCCGCATGAGCAACAGGTGGGCGCTCTCATTGCTTTGGAGGTCGCATATCCATGTTCACACTGTTTTTCTCCCCCGGTTCCTGCTCCCGCGCCAGCCATATCGTGCTTGAGGAATCCGGCCTGCCTTACAAGGCCCACCGCGTCAATTTCGCGGAGGGCGAGCAGCGCTCCGAGGCATTTCTGCAGATCAATCCCAAGGGCCGCGTGCCGGCACTGGCAACGGCGAGCGGCGTGCTGACGGAGACGCCCGCCATCCTCGCTTTCATCGCCCAGATGGCGCCTGAGAAAAAGCTGGCGCCGCTTGACGATCCCTTTGAGTTCGCGCTGATGCAGTCCTTCAATGCCTTCATTTCCTCCACCGTCCACGTTGCCCACGCCCATGGCCGGCGCGGCAGCCGCTGGGCGAATGAGGATGGCTCGCTTGCGGACATGAAGGCCAGGGTGCCGAAAAATATGGGCGAGTGCTTTGAGCTGATCGAGCACGGCATGCTGCACGGCCCATGGGTTCTGGGCACGGCCTATTCGGTGGCCGATCCCTATCTTTTCGTCATGTCCGGCTGGCTGGAAAGCGATGGTGTGGATATTGCCCGCTTCCCGAGAGTGCACGACCACTTCCGCCGCATGAACGACCGCCCGGCGGTGCAGCGGGCGCTGGAGGGGGAGAGGGGTTAATAGTCGCTATCGTCATCCTCGGGCTTGTCCCGAGGATCTGCAACCTATTGATTTTATTAGGCGTGGTTGGATCCTCGGGACAGGCCCGAGGATGACGTTGAGTATGGAGAGATGTCTCCAGCTCGCGCACAGAGCTCGTTTACGCTGCCTCGGCCGTCCGGCTGTCCCACATGGACTTGAACGCCGTGCGCGCCTGGCAGCGGGCGAGCCAGGCTTTCAGCGCCGGATGGGCATCGAACAGCGGCTGGTGCCCCTGCGCGTAACGGACGATTTCCGCCACATTGAGATCGGCTACGGTGAAGCGGTCGCCCACCAGATAATCATGCGTGGCAAGATGCTGTTCCAGCACCCGCAAGGGGCGTTTCAGCAGACGCGCGGCGACATCGATCACTGCCTTGCCGGCGTCGCTTTCCGCAAGGCCTTCGGCGATGGCGGAAGAAATCTTCAGCGAATTCGTTTCGATTTCAGTGGCAGCGAAGAAGGACCATTGCAGCATCGCCGCATCTTCCTTCAGATCGACCGGGGCGAGCGGCCCGCCATATTTGCGGGCGAGATAGAGATTGATGGCCATGGATTCGTAAAGCACCATGCCGTCATCCTTGATGCAGGGAATGGTGCCCATCGGGTTGACGGCGAGAAATGCCGGCGACAGCGTGTTGAGCGGCGCATCAGTGGCGAGCGGATCGGCGAGGCGGCGGGCCTGAATGACAGGAACATGCTTGAATTCTATGCCGAGTTCAGCAGCCAGCCACAATGTGCGCGTGGCGCGGGAACGGTACACACCGTAAATCGTCAACATCGAAATTACCCCTTGAAACCTGTGCGATTGCGGGCACGTTACGGTCTCGTCGTTGTAAAGTGAAGTTGTGGATGTCAGGGGTAGCTATGATTTTTTCTGATCCGTGAGCACGTCCGGATCCGGCGAAAGCCGGTTTTCAAAACGGTCGATGAAGCGCTCGAACAGGCGGCCGAATGTTTCCACATCCTCCGCCGGCCAGCCTTCCATTACATCCTCAATGACGCTCATCTTGGTCCGGCGCATTTCCCGCAAAAGGCTGGTGCCGAGCGGCGTGATTTCGACGATGCTGCGGCGGCCATCTTCCTGCGATACCCCACGTTTCAACAGGCCGCGCCCGACCATATCCGCGACGACCCGGCTGCCGCGCGAAGGGTCAATGCGCATGCCCTCGGCAATCGCACCCACGGTGACGTCGCCTTCGGCACGGCGCAGAATATCGAGAACATCGATATGGGAGAGTTCAAGACCCGGAGCGAGCTTGGCAAGCGCCATGCGGCCGATGATGCGGCGGCCGATCATGATGCGCATACGCGTCATCGTATTGCCGATCCGCTTGATGTCCTCGGGCAAATCCTCGTTCCAGTCTTCCTCGCTCGCCACTCTCAGCCTTTCCTTTCGATGCCGGTTTCCGATCACATTTAGCGCTGATAGCACAGATGTCAAAAACTTGCCATTGACATATATATGCCAATAGCACACAAATTGTCGCAGCAAAATCGCCGGAACTCAACGAGATTTTTCATGGATATGTCCACCGCCCCCGTGGCGCCGCTTGTGTCGGATCACCGCCGCAGGCTCATCGTTTTTCTGTTTCTGATGCTGGCCATGTTCATGGCCACACTCGACAACCAGATCGTCTCGACAGCGCTGCCCACCATCGTCGGTGAATTCGGCGCGCTGGAGCGTTTCGGCTGGATCGGCTCGGCCTATCTTCTGGCGACCAGCGCGGTCATGCCCGTTTATGGCAAGCTCGGTGATCTCTTCGGCCGCAAATATGTGATGATCGCGGCGGTCGTCATCTTCACGCTCGGTTCGCTCGCCTGCGGACTGGCATGGTCTATGGACTCGCTGATCGCGGCCCGTGTCCTTCAAGGGCTTGGCGGCGGCGGCATCATGGTGTCGATCTTCTCCGTTAATGCGGATCTGTTCGAGCCACGCGAGAGAGCTCGCTACCAGAGCTATTCCAGCCTCACCATCATGGCCTCGGGCAGTGTCGGCCCGATTCTCGGCGGGACCATGAGCGACCTGTTCGGCTGGCGGTCGATCTTCCTCATTAATCTGCCGCTCGGTATTATCGTCATCGCCGGCCTTGCTCTCATGCTGCCCTATCGTCGCCCGGCGAGACAGCCAAAGATCGATTATCTCGGTGCGGTTCTTCTGGCCGCCACCATTGCCAGCGTGGTGTTCTGGGCCGATAGCAGCGAACTGTTCGGCTCGCTGATCGCGGCCCCAAGCCTCGGCATCATTGCCTTTGCCGTCATCGCCGCTTTCCTGTGGGTGCAGGTGGAGCGCCGCGCGCCGGAACCCGTCGTGCCCCTGCGTCTCTTCAAGGACAGCACCTTTCCGCTGTTGATGATCGTTTCGCTGACCAGCGGCGGCATCGGTATCGGCATGGTCAATTATTACGCGCTGTTCCTGCAGACCACGACCGGGCTTTCGCCCTCCCATGCCGGCCTGTTCTTCATCGCCGTCACCGGCGGCATCGTCATGGGCTCACTTTCGGCCGGACGGCTGATCTCGATCACCGGCGTCTACAAGCCTTTCTCGGTGGCCGGCCTCACCATCAATGTCATCGCCATGCTGCTCTTCACGCAGATGCATGCCGGAACGCCGCTTTGGCTGATCGCGGTGCTGATGCTGGCGCAGGGTTTCGCCGTCGGCCTCGGCCAGCAGGCACCCATCATCGGCGTACAGAATTCCGCTCCCAAGGCCGATATCGGCGCGGCGAGCGGTGCGGTGACCCTGACCCGCATGGGCGGCGCGGCCATCGCCATCTCGGTCTATGGCGCCATCGTCTCGTCAAGCCTGAAAGGTGTCGCGATCGATATTCCCGGTGTCGGCAGGATCGAGGAACTGACGCCGAAAATGCTCGCCGAACTGCCCGCCGCCTCCCAGGCCGCCGTCGCCTCGCTTTATTCGGATGCGTTTACGCCGCTATTCTTCGCGGCCGCCGCCACCGCCGCGATTGGTCTTGCCGCGGCGTTGATGCTGAAACCGGTGCGCCTGCCGGCGGCGGTTGAAGCGAAGCCGGCGGAAGCAGCGGGAGAGTAGGAACGATTGCACGAAGGTGTGTCGGTTCCCGCGTGCACTTTCGTCCGTCTGCTCGCTCTTCCCTCATCCCTGTGCCTGTCACAGGGATCCAGCCAGCCCAAGTCCTTGGGCTGGAAAGACTCTAGCACCGCGCAGACGCGCGTTGGCTGGATTCCTGTGACAAGCACAGGAATGAGGAGGCGGGTGGCTCACCAGTTTCAGCCAAACAAAAACACCCCTGCGGGAAATTTAACGCCCGTTCCGCGTTATGCTCGCAGCACTTTACATTCGCGCGGGCGGCCCTATCTCAATGAATATGAAGCCGGAACAGCTGTTGAATTCCACGCCGAAGGGGCTTTATTGCCCGGCGGGCGATTTTTATATCGATCCCGTGCGCCCCGTAGCGCGGGCTCTCATCACCCATGGCCATTCCGATCACGCCCGCGCCGGCCATGGCGCGGTGCTGGCCACGCGCCAGACGCTCGATATCATGCGTATTCGTTACGGCGAGGATTTCTGCGGCAGCGAGCAGGCGGTCGGCTTCGGTGAGACGGTGGAGGTGAACGGCGTGACCGTCGGTTTCCACCCCGCAGGCCATGTGCTGGGTTCGGCGCAAATCTCCGTGGAAATGAATGGCCTGCGCATCGTCGCATCCGGTGATTACAAACGCGGCGTCGACCCCACCTGCGCGCCCTTCGAGACAGTGCCGTGTGATGTCTTCATCACCGAAGCCACTTTCGGCCTGCCGGTGTTTCATCATCCACTGCCGCGTGTGGAAATCGGCAAGCTGCTGACGTCCATCAAACAGTTTCCCGACCGCACCCATCTCGTCGGCGCTTATTCGCTCGGCAAGGCGCAACGCGTTATCCGGTTATTGCGCGATAATGGTTATGGTGATCCGATCTATATTCACGGCGCGCTGGCGCGGCTTTGTGATTATTACGTCTCGCAGGGCATCGATCTTGGTGATCTCAGGCCCGCGACGCTGGAAAAAAGCAACCCCGCCGCCTTTAAGGGTGCCATCGTTGTTGGTCCGCCCTCGGCCTTTCAGGAGCGCTGGGCGCGGCGTTTCAACGAGCCGCTGATCGCCTTCGCCTCCGGCTGGATGATGGTGCGGCAGCGCGCGAAGCAGGGCGGTGTGGAACTGCCGCTGGTCATATCTGACCATTGCGACTGGCCGGAACTGCTGGAAACCATCACGGAAATCGGCCCGCAGGCCGTCTGGGTCACCCATGGCCGCGAGGAGGCGCTGGTGCGCTGGTGCGAATTGCAGGGCATTGCCGCCAAGCCGCTGCATCTCGTCGGTTACGAAGACGAGGGGGACTGAAATGAAAGCCTTCGCCACGCTTCTTGATCGCCTTGTCCTCACGCCGTCGCGCAACGGCAAGCTGAAGCTGCTGACCGATTATTTCCGCGATACGCCCGATCCCGACCGGGGTTACGGGCTGGCGGCGATAGCCGGCACGCTGGACCTCAAAAGCGTCAAACCGGCCATGCTGCGCGAGCTGGTGATGGAGCGCATGGACGAGGTGCTGTTCCGTTATTCCTATGATTATGTCGGCGATCTGGCCGAGACCATTTCGCTGGTCTGGGGCAATATCGGCGGTGCTGACGATTCCGAGGCGCAGGATCCGCGCCTTGGCGAAGTCGTGACGCTGATGAATTCGCTGGGGCGTACCGAGGTGCGCGGCGCGGTGCGCGATCTGCTTGACCGGCTCGATACCTCCTCCCGTTTCGCTTTCCTCAAACTCGCCACCGGCAGCCTGCGTATCGGCGTTTCGGCCCGGCTGGCGCGGCAGGCGCTGGCGGATTTCGCGGATAAGGACATCACGGAAATCGAGACCCTATGGCATGGTCTGACGCCGCCCTACACCACGCTATTCTCCTGGCTGGAGGGCAAGTCGGACCGCCCGCTGCTGGCAACGCCCGCCATCTTCCATTCGGTGATGCTGGCGACACCGGTGGCCGAAGGTGATCTCGATGCGCTTGACCCCGCCGATTATGCGGCGGAGTGGAAATGGGACGGTATTCGTGTGCAATTGTCCCGTGCCGGCGAAACGCGAAAGCTTTATTCCCGTTCCGGCGACGATATTTCCGGCGCCTTCCCGGATGTGCTTGACGCCATCGATTTCGAAGGCGTGATGGATGGCGAATTGCTGATCGGTGGCACCGCGCGATCCAACAATCTCACCCGCACCTTCTCGGATTTGCAGCAGCGGCTGAACCGCAAGACGGTGACGGCGAAGATGCGGGATGACTATCCCGCTTTCATCCGCGCTTATGACCTGCTGTTCGAGGGCGAGAGCGACATTCGCGCGCAAACCTACCTGGAGCGCCGCAACCGGCTGTCTGACATCATCGAGCGCGCGCCGCATGATCGCTTCGACCTGTCGCCGTTGATTGGCTTTTCCAGCTGGTCGGAACTCGACACGCTGCGCGCCACACCGCCCGATGCTGTCATCGAGGGGGTGATGATCAAGCGCCGCGACAGCACCTATCAGGCTGGCCGCGCCAAGGGCCCCTGGTTCAAGTGGAAACGCGATCCCTATAATATCGACGCCGTGATGATGTATGCCCAGCGCGGCCACGGCAAAAGATCGAGCTATTATTCCGATTTCACCTTCGGTGTCTGGGCGGAAGGCGAGGATGGCGAACAGCTCGTGCCTGTCGGAAAGGCCTATTTCGGTTTCACCGATGCTGAACTGGAAGTGCTGGACAAGTTCGTGCGCGACAATACGGTCGAGCGATTCGGCCCGGTGCGGGCGGTGCGCGCCACTCCGGATTTTGGCTTCGTGCTGGAGGTGGCCTTTGAAGGTATCAACCGCTCCACTCGCCACAAGTCAGGCGTCGCCATGCGCTTCCCGCGCATCGCAAGACTGCGCGCCGACAAGCTGCCGGCTGAGGCCGACAGGCTCTCGACGCTGGTGGCGATGATCGATGGTGTGGAAGGTTAGGGAAATGAGGCAGCTTCGCGATCGTAAACCTTACCCTGTCCAGAAATTGCCATGATGGCTGCGAATACATTGTTGTCATTCGCGAATCCGTGATTGGACAGCTCCCCGCCGCAGTGCTGAACTGCTGTTACAACTATCCTCCTCAGGTGACCATATGGCAGACAAACGCTTTCTTTCCTCAGCCTTCGGACAGGAAGAGAGCGGCACGAGCATCCCGAGCCTGACCCGGCGAAGCCTGCTGGCCGGTGCCATGGGTCTGTCGGCGGCCGCATTTTTACCACCCCGCGCGAAAGCGGGCATTGTCGCCCCCGAGGTGCTGCCACTGGAACGGCAGGATTATGCGGAGGCGCGCAAACGGTTCCACACCCATCTCCTGCGAAAGATGGCCGCGCCGGAAAAATCATCGGTTCTCGGCACGCCACCGGGCGCGGAACGCGTCACCTATCCCGGCGGGCCGGATGGTTCGATCGAACTTGTCGCCTGGCTCTCCCATTACCAGCCCTCAAAAACGTTGAAACCCGCGGTCCTGTTTCTCCACGGTGGCAATGCCACCGGTGATGGCCATTGGGCGCTGATGAAGCCCTATTGGGAAGCGGGCTATGTCGTGCTTTTACCGTCTTTCCGCGGGGAGAACGGCCAGAGCGGCCATTATTCCGGTTTTTACAACGAAACGGCGGATGCGCTGGCGGCGGCGACCTATCTGGAAAATCTGCCCGGCATCGATAGAAACCGCTTCTTCATCGCCGGCCATTCCAATGGCGGCACGCTGACGCTTCTGGCCGCCATGAGCCGCAAGTTCCGCGCCGCAGCCCCCATCTCCGCCGGTGTCAATTCCTGGCGTTATTTCAACCGCTATAGCGACGAGATCTGTTTCGACGAGACCGACGAGCGCGAATTCATCATGCGCTCCTCCGTCTGCTTCGGCCCCAGCCTCAAATGTCCGGCGCTGCTTCTGCGCGGCACGGAGGAGCGGCCGTTTGATGCCGATCACCAGCTTTTCGTGGATCGCGCCCTGACATCCGGATTCAAGATCGACAAAAAACTGCTGCCCGGCACCCACAATGGCGTGGTGCCGCATGCGGTGGAGGAGAGCATCCGCCTTTTCAACGCATTTGTTTGAAACGCGATATGACGCCGCTGGTTAGGACGTGTGAGGTTTAGCTCTTGAGGATGGACGTCTTCGCCTGCTCCGCCCACCAGGCACCATCTTTCTTGTCGGCATATTGGGCGCGTTTGTTGGTGAATTGCCCCTGGGTGCACATCTCGCGGTAATTGCGCTCCGGCAGACCAAGCTCCTTGACGACGGCATGCACTACCGTCGGGCCGGTCATGTCATAAACGCTGACGAGCGTTCCCTCTTCGATATTCTGGGCAATACGGTCGGCGATCAGCTTCAGCGCCGGGTGACCGGGTCTGGAGGCCATGAAATAATTCGTCACTTCGCCATCTTTCATGGCGATGAAGACGGCTTCTTCATCCGGGCCGATCGCATCTTCCGGGCGGGCCGCGAAATTGGAATCGATGTCGAGATAGATACCGCCATCCTGCAAAAGGACCAAAATGCGCCAGAAATCCGCTTTGGCGGCACCCACCTGCAGCCGGCGGAAGGCATCGGCGTAACGCCCGGGAAAATGCCGGTCGATATAGGCCTGGCAGGCCTCGTCATCGTGATAACGATATTCGAATTCCGGGGTCAGCCAACGGTTGAACAGGAAATTCGCATAGATCGGCGTCGTTACCCGGTTGGAGTAATTCGTCTGCCAGATGATGCGTGGAATGGCTTTTTCCGATTTCGGGCGGCGGCGGGCCGGCTGGTGCGCTGGAAGCGTCTTTCTTCTGCCGGGCCGCAGGAACAGATCGATGGAGAAGATGACCTTGACGATGTTGCCGCCGATCTTGATCGCGCGGTACGCAATGGGGTTGTAGCCATGCTTAGTCAAGTTCAATGCTCCCGCGTGTGGAATCGCCAGCACTTCCTGTCGCTATTGTCACGCGCGTGGAAACGGCGGTACGCGGTATTTATTGTAGGCAATTAGTTTGTCAATACGCTGAAAACAAGATCGGCCGAGCCCGGATAAACGGGGCTCGGCCGGTTTCGGAAAAGCTATGGTCAGGCTTTGCGGCCGTTGAAGTAACCGAGCAGCCGCATGGCGTTGGCGGTCACCAGAACCGTGGCACCCGTATCCGCGAAGACGGCGAGCCACAGGCCGGAGAGGCCGGTGACGGTCGTGACCAGGAACACAGCCTTCAGGCCGAGCGCGATCGTCACGTTCTGGCGGATGTTGCTCATGGTGGCGCGCGAAAGGCCGATAAGGCGGGCGGCATCGCCGACATTGTTGCGCATCAGCGCCGCATCCGCGGCTTCCATCGCCACGTCGGTGCCGGAGCCGATGGCGACGCCGACGCTGGCCGCCGCAAGGGCCGGCGCGTCGTTGATGCCATCGCCCACCATCACCACGGTCTTCTTTTCGGCGAGCTTGCGGATTTCCTCGACCTTGTTCTGCGGCAGCAATTCGCCGCGCGCCTCAAGGCCCAGTTTGTTGCCGATTGCCTTCGCCGTGCGGGCATTGTCACCCGACAGCATCAGCGAGGAAATGCCCATATCCTTCAGCGCCTTGATGCCTTCTGCCGCATCCTTGCGCGGCTCGTCGCGCATGGCGAAGAGGCCGCTTGCCGCACCCTCGGCCATGACAACGGCCACGGTCTTGCCTTCGCTCTCCAGCTTGGCGATGCGGTCGGACAGGTCCTTCGAAACGTTGCCGACGTCGGTGGCGAAGCGCGGTGCGCCGATGAACAGGCGCTTGCCGCCGACATTGCCCTGCATGCCGCGTCCGGAAATCGCCTTGATCTCGGAACCGGGCAGGGGCTTCACGCCCAGCTTTTCGGCGTGGTTGACGATGGCCCGTGCCAGCGGATGGCTCGACTCATGCTCGATGGTCGCGGCCTGCGCAATCAGTTCGGCTTCGTTGCCGTCAAGCGCCACCACGTCTGTAACCACGGGTTCGCCGAGCGTCAGCGTGCCGGTCTTGTCGAAGGCGACGGTTTCGGTGCGTGCCAGCATTTCGATGACCGCGCCGCCCTTCACCAGCATGCCGTGGCGTGCCGCAGCCGAAAGGCTGGAGGCGATGGCCGCGGGAACGGAGATAACCAGCGCGCAGGGGCAACCGATAAGCAGGAGAGCAAGGCCGCGATAGATCCAGGTATCCCAGTCGCCGAGGCCGACAAGCGGCGGCACGACGATGGTGAGTGCGGAAATCGCCACGATCAGCGGCATGTAATAACGCGAGAAGCTCTGGATGAAGCGTTCCGTCGGCGCGCGGGCATCCTGCGCTTCTTCGACAAGCGTGATGATGCGGGCAATGGTATTGTCTTCCGGCGCGCGGTCGACACGGATGCGCAGCGAGCCGTCATGGTTGATCGAACCGGCAAAAACGCGCGCGCCCTTATCCTTGGCGACGGGAATGCTTTCGCCGGTCATCGGTGATTCGTCGACGCTGGATTGACCTTCCATGACAACGCCATCGGCGGCGATGCGGTCGCCGGGGCGGGCCACGACCACCTGGCCGATGCGCACCTGATCGGCGGCGATCTGCCGAAGCGAGCCGTTTTCTTCCACCAGCGCGGTTTTCGGCAGCAGCGAGCCGAGCGCCTTGATGCCGGAGCGGGCGCGGGCGGCCGCGAAACCTTCCAGCAATTCGCCGACGGAGAACAACAGCACGACAATGGCCGCCTCTTCCGCCTCGCCAATTATGATTGCGCCGATGGCGGCAATCGTCATCAGCATCTCGATGGTGAAGACCGCGCCGAAACGGGCGGCGTTGAAGGCATTTCTCGCGATCGGGAAAAGCGTGGCCAGCGTGGCGACGATGAAGGCATAGCTGCCCCAGGCCGGGAAGGTCAGTTCCGCCGCATAGGCGATGGCGACCAGCACGGTGCCGGTGAAGGTATTGCGTGCTTTCGCGCTGAGCCACCACGCGCCTTTTTCATCCGCGCCATGAGCATGCCCTATCTCGGCGCTCTGGCTTGCGGCGGCAGGTGCGGCAGCGTGCGATTGGCCAGCATGATCGTGGCCGGAATGGTCGTGACCTGAATGATCATGGTCGGAATGGTCATGATCATGCCCCTTGCAGGACTGGTGATCGTGTCCCGAATGGTCATGCGCTGCGTGGTCGTGGCCTGAGTGGTCATGGCCTGAATGATCATGATCGTGGTGATGGCCGCCGCATGTCGCGTGGTCATGGTCGTGATTCTGCTCAGGCGTCTTTTCGCGCGCGGTCTTTTCCTGCGGCAGCAGAGCGGGTTTGAAGCCGAGCTTGCGCAGCGTGTCCTCGATCTTTTCGACCGGGGTCTTGTTCTCGGCAAGCGACAGGTTCAGCCTTTCGCGGGCCACCGAGACCTTGACGTCGCCAACGCCGGGCAGGCGGGAAAGTGCGGTTTCGATCTTGGCCGCGCAGCTGCCGCAATCCATGCCGCCGACCGAAAAGATCAGTGCATTGTTCTTTTCAGCCGGTTTTCCGGCTTCATCATGGTGATGACCGCCGCAGGTGGAATGGTCGTGATGATCGGCCGCCTTTGCCTCGGGAGCCTTGTCGCGCGGCAGCAAAGCGGGCTTGAAGCCAAGCTTGCGCAACGTATCCTCGATCTTTTCGACCGGGGTTTTATTCTCGGCAAGCGACAGGTTCAACCTTTCGCGGGCAACCGACACCTTGACGTCTGCGACGCCGGGCAGGCGCGAGAGCGCGGTTTCGATCTTGGCCGCACAGCTGCCACAATCCATGCCGCCGACCTTGAAGGTCAGTTCCTCTGATTCCCCGTTCAAACTGCCGCGTGTCGAAATATTCATGGTTCTCGCTCCTGAATTCCAGTCGACAGCCAATCTGGCACCTCTAGCAACTAGAGCTTCAAGAGGAAAAATGCAGTTTTCCGATTTTTTTTGAAAATACCGACGCCAGCCTCGCGCCAGCCGCGCGGTTCATCATGCCGGCAGATTGGATTCCATGAAGCGGTTCAGATGATAGCACTCCTTTTGAAAAATGGTCGCCGGGCGGCCTCTCTGCTCGGGCTCGCCCTGCTGCCGCTGATGAGCGGCTGCCTTTTCGTGACGGATACGACCCGGATGGACCCGGACGTCTTCGTCAGGGAAACGGCGCCGGTCTTCAATTTTAATTCCGTCAGCTCCAATCGCCAGCCGGAACTGCCGCCGCAGCCCGGCCAGCTTTCGACGCGCCCGCCGGATCTGTTCAGAACCCGCTTCCATCAGGAATATGGCCCGCCAGTGCGCGGGCAGGGGCTGCAAGCCCCGCAGGTGCAGGGCTATAACGCGCCGCAGGCGCAGGGCCAGACGATGGCCTATGGTCTGCCTGTCTCCAACCCGCTGCACCGGGTCATGTATGGCCCGATCCGCGACGAGGACCGCTCGCTACCGGCCATTCCCTATGGCCGCATCGATCCGCGTTATCTCAGGCAGGAAGTCAGTTACCAGACGGCGGAAGCGCCGGGCACCATCGTGGTCGATACCAGACAGCATTTTCTCTATCTCGTGCAGTCCGGTGGTAAGGCGATCCGTTATGGCGTCGGTCTCGGCCGTGATGGTTATGCCTGGTCGGGCCGCGGCAAGATCCAGTGGAAAGCGAAATGGCCGCGCTGGACACCGCCCGACGAAATGGTCAAGCGCCAGCCTGAACTCACCTCCATCTCGGCCGCCAATGGCGGCATGACGCCGGGTCTCAACAACCCGCTCGGCGCCCGTGCGCTTTATATCTTCAAGGATGGCAAGGACACGCTGTACCGCGTGCACGGAACGCCTGACTGGCAGTCCGTCGGCAAGGCGACGTCCTCCGGCTGCGTGCGCATGCTCAATCAGGATGTGATCGACCTCTACGAACGTGTGCCGCAGGGGGCGCAGATTGTGGTTATCTGACCACGTTCTAAAAGAAAGAGATGCGGGCGTCGTTCCGCCAGCGCCTTCCGACTGGCTTTTAGCGGTCGGTTAACTATTTTCGCAATACGCCTGTACACGTGGAACAAACGATGTACAGCGGCGATATAGCCGTTCGAAATGTGGGACAAACCGGCCTTATGACAAGCACCGACACAGATCTTTCCAGACGTACTTTCCTTTCCCTTCTGGGTATTTCCTCCGCTTCATTGCTGGCCGGCTGCGCGTCCTCCGGCACGGGTGAAGCCATTCGCCAGCAGGCGAGCAGCATCGGCAGCGATTTCCGACAGATGTTCTCGTCGGGCGTCAGCGATGCGGAGCTGGCCGTCATGTACGGCTCGGTCGAGGATGGCGGTTACGTCATTCCCGCGGTTCCCTATCAGAAGATCGACCGCCGCTATTATCGCCAGCGGGTCGTCGACCCGACCGGCGAACGCCCCGGCACCGTCGTCGTCGATACGCGCTCGCGCTTCCTTTATGTCGTGGAGCAGGGCGGCAGCGCCATGCGCTACGGCGTCGGCATCGGCCGCGATGGTTTCGCCTGGTCGGGCGAAGGTGTCATCCAGTGGCGCCAGAAATGGCCGAAATGGACCCCGCCGGACGAAATGGTCGCCCGCCAGCCGGAACTGGTCAAATATTCCTCCAAGAACGGCGGCATGCCGCCGGGCCTGAAAAACCCGCTCGGTGCCCGCGCGCTCTATATCTTCCAGAACGGCAAGGACACGCTCTACCGCCTGCACGGCTCGCCGGAATGGAACTCCATCGGCAAGGCTGTCTCCTCCGGCTGCGTGCGCCTGATGAACCAGGACGTCATCGACCTCTACGACCGCGTGCCGCAGAAGGCGCGTGTGGTGGTGTGGCAGTAAGCCGAAAACTCCTCGCATAAAAAGGCGGCCTCGTGCCGCCTTTCTCTTTTCCGGCCTATGGCCGGGAGAGACCTTCCTTCAGCGCATTCACCTGATCGCGCAGCTGCGCCAGTTCCTCCAGCCCGCAGCCGGTGGCGCCGCCGATGGCGGCCATGATCTTCACACCCTCTTTCTTGAGGTCGGCGCCTTTAGGCGTCAGCGCCACCAGCACCTGACGCTCGTCCACCGTGCCCCGTTTGCGGGTGATCAGACCGGCGTGCTCCAGCCTCTTGAGAAGCGGCGACAGCGTGCCTGAATCGAGGCCCAGCATTTCGCCGAGCGCCTTGACGGTGGATGTTTCCTTTTCCCACAGCGCCATCATGACGAGATATTGTGGATAGGTCAGCCCGATCGGGTCGAGCAGCGGCTTATAGGCGCGGGTAAAGGCATGCGCCGCGCCGTAAAGGGCAAAACATATCTGCTGGTCCAGCCTTAACAGGCTTTCCATTGTCTTCTCGTTGCCCTCTGCGTCCATTTTCCTGCTCCAAAATCAACCGGGGAGGGAACAATCAGCCCCCGCTTTCGGTTCCTGCCACATGGATGCGCGGCGAAATTTCCTGAGAATTATCGCAAAAAACAAATCTTCATTCAATGCGCAAAACTATATTGCGCACAATTTAATTGTGCGTTATAAGGTACCCAACACCAACCCGAAGGAGTAAATGCCATGCCCATTCTGTACACGACCAAAGCATCCGCCACCGGTGGTCGCGCCGGCAACGCCAAGTCGGAAGACGGCGTTCTCGACGTCACGCTCACCGTTCCGAAGGAACTGGGCGGCGATGGCGCCCGTGGCACCAATCCGGAACAGCTTTTCGCGGCCGGTTATTCCGCCTGCTTCCTCGGCGCTTTGAAGGCTGTCGCCGGCAAGCATAAGGTAAAGATTCCGGAAGACACGACTGTGACGGCAACCGTCGGTATCGGCCCGCGCGAAGACGGCACCGGCTTCGGCATCGAAGTGTCGCTGAAGGTCAACATTCCCGGTCTTGAGCGTGAAAAGGCAGAAGAACTGGTCGCAGCCGCACACATCGTCTGCCCCTACAGCCACGCCATGCGCACCTCCACGGAAGTGCCGGTCTCGGTGGCCTGATAAAGCGGGCTTACCCGCTCGATTGTCACTCTTGGGGCCGGGTTTATCCCGGCCTTCTTGTTTGCAGAAAGAAATGTGCTATATTCTTTCCAAGGAAAGGATGTGCGCCATGAATATTCACGCCAAGACCGCCATGGATCCCGCATCGCAGGGCAGGGTCGTCACCAAGGCCGTCATCGCCGCCGCCGAGCGGCTGGGCCTGAACGCTGCCCGCACGGCCGATATTCTGGGTGTGTCCGCGCCAACGGTCTCGCGCATGAGGCGGCTTGATTTCCTCTTGGAGCCGGGCGCCAAGTCCTTCGAGCTTGCGGTGCTGCTGATCCGGGTTTTCCGCTCGCTGGATGCGATTACCGGCGGGGATGAGGCGGTGGCGAAAAACTGGCTGCGCAATCACAATACGGCGCTTGATGCCGTGCCTGCCGAAAGGCTCACCACCATTACCGGATTGATCGATGTCCTCTCCTATCTGGACGCCCGACGCGCTCCTGTCTGAAAAACGCGCCGCATCGGGAAAATACTGGCGGCTGGTGGAAGCGCAGCATCAGGTTTCCACCATGAAGCTGGTGGATACGGTGGAGGAGCAATCGCTGCTGGAAGATATTCTGGAGACGAGCAAAAGGCCGTTTCCGCCTGAATGCGCTGGTTTCGATTATCTTCTCGCCACGCCTTTCCGATATGGCGCCGCTTATCCGCATGGCTCGCGTTTCCGCCGCGCGGGTTATACCGAGGGCGTCTATTACGCCGCCGCGAAGGTGGAAACGGCGCTCGCCGAAATGGCCTTTTACCGGCTGCTGTTTTATGCCGAATCCCCCGGCACGCCGCTTCCGGCCAACCCCGCCGATTATTCCGCCTTCGCCGCCCGCATCGCCACCGATGCGGCGCTTGATCTGACGCAACCGGAACTAAACCGCGATGAGGCGCTCTGGACCGATCTCACCAATTACGAGCCGTGCCAGGCGCTGGCCGAGCAGGCGCGACTGGCCAAGGTGGAGGCGATCCTCTACCGTTCGGTGCGCGATCCCGCCGCTGGCCTCAATATTGCGATCCTTTCTCCCAAAGCCTTTGCCGAAAAAGCGCCGGTGGAACGCATGAGCTGGCGCATCCGCCTCTCGAAGACGGGCGTGCAGGCATTGTGCGAATTTCCAATGCGCAGAACCGGTTTCGCGGTCTCGGATTTCGCCGGCGATCCACGCCTCGCCAGCCTGCTCGGCTGACGAGGCATTGTTGGTGGGGAGCATCAAGCCGAGGCGAAAAACGCTTCGGGATTGTCGACTTCCACCAGCTTGCGCTTTTCGATCAGCCAGAAGCGAGTTCCGACCGTCCGCACGAAACTCCTGTCGTGCGAGACAAGCACGCAGCTGGCCTCACGGCTGATGATTTCCGCCTCCAGCGTTTCCTGACCATCTATATCAAGATGGTTGGTGGGTTCGTCCAGCAGGTAGAAATTCGGCTCCGCCAGCCGCAGCGCCAGCATGGCAAGCCGCGCCTTCTGCCCGCCGGAGAGCGTGGCGATGCGGCGTTTCTGCATTTCCATGTCGATGCCAGCGCTCGCGAGCAGGCCGTGGATGCGCTGGTCGCCAATGTCGAAACGGCGCGACAGCAGCGCCGCCGGCGTGCTGTCGTCGTCGATTGCGGCCAGCGACTGGTCGACATAACCGGCCACCAGCGACGGCGTGGCCTTTATGCCGTCCTGTATCTGGCCAGCAGCCGTCACCGCCGCCTGCAGCAGTGACATCAGTCGCGTCTTGCCGACGCCATTGCGGCCGAGAATGACGATGCGGTCGCCCTGGCGGATAAATTGCCGGCCGGTGCGAAACAGCAATGTTCCATCCGGCGTCGAGACCGGCACGTCCTCCAGCGTCACCAGAACCTTGGCATGGGTGCCGCGATTGGCGAGCTGAATCCTGCCGGCGGATCGGTCGCTATGGGCAGGGCGCGCTTTCTCCTCGATCTTTTCCGCACGCTGGCGCAATTGCTTGGTCTTGATGGTCAGGAGATCGCTGCCGGAATTGATGCCGATATTGTTGAGCTTGGCCGCCTGCCGGCGCAATTGCTGCGCGGTCTTCATGTCGCGCTGGAAACGCCGCTCATCGGCGGCATCTTCCTCCTCCAGCGCCACGCGCGCATGGCCATAGGGTAGGTGGAACAGCGCCGAGTTTTCCGGTCGCAGGAACAGCGTGGTCCGGGTCACATTGTCGAGAAAGGCGCGGTCATGGCTGACGATGATGACGGCCGTATCGCGCGGCAATTCACCCAGCCAGCTTTCCAGCACGTTGATCTTTTCGAGGTCGAGATGGTTGGTCGGCTCGTCGAGCAGCAGCACGTCAGGTTCGGTGATCCATGCCCTGGCCAGCATCGCAAGCCTTTGCCAGCCGCCGCTCAACTCTTTCAGGCGCCGCTCGCGGAAGGGTTCGGGCACCAGCATGGCGTCGAAGATGATGTCGGCGCGCCAGCTGTCGCTGTCGATCGTGTCCGCCGGCAGGGCGGAAAGCACGGCGTCGCGCATCGTGTGGTCCATCAGCGCGAAGGGCAGATTCTGGTGGACGATCGACTGCGTCAACCCGCGCAGCCGGGTGATATCGCCGCTGCTGGGCTCCATGTCTCCTGCGAGGCAGTTGAGCAGGGTGGATTTGCCGCAGCCATTGGCCGCAACGATGCCGATGCGGTCTCCCGCATTCACGGTGAGGCTGAGATTGGAAAAAAGCGGCTTACCCAGAATGATTCCGAGGTTTCGAAGCGTGATGATGGTCATGATGTCGTCTCTGGCAGGACGGACCCGTCAAGAACCGTGGTCTGCCACAGGCAGTACCGGGTTTCGGTTCGTAGTGATCCGTCGTGAAAACAGGCGCAATGGCAGACAAGCTGCATTCTGCGCGGCCTTTTGGGCAAACCAGAGTGTTGGTGTTCCGGTCAGCCCTGCAAACGTGTCTGCAGGGCAAAAAGGTGGCAGAGCTGACGATTGCGCCAGAAGCAGGAAATATCCATGCGAAGCCTCCTTTCTCGAAACGTGTTGAACCGCTCTGAGCATTACCAGCGGACGTCGTCCGTGGCAACCCGCCTGACGGGTAGGCAAAGCCGGAACAGGGGGGAAGGGGCAGTGCGGCGAATGTCGTCTCCGGTGGGGGACTACGAAAGCCGCACCTTATTCGTTAATTAGGGGTCTCCTTCGGCCGGAAGGGCCTATTGCTTGCCGACACGCGCGCGCAGTTCTTCGACATGCGCGGCGATCTCAGGTGTCACCGCATCGCCGAAATCTTCCATCTCGAACATCGGGCGGATTTCGATCTCGCTCTTCTCCAGCATCGGGTTCGGGCAACGCTTTACCCATTCCACGGCCTCGTCCATGTCCTTCACTTTCCAGATCCAGAAACCGGCGACCAGCTCATTGGTGTGCGGGAAAGGACCGTTGACGACGGTGCGGCTGTCGCCGTCGAAGACAACCCTTTTGCCCTTGGAGGAGGGGTGAAGGCCATCACCGGATTGCATGATGCCGGCATTGACCAGTTCCTCGTTGAATTTCCCCATGGCCTCCATGAGTTCGGTCGTGGGCATGACGCCTTCTTCGCTGCTTTTGGTGGCTTTTACAAAAACGATTGCACGCATGATCTTTCCTCCTTGATGTGCGTTCTGCTCAGTTTCGCTCCCCGGCGCGACGGCCGGATGACATTTTTACCGATAAATCATCCCGTCAGCCGAGATCGATGAGATCGCGGCGCAGCCGGCCGGGGTCGCCGCTGCCGATCTTTGTTTCCACTTCGGCGTGGGTCTGCTCCCAGATGGGGAAGGCGACCGCAAGCACCGCCATGCCCTCCGGCGTCAGCCGCAGCCGCTTGCCGCGCTTGTCCTTTGGGTCAGGCTCGATGCGAACCAGCCCGCGCCGCTCCAGCGGTTTGAGCGCCGCCGTCAGCGTCGTGCGGTCCATCGCCAGAAGATTGGCAACCGGCCCCATCGGCGGCGGCTCCGGCCGGTTGAGCGATATCAGCAGGGAAAATTGGCCATTGGTGATTCCCGCTGGTTTCAATGCATTGTCGAAAAGTCGCGCCAAAGCCCGCGCCGCACGCTGCGCATGCAGGCAAAGACAGGAGTCTCGCACGAGAAGGGTTGTCGAAAAAGGAATCACGCCGGCGTTTGACATGCAATAAATATGTTGATATCAACCTAATTAGTCAAGCGGAACTTGGTTGCTCCGCAGACTGTTTATTGCCTTTCAGTACAGAAATAAGCGGCGCCCTCCGGTGGAGCAGAGCGTGCCGCGGTGAAAGACGGATCCAAGGAGGAAAGATCATGTCTCATCCCGTCGTTTCGAAGGAGGAGTGGCTTGCGGCCCGCCGCGATCTACTGGTGAAGGAAAAGGAACTGACCCGCGCCCGTGACAGGCTGAATGAGGCCCGGCGCGCACTGCCCTGGGAGGAGGTGACGAAGGACTATATCTTCGATGCACCTTCCGGCCCCAGGTCACTGAAAGAACTATTCGGCGATTGCAGTCAGCTCATCGTTTATCACTTCATGCTGGCGCCGGACTGGGAGGAGGGCTGCGTCGGTTGCTCCTTTTTCGCCGATCATGTCGATGGCGCGCTCGTTCATCTCAGGCATGGCGATGCGGGTTTCGTCGCGGTTTCGCGTGCGCCGCTTGAAAAGATCGAAGGCTATAAAAACCGCATGGGCTGGAAATTCCCCTGGGTTTCGGCCGAGGGCAGCGATTTCAACTATGATTACCAGGCCTCGTTTCGCGACGAGGACGTGGAAAAAGGTGAAATCACCTATAATTACCGCGACATGGCGCCCTTTGGCGACCTGAAGGACCTGCACGGCATCAGCGTTTTCGCCAAGGGTGAGGACGGCAAGATCTACCACACCTATTCCACTTACGCCCGTGGCGCCGAGCAGACGCTCGGCACGTTGATGCTTCTCGATCTGGTGCCAAAAGGCCGTAATGAAGATGAGGTAATGGATTGGGTGCGCCGCCATGACCAGTATGAGGATGCGCCGAAAGCCGCATCCTGCTGCCATTGAACCGGGACATAGGAGGAGAAGACAATGGAAATTCCAACCGCCAAGCCGCAGAAGGAACACGAGTTCCTGAACAGGATCGTCGGAGACTGGATCATGACCGCCAGCTCCGGCCATGAGGCCTACGACCCCAATGATCCCGAACAGGTATTCATCGAAAAGGTGCGCTCCATCGGTGGCCTCTGGATCATCGGCGAGGGCACCGGAAAAATGCCTGACGGTACCAGCATGACCGCTGTCATCACGGTTGGTTTCGACCCGGCCAAGGGCAATTTCGTCGGCACCTGGGTGGGCTCGATGATGACCAATCTCTGGGTTTACAAGGGGTGGCTGGAAGAGGACGGCAAGACCCTGACGCTGGAGGCGGAAGGTCCGGCCTTCGACGGTTCCGGAGACACCGCCACCTACCACGACGTGCTGGTGCTGCATGATGACAATCACCGCAGCTTTTCCGGCAGCGTCAAGCAGCCGGATGGCACCTTCAAGACCTTCATGACATCGGAGTTCCGGCGCAAGACGTAATTTGCGCCGGGTTCCGTCTGCATGACAAGCGCCGCCGCGTCCTGCGGCGGGCACTTAGCTACACCACACCACGCACCCAATCTCCAGAGGAGACGACAATGTCCGATACACATGGAAAATTCATCTGGGTCGAATTGATGACGCCCGACATGGAGGCGGCTGCCCGCTTTTACGGTCATGTCGTCGGCTGGCAGACCAAGGATTTCGGTTCGCCGGAAATGCCCTATCTGGTGCTGGAAGCAGACGGCAAAGGCATGGGCGGCGTCATGGAACTGACGGAAGAGCATAAGGGTCAGGGCATTCCCCCGAACTGGACGGCCTATGTCGATGTCGACGATGTCGATGCCACGGCAAAGCTGTTCGCTGACAAGGGCGGCGCGATCAGACGCCCGCCGCAGGATATTCCCGAAATCGGCCGTTTTGCCGTGGTAGCCGATCCCTATGGTGCAGTGCTCTGCATCATGACGCCGCTGCCGATGGAAACCGGTGGTTTCCCCGAGGATATGCAGGAAAAGAAGGGCCATGTCGGCTGGTACGAACTCTTCACCGACAATGTCGATGAGGCAATGGCCTTTTACGGCGAAGTCTTCGGCTGGACCAAGGACCATGATTTCGACATGGGCGAGATGGGTCCGTACCGCATCTTCGCCCACAAGGGCAAAGCCGTCGGCGGCATCATGAAGCGCATGCCGCAGGTTCCCGTCTGCCATTGGGGTTATTACTTCAATGTCGATGGTATCGAGGACGCGATCACCCGTGTCAGCACCGGCGGCGGCAAGGTCGTCAACGGGCCCATGGAAGTTCCCGGCGAAAGCTGGATCGTCAACTGCGTCGATCCGCAGGGCGCCTATTTCTCGCTGGTCTCGCAGAAGAAATAATCTTGCTTCTTCTCGAAAACGATCTGCCGGGGGGCCGCTCCGGCAGATTACCGCTCTCTCGACAGCCTGACATGATCGATGAAGGCGCGCAGCTTCGGCGCAATGTGGCGGCGGCTGGGATAATAGAGATAAAACCCAGCAAAAACAGGCGAATAGTCTTCCAGCATCGCAATGAGCTTCCCGCTTTCCAGATGGGGACGGAACGTCTCTTCCATGCCGAAGGTGATGCCAGCACCGGCGCATGCCAGCTTTATCATCAGTTGCATGTCGTTGGTGGTGAAGTCCGGCTGCACCGCCACCGCAAATTCGCGACCGTTCTCGGCAAATTCCCACCGATAAGGCGCTACACCCGGACGCGCCCGCCAGCCAATGCATCTGTGATCGATCAATTCGCGCGGCTGCGTCGGCAGGCCGAAACGGTCGCGATATTCAGCGGAACAGACGGCCAGCTGTCGCTGCGGCGCCGATACCGGAACGGCGATCATATCCTGTTCGATAAGCTCTCCAAGGCGCACGCCGGCATCGTACTGTTCGGCGACAATATCGAATTCTTCGTCCGTCACGACGATGTCGAGCTGTACGTCGGGATGGGCGTCGGCAAAACTCGCAAGCAGCGGTCCCGAGAGAAAGCGCTCCGCAATGGAGGAAACGGCGAGCCGAAGCTGCCCCCGCACCGTGCCGCTCAGGGACGACGCGGCCTGTGCCGCCTGCGAGATCGCGCCGATTGACGGCGAAACATCCGCATAAAGCTGCTGTCCCGCTTCCGTCAGACTGACGCTGCGTGTCGTTCGCCGCACCAGCGCTATGCCCATGGTCTCCTCGAGCTTGCGCATGGTCTGGCTGACAGCGGATCGGGTCACGCCGAGCCTGTCCGCCACCGCCCGGAAGTTTCGTTCCTCGGCCACCAGGCAGAAAGTCGACAGCGCGTTGAGATCGATATTCATTGGTTAGAAATTCTACCCATCGAGGTTATGATTGAGGTAATTATCACGACAATGCCAAAGCTTTATCTTGCACGCAACGGTCGCTTCCAGAAAAAACCGACCGTAACAGCAAGGAGAAAACCATGGCATTGAACAAAGTCGTTCTCATCACGGGTGCATCGAGCGGGATCGGTGAGGGCATCGCAAGGGAGCTTGCGGGCGCCGGGGCGAAGCTGGTGCTCGGCGCACGCCGCATGGACCGTTTGCAGTCCCTCGCGGAAGAACTGCGTCGGAAGGGTGCCGAGGTCGTCATCCATACGCTTGATGTAACGGACAGGCAGAGCGTCGAGGCTTTTGCCGAGGCGGGCCGCAAGGCCTTCGGCCAGATCGACGTTATCGTCAACAATGCGGGCATCATGCCGCTGTCGCTGATGTCGTCGCTCAAAGTCGACGAATGGGACCGCATGATTGACGTCAACATCAAGGGCGTGCTTTACGGCGTCGCCGCGGTGCTGCCGGAAATGACGGCACGCGCTTCCGGACACATCATCAACGTCGCCTCCATCGGTGCGCTGGCCGTCTCGCCGACGGCTGCCGTTTATTGCGCGACAAAATTTGCGGTCCGCGCCATTTCGGACGGGCTACGTCAGGAGAACCGTGACCTGCGCGTCACCTGCATTCACCCCGGCGTGGTGGAAAGCGAACTCGCCCACACCATCACCGATCCGGCCGCCGCGGAACTGATGCAGAGTTACCGGGCCATCGCCCTGAAGCCCGACGCTATCGGCCGTGCGGTGCGTTACGCCGTCGAGCAACCCGATGATGTCGATGTCAATGAAATCGTCATCCGCCCCACCGCTGCCTGAGGAGATCGACATGAAAGCCATTCTTCCGGCCGCGTTTGCGATTGCAATGTTCGCAGGATCCGCACTCGCACTCGCAAATGCACAGCATCTGGATGACCGGTTGAAACGCGGCGATGATGTTGTCCGCAGCCTCAATAATGGCCAGCCGCAAGCCAATCTGGAGCGCATGCGGCAGGAGTTTCCGTTCCTGGCGCAGGCAACGGAGGGATATGCCTTGGGTGAAGTATGGTCGCGGCCGGGTCTGGACAACCGCACCCGCCAGCTGGCTGCCGTCGCCGTCATGGCGGCCCTTGGTGAGCGTGATCTGATGAAGGTCCATGCCGGTTATGCGCTGAATGTGGGCGCAACCGACGAGGAACTGAAGGAGATGGTCTATCTCATCACCGTTCCCGCCGGTTTCCCTAAGGCTATCGCCGCATCACGCACGCTTGCGGAACTGTTCGAGGAACGCCGCGCGAATGCCGCAACGGGAGTGGAAAGAAAATGAACATCGTATCGACATCGGTTGCGCTTCTGCTTGCGGCGGCTTCCGCCGAAGTAGAGAACCGCAAATCTAGCAACGCCACGGAAGTGAACATGACGGAGACGGCTCAAATAGAGAACCACCCTTATGTCGGCATGTGGGTCACCGGCGATGGCCACATTCGTCAGGAACTTCTGCCCAATGGCCGTTATGACGAGGCGCGGGGCAAACGCAAAAGCGCCTATCAGGGACGTTATGAGGTGAAGGGAAACCACATCGACTATTGGGACGATACCGGCTTCACGGCCGATGGCGAATTCGTCGATGATGTGCTCCATCACGGCGGCATGATCTTCTATCGTCAGAAGTAACCGCCGCGACGTTAAAGCGCCGCCCGCCCATCGAGCGGGTAGGCGGCGCGCTTGTTTCTAGCGCTTAAGGCTTCCCAAAATCCCGCGCACGATGGCGCGGCCGACCGAAGTCGCAACCGAGCGGGCAGCGCTTTTCATTGCCGCCTCGATCACCGTTTCGCGCTGATAACCGCTCGTCTTGCGAGCGCCGGTGGTCGAGGCCTGTTTGGGCTCCTCATCACCGAAGCCGGGCAGGCGCCAGCGCCCCGAGGCGTTGTCGGACTGGTTGGCGGCATTTTCTTCCTCGGCGCGTTTGGCGGCTTCTGCTTCCGCCGCCTTCTGGGCGCGGGCGTTAAGGATTTCGAAGGCCGATTCCCGGTCGATATCCTTGTCATACTGGCCGGAGACGGGGCTGAGATCGATCAGCGACTTGCGCTCCGAATCAGTCAACGGCCCGACGCGGCCGGAGGGCGGGCGCACGAGCGTGCGCTCGACGATGGAAGGCGCACCCTTGTCATGCAGGGTGGAGATCAGCGCTTCACCCGTGCCGAGCGTGGTGATGGTATCGGCCGTGCTGAAAGCGGGGTTCTGGCGGAATGTATCGGCGGCGGTGCGCACTGCCTTCTGTTCGCGCGGCGTATAGGCGCGCAGCGCATGCTGCACGCGGTTGCCGAGCTGGGCAAGAACGGTTTCCGGCACGTCGAGCGGGTTCTGCGTGACGAAATAGACGCCAACGCCCTTGGAGCGGATAAGACGCACGACCTGTTCCACGCGTTCCACCAGCACCCGCGGGGCATCGTTGAACAGCAGATGCGCTTCGTCGAAGAAGAACACCAGGCGCGGTTTTTCCGGGTCGCCCACTTCAGGCAGTTCCTCGAACAGTTCCGACAGCATCCAGAGCAGGAAGGTGGCGTAAAGGCGCGGGTTCATCATCAGCTTGTCGGCGGCGAGAACCGAAACCGTGCCGCGCCCATCCGCGCCGACGCGCATGATGTCGGCGATCTTCAGCGCCGGTTCGCCGAAGAAGTTGGCCGCGCCCTGCTGTTCGAGAACGAGTAGCCCACGCTGCAGCGAACCGACCGAGGCCTTGGAAATCAGGCCGAACTGATTGGAAAGCGCCGTTGCGTTTTCGCCCATATAGTTCAAGAGCGATTGCAGGTCTTTCAGATCGAGCAGCGGCAACCCACCCTGATCGGCGATCTTGAAGGCGATGTTGAGCACGCCTTCCTGCGCTTCCGAGGCGTCCATCAGCCGGGCGAGCAGCAACGGTCCCATTTCGGCGATGGTGGCGCGCACGCGATGGCCTTTTTCACCGTAGAGATCCCAGAAGATCACGGGCGATTTGCTATAGGAAAAATCGGTGAAACCGATCTGTTCGGCGCGTTTCTGCACCCAGTCTTTTGCTTCGCCTTCCAGTGCGATACCGGAAAGGTCACCCTTGATATCGGCGCAGAAGACCGGCACGCCTGCCTTGGAAAAACCTTCGGCGAGCACCTGCAGGGTCACGGTCTTGCCCGTTCCCGTCGCACCGGTGATGAGGCCGTGGCGGTTGCCGAATTTCAGTTCCAGATATTCGCCCTTGTTCAGGCTGTTGTCCGGATTGCGGCTGGTGCCGATATAGAGCTGTCCGTCCTGCAACATCGACCATTTTCTCCTGCGGCTGATGCACGACCCTTAAAAATCAACGCGGATTTTGTAAAAAGTCATGTCCGAATGAATGCGTAACTGGCATGCTTTGGCCGTTCCTCGCGAAAGCGGCCTTTTCATAGTCTGGTTGTGATGATCTTATAAGGGCAGTTTCAAGGCGCAACAACTGCTTGATGGCGATGAAGAAAAACCGCTTGATGAAAGTTGCCACACCATTCATGGCCGCTTGAATGCGGCATGGGATTGTTTTACGTTGACGTTAACGTCAGTTATTCGATGTTGGCGTCGTTTTTCAACAGGAGGCAAGAATGAACGAAGTCGTGGATCAGATCGCCGCAAAGGCGGGGATCGACCCTGAACTGGCTGAAAAGGCCATTGGCATGATTCTCGGTTTTCTCCAGCGCGAGGCGGAAGACGGCCCGATCGCCCGGATGATCGAAGCCATTCCCGGCGCCAGCGATCTGGTTGCCCAGTATAATGGCGAAGGCACCGGTGGCGGCGGTGGTCTGCTTGGCGGACTGATGAGCGCGCTCGGCGGCGGCGGCATCATGGGCCTCGGCCAGCAGCTGATGAGCCAAGGCCTCGGCATGAGCGAGATTTCCACGCTCGCCAAGGAAACCATCGCCGTTGCCCGCCAGCATGCGGGTGATGAGACCGTCGATCAGGTGATCGCCTCGGTGCCGGGCCTCAGCCAGTTCGCTTGAGGCGAGTTTACTCCATCGCAGGGCGCGGCGGCTGTTCGTTGAACCGCCGCCGCGCCTCTTCTATTTCGGCATGGTGCGTCTCCGCCCAGATCCACACGCCGCAAAAAGCGCTGCCGAGTGTGCGGCCAAGGGTTGTCAGGCCGTAATCCACATGCGGCGGAATGACGGGGTGCACCGTGCGGCGCACCAGCCCGTCGCTTTCCATCTGCCGCAGCGTTTTCGTCAGCATCTTCTGGCTGATATTGCCCACATGTTTGCCGATCTGCGTGAAGCGCTGCGTCCCATGCTCTTCCAGCACCTCGAGAATGAGCATCGTCCATTTATCGGCCACCTTCGCAATGATATCCTGAACCAGCGCCTCAATCGCCGGATTGGTATCCGTGGGCGGCGGAACCTTACGCCGGCTCTCGATGGCCGGGTCGGCGGCGTGCCGTTTCATCTTACACTCTCCTTTGGGTAAGTATAAATCTTTTGGGTGCCTACTTTCGATTGGAGAGTATCATAGCTAACTTCCTTTCAGCCAACAAGCAAAGGATGTTCCAATGAAAATCACCGACAATACCATTCTCATCACCGGCGGCGGCTCCGGCATCGGTAGGGCGCTGGCGGAAGCGTTTCATCAGGCCGGCAACAGGGTCATCATTTCCGGCCGCCGCCAGGCTGTGCTCGATGAGGTAACGGCCGCCAATCCCGGCATGGCCTCAATGGTCATGGATGCCGGCGATGCCGAAGGCATCCGCGCTTTTGCCGAGGCGCTGGTAAAGGCCCATCCCACCCTCAATGCCGTCATCAACAATGCCGGCATCATGCGCCCGGAAGAAATCGCCGCCGCGCCTGACTATCTCGACACGGCGGAAGAAACCATTGCGACCAACCTCCTTGCCCCCATCCGTCTGACGGCGGCGCTTTTGCCGCATTTCCTCAAGCAGCCGGCCGCCACGGTGCTGACGGTCTCCTCCGGCCTCGCTTTCGTGCCCATGGTGCTGACCCCCACTTACAGCGCCACCAAATCGGCCATCCATGCCTATTCGGTTGCGCTACGCGAGCAACTGAAGGAAACGCCCGTGGAGGTCATCGAAATCGTGCCGCCTTATGTGCAGACGACACTGATGGGCGAGGCGCAGGCCACTGACGAAAGAGCCATGCCGCTTGAAGCCTTCATCTCCGAAGTGATGGATATTCTCGCCAACCACCCGGACCAGAAGGAAGTGGTGGTGGAACGCTGCAAGCCGCTGCGTTTCGCCGCGCAGAACGGCAATTTCGATCAGGTCTTCGCCATGATCAACCATATGCACCCGTAAACAGCGCAACGTTTGTTTTGCAAGGACATCCTGTGATAGCGTCGCGCTCTTATCCGCGGAGCGTGCGCTTTCATGGGCCAAGCCCAGTTCCTGATGCCGAAGACGGTTCTGCCCGGTGTTACCGCCGTGGTGGCCGATAGTGATCGCTCCTTTCCGCGCCACATGCATGATCAATTCGGCATCGGTCTCATCGCCCGCGGCGCGCAGAAATCCCTCTCCGGCCGCGGCATGGTGGAGGCCGGGCCCGGCCATGTCATCACCGTCAATCCGGGCGAGGTACATGACGGCATTCCGCTCGGAGAGAGCGGTCGTGCCTGGCGCATGCTCTATCTCGACATCGAGATCGTCCGCGACGCCATCGCCGATATCAACGAGAAGGATCGCGGCACCTTCGAATTTGCCTATCCCGTAGATACGAGACCTCTGGCGGAACGGTTCAACGCTGTCTTTTCCGCCGTCACTGCGAAGGAACGGCCGGGCGAAACCCTTGATAGTGACGAGACCCTGCTGATGCTTCTGGCGGACGCCATGGAGACGGCGGCCAACCCGCCTGTCGTGGCGGCGCCCGACACCATTAAGCGCGCGAAAAGCAGCATCGATGATGACCCCGCCCGACCGTTCCGCCTTGCCGATCTGGCAAAGGAGGCCGGCATGAGCCAGTTCCGCTTCCTGCGGGCTTTTGCGAAGGCCACGGGCCTGACCCCGCACAGCTATCTTCTCCAGCGCCGCGTCCATCTGGCACGGCACGCGTTGGCCGACGGCACACGGCCCGCCGAGGCCGCCGTCATCGCCGGTTTTGTCGACCAGAGCCATCTCAACCGGTTCTTCGTGCGCCAATTCGGCGTGACGCCCGCTGTTTACCGGGCGGCACTTTCGTAAGGTATGTTAGCGCAAATGGGGAATGGCCTTATTGTGGCGCGCCGCCGCCTTCTGGACAGAAATGAAATAGCTTCTGGACGGAAATTTTTCTAGGCACGGCAATCAGTGACCGCCGTGCCTGCTTTCACTACACGTTAGTGATAATAACCTCTCTGACGGCTTTCTGCCCTGCCGAACTCAGCGAGTAGGTGCAATCAACCTCCTGAACTCTGAATGCCGAGAAGGTCTCATAGACGCCTTTGACCGCATTCAGGGACAGAATGAACTGGCCATTGATACCGCTCAAGACATCGGCCATCTCGCTGAACTCCTCGCGGCCGAAGACGTTTGTTCCGTAGTCCGTCTCATTCCCCCAATACGGAGGATCGAGATAAAACAGCATCCCCGGCCGATCATAGCGCTCGATAAATTTTCGCCACGACAGTTGCTCGATGACGACGCCTGCCATCCGCTCGTGGATCGCTTCCAACTGCGGTGCGAGCTTCAGAAGATTAAAGCGAGCGCCGGTCATCGTCACGCCGAAATTTTGTCCCGCTACCTTTCCCCCGAAGGCCGTGCGCTGAAGATAGAGGAAACGGGCGGCGCGCTCCAGATCGGTGAGCGTCGAAGGATCAACTTTCGAAAGCCGTTCGAACTCGCGCCGTGACGTGATCTGGAACCGAAGGGTTTCTATAAACTGCGGATAGTGACGCTGAAGAATGCGGAATAGATTGGCCACGTCGCCACTGATATCGTTGATGACCTCCATGCGCGGCTGGAGATCGCGGCGAAGGAAAACGCCCCCCATGCCGACGAAGACTTCCGCGTAGCCCTCGTGATGCGTTGCGTTGATCTTGGCGATGATGGTTTTTGAGAGAACGCGCTTGCCACCGATATAGGGAGCGGCAGGTGCAGCCGGAGCAACCGGCGTTAGATTTACCATTTTAAAAAGCTCACGAGTCAGTCACAAGGAACCCGCCCTGCGCAGGGTGCGGGTGTGACGGTTATCTTGTGTCACTGTCAGACGGGTCTGGTCGCAAACTAAGGCCCGTCGCTTGGGTGCGTAGAATCACCCGAGCCACCCGGTCAAAACCGGATGGATTTCGGTCAGGAACGCGGCTGGTCGCGCAGTTCGATGAATTCCTTCAGGTGCTGCATCACAAGGTCAGCGCTTTCCATAATGCGCATACAGTCGGACCAATCGAGCACTTTGGCATTCGGGTTGCTTCCGGATTTCGGAAGCGCCCAATGAAGATCATGCGCCTTCGCTCGATCCAGCTCTTTTTCCAACTGGCCATTATCGGCGCGGTAGCATTCAACTTGTTTCATAAAGGGTGTCTTTCAAGGGGTTGCTTAACCGGTCTGCCGGTGATTTTTAAAAAGTGCCTCTTGATGAGTGGGGCAAAAAGAACCCGTCCACGGCCTCAAACTGTGGGCGGGTTTTTTCGTTAGACAATCCGGACATGTTCGATCCCGAACCAGATGATTGCGCCCGTGCCGCCAAGGAGGGCGAGCACACCACAGATCAGGCCGAAGATGACCAGATAATAAATCGCGGAGAGATCGGGGATCATGCTACCGCTCCTCAGGCCAGACGAGGCCATCCAGTACGGCCTGCACGGCGGCACGCGTTTCAGCAGCTTCCACGGCAACGTTTGCCGCCCTGCGCGTGGCTTCGATAGCCGAGCCGATGACAAGCCATTGATTGTAGGCAGCAACGACGACTTCCGCGACACCCACAAGCGCTGGCGCGGTGATGCCGATCTCGGCCGCCAGCATCGGATAGTCGGCGGCCTGTGGTGACTGTGCCGCAAGGCAAGCCCGCGCCTGACTGATTTTCTCAAGGTAGGTCATCGTCTGACCGTCACCGGGGGTGATGTATTCCCCCCGGCATAGTTCGGCCGCCTCGTTGATGCGGGCGATGATCTGAGCCTTGAAAGCAGGCAGGCCGATTGCAATGCCGTACACGGACAATACGGCTGCAAGCTCCGCCTCGCTTTCATTACCAGCCTCGTCTCTCGGATAAGGCGTCGGCTGATGGCCTTTGGCCAACCAGTCTTTGTACTGTTGATCTGCGGGCGGGCAGGTCATTTGACGGGCGGACGAAAACAACTGGCCGTCATCGCCACGCCAATACCAATCGAGCGGATTATACATACTGGCCTCCTAGCTGCTGTGTTCCGGCCGCGTTACCGGGCATGACGTTGACGCCTGCTCCAGCAACGGTAATCACGCCGTTCTGGTCGATGAAAAATCGCGATCCCGTTGCCCCGCCAACGTAAGCGGTAGCGGTGCTGTCGATCCTGCCTTGCGAGCAGAACGCCCACGCCGTGAAGGCTGGTGTCCCGGTGATGGTCACGGTGCGGCCTGCATTGATGATCTGCCCGGCCGCCGATGCGACAATGTGATATGCCGCCGATCCAAAGACGGTATAGTTACCCGTCGCCTGAATGAACCCGCCGTTGCTGGCGTTCACGTGGCTGAGCGTACACGCCCCAAACCGCAAGCCGTCATAGGCGATAGCGCCACCCACGCCCGTCACTACAGCATTGCCGTTGGTACCCGAGCATTGGACCGTCATATCCTTGATAGTAAATTGAGCGCCGCCCTGCGCGTAAAACGCATTGCCGCCGCCAGTTTTGCTGATCACCACCGCAGCGGCGTTTCCGGAGGTGGACTTGAACACAACCGCGCCGGTCCCCGCATTACCGCCCAGCGGCGCGCTAGTTGCGCTGAAGCCGTTATCATAGTTGCCGTCAGCGACGTTGACGGTCACAACCCGACCGTTGAGGTCATAGTTGTTGACGATTTCGGACCATGCCCGCTGGAGTGTTTTGAAAGGCGCGGCAGCAGACAGGCCATCGTTGGTGTCTAAGCCGGTCGTGGCGACATACAGATCGAGATTTGCCACCAGCGGCGTCCGGTAAAGACCGGTTGTGCCGATCAGTTCGTAGGCCGTTCCGTTATCCAGCAGCAGCATGGGACCGGGCTGGATATCACCCCTGCGAAGCGGAGCGCCACCCTTGCGCACGATGTTGCGAGCGCCAAGGCCATTGATGTTGATGGTCACGGCGGCGCGCGTGTTTGCCTGTGTCGCATTGATAAGCACCATGCGCAGATGCGCATAGGAGAGCGGAGACGGCGTGAGGGTGGCTGTCAGATCGTTCGCCGTGCCATCGGCTTGCGCATAGGTCCACTTTCCCGACTGCACATCGAGCGCCAGCTTTTCCACATACGATCCGGCGATGCGTTCGAAAACGCGGCCATCCGGAAGGCTGATACCATGGCCATCCGGAGGGGTGATGTAATTCCAGCCCGTACCATTCCACTCTGCGAGCTTTCCGATATTCGCTGCCCAGATGCCGGTCGCGTTAGACGGCACGCGATAGGTATCGCCAAGAGCCGGATTGCCGGGTGGACTTGAGAGCGTCATGGAAAGGACGGGCATCCATGGCAGGCGCATGAGCTGGCCCATGGAAATCCTTCGGTTCTCGACCCACGCCCGTGTGGCAAAAAGCAGGGACGGATCAACCAGCAATGTCACTTCGGCGTTTTCGCCAATGATGATCTGGAATTCGTAACGGATGTCCTCAAGCTGGCCTTCCAGTGCGGTCGGCTTGTACTGGCTGACCGGCTTGGCGACGGCGATCATCGCTCCGGCCTGATCGAAAATACCGAATTCGCGCATCCACCAGCCACCGGCATTGGTCGGGATGATCGCCGTCACCAGAATGGCGGACGGGTTATCGGGATCGGTGACGACGCTTTCGACCGCCGTGCGCCAGACCTCTCGAACCAGCGCCGTGCTGGCGGCGGTCGGATTGGTTTCGGCCCCGTTGCCGTCGCCAATGGCAAAATGGGTGATAACCACCAGACCGCCACCGGCAGCACTCTGCGCCAGTTTGATCTTGCCGGTATTGGTGACGAGCGAAAAATAAGCCTGCGCCATGCCTCAAGCTGCCTTTGCGTTGATGCGGATGCTGCGGAGCGCATAGGCTCCGGTCCCCGCGAAGGTGGAAATCGAATAGGCCGCGTCTCCGAGCTGCGGGGCCATGATGCGAATGGTACGGCCGCGCCGGGACGCCGCCCCCATATGAAGTGTCGCTTCGCCGCGCACGCCGTACTGGATGGCGATGTCCTGGCTGTGCCTTTTGGCGGCCGCGATGATCCGCGCCGCCGCCTTCTGATTGGGCAGATCAAGCGGCGCATGGCCGTTGATGACGGTATCGTTGATGAACAGCACGACCTTATGCGTGTCGTGATAAGCCTTCGGTTCTTCCTGCCACCATTGCGTCCAGCGGGCAGAAACGCCGATGGTTTCTAACGCCTTCCTGACACCCGCAACGGTTCCGCGCATGGCATGGATTTCAGGCGCGGCGTCGATCATCGCTCGCAGCAGATCCTCGCGCATGTCTGGAGAGATGAAATCCAGCAATGCGGCTTCCACCACCATGATCGGCAACAAGGCGGCCGGAGCCGTCAACGCGTCCTGAACGACAAGGGCAGACGGTTTGAAGGTGGCGAGTGTCTGGGACAGCGCTTCAATGAAATCACGGTCGCGCTGGTCGCTGATGCCGGGGGGAACAAGGATGACGGGAATGAAATCACTCATTCGGCACCACCACGATGTTGACCGCAAGCGCTGCCAGAACCGGGAACTGGTGAGCGGCAAGGTCGGTGAAGTCGAAGCTGGTCAGCTTGGCGTCCGCGACACGCGGCATGGCCTTCAGCGCTGACGTGATGACGGACGGCGCGATCTGCGGACCAAGCTCTTGCGTCCACGGCTGAAAGGTCGCCTGTGCCACGCTTTCGAACAATGCCTGTTGACCGGCCGCCGCCTCGCGAACGCGGACGGTCAGCACCATGTTGAAATTGACCGGCTCCGGAGAGTGCACAACGACATAGTCACCCATCGGGCGGCGGGTGTTGGGATCGAGGTAGGCAAGAATTTCCGCCTTCAGCTCATTCGACGGAACGCCGGTTTTCATGAGCGGGTAAATGTCGATATGGCCGGGTTCCGGCCGGATGACCGCAACGTCTACGATCTCCGGGTTAACCGCCATGACGTGCTCACGATAGCCGTCACGCGTGCCAGCCTTGCTGATCGTGTGGAGGGCGTTGGCGGCACGAAGACGAAACCGCTCTTTTTCTTCGATATCGGTCCCGCCAGTAATATCGGTGATGTTGCTCGCGCTGGTGACGAAGGCGACAGGATCGAGAATATCCGTCACCTTACCGACGCCGAAGCCGTTCCATGTCGCGCCTGCTGCCGTTGCTCTTGCGGCGACGGATGCCGCCAGCATCCCGGCCGGAATGACGAGATCGGAATCGGTAGCGAAGGTCACGGCATTGCCAGCGCCGACGCGGGTGCCTTTCGGGATGATCGTGTCCAGCAGCCGAATAGCGGAGAGCCGAAACTCGATAGCAGTGACGGCCGCCTGCGCCAGAAGGCGGAAAGTCGACACATTGGCGGCGCGGTTTTCGAGGTGAATGCCTTCGGAAAAAACGACAGTGTTCTGAAGGACGCCGGTCTGCGCCGCCTCGTTGAGCAGCGACAGGGCATAAGAGGCAACTTCGATCAGGTACATTTCCGGTTGCGCCGGATAGAGCGTTCGATTGGCAACCGCTTCGAATTTTGCCTTGAACCGCGCCTTCAGCACTGAAGGATCGCGCTCGAAGAATTCTGGAGCACCATTCTCCCGCAGCTCGGCAAGGGTGCGTTTGACGGGATCAGCCATTGTAAACGACCTCCGTTACCTGAAGATCGTCCAGCACGGACTGAACCGGCCGCCAGAAAACCTGTGTCTGGAAATGCGAAAATTGCACCATGCCGACCACGACGCGCTCGACGGTGACACGCGGCTCCCAAATCGTGATGGCGTCCCAAATCTCGCGGGTCAGATACGGGATGCCGATATCGGGGTGCCTGTCGATGGAACCGAGAATATCAACACCCTTCTCCGGTTCGGTCGGAACCGAGCCTTTCGGCGTCAGAATAAGATTGGTGATCGACTGCGACAGGTCTTCGACCGCCGTGACGATCTCGCCATAGGTGTCGGGGGCAACGGCGGTCGCGGGATCGGCGCGGCCGACCTTCATGGACCAATGGCGGTGAGTGATTTTGTCCTTGTCGATCATGCGGAGACAGTGCCGCACGCCCCAAACAAAAATGACCGGAACTCGGTTCCGGTCAGGCTTGCCGATCAGCTACCGACAATGGCAAAACGATAGCGGGAAATCACGTAAAGGGCAAGGGAATGACTGAAAAGGCCAAGAAGCCGCAGAAAAGCAGAACATATCTAGTGTTGGTTGCGTTCAGCCTCGCGTACATCGGCATCTATTACCTGCTCATGCGGGAAACGGAGGCATGCGATCCGCAGAAATTCTTCATTCGGAATCATTGGTTTCACGGCTTTTGGGATCAATATCTTGCCTGCCGCTCCATCAACGAACTGGGCGATGCACTTGCGGGTGCTTTCGCTCCGGTCGCGTTCATTTGGCTAGCCGGGACAGTTTTTATCCAGTCGCAGGAATTGCAGGCGCAAAGGCAGGAGTTAGACGAAACCCAAGAAGTAATGCGGGAGCAATTAGAGGTATCGCGAGAGCAGGTCAAAGAGACCAAGGCGTCCACGAAGCTCTTTGAACGACAAACCGCTGTATTGGAATATGAGCATAATCTCCGAGAGCAAGCTGCGTCGGATGACGCCCTTAAACTTGCGGTCGCCGCGCTACCAATGAAATTACGACATGTCGCCATCAAATACTGGAAATACGAGGTACTCCCAAAAGGTGACCAAACCACGCTTTCGATGTGGCGGCATTTCCGCGAACCACACGACCCGCCCGGCATCCAGAGCACGGAAGAAACAAAATGGTTCCGCAAGCCATACCATGAACAATTCGGGATCGCACCTTCATCGGAGGAGCAAATGCACCCGATCTTTTCTGCCGCCATCACGCAAATCATCGCACTGTGCACAGACAAGAAGAAAATTGAATTCATGAATTGGTCGAGTTGCAGAGCGGAACTAGGAGAAAACAAGCGGTGCTTAGACGAGGTGGTCGGCTTTGCTGAGAAGGCATCACTTGGCATGAAATACAGAATTAATGCGCTAAGAATTGCGGAGTTATCCTCCAGACTGTCGGATTTTATTTATTTTGCAGAACGCATCGACGTTCAGAACCAGAAAAAGCGAGCTGAAGAGAAATTGCAGTAAGAAACATCCTGAACTGTCGGTCTCGGCAATCTAATCGGCGCGGTCTTATGATAGAGTCACACACAGAAATCGTAAGTCCGCGTCTCATTCGCAGTCCCATTTAGAAGCGCCCGAAATCAAAAACGCCCCGCATCCGCAGATATCACCGTCCCGGGCGATGGGCGCTCCCTCGCAACTGTACTTTCCCGAACCGGAGACAATGGGTGTGACGCCATGGCCGGGAATGGGGCAGGAATGCATGTCGCCCTTGCGAGCAATCAGCGCCCCTTCGGCCGTCCAGTTCGCGGCGCTGGATACCACCGTACCGCCATGAGTGGATGTGTCGCCAAGACGGACGATCTTCGGCATCAGGAAAAGTGCCCCTTCGCGGCCTTGACGTTGAATTCGCCTGAAACCTCGATATTGATGCTGCCCGGTATCTTGATGTCCAGATTGCCGCTGCCCGTTTCCAGCCGCACGTAGCCGCCCGGAAAGGTAATCACGATCTGGTCGTTGGCATCGCCTGAAGGCGCATCCTTGGTATTGTACCGGGAGCCGATCACACAGCCGCTTTCGCCCTTGGCATCCATGGCGCACCAGACCTCGTCTTTTTCACCGGGCATCTGGAAGGCGGAAACGCCGGTCGATGATTTGGCAAGCACGTCGATCCATTGCGTCACCAGCTCGTCTTCATCCTCAAACTGGACTTTTACCCGCATGGCCTTCGGATCGCGGTCAACGACGATGCCGCGCCGTGCTGTCGGGTTCTGCCCGTATTCACTATCGCTTCGCTTTGACAAGCTCTGCCCCCGTTGTATAGCCGCTGCGGCTCATGGTGTGTCTGGAACTGTCGATAACCAGAAGCGCGTCATAACGGCCGAAACCGCTGGTCTCGACCACGACGCCGGCGACGGCCGAAACATTGCCGACCATCTCGACCGATCCGGACAGTGATTTCCGATTCTTGCGATGCAGGCGGGATTTTGCGAGCTTTTCCGCCTGCGCGGCATTTTCGACCCGCTCCCCGGTGATGTTGAGCACGTCGCCAGTCGTTACGTCGCCATCCTCGACTTCGGCTTCGATCTTGGTTTTCTGGTTCTCGTCCATGGCCGTCACCTTGGCCTTGGAATAGGTTTTGTCGGTCTGGAAACGAAAACGATAATCCAGCAGTTGCGTGCCGAGCTGTGCATGACTGATCGTCAGGGCGGCGGCCCCACCGTCTACGGATTTGATGCTGGTGAAAATCGCCCGTTTAGCCCGCACGCTGAAATAATGCCCAGTGTCTTCGGCAAGCCGCGTTAGAAACTCAAGGTCACGCTCGCGGCGCTGTGTCACCCGCTGGAAGATTTGCTCCTCGATGTCACCTTCGACCGACAGGCCGTTTTCGCCCGCAACCTTTTCCACGATCTGGCGCAGTGACTGTTTTTCGAAAGCGCGGGTCTTTTGCGTCCGGAGCGGCTTGGAGATCGGCGCAGCAAGACCGCGAATGGTCATGTTATCGCCACTGCGATTACCGGAAGCTTCCGGCTCATCCATTTCGAAGGTGCCGCACGGAAGAACGCCGCCCGCACCATCGTAAATGGTGAGCGTCATGGTGTCGCCCTTTTCGGGGAACCAGCTGTCCTTCCATAGACCGTCTTTGTCCTGCACAGTCACATCGATTTCATCGATCTCGCCATGGGCCTTGTCGGTATAGGTGATGGAGGTAGTCATAGGCTTGATATCTGATGAGATATCCACGCCCCTGTAGATCAACGAGAAATAAGGTTTCGTCGCCATCGTCAGGCACCATAATCCGGGTTGTCGCGCTTCCACGGCGGCAGCAGGCTGGTGTTGACGGCCTCTTCCTCAATCACCGGAATTTTGAGCGTAACGCCCTGCGGTAGCAGGAGTGGCTGCACAGCCAGGTCATCAAGGATCAAGTGCCGGTTGGCCTCCAGAATGACCGTCTGCTTGTACTGATCGCCGTAAAAGCGATAGGCCAGCAAATCCCAGCGATCCCCGGCAATCGTCCTGTGCTCGAAATATTCACCCGTCAGCTTGACCGTCATTTGCGCACCTGCGGATTGGTGGTGGCACTGCCAGAGAGAGCCGTGGCGCGGCTCTTCGCGATGGAGGTCAGTTGCGCGAACAGGCCGCCTGCCAGCGGGTCTTCCAGCAGGCCCATGGTGGCCTCAATTCTAACGGGGCTGCCGCTTCGATTAGTCTTGATGATACCGATGGACAGGCTTTCGATCACATAGCGCTTGCCGGTGAAGGTGCCGTCACCAAGCGAAAGGGGCAATGGCGACTTGACCGCAAAGGCGATTTCCAGCTTGGCCAACTCGGCGGCCGGATCGCAGAATTCCTCAGAAAAGAAGAACGTGAAGGACTGCGTGTCCAGTTCCTCACCAATCTCCTGAAGCGCCGGTTTGCCGCGCGTGGTGGCGTGCTGGACGAATGTGCCCGCCCGCTCGATACCATGCGACACGGGACCGGTCAGTGGCGCAACGCCGAAAGGAATGGAGCCGAGAAGATAGATCATTGCCTCATGTCTCCCTTCTGCCCCTGCGGCGATCCTCTTCCTCCATCATGGCCGCAAATTCCCGGCCACTTTCCCGCAGAGCATCCAGCACGGCCTGCTTGATATCGGCGGACGCACCGGCTCCAGCCGGAACCGTTACGGACGGATTGAAATGGTAGACATTGCCGGAGCCGCCCGACGCGGCGGACTGGACAGAAGCGCGGGCAACCTGTGCACGGGCAGCGTCAGCGCCGGTGGAGGCCGTTGCAACGTTCGGCCCGGAGATCGCGGCCGCCGCCATGGTCGCGGCCGATGCGGCACGCATGGCCTTCACCATCGGCTCGGCCCGGATCGAAGCGGCGATGGTTTCGCCAAACTTCAGGCGATGGATATCAGAGAGCGGCCCGACTTTCGCAGGCGAGGACGGCAGATGATCGCGCACCATCTGTGTCATGCGCTGGATTTCGTTGACGACAACGGCAGCACGCGCCCGCATGCCAGCCGCCATGGTATCCATCAGCGCCGCGCCCTGATCATAGAAAGAAACCCCGGCAAGATAGCTGCGGGCTTGCCCGATAACATCGGTGATCGATGGCACGAGTTTGGCGGCTGCGGCGTCCAGCTCGGCAAGTTTCTGCATGGCGACAGTTGCGTTTTCGCGAAGAGCAATAGCGTCGGTCATGGTGGCGGGCGGCGCAGCGGCCGCTTCCTCAGAACCGTCGCTGAAGCTCAGAAGGGATTTGACCTTTTCCCACGCTGCACCAGCGCGGGCGGCCGCACCATCGATCAAGCCACCCAGCGCATCGGAAATCCCGGCCCACGACTTCTGGATAGCCTCGACAGGTGACCATTCGAACAAGGCTTTGATCCGCGACCATACAGCGTCCACGGCTGCAAACGCGCTCTCCACCGCCGCTGTCGCGGTCGTGGACAGGCCAGCCCAAAGCCTCGAAATCGTCTCGACAGGAGACCATTCAAGGACGGCTTTAAGATTGGTCCATGCTGCTTCTACAAGACCGCGCAATGCCTCAATGCCCATCGCCGCAAGAAGCTGGTGGGCGTCCCAAAGCTTGGAAAGTATCGGCATGGGATCGAAGCCGAGCCAGCCCTTGACCGTATTCCAGGCATTGGTTGCGGCGCTCGCCATCGTGTTCCAAAGATCGATAAAGAACGCCTTGATCGGCTCCCAATTGAGATAGATCAGCGCTGCACCGGCAACGATGGCAGCAATGGCAAGCGCAATGGGATTAGCCATCAGTGCGGCGCTGAGCATCGACAGGCCCATGGCGATCTGGACGAGACCGGCCGCCGTGGAAATCAGAATCGGTGCAAAGGCCATGCCCGCCAGAATACCGGCAAGGCGCTCCCATCCACCGACATATTCAGCCGCCACAGAAAGGTATTCGCCGAGGCGCGAAAGCACCTGATAGACGCCAGTCGCAAATTCCCATGCCGCAGTCAGCACTGTCACGAGGCGGTTACTGATGTAGGTCGCCCACTGCTGTAGGGTGCCATCGTCCGCCATGCGGTTGACGGTGGCGAGAACCATCTCAAGTTTCGACTTCATCCAATCGAAAAGACCAGCGTTCATTATAGCGAGCTGGAATTGCATCCAAAGATCGCCGAGATTGGAAATCATGCCCTCCCATGTGCGGGATAGCTTGTCCATCGCTCCAGAAAAGCGGTCGGACATGATTTTTTGCAGTACTTTCTGGATCCCGCCGGGGTCCGATGCCAGTGCCTTAGCGATCCTCTTTTGGCCGTTGATTGTGTAGGAATACGCGATCTCATCGCCATCTTTGGCGGCACGGATACCAAATTCCTTAAGGCGTTCATTCTCACCCGTCACGGCATCCGCTATGGCTTCCACCGCCTGTTCCAGCGGCTTGCCCATTGCGGCGGAGGCATCACCAAGATCACGCAGAAGACCGTTGGTCGGATCAAGGCCATACGCTCGCAGCTTCACGAAGCTATCCATAACGCCATCCAGTTCGTACGGCGTTTTCGCGGCGAAGTTGGTCACCCACGCCATCGCATCTTTCGCTTTGGCGCTGGAGCCTTCTGTCGTTTCGAGAATGGTCTGGAATTTTTCGAATTTCGATGCGGTGCCTATCAGTTGGCCCGCAGCCAAACTAGCAGCTCCGACAGCGACGGTCGCAACTCCTGCGGCAAGCGCCAGTCCGCGAAAGGTTTTTCCGGCTCCGGAGGCGACTTGCCCTAAACCTGATTTCGCTAACGCGACAGTCTTATTATGCAGTGCGACCGTGGCACGCGCTGCGGCCTGCGCACCGGCCACAACACCATTGTACGCCGAACGGGCGATGGAGCCGATTTTTGAAAGCGCAGATGCATGACGTTCCGTCGCCCGCGTGGCACCGGCTGAAGCGGCAGCGCCAGCTTTTGCACCCGCCCGCATGGCCTTCGCCGTCTTTTCTTCGGCGGCCTTGAGCTTGTTCATGATTTTGCTGGCGCGATCCACGCCCTCGAAAATCATCTGGAACTTCATGCGCGTACGTCTCCGGTCGGGACGTAATATCCCGGACCAGAGATCGCATTTTATCCTAAAGGGAATGGCCGGAACTCGGTTCCGGTCAGTTTTTGCCTGAAGCTGCTTTTATCGCTTCGGCCTTCGCCTCTTCCAAGGCGACTGTCTCTTCATACCAGAAACAGAATTCATCTTCATTCATTGCATCAAGGTAACGCTCTGTCCAGCCTTGCTGCACCATCAAGACGTGCTGTGCCGGATCGGACAGTTTTACTTCGTCTGCGTCGTCCCGTTTCCCTCGCCATCTTCGCCAGCGCCTTCTGCTTCATCATCGCCGCCGAAGACTTCACCAATCAACTGGAGGGTATCGCCAGCGGACAGGAGTTCGGAAACTTCGGTGATATTCAGCTTTTCGCCTTCGAAGAGGACAGTTTCCGCGACAAAGGCAACCTGCGCCTTGGCATGGTCGCGCTTGGCGATGCGCTGTGCCCGCATCCACTTGCCGTGATTGATGAACTTGGGGACCGTGCAAACGACGCCACTTTCATCCAGTGTGACGGTGCGGTTGCCGGTGTTGGCATCCTTGTGGGCCTTCAGCTTGGCGCGAACGCCGGTCAGTTTGACTTCTTCTGCCACTGTTGTCTCCTGTGTGACGTTAGAACTTTGGAAAAGGGCCGCGCCTCTAACGCGGCCCGACAGGCTGGAAGGAGTGCCGCGTCAGCAGCGCATGCGGGTTTCGATGAAATTGAGCGCGTCCGTCTTCAGGCTTTCGGCATACTCAGGGGCAAGAGGGCGCACCGTCCTGACTGCCGGATGCCAGGGCATGAACTCGTCCACCTCCATGGACGCGATGGCGACGGGGGAAACATGCATGACGAAGGGGCCGAAATCGTCGGCGCTGACGATGACGCTGTAGAAATCGCTCCGGCTTTCCGTCGCGGCCGGAACCGGCGACGTGAAGAAAAGGGAGGCGAGCATGAAGGTCACAGCGCCAACCACCGCAACATAGGGGAAATATCGCTTTACCATAGGTTCCTCAGAAGGGGTTCAAGGTGTGTCCGGACGCGCCTTAGCGCGGCCAGACGTCTGCGCCATTGATGCGATAGATGTTGTTCCACGCATCAAATTCGATGATCGGAGTTTCGCCGCCGTAGACGGACTGCTTGAACGAGCTGATGGAGATATCGTGCTCCTGCCCGAGATTTTCCCCGAGCTTGGCGGTGCGGCCGCCCGTCTTCATCATCTGGAAGCCGATATGAGTGATCAGCGTATGGGACTGGTTGCTGTTCAGTCCTTCGCCATCGAACACATCGACATAGGAATGGAGCTGGAGCTTGTGCACCTTGGTCGGGTTGAGGATTGTGCGGGACACTTCCTCATCCAGCCATTCGAAGGTGATCTTGCCGTCAATCGCCTGCACCGGGCGACCGGGCAGCTTCAGGACGCCGATCATGCCGAGCGTCTGGTGCTCGATCTCGGCATGGGCGATTTCGCCCATGTCCAGCTCCGTCACGCGCCCGCACACATCCACCTCGTTGATGTAGCAGTCGGACTGCGTGATCTGACCGATTTTACGTGCCATGGATTATGCCTCCTGTCAGGCCGCGAGCGAAAGCGCGTTGGAAATGAATTTCGTATCGACGTAGGAGTCGATGGTGATGCGCTCCATGACCGAAATCGGGTGGCATTCGAGCCGGTAATAGAACTTCCCGTCCGCGATCTGCTCGGCAGTGTTTTTCTGCCGGTCGAAGCGGAAGGTGCCGCCGTAGATGGCGATGCCGGTTTTTGAGCGCAGATAAGCGTTGACGCCCTCTTCGGCCGCCTCGACGGTCATGGGTGAACCAAGGCGATCCACGTAATTCATCGTGTAGAAGATGATCGCCTCGTGGATCATGTCGAGGATGCGGCGGGCATGAATGAAATTCTCGACATGTGACGAGGTCGGGAAAGCTGCCGAGCGGTTGCCGAATACCCGGATGCCGGTGGCAAAAGAGCGCATGGCGGTAACGATCCCGGCTTCGTTGAGGAAGTTGGTGTCGTTCTGATAATCGGACGGATAGAAGTTGATCGGCACTTCCAGATCGACCACGCCCTTGATTTCGCGGTTGGACGGCGAATTCTGCCAGCCTTCGTTGAGGTCTGTGGCGATGATGACACCAGCCAGCCGCGAAGACAGCGGATCAAGCCGGGTTTCCGCAGCCCCTGTCGTATCTTCGATTACGACATGCGGATAGGTCAGCACGGTGCGGGCGCTGGAGGTGTTGGCCGTGCCAGCCACGCCGCGTGCCGCGACGGCCTGCTGTTTCGTCAGGCCAAGCGGCAGGTCGGCAATCGCCAGCGCATGAAGGCGGCTGGCAACCACGTCCATCTCGGCACGAACCGTCGCTGCAGGCGAATAGCCAGGTGCGATGATGAGCTTCGGAAAATAGCCGAAATTGTTGTAGCACTCGTAGGCGCCAGAAAAACCGGAGGCGAGACCGGCAGGCGAAATCGTGCCGTTGATGTCAACGGTCGTCACCTTGGAGGGATCGGGGTTCGCGCCCTCTTTGTGAACGTCCGGATCGAAGACGTTGTTGACGATGATCGTGCCGCCGTCGCCCTGATCGAAGATCGCATCGAGCGCGGCCGGGATCGTGTAACCGGCCTTGTGGACACCGAACGCCGCCGCACCTTCCGCCCGCGAACGGATGATAATGCGCTTGTTGATGTAGTCTTCCCGCGCCAGAGCTGTGGCGTGCACGTCCTGAATGGGGGCCGTGCCGTTGACATAGGTGACGGCGGATTTCACGTCACGAACAACTGTCACGCCGTCCTTATGTTCGATGACTTCGGGGCCGTGGTGGAAAGTTGCCGCCATGTTTTAGGCTCCTTCAACGGATGCGTCGGCAGGCGCTGCATCCTTGTCGGTTTCGACAATGAGCAGCTTGCGGGCGATCAGGTTTTTGACTGTGTCGTTGTCTTCTGGCAGATCGGCGTAGGACGTGCCGGGAAAGAGCATGCGGGTGGTTCCATCCGCTTCCAGCGGCGTGACCGGACCACTGTAGCGGTAGGATTTGCGGTTCAGAGGCGACTTTGCCATGTCCTTCTTTCCTTCAGGGGGTTGGAATTGCGGGCCGGATCGGCGGCTTGACATATTGACGGGCGACGGCCGGGATCGGCAGGGACAGGCGGATTTCCCAGCGCCAGACGCCGTCCTTCTCTTCGATCAGCTCGTCACGGGTCATGACGGCGGGGCCAGCGCCAGCGAAGGACCGGCCCTGCACGGCAAGGCGGATGTCCTCAAGGTGGGTGTAAGCGCCGCCTTCACCGCGCAGCGACCGGACCAGCAGCACAAGCGACCATTCCATGGCGCGGGCCTGTGCGGTGTTGGCGGGGCCTTTCGGGGCCGCGTAACGGGAACCGGCATAGTGGACGAGCAACGCTGCGGGCAGGTTCGAAAAATCGTAAAGCTTCGGATCATTCGGGAAATTCTCCACCTTGCACTGGCCGGAGACATTTTCCTTCAGGTGCGGCAGAAGCGCGTCTTCGACCTGTTCGATGATGAGCGGCGGGCGGGCGGTGCGCAGAACCTCACTCATGAATTCCACCCGTACAGAATACCGGCTACGCGGGATGGCGGGATAATGGCATCGGTGCGGGTCGATCCGGCCTCGCCATTGATCGGCTCGCCAGCAATGGGAAGTTCAAATTTCCCGGTGGCAACGGCCTTGATGTTTGACATGGCGGCGTCATGGCGCTCGTGCACTGTGGTTTCGACCTGTCCCTGTCCACCCGATTTGTCGCGCAGGCGATAACGGGCAACGTCACCGATCAAGCCCTTGACGAGCTGCGGCGTCGTCTCTGGGGTCAGGGTTTCAATGACGGCGTAACGGGCGCGGGAATAACCGACAAGAATATCTTCGGCAAAGGTGATGGCGGTTTCGATCTTCGCCACGTCGAGCGTACGACCGGCCATGTCGTTCAAATTGCCGATGCCCGCGATCTGCGAGACTTCGGCAAGGCCGAACATCGTCGTAAATTCGTCAACCGTTAGAAAACGAGGCATCGGAGAGGTCCATGGGTGAGAGTGAAAACGAGCGGGATGGATGTGGTGAACCATCCCGCTCGAAAGGCCCGGCTTGGGAGACTTCGGAACGGGCCTTATTTCGGGGTTTTGGCGGGCTTCGCCTTGTCTGCCGACTGCTCGGCAAGCTTCGCCAGTTCGGCCTGCGCGTCCGCTTTCGCCTGCTGTTCGGCGGTCAATCTGGTTTCGAGATCCGCAACCTTCTGGCGTTCGTCCTTCAACTGGTTGCTGCTGGCATGGAGGTCGGCAAGCCCGGTTTCAAAGGCGAGCTTGCAATCCGCCAACTCGGTCGAAAGATCGGCAATCTGCCCGTCCAGTTCAGCGATTTTCAGCCCGTGTTCCGCCTTCAGAACGTCGATCCGGCCTGCGGCGGCATCTTCCACCGCTTTCTGGAAATCGCTCTCCAGTGCGGTGTCCGACATGTCGAGCGCATTGGAGAGCTGCTCGGCAAGCTCGGGATTGATGACCCCGGAGGCGGCGAGCTGGAGCGCCAGTGTCGGAGTGACGGCGACAGTCTTGCCGCTCGGTTCTCTAACGCCGTTGACCTTGGCTGGGCCGGTCAACGTCACAGAAATGGTTGGTTCGTCCATGATCGCCTCCTATCAGGCCGGAGCTGCGCCAGCGTTCTGGAGAAGGAAACCGGCCTCCGCCCCGGTGATGGTGGGGCGGCGCTCTATGGTGGTGGGATAAATCCACGAACCGTTGCGATCCTCGTAATACGGCTTGTTGACCTGCGGATAGCCGTTCAGCTCGTAGGTGTAGGCGTAGCTCGGCACCTGGAAATTGTTACCCTGTTCGGGAACATAGGCGAGGATCGCATCGTCGCCCCAGACATCGTTGGCAAGTGCGCTGTCGTCAGCCGTTTCCGGCAGGTAGACAGCAGCCCCCACGACCACCTTCTTCAGGTCGAAATACGCCGCCAGCATCTCAACCGTGACGCTTTCCTTGGAGGTGTATTTGAACTGCTCCTTGATCTTCGGATGGTTCTTCAGGGCATTGCCGGCATTGGGGCCGAGCGCCAGCGTGTTGGGATAACGGCCAACGGAGCGCCGGATCGCCTCTTTTGCGGCGTCGATATCGGATTTCGGATCGGAGGCCGGGTCCGTCCAGCGATCAGCACCCGCCAGCGCCAGCTTGTGGTTGGCGTCGTACTTGGTGGCATCGCGGGCGAGCTTGGCGGTATCGACTTCCAGCGTCAGGTCGAGAACGTCCAGCACCATGTTCACGGCCCCGGCCGCAAGGTCGATGCCGGGAATGGCTTCGGCTTCCTGCTGATGTTCGGTCGGGACAACCGCTTCAAGGCTATCCTGCGCCAGCGACACCGGATCGTCGGCATAGCCGTACTGGATGCGCTTGCGGTCGGCACCCGGCGCACGGCGGGTATTGAGCAAACGGAAGCTTTCCTTGCCGAAGCGGATGGTGCGCATCGAGCGGTTCGGGATCGTGACACGCGGGAAAAGCGCGCTCGAAATGAAGGTGGAGTTGCGATAGCCGCGTGCATGCGTCGAAAGGATCGGATCGACAACGGCGGCGGTGCGCTGGTTCAGGACATTGGGGGCCATACGGAACTGATTCCTTATTTCATGAAGACGGTGACAAATTCGCCATCGGCCGCAGCAGTGAGCGCACGGGCGAAGACGTTGACGGATGCGCCGGTAGCGGTCTTGACGCCTCCGGCCGCTGCGGAAATGAGCTTGTCGCCCTTGGCGATAGCGCCGCGAGCGCGCAGGCGGGCCGTGCCGATCATCATGCCCGCCACGTCGAGACCGACCGTTGCAGGGGCGTGCGCCATGGCTTTCACCGGGACATCGTCCGCCGTGATCTTGGCGTCGTTGAAATCAACGAGATCGTAGGCAGCAAAGGCCGTGGTGGCGGTCAGCGTCTCGCTGTAGATGGAGTTGAAAAACTGCATGTCGGGAAGCTCCTGTCAGGAAACGGCGCGCACGGCGTCGAGATATGTCGTGCCGGGATGCTGGCGCTGGTAGGCCTCCGCCTTGGCATGGACTTCCATGCCATTGGCATCGACCTGTTTGCCGTCAGCCGAGAACGAAGCGTGGCGGCCTCCGGAGCCGTTGATTTCCGGCATGTCGAACGCACCGAACGAAACGATCTTCGGCTGCGCCGCCAGAATATCGCGGAGCGCCTTGGCAACCGGAACGGCGGTTTCACCGGCCGCGAACGAGACGGAGGTTTCAGCAGGCAGGGCGTCAAGGATCGAAACAACCTTTTCCTTGCTGTCGGGCAGAAGCTTGCCGTCAGACACGAGGCCTTCGGCAAAGGAGACGTTTTCGGCATGGGCGGCGTCGGCTTCGCGCTTCTTGATGCGCTCTTCACGCGCCTTCAGGTCGGCTTCCTGAGCCGCAAAGGACGGATTGGGGGTGGTCACGGGAACTGGCTCCTTTAAAGGGGGAACAACGGGGGCGGAAAATGACGGGCGGGAAACGGGCTGCTTTTCAATCTCGGTTTCCGAGAGCCATTCGAGGCGGTAGGCGGGCAACGCCTTGTCGGCATCTTCCATGCCGAATTTCTCGATGATGAAATCACGTAGCGACCGCATGATGCTGGCGGTTTCCTCGAAACCGCGTTCCCCGAAGGACGATGCAAAGGTGGCGCTGCCTTCAGATGAAGAAAATGCAACGTTCTTCAGGCCGGAGACAGCAGGAGCCGCACCACCGAGAAAACCGATATGTTTCGGATACCATGTGCCGGGGGTGGGGTTGGCCGGTTGATCCGGCGAAAAGAGCTGAAGCGACACTTTCTTGTAAGCGCCCTTCTTCACCTCTTCGGCAAAGGCCGGATTGATCTCGTCAACCGTCGCATAGAGACGGTCGGTTGTGGCGTCGAAATCGAAGCTCTTGGCCCATGCAAAGGCAGGCGCATCCGTCGAAGGATGACCGACGACGACCGGCGCGGGCGCTGTCTCGTAGTCGTAGCCGTCCGCCATCGCCCTCAGATCGGCGGCGGTATAGGTCAGCTCGGTGCCTTCCATCGACTTGAAGGTGCCGGGGCGGAAAACTTCGATACGGGCAGTGGCGGAAGCGGTGGTCATGTCGGCTCCAGAAATCATCTGAAGCGACCATGCGGCACGCCGAAAAAGAAAATGACCGGAACTCGGTTCCGGTCAGGCGTACTTGGCTTGTGGGCAGACAATGCGCCATGTCGGGATTGGTTTCAAGCCCGGATCGCATGCCGAATGCGGCAGCAAGGCCGCGATGGCGTCATAGCCGGTTTCTAACGCGTCTCTAACGCGGGGGTAACCCAAAATCGGTATGAGCGGACACCCGAAAGGCTTATGCGCACCAGCGGGCGAAAATTTCAAGGGCGTTATTCGACCTCCAGCCAGTCTTCCGCAATGGCAAAAATTTCCGTCTCGTCTCCGGATGAAAGACCGAGATAGGGCCGCGCCGGGATGGTGACTTTGCGATTCCGGCCCGCTTCCCCACCGAGTTGATGAATGGCGGCGTAGACCAGCGCCGAACCGATGCGAACCTCGTTTTCACTGGCGACCATATTGATGGAACCACGCAAGGCTCCCGACGCCCGCAAGATAGTGATCGGCGCATTGCCGTATTTCCGCATGCGCAGATCGCGCGTCACCAAAGACAACGTTTTCCAGCGCGCACCATCCGGCGCGGTTTCGCTGTCGAAGCGTTCATCTGTCGAGTTAAGCAGATGCTCTCCCACATTCTTGTGAAACCCTTCGCGGTTCGCCATGCGCTCGACCAGCTCCGCCAGCTTCTCGCGCATGTCCGCGTCGTTGATCGTGGTTTTGTAGCTGATGCCTGCCATTGGACTTTCCCGCGCTTTGGGCTATATTGTCATCGTCAGTGAGCGAGACCGGCGATGGTCACGCCAGTTTGCTGGCACAAAGGCCGGATCGCTCCCGGCCTTTTATTTTTTCGGGCGCTTGTAAATCAGCTTGCCGACGCGCCGTTTTTCCAGCGCCGCGAAATCCGCGTCACCCTTCTTGTCGGTGAAATCGAAGCTGGTGACGGCCTCCCATGTCTTCTCCCCGATCTCGAAAACGATCTGCATGGCGGTTTTCGGATCGACACGGATATAACGCCGGTCCACGACCAGATCGCCGCTTTCGACCTTACGGGCAACGCCCATCCAGATTTCGTCCGGATCAAGAAGCGCCTCGGCCATCATCGACATGACGCGATGGCGGTTCCGCTTTAGCGCCTTCAACTCGCCATGGCGGTTTCGGAAGAGCAGATCGGAGACCGGGATTTTCGTGCCGGATTTATCCTCGAACAACACGGCCCGGTCGATATCGGCTCCGAAGGGTTTCAGGAAGGCGCGGACATAATCTTCCGCCGTCTGGCCGTCCTTCAGCAGTTTCGCCTTGAACGGTTTTGCCGCCTTGACGAGATCGGAGACCGGCTCCGGCGTGTCGATCGCGACGGCCATGCGCGGATTATCGAGCAGCTCGCGGCCCTCATCCATCAAACTGGACGGCGTTAGACCACGCTCCCAGAGATCACCCGGCATATAGTCCCAGCCGTAACCGATGCCCTGCGGCTGTTCGATCAGCGCGCCGGAAACCGGGTCGATCATCGGCATCATCAGATCGGCTGGCGCTTCATCCGGGCCATCCTTGCCCCGGCGCTTCAGATCGCGCAGCGAGAGCGAGCGGACGCCGCAGGAGCAATACCAGTCGTTCGGCGGAAAGTGCTTTTTCCACCATGGATCATCGTGGCGATAAATCCTGCCATGCAATGCCTCGTGCGATGGCCGGGGGATTTTTGGCTTGCGGGTTTCCCCGTGCCGGTATTCCCAGAACGGCCGAAGCTTCAGCACGTCCGGATCGCGCATCTGCTTCAGGCGGCCGGCCATATAGGCGGTGCGCATATTGGTTTCGAAAATGACGCGGGTGCGCCAGCCGTAATCGCCCTTGTAAGTCCAGCCGTATTTCGAGACGAGCCGGTCGAAGTCGTTTCGAAAATCCTGAAGGGTGCCACCCTTTTCCATGATATCGGCAATCGCCGTCTGGAAATCGGAGAGCATGGCGAGATCGGTGGCACCGGCGATGACAAAAGCTCGGTCATGGGTGCCACGCATGGCATCGGTCCACACCTTGGTGGGCTTGCCGCGCTTCTGCCTGAAGAACTCTATCTGTTCCTTGAAAGGCTGGTTGAAAACATCGGCGTCGGCAAAGCTTGCCTCGTCCTCGCCATCAAGGAAAACCGCCTCGCGCCCCTGAAGGCTGGAAAGCTCCAGCGCGTCACCGAGCAGTTTTCCTAACGCGTCCGGAGACCATTTTGCGCCGCGCTGGAGAATGGCGCGGGCGGCGGCCGGAAGATCGGCCGCGCTGTCAATGGCGGCACGGATGGCATTCAGGCGGCGCGTGAAATGTGCGGCCGTCAGTTCTTCCACCCGGTCGGCAAGATCGCTGACCGGGTCGGGATCGGTGGCAAAGCCTACCGAGCTACGGAGTTTTTTTTTACGTCGAGCGGCCCGAACAAGGCGGCGAAGGCCGGGTTCTCGGCGGCGGCTTTGCGCAACACGGCATCACGCTTGCCACGCTCCGAGAAGGCAAAGCGCGCGTCCACCAGCCGGTCAATGGCCGTTTCCGAAAGTGCATGCGTCAGTTCAAACGACACGATGAACTCGCGGGCCGTATCGTCATCGTCCATCATGGCAGCGGATTTGAGGATTTCGACCAGTGCCGCATTCTCGGAACTGGCGGCTTCCGCCTTCGCCTTGCGTGTTTCGGCCTTGGACTTTTCGTTGCTCGGGCGCACGCGCCAGACGCGGGGAACGCCAGCGCCGGGGAAGTTATAATCGATCAGCCACTGCACGAGCTGCTCGTGGAATGTATCCGACAGATGGTCGGCATCGCTGTCCACCAGCAGGTCAAGAATATCGGCATGGGTCTCGGCGGCGGCCCGCGAACCGTTAGAACCGATATCGGTGGTGAGGGTTTCACCAAGAATACAGATGGAAATCTGGCGGTCCCAATATTCCATCCATTCCCGGTAGCTGACCGATCCGGAGCGCGCCGCTTCCAGAAACTTCACGTCCGCGCCCTTCGGCACGGTGATGGCCGCACTGGTCTGGATGCTGGCAAGCTTCTGCAAAAGCTGGTTCTGCTCATCCGAAAGCATGCCATAGGGCGTTTCGGCTATGACGGTCGGGCCTGCGAACTTTTCCAGAAAATGCAGCCAGAACGCGACACCCTCGCGCTTGAACAGTACCGCCCAGAAAAGTTGCGAGCCGAGACCAAGACCATAGGGATTGTTGCCGACGACGCCATGGCGATGCACGATGAACTTGCGGTCGGGCAGTTCCTCGCCCTCATTCATGTTCGTCCAGGTCAAGAGGCGCGGCCGCCAGTCATGACCGAAGGCGAAGCGGCGCTGATCATGCGTCACGATCTTTTCCGGCACGATCCGGTTGTCGTCACGCTTCCAGACGATTTCCGAAACGGAAAAACCCTTCAGGATCGCGCCGCCGGACAGGTCCTCGGAAATGCGGTCGAAGGGCAGCTTCTTCAGCGTCTTGCGCACGAAATCCGCCGCTTCTACATCTTGCGGCTTATCTGACGCCGCGATGCATTCCCATTCGCGGGCGACAAGGTGCTTGTTGCGCTTGGTGAGGATGGCACCGGCGTGTGTGTCGCGCTTGATCTCGTCATAGATTTTGAGACCCTTGCCGCCACCGCGCTGGATCAGGGTATCGTCGGCATGCTGAAGCGCGCCGCTGAAAAACGGGATGGTAATGTCGTTCTTCGCGTTAGCAATCAACGCACGAGCATCTGCAGGCAGGTTCTTGCGCTCGGCAGCCGTGACCGCTTCCGCTGCAAAAGAGGCCGATTTCTGTTTCTTGCGGCGGCTCATAGGCGATACCCTCCAAGTCTCTGCTGACCGCTATTCGCAGCCGTATTGATCCCGCCGCCTGATCCGGCCGTGGCACCGCCCGCATATTCGAGCGTGTGTTGCCAGAGCATGTCGAGGCAGTCCGGGCCGTCATCGTGATCGGCGTTCGGCCATTGCTGAAGCTGGTCGATCAGCGTCTGTTGTGTTTTGTTCAGCCGAATCAATCCACCCGCGACGGGCGGCTGAAGCCGCTCGATGCGCAAATCCTTGTCCGCGATAGGCGTGACCGGCACGGCGGAAATTCCCACGCCCTGCCGTGCGGCTGTCGCCATCAGCGTGGTGCGCAGGAACTCCTGAAACTGGACGGCTTCGACAAACCACAGCAGGCAGCGATATTGCCGCTGCATGGCTATGACATCGGAAATGATGATATCGGGCAGACGGCGGCGAATGGAGGCTTCCAGCAAATCCATGGTGCCGTGCAGCCGGTTGAAACCGCCGACAAGGATAGCGCTCGGATCGCGGCCATGGCCCTTTTTGCCAAGCGACGGGTCGATGCTCCCGAAATGGATAAGATCGGGCTGCTGCAAAACCCAGAACGTCAAATCCTTGAACGGGCTGGCCTCGTTGATCGGCTTGTTCTGGTATTCGGTCGCGAAGCTGTCATGGTCGGACGCCCGCTCCAGCATGAGGAATATAAGCGGCTGGATCGCGGGCCAGTTGACGATGGCACCGGCGTCCATATCCGCTTTGCGCTCGGCATAAAATGCGCGGGCGGCGTCCTCACCGTCATTCTGGTAGACTTCCTCAAACTGGTCCCAAAGGTCCATCCGGTCGGGAAACTGGATGACCGCCTGAAACTCGGCAACACGCCAGACCGGCGATTTCGCGGCGCGGACAAGCACGGCGTCATAATGAAGGACGGTCCCGACCCAGACCACGTCCATGGAACCGTCAGGCGGCCCCACCTTCAGGGCGGCGCGCTTGATCCATGTTTCGAGCTTCTTGCGCTGCTCGGGCGAACGCACCGCCTCGTCATTTTCCAGATCGTCAAAAAACATCAGGTCGGGACGATACGGGCCATGGCGACGGCCGCGCAGCTTCTGGTTCGCGCCAAGCCCTTCGACACGAATATTGTTCTTGGTGACGATCTCGCCTTCGCGCCAGACGCGGCCCTGACCGGTCACTTCGGGAAAATCATTGGCAAGGCGCGGATTTTCCGTCAGTTCGGCTTTGATCGCCTCAATCAGCAGCGCGGCCTGCGCGTACACGTCGCAAACCTCAAGAATATAACGCTTGAAGCCAAGGCAGATGCAATAAAGCGCAAAACCGAGTGACAGGTGCGTGGATTTGGACGAACCGCGAGGCGCGATAAACAAATCTCTAACGCCCTTTTCGGAGGCGAGGATTTCCGGAACGCGGCCAAAGATCGTCTTGTGAAACAGGCTGTGTTCGCCCTTCACATAGTGCGGCAGGTAGGTTTCCAGAAAATACTGGAAGCCCGTTTCGGGAATTCTGACTTTAGCCAGGCGCTCGGCTTTGGCCTTCGGATCGGCAGCGAAAGCGGAAACCGACAGGTCCACCCAACGGGCAAGCTTGTCGGCTTCGCTTGATATCCAGTCGCGAAAATCCTTGTCGCTGACCTTCGCCTTCAGGACCGGTTTTTTCATCATGACGAGAAAGCGCTCGCAATCCTGTCACCGAACGGAACAAGGATTTCCTGCACCACGGAAATATGCTGCGGGAACTGCTCCTGAACGAAGGCAATGAGATGCTGGACAACGGACTGCGCCACGCCCAGCTCGGAGATTTTAGGCGCCAGCTTTCCGGCAGATGCCGTCACCTTCACCATGGCATCGCCCAGCGCCACCATGTGCTTGATCTTCTGATCAATGGAGAGGTCTTTGTTGTTCTTGACATCGTCCAGCAGCGCCTGCGCCATGATGACGAAATCTTCGACAACCGATGACACGACAACGTCGAGACCTTCACCGGCAAGAACAGCGCCCGAGCGGGCCATGTCCCAATCGTCGCCGTCGGCCTTCGCCGCCGCTTTCCAGCGCCCGATAGTGGCCTGACTGACGTTCAGCGTCACGGCGATGGTGGCAAGCGTCATGCGCCGATAGACGTAGTCGGCGCGGGCCTTGCGGCGGGTTTCCATATCGTTAGCCACTCAAGCCGCCTTTCAGAATAAATGTCATGATGCCGCCAATGATCGCAGCGGCCACCAGCCATACGACCTTGCCGATGGAGGTTTCGATTTTAGTGAGACTGGTTCGGATGCCGTCCATCCGCTCATCACGGACGGCGCTATCCCGCTCCAACGCGGTTACACGAACGGCCACTTCATCAATCCTCGTGTGCGCCTGTTCCATCTTGGTGGCGATATGAGCAGGGAAATCAAAGCCGTTCATCGGCGTCCTCGAATGGCGGCAGCAATCGCATTCAGACCGCCGCCGACAGCCTGAATACCGAAGAAGGAAAGAAGGATCGCGCCCTGCCACTCGTCAAACGGTGCGGGGAATTTGGGAATTCCCCAGCCGAGTTTGAAACAGGTGTCGAGCGTGACAAGAAGAAGATGCAGCGCAAAGCACCCGGCGATGATCGCCGTGATCAGCCGCATTTCCCAAAAGCCGGATGACGCCAGCCGGATTTCCTTGGCGTTCCGGGCCGCGTCAATCTGACGATTGACATCGGAAATCGCAGCATCGGCAATAAGCCTTTGCTGGTCGTTTTCCGCCTTCAGCCGCATGTCGTAGGCGCGGGTGAGCGCGCCTGCCAAATCACCGGAAAGCCATCGCAACAGGGCAGCTATCATCAAATCCCCTTGATGCGATTGACCGACCAGCGGCCCGAACCGAACATGTAGAGCGCGCCGCCACCCATCAGCAGCAACAGCGCCGTGACGCCGAAGGCCCAAGGGTTGTTAACGCCGACAAGGGCAGACGCGACGGCCGTGCCAACGGTGCTACCGATCAGGGTTTTGACCGACCCGCTGGCGGACGGTTTGACGTCATCCGCTGTCGCGAGCGCATGATTGGCGTCGGTTTCCGGAAGCGGCACGGAGGCAGCGTCGATGGCATCAAGGAAATTCTTGTGATAGCCGGCAATCAGCTTTGCCTTGTCGGTGCCGTTGACGATCCGGCGTGCACCTTCAGCATCGTCCACCTTTTCGTTGAAATAATCGGAAAGCTTTTTGCCGGTGAACAGGCCTTCAGCCATGCCGACGATGGCGATGCGGGCGCTGATAACCGGGTCCATGGCGAGCGAGGGATTACCGACCAGATCGACGCCAAGGCGTTTCCCCAAGCGGTCGTAGTTGTCCTCATGGGTGATCTGGATATCACCACGCCCGAACCAGCCGTCACGCCAGTATGGCAGTTTCACCGAAGAGAGTTTTCCAGCCTTCCAAGCAGCCTCAAGGCGGTTTTTCGCCTGCGCGTCGGAAGTTGCGAAAGTTTCCCGCACGGGCTGCATGCGGCCGCCCGTCTCATGGAAAATCTCCGCGAGGATGTTCGCCAGCCAGCGGCGGTCGATCAGCTTGTAATATTCCCACTGCTCCAGAATGATGTTGATGCCGTCGATCTGGCTTTGCGTCAGGCGGCCGCCAAACGGCGCACGGCGAATGTAGGAAAAGAAGGTGGTCTGGTTTTTGATGGTGGACATGTCGCCTCGCGGGTGCGGTTTGCAGTTCGTGCGAGGACATTGGCAAGGTCACAAAAAGAAAATGACCGGAACTCGGTTCCGGTCAGGTATTTTCGAACAGATCGAACTGATTGCTTGGAGGGGCGTTAGCAACTTCGCGGACCCACCTCTGCGTAATGCCAAGGCGACGGGCAATTTCCCCGCGGGACAGCCCCTCCGCCTCCAGACGCCTGATATCGGCCTTCAGGCTGCGCGGCGGGCGGCAGTGTGGGACCGACAAAAGCGACCCGCCCATATATTTGCATACCTCATACCCATCCTCTTTGCCAAGAGCCAGAATGACGGCATGCTGATCATGCGGGTTTTTCGGAAACTTGATTTCCATGCCGCCGTACGTCTGCACGATCTTTAACGCCAGACGCATGCCGATGGTTTCAGCGATTTCTTCAATGGATGCGGGTATCGGGCGAACGTCGGTCATGCCAGCACCGCCTGACGGCCGGAAACCATGTTGCGCAAAACCGATTGTACAACGGTCAGCGCCGCTGCTACACGTTGAGCGTTAGAAACGGGGGTGTTTCCATGAAGTTGATCGTTGCCGCCATTTTGTTTGTCGCTACGCCTTTCGCGGTTCATGCTGGTGGAGATTGGCAGAAAAAGGCGCTCTCCGCTGTTAAGGCGGAGAAAACCGTGCTGGACGCCAAATGGCGTATGCCGAGCCAAAACGTGCTTTGGGTGGCAATGGCGGCAGATGGCAGCAGCAGGGATGGTTTTGCCGAATATCTTTGCGAGGTTATTACCGATGGTGCTCCGAGTGGGTCGCTGAAAACTGTGTGGATTTACGACCCTGCATCCTACAAAGCAGGCGGTGCGGCGATGGGAAAGGCGGCTTGCAAGTAAGCTCATAGCTTACCTGCCTTTCCACGCTTCTCCATCGCCTTCAGCGCAGACACAATCGGCTCGGCATGGGCCTGCGAAAGAAAATCCACATCAACGACAACGTTGGCCTCTTCCGGCGAAACGAAACGCTTACAGAAGGCGTTGAGCGCCTTCACCGAAGCGTCTTCAATCACACCGAGTCGTGCGCAGGATTTCCAGAGCGCATGAATATAACGCGACCACGGCCGATTGGCGGTCGGGCGATGTCTCTCAAGTTTTCCCTTGGCCGATTTTCCCGGCAGCACCTTGAAGCCGAGACGTTTGAACTCATCCACCACGGCGATGCGCTGACGCTCCGACATGGCGCGGAGCGATTGAACTCCCGTCACCCGCACCAGCAAAGCGCGGTACTCGGTTTCTTCCAGTTCGAACTGCGATTTGGCGACGTTGATCATGGCGATGGTGTTCATGCCGCACCTGCCATTTCCGCTTCGGCCATCGCCGCCAGCACTGATTTCGCGAAAAACACCGGCGTAAACACGCGGGTGTAAACAAATTCGACCGTCATGCCCTCCTGTTCGGCGGCAGTCCAATGCGCATCACGGTTTTCGGTGTCGGTGAAAATGGAGGAAATCGCCTCCGCCTTGGTGCGGCGGAAGCTGTGCGGCAGCAACGTTCCTTCCGGGCTGCAAAGAGCAAACCCTTGCGCGAAGGAGGAAGGTATGAAGCGATCAGAGGTCATCGGCTGCCTCCAGCTCGCGGGGGTGGCAGGACATGGTGTGCTTGTCGCCGCGAAACAGTACCTGGACGTAGTGGCCAGCACTAACATTCTCCGGCATGATCGTGCCGATCCGGCCTGTCACAGTATGACGGACGAAGTGATTGACGGTGACTTCCACGTCGTAATAATTGCGGATGTAATCGTAGCTCACGCCGCACCTGCCGTTTCCAGCTTCGGGCGGCGGCTATCCGCCCAAGCCATGACTGCGGTTTCAAGATGATCTGCGAGGCCACCAATATTGCGGACTTCTGGATTATCCCGAAGAACCGAAACGATGCACTCACGCAAATTCAAAGGAGAAGGAAGCGCGCCACCGGGCAGCACCTGTTCAACGCCATCTTGAAATGTGATTGTTTTATCCATCATCGCGCCTCACTGAACCGTCGAAATTTCGAGTTCGAGGGGTTCGATCTCAAACAGTTCGCCGTCTGACGAGATCGAGACACCAGAGATGAGCCGGGCTTTGTCGGGATCGGCAAGCATCGCCTCCTTGTTCAATTCTTCCTTGGTGCGCACGAACATCATGAGACCAAGGCGCTTGCAGGCTTCGATTGCGGTTTCTACACCGCGTACCGAGACCTTCGGCGGCTTGGCGCGCCAATTGACACGGCCGGTGCCGAAATCATGGTATTTCACCTTGCCATCAGCGGTCAGAACATTGCGATTGGCTTCGCACCACGTCTGGACGCCGCTCCTGTGCTCCGCCAGCTCGGCAGCAAAGTCAGCGACATCGGCCTCAAATTTTTCGCCAATCATTCGGATTGCTTCTTCGGACAACGCCTTCTTGGTGGCGATTTCGCGTTCCAGCGTGCCGATGCGACCGATGGCCCAAATGGCGCTTTCACGGTTCTGCGGAACACGGGAAATGGCCTTAGATTTGTTTTTCAATGCAGATTTCATGTGGAATAGACCTCGTATCAGGCGGTTTCGGTAGGATTGTTGGAAAGGGTGGCCTTGCGGGCGCTGGCGAAGGCGGAAAGGGACACCACTTTCTCCGAAAGCAACGGACGCAGATCGACCGGTGCATCTGGCGTCGGATAAAGCGCGGCCTCCATGTCTTTCGCATGCGCTTCGCAGGACGAAAGAAGGCAGGCGATATGCCCGGCCACGTCTGGAGGCACCGCAACATGGCCGTTGTCGTAAGAAATCAGATGGTTTTTCAGGAGAGACAGGAGAGCCGAAAGCTTCAGCATCTTTGGGTTCCTTTCAGTGGTCGGAAACAAGGGCGATGGAAGAAAGAAGCTGACCGTTGAGCGGCACATGCGGGCGTCCGGTCAGGTATTCGATGGTCATTTCCATGTGCTTCGCCTCCATTTCGATGAGGCGCAGCGTTAGAAAAAGTTCCGGGGCATCCAGACCGCTAACAAGCGGCAACAGTCGGTCGCGCAACTGCGCGGCGGCGTCAGACAGCATTTGCGGCCTCCGGTTTCTTCTGGTTTTTTGGGTTCTGCGGGCATGACTGGCATGCCAGCCACTGTTTGAGCTTGACGGGGTCGCTCTTCGCCATCGGAGCGGTGCGATGGCTTTCGCAGGTGCCGGGAGCGATAGCGTCACGAACATGCGGGCACCAAACCTGCTGCCCGTAGAGCGCCATGACCTTGTGCGCGATCTTCGCCTGCACCTTGTTCATGCCCGCGCTGTAGGTTCCCGAGCAAAGCAGCGAAATCGCCGTGCGAGACACGCCCAATTCGTCGCCTATCTGCTTTTTCGTGCGGTCAGGCTTGGCAGCTTCGGCACGCAGAACATCCAACCAAGCGGGATCGACAAGAGGTATCAGGCTAGCTTGGCGCATGGCACGGCCTCTCTGGTATTCGGATCGTAGACACTGCCATCAACGCTGCTGACGACAGGGGCCTGCAGCCCCGAATTGCGAATGAGCCGGTAACGCATCTGGCCTTTAGGGCCGTGCGGCAATTCGATGAGATAACCGGCCCGCTTCAGCGCGCGCAGGTACTTTCCGGCTTCCACTTCTGGCCGCTTCAAGGGCCAGTTCGCAGCCATGACAAGTTCTGCCGTCACAAATGCCCCGGACATCCGCATGACGGACCAAAGGCGCTGACGAAAACTGTCGGAAGGAGGTGCTGCGGGGCGGATCGGCTGCACCGGCATCGGGATATTGCCGGTGCGTTTCGCCTTCTGCCCTACGGCGGTGAGCTGGTAGCAACCCATCTTGCGGCGTTCGATCAGGGCGGCCGTCACCATCTTGGCCGTGACGCGGGCAAGCTGTGTCCGCGTCAGGCCGGATTTTTCCTCAAGTGCGTCGAGCGTCAGGCATGCCGTGCCGTCGAGCGCCTCAAAAATGCGGTCAAAATGCAGGGTCGAACTATCCCGTTGCATCAGGCAAACTCCGGGACATGGATGGGCTTGCTGGTGCGCCGGTCGCTGAGAACTTTCAGTCCGGCCATATCAGCCACGGTCACGCCTGCCGGGCCGGGATCGGCGCGCAGACCGAACTTTTCGATATTGGCGATGGCTTCCAGAACCTCGCGGTTAAAACCCTGAGAAACCTTCAGCACGAAATCAACGAGGCAATCGGCCACCTTGACCTCGCATTTGCGGTCGATCAGCAACCGGATATCCTCGCGGCTGGCCTTCTGGAATTTGACGCGCTGGCTGATGCGGCTGGAAATCTGCGGGAACCGGGAAATATTGTCGTTGATCTTGCCCATGCCCACAAGGATCACAGGCATTTCCAGCATGTCGGAAATGTCGCGCACGGTTTCCAGCAGGGCTTCCTTGGTCGAAATATGGTCCGCCTCGTCAATGACGAGACCGAAGGTGCGCTTGGACATCAGGGCGGCGGAATGACGGCTACCAAGCTCGCGCAGGATAGTTTCGTACTTTTTCTCAATGCTGTAGGGCGGCTTGACGGGCAGCGCTTCCAGCAGCTCATTCATCATCCACGCGGATTTCCATTCTTTCTTGGCCCGCAGATAGACCCAGCCGCTTTGGGCCACCCAATTCTTGAGCGTCGTGGTTTTGCCCAAACCGGGTTCGCCATCGACCACGGCAAGGCAAGCCTCCTGCGCGCCGCGATCTTCCAGAGCCGACAGCGCCGAAAGGAAGCGCTTCACGTTGCTGGTATCGACAAATGTGTTTTTCATGCGTATTTTTCCTCGTGTGTGTTGGCGTCAGGCAGCGGCGCGGATGACGTTTCGAAGGGCGTCCACGTCGATGCCTGACAGTCGAAACAGCTCAATGGTGGTTTGCCTCTGGAGGCATCGACGCAAAACACCCACCTGATTGGCTGTCAGTTTTTCCGGATTTTCTAACGCCCATGCCGCAAGCGCCTCATCGGTCGCGAAGGTCAGCCTGCGGGCGGTCTCTGCGGCTCCGGACGCCGCTGAAGGGGTTTCCGAATTGTCGACTACCAGCACCGGACCGGCGGGAACCGGCTCGGGTGTGATATCGATGAACGGCATGGGCTGGATCGGGGTCTCTTCCAGCAGATACGGGGCGATGTATTCGGCATCGATGTCGCGGCGCTTCGCCTCGTTGCGCTTGACGCGCCCTTTGTGGCGGGCGTCTTCCGCCGCCTGCTGGAAGGTGCGCGGCACGTAATCGACCTTGTTGCCGGTGAAATCGGCAACGCAGATCAGCGGCCCCGGCTGGCCTTCTTCGCGGTCGATCTCACGCACCCAAACATACCGGGCCTGCGCAAAATCATAGCCGACCATGACTTCTTCGCCGTGATAGCGCTCCAGCGCCGAGTGGTAATAATGGTTCGTGTTCCATTCCACGAGGCCGCGACGGGCGACACGGGTTTCGTAGGGGCGGAACAGATCGTCGCGCAGATCATCATCAACCGGGACCGGCTCGAAACCATCAGCGACATGCAGCGCCCAAAATTCGTTGGGGGAATAATGCCGGTATCTGCCGGTGCGCTCATCGCGGAAACGTGGCAGGCCATCATGCGGGCGGTCGTTGTATTTCGCGATGGCTTCCTCGCACATGGCGCGGAAATCGTCCCATGACGGCAGAAGGCGAGAGGAGCCGAATTCCTTCAGGTCGCTGCGGGTCGCCTTGTGAGCGATCTTGGCGGCTTCCTTGTCCATTTCCGCGCCGAGATAGGTGGGCAGTTTGCGGGCCAGCGGGTTCCAGACCGTTCCGTTGAACCGCTCGATAATGCCCTTGGCCTGCGAATTGTACGGCAGCGCGTGCATCTTGGTGATGGACAGGCGGCCCATCAGACCGTTCACATCGCCGTCGAACGTCTTGTTTTTGTAGCCGGGGCCACGGTCGGTATAGAAGATGGCCGGAATGCCGTGGTCACAGCAGGAGTTGCGCAGGGCCTCCGTCACCGAGATGACGTTTTCCTTGAGCGCTATGGAGAAGCCCACGCACCTGCGGGTTGCCACATCAAGGATGGAGGTGATTTCCGGCTTGAATGGCTTCTTGGAGAACGGGTTTTCGACTTCGGCATCGAAGGTCTTACCGTCCGCCGTGTAGATCGTGGTCGGGAAAAGGTTTTCCGTCGAGCGCTGGATATAGGCCATGCGCGACCGAAGCGTCAGAAGCCCCTCGCGGCCGACATTCTTTTCAATGTCGTTCAGCTTGTGCTTCAGTGTGTAGCGCACATGCTCGATCGTCAGCTTGCTGCCGGGGTTTTCGGCCTTGTAATCCTCTAACGCTTCCGTCGCCGCGAGCTTCGACGGTTTGCAATAAAATTTGAGGAAGGCGGAAAACTCTTTCGAGATCGGTTCTTCCGTCTTCGTCAGCGCGGGAGCAAGAGCGGTGATGCCGCCAGCATCGCGGGCGCTGAACCACTCATAAACGGTGGCTCGGGAAATCCGAAGCTTGTCGCCAGACCGGTCATTGGCAAGGCGCAGCGTATCTTCCAGCAGACCAAAGCCGTCCGGATCGGCAAGGAGCGAGACACGTTCCAGCAGGACGCGCTCCCGGCCGGTCAGGGCCTCACCGGCCTCGACCTTCTCTTTGGCGATGTTGCGCTCGGCATGTTCTTCCTGTGCATGGACAAAGTCCAGTATGGCCTTGCGGCGGCCCCATCCGCCCTTCATGGCGATATAGCGGTCGATGGCGAGCAGAATTTCGCCGCGTGCTTCCATGGCCTGACGTTGGCGGAACCGCAGTGATGTGACAGAAAGCGCCGCAACCTTTTTGCGGGCGGTCTCGCGCTCTTTTTCCTGCGCGGCAAGCTGGTGTGCCCTGATCTCGCGGCCAGTGATGACCGTATGCATGATATCCGGCAATACATTCAGGTGATATTCCCGACCACCACCTACGGCGGCGCGGTCGCGGCACAGATTTTCCGGAAGGTCATTCCAGCCTTCCTCTTTGGCCCGATCTCTAACGCCACGCTCCGAATTGGGAAAAATGCTGCTTTTCAAACCGCGATCCTTGGCGATCTTCGCCAGTTCCCCTGCGGTAAACCAAACATTGGCTGTCATCGTTTTGCTCTCCTGCGGGTATCGAGCGCCCGGATACGAGCGTCGATTTCCTCGCGATGTTCTTCCAGAAGGCGCTGCTCAATCAGGTCGGCGTACTCGTTCTCGATCACGGTCAGCCCGAACTGCCCCGGCACAAAGCCGAGCAGGTCTTTCGCGCCGGTGGCGTGAACGAGGGCGATGAAGGCATCGAGCGGGATGCGGTGGCCTTCCGAGCCTTCGGAGGTCCACTTGTTGAGCATTTCCACCGACACCTTCCGGTCGAGAAATTTGCTGATCTGCTGCGCAATATCCTCGCGGCCAAGGCCGTCCTCGCGGGCATCGCGAAGGGCATGGGCAATCAGCCGCGCAATCTTGTTTTCGAGCCGACCGCGACCGACCACGTCTTCGCTGTAGCCGACAGCCACCTTGGGTGGCTCCCAGCTGAACAGGTCTTTGGTGAGGGGATCGCGGCGGCGGGCCATTACTGGATGCGTCCCCGGCGCTTGAGCGAGGCAATGACGCGGTCTTCATTCTGGTCGATGACGCTATCCAGATCGTCGTCCTTCAGATCGGCAAAGAACTTGCTCAGGATCGCGATGTTCTTCTTCATCTCTGCAATGCGAGCATCAACCTGCGCCGACACCGCCGCGTCAGCGACAGGCGCAGGCAGAGAATTCAGGGTACGCTTGACGGTCTCCAACTTCTTTTCCGCTGGCGTCATCACCGTTCCCTTGCGGAAAATCGTCACCGCCTCGCTGACCGTGGAAGCGGCAGGAGGTTCACAAAGAAGCAGGTCCAGAACGCCAGCCTGAGCAACTGGAGACTGTTCGGAAAGCTCCTTTAGGCCAGACTGGTGATTTGCCAGTCGCGTCCCGGCCAAGCGCTGGCGGCTTTCCGGTGTAAGGTCGGTCCAGATTTTGACGGCATCTGCGATTACGGAACGTGAAAGCCCGATTTTCTGCGCTGTAGAGCCCACAAAGCCAAAGATTTCACCTTCCGGATCAGAATCCGAATTTAGGATTCTGATCTTCTCGGATTTCCGGTCTCCGCCGTTCTTTGCTTGGGGGTGAAGACGCTCATAGACCTGCTTCAACTCATAAAGATGCTGGCAACGGTCGAGCTTGTTTAGGTCATAACGGCCAAGGTTCTCCATGACCTCTTCAAGCCGTGCATCATCGTCGGTTTCCGCAGTCGAAACGGTGGAAGGGATTGCCTCCCATTCGAGAATGCGTATTGCTTCGAGGCGTTTGCGCCCCGCAATCAGACGGAAACGGTTGCCTACGGCACGGACACGAATGGGACTCTGAAGGCCGGTACTAGCGATAATGAAGGAGAGTGCCTTGGCTTCGTCCGGATCGAACGAGCGGGCGCGGTTTTCAGGTATATCAATTTCGGAAAGGGGAATGTCGCGCACTTCTTTCGTGCGAACATCGATTTTGACGGCGGCTTGTGGTTTGGGCATCTATGAAACCTGAAATGTCGGTGGTGTTTTCTGAGCGGAGCCGCCAACGGGGGACGGCACGGCGGCTCCGCAGGATCGCGCCGGACGCAAAACCGGATCGGCGCGATGAAAAGAAGGGGATTAGCCCGCTGCTCGGGCGTCCAACTGATCGGCCATTTCACGCAACCGATTGGCCGCCAGCCTCGTGGCGCGCTGTCGCGCATCATGCTGAATTTCGGCAAAAGTTGCTTCAACCAGTTGTTCCGCGAATTGCTGGAAGTCCTTTTCCGTGACTTTCGCAGTCGGATTGAAAGGCGGGATAGCTTGAAGGCTGATATGCCGTGTGTCGGGATCAACTTCAGCAGCAATTGACGGACGGACAGCTTCGCCAGTCTCGTGCGCAGCCACCATGGCATCAACATCGCGGACAGCCAGTTCCGCCTTCGCCTTCACGGGCGATGGTTGGAACTCCGGCAGGGCGGCAGCAAGCTTCTCCTGCTCGATGGCACGGCGATGGAGACGGTCATTGACCGGCTCGCGCCGCTTTTCCGGCGAAACGGCGGCCACTGCCCCAAGCGGAGCCTCCGGCCTCAGCTTCGCGTCACCTGGGCGGGGAATGAGATTCGCCTGAACACCGGCAATCCAGCGCTTCACAATCGAACGCGGTGGCGGCTCGATATGAAGGAAGCACAAATCCTGCGCGAAATCCTGATAGGCAGTCTGACCGTTATAGCTGGTGGACTGCGCTTCGTCCCATAGACGAGCGGCGGACGAGATGGCGGGTTTGGGCAAATCATGGAAGAAGGGAATGACTTCGCTGTCAGCAGAGCGACTGGAGTTGGACAACATGCTGCTCATGCGGCCACCCGCGTGTCAGCTGACGCGTTAGATTTTTGACTTTCTAACGGAGGGTATTTTGCTGTATTCAAAATCCCGGAGTGTTTCCTAGGGTATCGAGTCGGCCAGAGTTGCTCAGGCTTCTGTTCTATGAAGGCGGCAAGCGTGGCTTGTCCCTCGTAATGTGTGGTGGTGTTAAGTTTCCGTAGCAGGGAGCTATGCAATCCAGAGCGAATTGCGAGTTCTGTTAGCGTCATGCCTCTACGATGGACTTCTGCCTTTATGGCTTGCCAGTCCATCACCGGCTTTGATTTGCTCATAGGTTTTCTCCGCTGAGAGAACGGGCGCGGCAACGCCCGTTTTTTTGGGGCTTTCTTTGGTACAAATGCGAAACGCATTAGCGCTTCGCAGTTAGGAGTATTAGCAGAGATTCTCTGTTTTGAAAACAGGGTTTTTCTGTTTTGATATGGCGCGTGCAGCAATTTCAAAAACGCCGTTGGGCCAAAGGCTTACACAGGTGCGAGAGGCATTGGGCTTCCCGCACAGGAAGGCGTTCGCGGAAAAGTTGGAGATGAATGCCGAGACGCTCGGAGGGTACGAGCGCGGCGATTCGGCTCCAGACCTAGAATTTCTGGCGACTTATAAACAGAGATTTTCTGTTAATATGGATTGGCTGATAACCGGTGACGGCGACATGTTCTCACCCCGTGAGGTGATCCGAGCGATGGCCGATCACGTTACAGACCCCACTTCCGGGTCAGGAACATTTCTGACAGCGGTAGCTCGTCAGGTCAGAGAAGATAATTCCGAGCGCCTGCCTGTCGTTTTGCAAAAAGCAGATTTTGTAAATTTACCCCAATATGACGTGCGGGCCTCAGCCGGTCGCGGTCTTATTCCCATCAATGAAATGCCTGTCTCAGAAACAGCATTTGAGCGAGCATTTCTAAGAAAGATGGGGGGCGCACCCGATTTTTGCTTCATGATGTGGGCGGCGGGTGACAGCATGCTTCCAACAATTAATGACAACGCGTTGCTCATTGTCGATTCAAGCCAGAACATTGTTGATCACGGGCGAATTTACGTTTTCGCTGTCGGTAGCGGTGTCTTGGTAAAGCGCGCAAAATGGCGCATGGACGGAACGCTAGAACTGACCTCTGACAATGTCGATGGGAATTATCCCGTCGAGACTTTCCACGCGGATCGCGTGGAAGACCTAACTGTTGTAGGGCGAGTTATTTTTATCGGTCATCAGTCGTAGTTTTAGTTTTCTAACGCTGGAACGCGGTTTTTTGCTTGCCGACTTAGATTTCCGCTCATAAAAATGCGACCTGTCGAAAACCTATTGAAAAACAGCATCTTAATTCAAGTCGGCAATCCGCAGGCTAAGTCGGAGCGAACTGCCGACTTAGCTGCCCTTACTCAACGGCAGTTTTTGACCGCTGATGTCTCCTCGAAGGCTATTTTCTTAGCTATCGCTTGACGGCCTCCGTGCCTAAATACCTTATCTAGCAAGGCTTTCTGTCCGGTTCGTGGTAGTTGCACACTGGTGCGCGAACTTTGCCAGCAGAATGCAACATAAACGGTTCGAAATGCGCGATTTGCGCCCGACTTTGGCCGGTCATTTGCAATCAATTCTGGCACCCGCGTTGACGTCTATGGACGATTTCCCCTTATTTCATAAGCCTTTGCGCATTTCTCTGACTGGAGGGTCAGTGTCCAGAAGGTATTACCCCCCTACACTTATGCGGCGGCCTTGGTGTTCTGCGGAGCGTAGGCCGCACTCTCTTCCCTCATTCCTGTGCTTGTCACAGGAATCCAGCCAGCCCAAGTCCTTGGGCTGAAAGGACTAATTTCGCCGCGCAGACGCGCGTCGACTGGATTCCTGTGACAAGCACAGGAATGAGGGGAGTGGGCTAGGCTGGAAGAGAGGGGCCGGCACCGTAGCCCGTTGCTTCGGCGATGGCCTCCGAGCACCAATGCCGCAATTTCATCCAAGACACCCACTCCACGCATCATCATGCTCTCGTCCTCAATCCCAAGAGGACAGACCCACACCATGACACCCGAATTCCTCATCACATCCTTCATCGTCGCCGCTTCTCCCGGAACTGGCGTGGTCTACACGCTGGCCGCCGGTCTTTCGCAGGGGGCAAAGGCGAGCATCATCGCGGCTTTCGGCTGCACGCTCGGCATCGTGCCGCATCTGTTGGCCGCCATCACCGGCCTTGCCGCCATTCTGCACACCAGTGCGCTGGCCTTCGGCATCGTCAAATATCTGGGGGTCGCCTATCTGCTCTACATGGCGTGGAACACGCTGCGGGAGAATGGCGCGCTGAAGATCGATGAGACGAGGCAACCGCAAAAACTCGCGCGCGTCATCGGTGAGGCGATCCTCATCAATCTGCTGAACCCGAAACTGTCGATCTTCTTTTTTGCCTTCCTGCCGCAGTTCATCGCGCCCGGCGAGCTATCACCGACATGGCGCATGATCGATCTCGGGCTGATCTTCATGGCCCTGACGTTTCTGGTATTTGCGCTTTACGGCTGTTTTGCCGCCTCGGTCCGGCGGCAGGTCGTGTCGCGTCCAGCGGTTCTCGCATGGTTGAGGCGCAGCTTCGCCGCCGCTTTCGTGGCGCTGGGGGCGAAGCTCGCCTTTACCGAGCGTTGAGACCGGACCGGATGGCCGGCCGCCTCAGTCGTCCCAATCGGGCGCGAGGTGGCCGGGGCTGACGATGCGGCCATTCGGCTTGGCAAGCGCATGGATCGCCTGCATTTCCTCTTCCGAGAGCGCAAAATCGAAAATGTCGAAATTCTCCTTGAGGCGGCTTTCCGTCGCCGTCTTGGAAAGCGCCACGATATCCGGCTGCTGCACGGCCCAGCGCAGGGTCACCTGTGCGGCGGTCTTGCCGTGTTTCGCGCCGATATCCTTGAGAACGGGATCGTTCGGCACCTTGCCGTCGGCCATCAGATAATAGGCCGTCACCGACATGCCGTGTTTACGGGCCGCCGAAATCACCTTCGTCTGGTCGAGATAGGGGTGATATTCGATCTGGTTGGTGGCAAGCGGCGTGTCGGAAAGTTTCACCGCTTCTTCGGTCAGCGCCACGTTGAAGTTGGAAATGCCGATATTGCGGGCCTTGCCGGCCTTGCGCACCGCATTCAACGCGCCCATGCGCTCGGCAAGCGGCACGTCACTTTTCGGCCAGTGCAGAAGCAGCAGGTCGACATAGTCGGTCTTCAGTTTCGCAAGGCTTTCATCGACGGAGGCGAGAAAATCGTCATGGCGGTAGCGGTCCACCCAGACTTTGGTGGTGAGAAAGATATCGTGCCGGGAAATGCCCGATTGCGCGATAACCTCGCCGACGGCACCCTCGTTCTTGTAGATCTGGGCGGTATCGACATGGCGGAAACCAAGTTTCAGCGCTTCCGGCAGAATGCGCCTGACATCGTCTTCCGGAATGCGGAAGGTGCCGAAACCGAGGGCGGGAATATTCGCGCCATTCGCGCTGACGTCGTACATGGGTGTCTCTCCTGTTTGCTGAAAACATGGCCGGTGGAAGAGGCCGGATGGGGAAGCAGTCTTTCTTTAACTGGTGTCGGCGCGATCGGTTTCAACCGCAGGCAGATATCATATCGGTATATAGTTCTCATCTGGACGACGGCATGGGCTGCCCGTCCCCTCTGAGCGGTTGCACGGGATAACGGACGGCGCTACGCCTCTGAATGTCCGCAAAGCCAACGCGCAGGTCGGGCGACAGGGATGGAAGGAAATCTCGCGTGTCACGCTCACAACGGCTTCTCGATCTCCTGCAGATCCTCCGCTCCCACCGCATGCCGGTCAGCGGTGCGGCGCTTGCGGCCGAGACCGGCGTCAGCCTGCGCACGCTCTACCGCGATATAGCGACGCTGCAGGCGCAGGGCGCGGATATCGAGGGTGAGGCAGGCGTGGGTTACGTGCTGCGTCCCGGTTTCCTGTTGCCGCCGCTGATGTTTTCGCAGCAGGAAATCGAGGCGCTGGTGCTGGGTTCACGCTGGGTGGCGGGCCGCGCCGATGCCGGGCTGGCCGAGGCCGCGCGTGCCGCACTCGTCAAGATCGCCGCCGTTCTGCCCGATGCATTGCGCGAAGAACTCGATAATTCCACCCTGCTTGTCGGCCCGGGGCAGGGCCTTGCCGCCATCCGTGTCGATCTGGCCGCCATTCGCGAGACCATCAGGAAAGAGAGCAAGGCGGTGATGACCTATCGTGATGAGAAGGGAGACCTGACGGAGCGGGTCATCTGGCCCTTTGCGCTCGCTTTTTTCGATCTGGTGCGCGTGGTGCTGGCATGGTGCGAAACCCGGCAGGATTTCCGCAGCTTCCGGGCTGACCGCATCGAAAGCTTCCGTCCTCTCGACAACCGTTACCCGCGCCGCCGCCAGGCGCTGATGAAAGAATGGCGCGAGCGGGAAAAACAGCGGCGACGCAATCATGCTGACAAAAACTGACAACAGGCGGGTCTAGAAACGTTCATCCGCAACACAGGAGAACGACCATGACCCACCCCGATTTCACCATCCTCTATGTCGACAACCCGCCGGCCAGCACGCAGTTCTACAAGGCGCTACTGGGTGTCGATCCCGTCGAATCCTCTCCGACATTTTCCCTCTTCGTCCTGGCCAACGGGATGAAGCTCGGCCTCTGGTCGCGGCACACCGTGGAGCCGAAGGCCTCCGTGACGGGCGGTGGCGGAGAGCTTGCTTTCCGTGTCGAAAACGACGCGCAGGTGGATGAGACTTTCGCCGGGTGGAAGGCAAGTGGTGTCGCCATGCTGCAGCAGCCCGCGAAAATGGAATTCGGTTATACCTTCACGGCCACAGACCCAGACAGCCACCGCCTCCGGGTCTATGCCTTCGCGGGTTGATAACCCTATTTCTTCACCGCCACCACGAAAAGCCGGGGAAAACGCAGCAGCAACCGGCCGTCCGCCATGGGAGGATAGGCCGCCGCGATGCGTCGCGTATAATCGGCGAGGAAGGCTTCGCGGTTTTCCTCGCTGGCGGCGGCGAGATAGGGGCGCAGCCCCGTGCCCTTCACCCATTCGACAATGCTGTCCGCATCCTTCATCGGGTGATTATAGACGGTGTGCCAGACATCCACCCGCGCGGATTTCGGCGAAAGCGCATTAAAATAGTCCGAGGGTGGGGGAAGAGGTTTGCGACGCAGGCCGCCACCGGAAAAAGCGTCCTTCCACGGTCCCCCGTCGGCCGTTTCATGCATCGCGATATGCGTCGGCTCCTGCAGATTGTCAGGCATCTGCACGGCGAGAACACCGCCGCTTTCCAGCTGGTCCATCAGTTGCGAAAGGATGGCAAGATGGTCCGGCACCCACTGGAAAACGGCATTGGCGTAAAGCAGGTCCGCCTTCTGCCCCGGTTTCCACGTCGCAAGGTCGGCCTTGCCGAAATTGGTATTCGGCAGCCGGTCCGCCGCCTTTTCCAGCATGTCGTCGTCGCTGTCGATGCCGGTGATGACGTTGACGCCGTAACGATCGGTCAAAAGCTCGGTGGAATTGCCCGGGCCGCAGCCGAGGTCATAACCATTCAGCACGCGCTCCAGCGGCACCTGGGCCAGAAGATCCCGCGCGGGGCGCGTCCGTTCGTCTTCGAATTTCAGATATTGTTGCGCGGACCACGCCATGATTTCCTCCTGCGGACTGCCGTCAGATCGTCAGCATCGCATAGCCGAAACGGCCCCGCCATCATCGGATCAATGAATTATTGTGATGATTCTATTCATCAACCTTTTGTTTCGCCTCACAAAACGTCTTTGTCAGGGCCTGCATTTGTTATTTTCCATCAAAATCAAATATGGCGGCAATTAAAACTTGACCTGTCTGGGCGAGAGGCATTCACTCCGGCCGATTTCCAGCACATGCCCGGTTGTGAACGCGAAGCGTTTTGCGTCCGGTAATGCATCAAGACAAAAAGACGGAGCGTTTTCGCCAGACGGAAATGCTTGCAACAGGAGACCGTTATGAGCGTCGATACCGCACCCCGATCAACCACCTGGACCTATGTTGACGGTCAATGGCTGCCCGGCAATCCGCCGCTCATCGGCCCGACCTCGCATGCCATGTGGCTGGCCTCCACGGTATTTGACGGCGCACGCTGGTTTGATGGCGTGGCACCCGATCTCGATCTGCATTGCCAGCGTGTCAATCGCTCAGCCACCAACATGGGCATGAAGCCGACCATGACGGCGGAAGAGATCGAGACGCTTGCGCTTGAGGGTGTGAGGAAATTCGACGGCAGGATGGCGATCTACATCAAGCCGATGTATTGGGCCGAACACGGCATGCCCGGCAGCGTTGTCGCGCCGGATGCCAGCTCCACCCGTTTTGCGCTCTGCCTGTTCGAAGCGCCGATGGACGCCGGCAAGCCGCTGACGCTCACCGTCTCGCCGCTGCGTCGTCCGTCGCCGGAAACCGCGATGACCGACGCCAAGGCTGGCAGTCTTTATCCCAATAGCGGCCGCGCCATTCTGGAAGCCCGCGCACGCGGTTTCGACAATGCCCTGATGCGCGACATGAACGGCAATGTCGCCGAATCCGCCTCGGCCAACATCTTCATGGTCAAGGACGGCGTTGTCTTCACGCCGGTGCCCAACCGCACCTTTCTTGCCGGCATCACCCGTTCGCGTGTGATCGGTCTTCTGCGCCAGGCCGGTTTCGACGTGCGGGAAGCCACGCTCTCGGTCGAGGATTTCAACGAGGCTGATGAAATCTTCTGCTCGGGCAATTATTCCAAGGTTTCGCCTGTCGTGAAGCTGGATGACCGCGAATTGCAGGCGGGCCCGGTCGCGCGCAAGGCGCTTGATCTCTATATGGATTGGGCACGTCTCGGCGCAGACGTCTGAAATCCGCATCCATTGCGTTAAACGCGGCCATGGCAGGCATTCGTCCGGTCATGGCCGTTTTTGTTGCGGCGCAAAAAAATCCCCAAAAAGATGGGGGAGTTTAATCCAATTTTAGACAAGCTTATTTTAGTTTGCGGCATCTTCATTTCCGGCTAGCGGGGGCCGCCAGATGTCTTTCAGCATTCGTAATATACTTGTTGGTTTTTTCCTCACCATCAGCCTTGCACTTGCCGGTTTCGTCGGCACGCAATCGTGGCGCTCGGTCAATCGCGCCAGCGCCTTTTCCGAGGTCGCGCAGCTCGTCTCGCTGGACAAGCTTCTTTTCAACGCACTCCTGAATTTCCGCAGCGAACGTGGCGACAGCGCCACGGCGCTGACGCTCGATCCATCGAAGTCGGCTGGCAGCATCGCCAGTGTTGCGGCGGCACGCCAGAAGGTGGATGCCGCCATGACGGCGTTCCTTACACAGTCTTCGTCGCTTGAAGATGCCAGGCTGCAAGGGCCGCTCAAACGCGTAAAGGATGTCTACGCACAGTTCGTTGAACTGCGAAAGAAGGTCGACGCCAATGTCTCGCAGCCGCTCGACCGGCGCGAGGGCGGTCTCGACAAGACCGTCATGACGCTCGGCGGCGATTTCCTCGCCTCGCTGGAAGCGGGTTCGACGGCGCTGGAGGGGGCTGTCCGCTCTCTCGATCAGGGCCAGACCGGTCTCATCCAGCTGCGCTCCTACGGCTGGTCCGCCCGTGCGCTTGGCGGCAGCGCCACCGTTGTCCTCAACGCCGCCGTGGCGCAGAACCGGCCGCTCACCGCCCAGGAAATGCAGCAGCTGGGTGCCTTCGATGCTGGCGCGGCATTCGCGTGGAAGGCGACGGGTGATCTCGTCGCGCATGAATCAACGCCGCAATCGCTCAAGGACATCTACGCCACTGCGGACAAGACCTATTTCAAGGGCGATTTCAACACTCAGCGCACCAAGCTCATCGAAGACCTCAACAATGGCCGCACGCCGACCTTTACCTTGGACAGCTGGCGCACCACCGTTACGGAAAATCTCGGCACGATTGCCAAGATCGCCTCTGCCGCCATGGATGTCCTCGATGCCAATGCCGAAAAGGCAAAACAGGACGCCTTTATCGGTTCGGTGGTCTATCTGGCGGTCTTCATAGCCACGCTGGCGCTCTGCATTGTCTCGCTCGCCGTCATCGTCGGCCGCGTCACCCGGCCGATCAGCCGCCTGACCAATGCGATGATGGCGCTTTCGGGCGGCAATCTTGCAATCGATATCGCTGGCGCAAAGCGCGGCGACGAGATCGGCGAGATGGCCCGAGCCGTGGAAATCTTCCGCGAAGCGGCCATCCGCAACCGGCAGCTGGAGGCGGACGCCGTCGCTAACCGGGAGCAGGCCGAACGCGACCGCATCGAGCTGCAGCAACGCGCCGAGGCCGAGGCCGAAGAACGGCTCAACCAGGCCACGGGTTCGCTGGCGGGCGGTCTTCGCCGTCTCGCCTCCGGTGACATGGTCTGCGAGATCGCCACGCCGTTCGCACCGCAATTCGAAGCGCTGCGGCACGATTTCAACAGCTCCGTGCATCAGCTGCGTGAGGCGCTGACGAGTGTCGGCCAGTCCGTGCAGACGGTGAATGGCGGCGCCCATGAGGTTTCCTCTGCCTCCGACGATCTTTCCCGCCGCACCGAGCAGCAGGCTGCATCGCTTGAAGAGACTGCGGCAGCACTGGAAGAGATCACCGCCAATGTCTCCGCCACCTCCAAGCGGGCTGGCGAGGCGCGTGACACGGTGCGGGAAGCACGGACCAAGGCCGATCTTTCCGGCAAGGTGGTGCGCGATGCTGTCGCCGCCATGGAACGCATCGAACATTCCTCGCGCCAGATCGGCCAGATCATCGGCGTCATCGACGAAATCGCCTTCCAGACCAACCTTCTGGCGCTGAATGCGGGCGTCGAGGCGGCAAGGGCGGGCGATGCCGGCAAGGGCTTTGCCGTCGTTGCGCAGGAAGTTCGCGAACTGGCGCAGCGTTCCGCCAATGCGGCTAAGGAAATCAAGCAGCTCATCAACACCTCAGCCGTTGCGGTGGGTGAGGGCGTGAAGCTGGTTGCCGATACCGGCGTCGGGCTTTCCGAAATCGAGCAGCTGGTACTGTCCGTCAACAGCCATATGGACGCCATCGCCACGGCGGCGCAGGAACAGTCCGCCGGTCTCTCCGAGGTCAATACCGCCGTCAACCACATGGATCAGGCCACGCAGCAGAACGCCGCCATGGTCGAGGAAATGAATGCGGCCGGTGCCGGTCTCGCGCAGGAATGCGCCAATCTCCAGGCCCTGCTTGCGCAGTTCCAGCTCGGCCAGCAGGCCTCGGCATTGCGGGAGACGGCACGGCATATGCAGCGCGCCGCAAGCCCTGCGCGCGCTCCGGCCGCACCCATCGCAGCACCGCCACGGGCCCGTCCCGTTGCCACGCGCGGCAACGCGGCGCTAGCCGTGAAGGGTGATGACTGGACGGAGTTCTGAGGTTCGTAAGTCTGGCCCGCGTCATCAAATGGCGCGGGCTACGTTGTTAACGAGGCTTTCTCCACCCGCAACGTCATCCTCGGGCTTGTCCCGAGGATCTGCAAACGATTGATTTTGGTGGCGTGTTTAGATCCTTGGGACAAGCCCGAGGATGCCGTCGAGAAAATGCGCATCATTCGCCATCAGTTTCGATGGCCTGGCCTTTATCTAAAATCTGCGATCCACTTCACCCTTTCCGCACATCCGGTAACGCACCGGCCAGCGCCCGAAGCGGCGCGGTCATGTGCTTGTCACGCCTCATCGCCAGCGCAATCCGCCGTTCGAGCGGCGGTTCGAGCGAGCGCCATTCAAGCCCGGATGCGGCTCCTTCATGTTCCACGGCCATGCGCGGCACGACGGCAAGGCCAAGACCCGCGCCCGCCAGTTTCTTGATGGCCTCGACGCTGCCCAGTTCCATGGCGGGCTGCACGGTGCGGCCGCTGGCCGAAAACCATTGGTCCACCAGCTTGCGCGTATTGCCGCCCTCGTAAAGCAGCAGAGATCGCGTCGACAGCGTTTCGGCGGTCAGCGCGGTTTTGGCCGGCACGGAGCCGTGCGGGAAAACCGCGACGAGTTCATCGAGATGGATGTCGCGGATATCGAGGCTGCGGCCGCTGGCGGGCAGCGCCACCACCGCCGCATCGATCGTATTGGCCTCCAGAAGCCGCAATATATCGTGGGTATTGCCTGTTTGCACGACGATGTCGATGCCGGGCATCGCCTGCCGGATACGACCGAGCACCGGCGGCAGCAGATAGATGCAGGCGGTGGCGCCCGTGCCGATACGCAGGCTTCCCGTCACCCCGCTGCGGTGCGGCGCAACCGTCTCGATCGCATGCGCCACCTCTTCGGATATGCGCCTTGCATGGATGAGAAAATCCCGCCCCGCCGCCGTTGGTTGCGCGCGCCTGCCGACCCTCTCGATCAGCCGCACACCCAGCTGCTTTTCCAGAAGCCTTATATGCAGGCTGACGGCCGGCTGCGTCAGCCCGGCCTTGTCGGCGGCGGCGGAAAAACTGCCGAGCTCGGCCACATCCATGAAACTGCGCATTTGCCTGAGATCGAGGTCGATCATCAAAGAAAACCTTATCGTTTGTATAAGACAGATAATCTTTATTTTGGCTGCGTCGCAATGCACAATGAGGGCGTGAATGATCCGCAGGACAAGAGAATGACCCTTTCCACCGTTTTCAGCCTTTCGATCCGCCCCTGTGAGGAGGCGGATATTCCAGCCATTACCGAAATTTACCGGGATGCCGTTTTGTATGGCCGCGCCAGCTTCGAGATCGATCCGCCTGATGTGGCGACCATGGCCGAGCGCCGCCGCCTGCTGGTGGAGGGCAATTACCCCTATCTCGTCGCCGAACACGATGGAAAGGTAGCCGGATATGCCTATGCCGGCGCCTATCGCGCCCGCCCGGCCTATGGCGCGACGGTCGAGGATTCCGTTTATATCGATCCGGCCATGAAGGGCATGGGCATCGGCCGCAAACTGCTCGATGCGCTGATCGCGGAAGCCACCGCGCGTGGCTTCCGGCAGATGATCGCCGTCATCGGCGATAGCGCCAATGCGGCTTCGGTCGGCGTGCACCGCGCTGCCGGTTTCGAGCTTGTCGGCACCTTCAAATCCATCGGCTGGAAACATGGCCAATGGCTGGATACGGTACTGATGCAGCGGGCCTTGGGTGAGGGCGATACCACGCCGCGTTTCTAAGTCTTTCAGGGCTTTGTGGAGCCGGGGATTTCCACCTTCAGCGTGTCGCCGGCAAGCTCGCTACCCAGCTCCACGGCCTTGGTCTTCTTGTCGTAGACGCAGATATGGCTGACCGTCGCATCGGCACCCTTCGCTTTACCGGTGAGGATGGCGAGACCGTAATTTTCGCTGCCGACTGGATCGACCACCGCCTTGGCATCCTCGATCATGTCCTTCGCTCCGGCAAGGCAAGCTGTCTGCACGTCCGCCACGAATTCCTTCCAGGCATCATCCGACGATGCGGCGGCCGGCAGGGCGAGGGAGGAGAGGGCGGCGGCAAGGATAAGGGGACGGATCAAAGCGCGGGTCATGGAATTTCCTTCCTGCAATGTCATCAAAAGCGAACCGATAGGGTGGAAAACGGTACGCCAGGGTTGTGAAACAAATGTGGTGGCGGCTGGCTTGAGAGGAATTTTCTCTTTTGTCGGAACATTTTGATATTTCACAGGTTGCCCAAACAGAGGTTCGCTCCTATGGTCCGCTCACACGGTTTCTAGGAGCGGTAACCCGCTGCAAAAAGGAGTAAAAACCATGGCCTTCGAACTTCCTGAACTCCCCTACGACTACGACGCGCTTGCACCTTACATGTCGCGCGAGACGCTCGAGTTCCATCACGACAAGCACCACAAGGCTTATGTCGACAACGGCAACAAGCTGGCTGCAGAAGCCGGTCTTTCCGACCTGTCGCTCGAAGAAGTCGTGAAGAAGTCGTTTGGCACCAATGCCGGCCTCTTCAACAATGCTGCCCAGCACTACAACCACGTCCATTTCTGGAAGTGGATGAAGAAGGACGGCGGCGGCAACAAGCTGCCGAGCAAGCTGGAACAGGCATTCGCCTCCGATCTCGGCGGCTACGACAAGTTCAAGGCAGATTTCATCGCTGCCGGCACCACGCAGTTCGGCTCCGGCTGGGCATGGCTCTCCGTCAAGAACGGCAAGCTTGAAATCTCCAAGACCCCGAACGGCGAAAACCCGCTGGTTCACGGTGCAGATCCGATCCTCGGCGTCGACGTGTGGGAACATTCCTATTACATCGACTACCGCAACCTGCGTCCGAAGTACCTCGAAGCCTTCGTTGATAACCTCATCAACTGGGACTACGTCCTGGAGCGTTACGAAGCCGCTGCCAAGTAAGGCTTGGCGAACGGAATTTTTCGAACACCCGGCCTTCGTGCCGGGTGTTCTGCTTTTGGCATGTCGCGCGTTGTCACAAGCCTGTCATCAGCCGGGTTTATCGCGGCGCATCATGACTGAAAAAAGCACACCTCTCTTCTCCTTCGGCATTGTCGCCGATCCCCAATATGCCGACGCCGATCCCCGCCCGGACATGGGTCGTTTTTATGCCGAAAGCCCGAAAAAGCTGGCTGAGGCGATCGACGTCTTCAACCGCGAGGACCTCGCCTTCGTGGTGACGCTCGGCGATATCATCGATCGCGGCTTTGAAAATTTCGATGCGATCCTCAGCGTTTATGACGCGCTTCGCCACCCCTCGGTGCTGCTGCCGGGCAATCACGATTTCGCCGTCGCTCCCGAGCATCTTTCCGCCATCCATGCCCGCCTCGGCATGAAGGCTCCCTGGCATGATTTTGCCCTAAGCGGCATCCGCTTCGTCGTGCTTGACGGCAACGATGTCAGCCTCTTCGCCCCGCCACCTGATGATCCGCGCCGCCTGGTCGCGCAGGAGCGGTTGAAGCGCCTCTGGGATGTCGATGCGATCAATGCGCAGGACTGGAACGCCTCACTCAGTGACAAGCAATTCGAATGGTTGCGCACCATTCTGCAACAGGCGGATGCGGCCGGCGAAAAAGTCATCGTGCTGTGCCACTATCCCGTCTATCCGGAAAACGCCCACAACATGTGGGACGCGCCGCGTATCCTCGATCTTCTCGGTTCTCACTCCTCCGTTGCCGCATGGTTCAACGGCCATAATCACGAGGGTAATTACGGGACGCTCGGCACCACCCACTTCGTCAATTTCAAGGGCATGGTGGATACGCCCGACCAGAACACCTTTGCCATCGCCGATGTCTTCGCCGATCGGATCGCGATTCGCGGTTTTGGACGCGAGGAGGATCGGGTGTTGCAGTACTTACGGTAAAGTGACGCCTGAGATCGACCGTTCCATCTCTTCAGCGGGCTGGCCGCTCTGCCAGCCGCTCATCCACAATTGCCGCAGCTTCTCGCCTTCCATCTTGAAGAAGCTGCCCGTCGCGGCACAATCAAGCACCCGGTCCGAACGGAAATTGCGGATGGCGTGGCGCAATTCGCACCAGGCGACGATATTCACCGTCTCGGAATAATAGATCACCGCAATCGGCCGGATTCGCCGCTGCGTTTCCACGCCGCTTTCGTCGCTATAGCACAGGTCCAGCCGCTCTTCATCGCGCACCGCCCGCCTGACCGTTGCAAGGTCGATGCCGGCGGGCGCGGGGGCGATGCTGCCCCAGGCGTGCAGGGCATTGGCGGAAAGTGTCTTCGACAGCGGTTCGGGCAGGGAGGCGGCGATCTTGTCGCTGACCTTTTTCGCCGCCTGGCGCAATTCCGCGTCACCGGAGCGGTCGACCATGGCGAGCGCCAGCACGATCGCCTCCGTCTCCTCGATGGAAAACATCAGCGGCGGCAGGTTGAAGCCGGGACGCAGGATGTAACCGACGCCGCGCTCGCCTTCGATCGGCACACGCATGGTCTGAAGCGCGGCGATATCGCGATAGACCGAGCGCGCGGTCACCTCCAGCATGTCAGCAATTGTCTGCGCGGTCACCGGGCGGCGCGCCAGCCGCAGGATCTGGATGATCTCGAACAGTCTCGACGCCTTGCGCATATTGTACATTTCCATGTGATAGGGCGACACAACTGACACAACGTTGTCAGTTGGCATTTTTTATAAGCGGAAAAACACATTGAGAAACAAATGCTTTCCCGAATGTGTCATCATCTTCTTTAAGGGATCCTGACATGAATTACGCTGAAAATCTCTGGCTTTTCTTCCTGCTCCTGTTCGGCATCATCATCCTGCCGGGCATGGACATGATGTTTGTGCTGGCAAGCGCGCTGACCGGCGGCAGGAAAACGGGGCTTTCTGCGGCAAGCGGCATGAGTGCCGGCGGCATGGTGCATTCTCTTTATGGAGCCGCCGGTGTCGGGTTGCTCGCCACCTGGCTGCCATCTCTGTTTCTGCCGCTTCTTGTCGGCGGGGCTGCCTATATGGTCTGGATCGGCTTCGGCCTGATGCGCAGCGCCATCACCGTCAATGGCGATGAGGCGCAGGCAAGCACCTCTGCCAGAAAGGCATTCTGGAGGGCGGTGATTACCTGCCTTTCCAATCCCAAAGCCTATCTTTTCATGATGGCGGTCTATCCGCAATTCATCAAACCCGGCTTCGGGCCGATCTGGATGCAGGGGTTGGTGATGGGGGCAATGGTGGCCGTGACGCAGTTTGCCGTCTATGGAACCGTGGCCCTGACGGCCGACAGAAGCCGCGCCTGGCTTATCTCCTCGCCCGCTGCCACGATTTTCATCGGCCGCGCCGCAGGCTTTCTGCTGATTGCCGCCGCCCTCTTGACTTTTTGGGAGGCATTTTCCTGGAGCATGGGCGAATGATTGAGGATGTCGCGCAATTTCAGCCAGCCGTCAGATACGTGCCATAAAGCCAATCCCGGCCCCGCACCGGAGCCTCGTCTAGACTTCTGTTTTTACGGCGGAATTCACCGCAATGTGACTTTTTTTCGCCATGCGGAAAGGGCATCCTCGCCCGGTTCGATAAAGCGCCGGTGTCCATGCCGGAATCAAGGAGAGTGTGCATGAAACTGAAAACCATCACGGCGGCCATGCTGTTCGGCTGTCTTTGCGCCGGAGCTGTTTATGCTGCCGGCGAAGTCGAAAAACGTGAAGGCATGATGAAGCAGATCGGCGGCTCCATGGGTGCGCTTGCCGCCATCTCCAAGGGCGAAAAGCCCTTTGACGCTGCCGCCGTCAAGGCTGCCGTGACGACCATCAGCACCAATGCCAAGGCTTTCCCCGACCAGTTCCCCGTCGGCTCAGAGACAGGCAGCGCGGCTGCTCCCGCCATCTGGGAAAACTTCGACGACTTCAAGGCCAAGGCCGCGAAGCTCGGAACGGATGCCGATGCGGTTCTCGCCAATCTCCCCACCGATCAGGCCGGCGTCGCCACCGCCATGAAGACGCTCGGCGCCGATTGCGGCACCTGCCACCAGACCTATCGTCTAAAAAAATAATCGAAGCCTCTGAAAACGCCGCCCATCGGCGGCGTTTTTCGGCATGAAAGGCATCTGACCGGGTCAGGTGAGAATGGGGAGAGGGGTATGTCCTCCATCTGGACGAAGCTTGTTGGCGGGGCAGTGGTTGCGGCCATTGCGGGCTACGGAATTTTTGCCTGGGTTACCGCACCAGAACATCAGGCGCCGAGCCATTGGGTGAGCCTCGGTGAGCCGGATCTCGCCAATGGGGAAACCCTGTTCTGGGCCGGCGGCTGCGCAAGCTGTCACGCCGCACCCGATGCCAAGGGCGAGGGGCTGCTGACGCTTTCGGGCGGGCAGGCGCTGAAAAGCCCTTTCGGCACCTTTCATGTTCCCAATATCTCCTCTGATTCGCAGCACGGCATCGGCGGCTGGACGCTGGCCGAATTCGGCGATGCGATGACGCGCGGCGTCGGCAAGAACGGCGAACATCTTTACCCGTCCTTTCCCTATGCTTCCTATGCACGCATGACGCAGAAGGACATCAACGATCTCTTCGGTTATCTGAAGGTCCTGCCCGCCAGCCAGAATGACGCGCCGGATCACGAGCTGCCTTTCCCCTTCAACCTGCGCATGGCGCTGGGCGGCTGGAAATTCCTTTATTTCGATCCCGCTGCACCGCCGCGCGTCGAACTCGCCAATGCCAATGCCGAATTGCTGCGCGGCCAATATCTGGTGGAAGGGCCGGGCCATTGCGGCGAATGCCATACGCCCCGCGACGCGCTCGGTGGTTTCCTTGCCGATAAATGGCTGGCCGGTGGCCCCAACCCGGAAGGCGAGGGCCGTATTCCCGACATCACCCTCGGTTCGCAAAGCATCGGAAGCTGGGCCGAAGCCGATATTGCCAGCTATCTCGAAACCGGCTTCACGCCGGAATTCGACAGCGTCGGCGGCTCCATGGTCAAGGTGCAGCAGAACATGGCGCATCTGACCACCGAAGACCGCGATGCGATCGCCGCCTATCTCAAGGCCATTCCGGCGCGGTAACCCTCAGCCGAGGCGAGGCACGCGGGTCGAAAGCAGGCCTGCCATTGACTCCTGCATCTGCCCGACGGATAACATGTCCGTGATGGTTCCTTCCGGGCATTCTGGAAGGTGAAAAGGGAACACGATAGGGAGACATCCTCATTCGTGGCTGCCCCCGCAACTGTGAGCGGAGAGCCTGAAACGAAATGCCACTGGCAAGCCATCTCGCCTTCATCAAGGGCGAAGGCGACGCCGGGAAGGTGTTTCAGGTTTTGACCCGTAAGCCAGGAGACCTGCCATCACGGAAATATCCATGCCGGCGGGGTGTCCGGAAGAGCGGAATTTCAGGGTGGCGGGATCAATGCCGCCCTGTGTCAGTCTCGTATCCCCGTGGTGAAGTATATCGCATGCGGTCTTGCGGCTTCTGCCGCCCGGCCGCGTCCAAAGGCGCGGGGTCGCGCCGGAGAGGGGTCACCATGTCCATCAATCAGAATACGGCCAATGCCGCCGTGTCCGCAAAAACAGCGAGCTTCGCGCAATCGCTCACCGCGATCGTGCTTGGCCTGTTCGTCGTCGGTTTTGTCGGCTTTTCCCATGTGGAGGCCGTTCACAATGCCGCGCATGATACGCGCCATGCCAATGCCTTCCCCTGCCATTGAGGGGAAACGGCATGTCATTTTTTCGCAATATCGTCTTCACCGCCATTCTCGTCGGCATTCTCGGCGGTTTCGCCGTGTCTGCCATGCAGGCTTTTGGCACCACGCCGCTTATCCTGCGGGCGGAAACCTTTGAAAGCGCCGGCGAAGCGCCCCATAGCCATGATGCACCGGCGCCCGGTGCTGCCGTTCCCGCCCATGAGCATAATGATGAGGCCTGGGCTCCGGCCGATGGTTTCGAGCGCACGGCCTATACCGTCGCCGCCAATGTGCTGACCGCCATCGGTTACGCGCTGGTGCTGACGGGCCTGATTTCGCTGCGGGGCACCAATACCGGCTGGCGTGAGGGGCTTTTGTGGGGCGTCGCCGGTTTTGCCGCCGTTATGCTCGCCCCGATGATCGGCCTGCCGCCGGAACTGCCGGGAAGCCCGGCCGCCGCACTTGAGGCGCGGCAGATCTGGTGGCTCGCGACCGTCGCCGCAACCGCGGGCGGCATTGCGTTGATCGCCTTCCGCCGCGAACCCTGGGCGGTGCTTCTGGCGCTGGTGCTGATCGTCGCGCCGCATGTTATCGGCGCACCCCTGCCGCCGGAGGGCGAACACGCGCTGGCACCGTTGCCGCTGGAGCGTCAGTTCATCGTTGCCGCCACCATCACCAGCTTCGTCTTCTGGGCGCTGATCGGCACGTTGAGCGCGCTTTTCCTGAAGCGTTTACAGCAGGCATAAGCCCATGCAGGACGCGGCGGAATGGAGTGAGGAACTCGATGCGCTGCGTTTTGCCGTTCCAGGTCACGGCGCTTTCTGCGCCGTGCACCGCCTTGCCTTCAAGGCAGTTCTCGGCGCAACCCCGGAGCGCGAGGCGGCTCTCGCCTGTTTTCATGAACACGAAGCTGCTTTTATCGCTGCGGCGCTCAGCAAGATAAAACGCGCAAATTTGCCCGCCGGCCGCAGCCTGCATCTGAACAGCCGCGATATTCGCCGTGCGATTTCAGGTGAGGGTGAGGAGCCTGCTGCGCGTGTCTGCCGGTTGCTGGATCGGGGGTAATGAGTGAGAGTGCAAAGACGTCCGTATTTTGCACTACCTCATTCCTGTGACAAGCACAGGAATGAGGGTGTTGGGCTTAGCGGCCGACAATATTCGCGTACGCCTCACCGATGCTCCGCCGCAAAAACCTGAAGTTCCGCCTCGGCTTCCGGACCAAAGAGGCCGAGGCTTTTCAGAATTTCCACCGCGAAACTGACCGGTGCGCTGCCGGCCGCCGTGATGATGCCGCCATCGCTGACCGCTTTCGGCTGATCGAGATAATGAGCCTCACCGCGATAGGCCGGATACGCCTTGTGCGATGCCAGCGCATTGCCGGTATGGGCGACATCATTGAGCACACCCGTGCCGCCGAGCGCGCTTGCCGCCGCGCAGATGCCGGCGACCAGCCGGTCCCTGTCGCGAAACCGCTTGACCAGCCCGCCAAGATCGGCAGCCGTTCCCTTTTCCCAGCTGAGACCGCCGGGAATGACAAGCGCATCGATGTCAACGGGATCGAGCGCGTCATAGGATGTGTCCGGCGTCACCTTCAGCCCGCCCATCGAGGTCACGGGCATGCCATCAGGCGTGGCGTGCACGATCTCGACACCGAGATAGCTGCGCGCTGCCGCCGCAAGCAGCGCCGGTTCCCAGTCCGCAAAATCCTGCGCGAGCGCAATGGCGATCCGTGTCATGGCCGTCTCCGTGGGTTTTAATCAGGCGATGGACTGCATGTAGCGCATGCCGGTGACCGGCCGCGGCGCGAAATCCATGTTTTCGTAGAAACGATGCGCCGCCACATTGCCGGTCGTGGCGCTGACGGAAAGATAGTCACAGCCGAGGCGCTTGGCGATATCCCGCGCACGGGACACCAGATGCTGGCCGGTGCCATGGCCGCGATGACCGTCACGCACGAAGAGATGATGCAGCTCCAGCCCGCGCCGGCCTTCCTGCGCCCTGTAGAGAGGCAAAAGCAGGGCGTAGCCGATCAGCGCGTCATCGGCTTCGGCCACTAGCCCATGCACCCAGGGCAGGGGGCCGAACAGGTCGCGTTCCAGCTTGGCAGGCGTGATGGCCGCCGCATCGCCGTGGTAGGAGGCAAGCAGGGTGATCATCTCGTTGAGCTCGGGCAGATCGTTCTTGCGTGCGCCGCGGATGATGACGACGGGCGGTCTTTCCAGTGTAAGGGAGCTATCTTCGGTCATTTTTTCGGTCCTTTGGTCTTATCGGTGCCGTCAGGACGTTTGAAAACAACAAAGCCGCCTGACGGCGGCTTGTTGACAATATGATCTGTCGAGCCGCCCTTAAAGGAAGGCCCAAAAGTACGAGCAGGAGATGGGTGCGCGTTCGTTGATCATGGGGAATGCAATGCGCCCGAATCCATATTCTGTCAAGCGGGTCAATTCGCAAATCGCGCGATTGCCGATACGATCGCCTCTTCCATTCCCGCATCGCCGGTAGAATGACCAGCGCCGTCGATGGCAATCAGCTGGCTTCCATGCCATGCGGCTGCGAGTTCGTAAGCCGTGATGGGCGGTCCTTGCAAATCGCGCATGCCCTGAATGAGTATGCCGGGGATGCCGGACAAACTGCCGGCGTCGCGAAGAAGTGCGCCTTCGTCAAGCCATGCCGCGTGGTGAAAATAATGGGCGCAAAGGCGCGCGCGCGTCAGAATATAGTCGTCGTCGCGCCATTTTTCCGGGAAGGCCGAGGTGCTATCGGCGGTAATCGAACCCGCCTCCCACAGGTGCCATTCGAAGGCGGCCATCCCTCGGACGGCTGGGTCGGCATCGTTCAGGAGCCGGTGATAAGCGCCAACCGGATCCTCTTTCGACATGTGATCCGGAATTGCCGCAACGAAACGCTGCCACTGTTGCGGCAGGAACATCGCCAGTCCCTTGTACAGCCAGTCGATTTCCTTCTGTCGTGTGGTGGTAACGCCTGCCAGCACCACCGCGCGCACGTATTCCGGATGCTGCTGGGCATACGCCAGTGCGAGTGTGGCGCCCCAGGAACTGCCGTAAATCAGCCAATCGTCTACCCCGAGGGCGGAGCGAATGGCCTCGATGTCATCGATCAGATGGTGAGTGGTGTTATGCTCAAGGTTGTCAGCGGCGTTCGGTGTGCTTTTGCCGCAGCCGCGCTGGTCGAATTGGATAATGCGATAAAAGGCCGGATCGAAATAGCGCCGCGCCGTCGCCGAAAGCCCGGAGCCGGGGCCACCGTGCAGCAGGATCGCCGGCCGTCCCGCCGGATTGCCGGCAATCGTTAAATGCAGCCTGTGGCCTTCGGAAACGTCGAGTAAAATAGTCTCGAACGGGGTGATTTCGGGAAATATCTCGGCCATCCGGTATCCCTTTTTCAAGCGGGTGTGAGGCGCATACAGGGCGCGGATGACAGTTGAATGTCAGTCTCGTTTTCGCCGCTTCTTCAATGCTCGCCCTCGCACATGCCGTGGTTGGAAAGCGCGCGGATGACGTAACAATCCTCGATCGAATGGCCGTGGCAATGGGAGACGATGCGTTCCAGCTCGTGTTCCAGCTTCTTCAGGCTGGCAATCTTTTCGCGCACATGGGCAAGATGCTCGGCGGCGATGCGGTCGGCACCTTCGCAGGGCATCTGCCGGTGCTGGCTGAGCGCGAGCAGCTCGCGGATGGCCTCTATATTCAGGCCGAGATCGCGCGCATGGCGGATGAAGGCCAGCCTTTCGAGGTCGGATTTTTCGTAACGGCGCTGGTTGCCGTCCGAACGGTCCGCCTCGCGGATGAGGCCCATCTGCTCGTAATAGCGGATCGTCGGCACCTTCACGCCGGTGCGTTTCGACAGTTCACCGATGGACAGCATGGCTTTCTCCATATCTCCAGTCTCTAGAGATATGGTTTTTTCACGACCGATTCAATGGCCTCAAGCGGCATCGTTGACGCCAAGCGCCTGGGCCAGTGCCTTCAGAACCTGCGATTCGAGGCTTGCCATATCCGGCTGGGCGGAAGCGACCACGTCAGCATTGGCGCCAGTGGGGGCGGAAGCGCCGCTGTTCATGTCCCAGAGAGCAGCGGCCAGGCTGGCGGAGGCACCGGCCAGCGGAGCGACGGCTGTGGCGACATTGCCTGCCACCGAAATGGCGCGATGGGCCGCCCGCGTCAGCTCCTGCAAAGCCTCGGTGGTGGACTGGCTCTCCCGGCTGTGCGCAGGCGCGATGCCGCGGACCGGAGAGGCGAAATTGATGCTGCTGGTTGCTGCGATAGTCGTCATGACTGTGAGTCCCCTAGTTCTGATGGAGCATTTTTAAGGTCCGAAACATTCGCGAGGATTGCGTCATGCACGCCCTGTGCAAAAAATAACTGCAATATAGTATAGCCCCCTATAGTATATGAGGTGCACATGTCCCACACGATCCGCAACAAGGACAAGCTGCTGGCCCGCATCCGCCGCCTGAAAGGGCAGATGGAGGCGGTGGAGCGCGCATTGGACGATGCCAAGCCCTGCGGCGAGGTGCTGCAATTGCTCGCCTCCGTGCGCGGCGCGCTTTCAGGCCTGACGGGGGAGGTGATGCAGGAGCATCTGCACGAACATGTCGTGCATGCCGAAAATGAAGACGAGCGGGCGCGGGCGGCGGAAGAACTGGCCCAGGTGCTGAAGACCTACATCCGGTGAATCAGCGCATGCCGGCGCAATGAAGAGAGGCCGGCAGAGTTGAAAGACCGGTTGAGTTGAGAGGATTAGCGACATGACGACGACTTCCGAACCTTTCGCCACGGCGGAGCATCACCATATTTATCTCGGCCAGAATCATGAGCGCAATGAAAGGCGCGTCTGGATGGTCATTGCGTTGACCACCGTCATGATGGTGGCGGAGATCGTCGCCGGCCACTGGTTCGGCTCCATGGCGCTGACGGCTGACGGATGGCACATGTCCACCCATGCGGGCGCGATGCTGATTTCGGCGCTCGCCTATCTCTATGCAAGGCGCGAGGCGCGCAATCCGCGCTTCAGCTTCGGTACCGGCAAGTTCGGCGATCTCGCCGGTTTTGCCAGCGCCGTCGTGCTTGCCGTGGTGGCGCTGCTCATTGCGGTTGAAAGCGGCCTGCGTCTCGTCAGCCCCGTCCAGATCGATTTCAACCAGGCGATTCTCGTTGCCGTCATCGGCCTTGTCGTCAATCTCGTCAGCGCCGTGCTGCTGAAGGATGATCATCACCACGATCATGGCCACGGCCACGGCCATGGTCAAGCTTCGCATGCCCATCACGGCCACGGCAGCCATGCCCACCACGGCGCAAAGGGCGGGCGAGACAATAATCTGCGCGCCGCCTATCTGCATGTGCTGGCGGATGCGCTGACCTCAGTCCTTGCCATCGTCGCGTTGCTGCTCGGCAAGTGGAATGGCTGGAACTTTCTCGACCCGTTGATGGGCATTGTCGGCGGTCTGGTCATCGCCCGCTGGTCATGGGGGCTCATTCGCTCCACGGCAACGACGCTGGTCGATGCGGTGCCGCTGACGGACGACCTGCCGCAGGAAATCCGTGATACGGTGGAAACGGAAGATGATCGCATCACCGACCTGCATGTCTGGCAGGTTGGCCCCGGCCACCATGCGGCCATCGTCGCGATCCATTCGCAAGCGCCAAAAGCGCCGGCCTTTTATAAACAGAAACTTGCCGCCATACATGAACTGTCGCATGTGACAGTGGAAGTCAGCCCGGCAAGTGCCTAATGGGACTCGCCTATTCTGTATATTCCGAATAGGCGCCACGCACCCATTCTGCCTGTGCTTCCGCCTTGTCTTCGGCGGAGGCGGCCGGCGTATCCTGATAGGCGGGGGCGCTGCCATTGCCGACGGCCCACAGCACATTGGCCAGTGACTGGGAAAGAATGGTGCTGGAAACGGTCGGGTTGCCGGGGCCGCGTTTTACGGCCTGCTCCTCCGGCGTGCTTTGGGCGCTGCCAGCTTTTTCGAGGTCGCGGATGCGACCCTGATAATTATATCCGCCAATATTGCTTTCGATCTGCATGTCGATGATTCCGCGTTCAAAAGTTAACGAATAGTTAACGGCGGCGACTTGTCTGAAGCTTGCGTCTGCTGCGCTGCAATGACGGTCGAGGGTTGACAGTCGGCGAAGTAGTGCTTCGTTTTTGCATGGAGGGGCGGGGCGGGTGATATTGGATCGCCGACTGCACCCTCATTCGACGTCATCCTCGGGCTTGTCCCTGTTATCTGCAACCGATTGATTTTATTCGACGTGATTAGATCCTCGGCACAGGGCCGAGGATGACGCCGGGGGTATGTTTACCCTTCGAACCGGTCTCAAGGACATTGCAGCCTTAATGAAAATCTAAACCGGACTGCAGTGGGACAAGCCCGGGAATGACGGAGGCGATGTTTCCGTCATTTTAAATGCCCGGATCACGCCGTTTCCTTCTCAGCCGGAGCAACGGGCTCCCGCATCTCCTCCTCCTCCTCCACCTCAACCGTCGCCACCGCCTCCTGCGGCGCAGGCGTCACCATGGCAGCCACCAGCGTGTCGAGACCGATGCTGCCGACCGGCTTGCCGTCCTCATCCACCACATGGGCCTGGGTTTCATTGGCCTCCGACATGTCGCGGGCAATGGTTTCCAGCGTGGCGTTCTCAGGCACGGACATGCCCTCCGGCTTGCTGTCCAGCGGTTCCATGACCGTTGTGGCCTGCAACACGCGGCTGCGATTGACGTCGCGCACGAAGTCGGTGACGTAACCATCCGCAGGCGAGAGGATGATGCTCTGGCCGTCGCCCTGCTGCACCACTTCGCCGTCTTTGAGGATGGCAATATGGTCGCCGAGCCGCAAAGCCTCATCCAGATCGTGGGTGATGAACACCACGGTCTTTTTCAGTTCCTGCTGAAGATCCAGCAGCATCGTCTGCATGTCGACGCGGATCAGCGGATCGAGCGCCGAATAGGCCTCGTCCATCAGCAGAATATCGGCGTCATTGGCAAGCGCCCGGGCAAGGCCGACGCGCTGCTGCATGCCGCCGGAAAGCTGGTTCGGATAATAATCCTCGTAGCCGTCAAGGCCGACACGATTGAGCCAGTAACGGCCCTTTGTTTCGCTTTCCTTGCGCGGCACGCCCTGGATGTCGAGACCGTAGACGCTGTTTTCGAGCACTGTGCGATGCGGCAAGAGGCCGAATTTCTGGAACACCATCGCCGTCTTGTGGCGGCGGAATTTCCGGAGCGCCGAGGTGCTCATGCCGCAAATGTCCTCGCCGTCATAGAGAACTTCACCGGCGGTCGGGTCGATCAGCCGGTTGATGTGGCGGATCAGCGTCGACTTGCCGGAGCCGGACAATCCCATGACGACGGTGATCTTGCCGCCCGGCATGGTGATGTTGATGTTGTTGAGGCCAAGCACGTGACTGTGTTTGTCGTTCAGCTCGACCTTGTCCATGCCCGACCGTACCGCTTCGAGATACTTCTCGGGATGCTTGCCGAAGATCTTGTAAAGGTTACGGATTTCGATGCTTTTAGCCATGGGAGACCTCGCGGTATTTCTGCAGGCGCTTGCCGAATGCCTGGCTTGCCCGGTCGAACATGATGGCGATGGCGACCAGAGCGAAACCGTTCAGGAAGCCCACCGTGAAAAACTGGTTGTTGATGGCCTGCAGCACATTTTTGCCAAGTCCGCCGACACCGACCATGGAGGCGACGACGACCATGGCGAGCGCCATCATGATGGTCTGGTTGATGCCGGTCATGATGGTGGGCAGCGCCAGCGGCAGCTGCACGTTGAACAGCTTCTGGCCGTTGGAGGAACCGAAGGCGTCGGCCGCTTCCAGCACTTCCCGGTCCACCAGGCGGATGCCGAGGCTGGTCAGGCGAATGACGGGCGGAATGGCGTAGATCACCACTGCGATCAGGCCCGGTACCTTGCCGATGCCGAAAATCACCACCACGGGGATGAGATAAACGAAGCTTGGCAGGGTCTGCATCACGTCGAGCACGGGATTGATGAGGCGTTGCAGGCGTTCGGAACGACCCATCAGAATGCCGAGCGGCAGGCCGATGACGATGGCGATCAGCGTGGCGATGGCGACAATGGAAAGCGTCGTCATGGCGTCGCGCCACAGGCCGACGGCGCCGATCATGAAGAGGGAGATTGCGGTGCCACCGGTGATCTTGAAGCTGCGCCCGGCCAGATGCACGATCGCGAGAATGGCGAGCATCGTGATGATCCACGGCGTCTGGATGAACAGCCGCTCCGAGGCGTTGAGGAAGAGTTGCAGCGGATGCACGACCACATCGATCGCATCGCCGTAATTGCGCACGATGTCGCGAAAACCGTCATCGATGGTCTTGCGTGCCACACGCATCGTGGAGTTGTCGATGGCCGGGAACTTGCAGAGCAAATCCGGCATGTAGGTGCAGAGGGCCATTATTGTTGTTTTCCCTTTGGGTTTGATGGTGGTGCGGCGGGCAACGGAGTCTAGGGTTACCCCCCTCTGTCCTGCCGGACATCTCCCCCTCAAGGGGGGAGATCGACCCGCGGCAACGTTTCGCCCATCAAACAGGTTGCGGATTTGTGAGAAGGGTGCGCCCAGCCGATCTCCCTCCTTGTGGGGGAGATGCCCGGCAGGGCAGAGGGGGGTAGTCGGCTTGCGCCGACTCCCCCATCAACTAACCCATCACATCGAAGCCTTGATCTTCTCCGCCACCTCGGGCGAAACCCACTTCGTCCAGATATCCTCATGGTTCTCGAGGAAATATTCCGCGCCATCCTCGTTGGTGCCCTGGTTGTCATCCATCCAGGCCAGAACCCCGGCAACCGTGGCGTTGTCCCACTGCCGCTTGCGGATATAGTCGATGGACGGACCGGCCTTTTCGGCAAAGTCCTTGGTGACAACAGTGAACACCTCGGCCACTGGATAGGCATTCGGCTTGGGATCGGCGCAATCCGGCTTGGCGATGCAAGTGTCGTAGGCCTCGCGGTCGAGTGCCACGCCATCGTCCAGCTTCACCATGTCATATTTGCCGAGAATGGCTGTCGGAGACCAGTAATAGCCGAGCCAGCCCTGCTTCTTCTCGTAGGCATTGGAAATCGAGCCATCGAGGCCCGCCGCGGAGCCGGTGTCGATCAGGGCGAACCCTTTTTCGTCAGCCTTGCGTGCCTTGAACAGGTTGGCGGTCGTCGGCTGGCAGCCCCAGCCGGGCGGGCAGCCGAAAACGGCACCCTTGCTGGCATCTTCAGGTGCCGGGAAAAGCTCGGGATGCTTGAGTGCATCCTCAACCGTCTTGATGTCAGGATGTTCGTCGGCAAGATATTTGGGAATCCACCAGCCTTCGACGCCGCCCTCGCTCAGGATTTTGACTTCCTGGATGAGGTTGCCCTTCTTAACGGCTTCCTCATAGGGGGTGCCAAGGGTGTTCACCCACATTTCGGGCGCCATATCCGGCTGGCCCTTTTCGTTCATCGAAGTGAATGTCGGAGTGGTGTCGCCGCTGATGACGTTGACCGTGCAATCATAGCCGTTTTCCATGATGAACTTGTCGACGTAGGCCGCGACACCGGCGGATGCCCAGTTCATTTCGGCGATGGTGATGTTGCCGCACTCTTCGGCGGCATTGGCGGAATTTGCTGCACCGGCAGCGATGATAAAGCCCGTTACGAGAATGGTCGAGGCGAGGAGTTTCTTCATGTGTAAGACCCCCAAGTCTGATGCAGTGTTTTCAATTGGCAAAGCGGGAGCACTGCAAAGCCCGGATTGCCAAGGGCGAACTGACATGGCGCATGGAAAAGCCGAAAAAATCCGGCGATAAGATTATCCGCAAGACGTGCTGCAGGATTGCCGCTATAAAGGCGGCGAAAAGGCGCATGAATATGTCAACGGCCCGGATAATACGGCCAAAAAGTGATATTGCAACGCGAAACGACGCAACGCAGCCATGCGTTCGATTTCCGGAACATTTTCTCCGGTCGCCTAATACATGAGTTATATTTGGATTTGCGCAAGATATAGTCTGAGTTGCAGCAACTGAAAATAAAAATCCATTGGTCGCAAAGATGGTGTTTAAATAAAAGATACAGTTGATAATTTGTGGAAAAAATATTCGGAAACGAGATTTTTGCAGGTATTTTCGTCCAAAATAAGATCGGGCGACGATTGGATCGCCGCCCGTTTGTACATTCAGCGTGTCACACGGCGGCCTTGCCCGCGACCTTCAGGGCGAAGGCGTATTCGAACGCGACTTCCTCCAGGCGCTGGAAACGGCCCGACTTGCCGCCATGGCCAGCAGCCATGTTGGTCTTGAGCAGGATCGGGGCTTCTCCCGTGGTCTTTTCGCGCAGCTTCGCCACCCATTTGGTCGGCTCCCAATAGGTCACGCGCGGATCGGTGAGGCCCGAAAGCGCAAGGATCGGCGGGTAGGCTTTCGCGCCGACATTGTCATAGGGGCTGTAGGCGGCGATCCAGCCATATTCCTCTTCCGATTCCAGCGGATTGCCCCATTCCGGCCACTCCGGTGGGGTCAGCGGCAGCGTGTCATCCAGCATCGTCGTCAGCACGTCCACGAAGGGAACGGCGGCGATGATGCCAGCGAATTTCTCTGGCGCCATATTGGCGACGGCACCCATCAGCATGCCGCCCGCCGAACCGCCTTCCGCGATGATGCCCTCATAGGAAGTGAAACCCTCCTGAACCAGATGATCGGCAGCCGCGATGAAATCCTTGAACGTGTTCTGCTTGTTTTCCATCTTGCCGGTTTCGTACCATTCGAAACCCTTGTCCTTGCCGCCGCGAATATGGGCGATGGCATAGATGAAACCACGGTCTGCCAGGGACAGCGTGGTGGTGGAGAAGGAAGCGGGAATGGTGATGCCGTAAGCGCCATAACCATAAAGCAGGCAGGGAGCGGAGCCGTCGAGCGCCACATCCTTGCGGTAAAGCAGCGAGACCGGCACCAACTCGCCATCATGGGCAGGCGCCATGATGCGGCGGGTGATGTAATCATCCGGATTGTGGCCTGATGGCACTTCCTGCGTCTTCAGAAGCGTGCGGTCGCGCGTCACCATGTTGTAATCGAACAGCTGGCTCGGTGTCGTCATCGAGGAATAGGAGAAGCGGATGACGTCGGTGTCGTATTCCGCCGCACCATGCAGGCCAAGCGAATAGGCCTCTTCGGCAAAGGCGATGGAATGTTCCTCGCCTGTGCGGCGATCGCGGATGACGATGCGCGGCAGGCCGTCGCGGCGTTCCAGCCAGATCAGGTGGCGGGCATAGGCATCGACGGAAAGAATGAGGCGACCCGGCTCATGCGGCACCACCTCCTTCCAGTTTTCCTTGCCCGGCGCGGTAACCGGCGTTTCCATGATGCGGAAATCCTTGGCGTCACCATCATTGGTAAGGATGAAGAAGACGTCGCCGCCTTCGCACATCGAATATTCGATGCCCTCTTCGCGCTCCGCCACCACCTTTGGCTCAGCCGTCAAGTCTTTGGTGGAGAGAATGCGGTATTCGCTGGTTTCATGGTCGTGAATATCGATGAAGATGAAATCGTCGAGGACAGAAGCGCCGACGCCCATGAAGAAACCCGGGTCCTTTTCCTCATAGACCAGCCGGTCGGCGGATTGCGGCTCGCCGATGATATGGTGGAAGACTTTCGACGGACGGTGGTTCTCGTCCTGCAGCGTATAAAAGAAGCTCTTGCCGTCAGGCGCCCAGGCACCGCCGCCCCCGGTATTTTCCACGACATCGGCAAGGTCTTCACCGGTTTCGAGGTTGCGGATGCGCAGTGTGAAATATTCCGAACCCTTGTCGTCGTAACCCCAGATGCCGTAACTGTGATCGGACGACTGGTCGAGGCCGGCAAGACGGAAATAATCCTTGCCTTGCGCTTCCTTGTCACCATCCAGCAGCACATGTTTGTCGCCGCCATCACGCGGCGTGCGGAAATAATGCGGCTGCTCGCCGCCGGTCACGAACAGCGTGCCATAGGCATAAGGACCGTCATTGACCGGCACAGAGGAGTCATCCTGCTTGATGCGGCCCTTCATCTCCTCGAACAGCTTTTCCTGAAGCGCTTTAGTGTCGCCCATGGCCGCTTCCATATAAGCGTTTTCCGCCTCCAGATGGGCGCGGATGGCGGGGTCGAGGATCGAGGTGTCCTTGAACATGGCCTGCCAGTTATCGGCCCGGAACCATGCGTAGTCGTCGGTGCGGGTAATGCCGTGATGCGTGTCCTGAACGGGCCGTTTTTCGGCGGCTGGAGCGGCGGGCAGGTTCTTGAAAATAGGCAAGGGAAACTCGCTTTATTATGAAAAATCGATGGGCGGGACCAAGATGTAGAGTGCCCCTCACGCCCGATCAAGTTTCAAATCTCCACAGGCGAAATGAGGCTTGGGCACAATTTCGTCAGTTTTCGATCACAATTTGGCAATATCCGGCAAATCAGCGATGATGCGCGCCTGCCACCGGCCTGCCGTTCATCGATAAGAACAAACGAAAACTGACAGGATCCCATGCGAAAGTTTCTTCCCGCTGCTCTTTCTGCGTTTTTCCTTGCCTTGCAGGCCTCTACACCCGCTTTCGCAATAGACGCCAACGTCATGAGGCAGTTGAACGTGCTCGCCCCCGAGGAGCGCCTGGAGCAGCGTTGCGACATAGAGGCGATGGAGCGGATCGCGACCGAGCAGAAGGGCATGAAGCCGGATAAGGTCATTGCCTATACCTTCGGTGATCCCGAGGTTGGCAAGAATTCGATCAAGGCGTCGGGTGCAGTCTTCAGAAGCGCCGGTGAATGGTACAAGCTCAAATACAAGTGCCAGTTGAAAAGCGACAGCCTCTCCATCCAGTCCTTCGATTACCGTGTCGGCGACAAGATTCCCGAAGAGCAGTGGAAGAAGTTGTATCTTTATGACTGACCGCCGAAATTTTCGGCGTCTTGACGAAGTTTAGCCCCGCTTTTCTTGCCGCTCCGCCAGTGGCTCTGTAACCCTGCTTGCCGATCAAAGCGAGGGAGACGGACATGGCGACACGATTTAAGGGACTTTCGGCTTTTCCGATCACACCGGCTGACGAGGCCGGGCGAGTCGATATTGAGGCCTTCTCCGCCCTGATCGCGCGGCTGGATGCGGCGGAGGTCGATTCCGTCGGCATCCTCGGCAGCACCGGCATCTATATGTATCTCACGCGTGAGGAGAGACGCCGCGCCATCGAGGCAGCCGCCACGATCCTCAGGGGCAGGCGCACGCTGATGGCAGGCGTCGGCGCGTTGCGCACCGATGAGGCCGTGGCGCTGGCGAAGGACGCTGAAGCAGCCGGTGCGGACGCGCTGCTGCTCGCACCCGTTTCCTACACGCCGCTGACGCAGGAAGAGGCCTATCACCATTTCGCCGCCGTCGCGGGTGCGACGGCCCTGCCGCTCGCGATCTACAACAACCCGACGACCACCCGCTTCACCTTCAGCGACGAGCTTCTCGTGCGGCTGGCCTATATCCCGAATATCCGCGCCATCAAGATGCCGCTGCCGGCCGATGCCGATTATGCCGGCGAGCTTGCACGTCTGCGCCCCAAGTTGTCGGACGATTTCGCCATTGGCTACAGCGGTGACTGGGGCTGCACGGACGCCACGCTCGCCGGCGGTGACACCTGGTACAGCGTGGTTGCCGGTCTGCTGCCGGTTCCGGCCCTGCAACTGATGCGGGCGGCTCAGGCCGGCAATGCGGAGGAGGCAAAAAGGCTCGATGCGACCTTCCAGCCGCTCTGGGCGCTGTTTAAGGAATTCGGCAGTATCCGCGTGATCTATGCCGCCGCCAACATCCTGTCGCTGACGGTCAGCGAACCACCCCGGCCGATCCTGCCGCTCACCAGCGCGGAGCGCCAGCGGGTGGAAGAGGCGCTGGAGGCACTATCCGCGCTAGAAACCGCGCCATAATTCGGGCGCTTTGCGGGCGGATTGCCACGGGAATACACTGCATGACACTGCGGAAAATGAAAATGATGCGTCGCCTCCTGCTTGCTGCCCTGTTTGCCTCTGCCGCCTCCATCGCCTTTGCGGGGAACGGCCTGGTCGAGCCGTCGCTGAAAATGACGCCGCAGCATGACGGCAAGGTTCGGGTGGCGATGACGCTCGATGCCTGCATGGGCAAGACCGACCACCGCATCCTCGATACGCTGGTGCACGAGCGTATCCCTGCCACGATCTTCGTCACCGCCCGCTGGCTGAAGCACAATGGCGAGGCGCTGGCGGTTCTGATGGCCCATCCTGACCTCTTCGAGATCGAAAACCACGGCGAAAACCATGTGCCGGCGGTGGATAAGCCCGTTGCCATCTATGGCATCGCGGCTGCCGGATCGGAAGCGGCGGTCGTGCAGGAAGTCGAAGGTGGCCGTCAGGCGATCGTCGCGGCCACCGGTCTCCAGCCGCAATGGTTTCGTGGGGCGACGGCCAAATATACCAATTCCTCCATGGCCACCATCAACCGCCTCGGCATGCGGGTGGCCGGTTATTCCGTCAATGGCGATGGTGGCTCGCTGCTCGGTGCAGCCATGACGGCAAAACACATCGCTGCCGCCAAGAATGGCGATGTCATCATCTCCCACATCAACCAGCCCACCCACGAGGCGGGCGAGGGTGTGGTGAAGGGCCTTCTGGCGCTGAAAGCGCGCGGCGTCATCTTCGCCCGGCTGGACGACCCGTCCTTCGCGCCACCGGGGAATTGAAACGGGGACAGATCTTTCCTCATTCCTGTGCTTGTCACAGGAATCCAGTCGACGCGCGTCTGCGCGACGGAGAGAGTCCTTTCAACCCAAGGACTTGGGCTGGCTGGATTCTTGTGACAAGCACAGGAATGAGGTCGTGAGCCACATCCATGCCCGTTTTTCGGCGGCATGCCTCTCAAAATTGCGCTAGCATCCTTCCCATGATGCTGTTCAAACGCCCCGACACTGAAACACTCTATTCCGCCCTTGTGAACAAGGATCCCGCCTATGAAGGCGTGGCCTATGTCTGCGTGACATCCACGAAGATTTTCTGCCGCTTCACCTGCACGGCGCGCAAGCCGAAGATCGAGAACTGCCGGTTCCGGGAGACCATCGCCGAATGCCTGGAGGCGGGTTTCCGCCCCTGCAAGCGCTGCAAGCCGATGCTGTCTTACGGCACGCCCGACGGGACCGTCACTGCGCTCCTGACAGCGCTGGAAAACGAACCGGCGCGGCGCTGGCGCGAGGGGGATGTGGTGGCGCTCGGCCATGATCCCTCCACCGTACGGCGCAGCTTCAAGCGCCGTTTCGGCATGAGCTTTCTGGAAATCGCCCGGCTGCGGCGGGTGGGGGATGCGGCGGAAAGCCTTGCCTCCGGCGAAGCGGTGATCGGCGCGCAGATCGATGCCGGTTATGAATCCGGCAGCGGCTTTCGCTCGGCCATCAACCAGTTGTTCGGCACCTCTCCCGCCGCCATGAAGGGCAGGGGGTTCCTCAAGGGCGTCTGGATCGACACGCCGATTGGCCCGATGCTCGCCGTTGCCGACGACCACGCCCTGCATCTCCTCGAATTCGCCGACCGGCCAGCCCTTCCCGCCGAGCTGAAACGGCTGAAGGCCCGCACCGGCGCGGATATGGTGCTGGGCCGCACCGCGGTCACCGGCCAGATCGCCGCGGAACTTGCGGCCTATTTCGCCGGCCGTTCGGGCAGTTTCGAAACCCGGCTTGCCGGCCACGGCACGCCCTTTGAGCGCGATGTCTGGCGGAACCTGCGGGAAATCCCGGCGGGTGAGATCGTCAGCTATTCCTCGCTCGCAACCGCGATGGAGAGGCCTACCGCCGTGCGGGCGGTGGCCCGTGCCAATGGCGCCAACCAGATTGCCATCGTGGTTCCCTGTCATCGGGTGCTTGGTGCGGATGGCAGTCTGACGGGGTATGGTGGCGGGCTGTGGCGCAAGAAATGGCTGATTGAGCATGAGCGCCGGATGGCGCGGGGGCAGATGCTGGGAATGCCGCTCGCTTCCTGAGCGGCCTGGCCGTTGGGTTTGAGTAGGTCGTTCACTTAGTTGAGCGGCGTGGGTGGGGCTTACCCCCCCCTCTGCCCTGCCGGGCATCTCCCCCTCAAGGGGGGAGATCGATCTGCGGCAAGGTTTCGCCCATCTCAACCTTTGAGGATGAAGCGACGAAAGGGCCTCCTGCCGATCTCCCCCCTCGAGGGGGAGATGCCCGGCAGGGCAGAGGGGGGTAAAACCACACGCGCCCTCCGTCTGCCGTCGACATACGCCCCCTAAAACCCACAAGCGGATTGGTTTCGCATTTCCCACCAGAAACCCGGCATCTAATCCGGCAGCTTGGGCACCACCCGGCGTGAGGGAAACAGTTCCCGCGTCACCGTCATGGCGATCAGTGACAGCGGCAGTGCCAGCATGGCACCGGCCGCGCCCCACATCCACGTCCAGAAAATGATCATCACGAAGACGAGGAAGGGGTTGATTTCCATGTTGCGGCCGACGACTGCCGGGAAGGCGAGATTTTCCATCAACAGGTGAATGGTGAAGAAAACACCCGCCGGCAGCAGCGCAAGGATCATGTTGTCATGGGCGATGATGCCGGCGATGGTGAGCGATATGGTCATGAGGGTGATGCCGAGAAAGGGCACGAAGCTCGAAAGGAAGGCAAAGAGCCCCCACAGAAGCGGCATGGAAAGGCCGCCGAGATAAGCGATCACGATCATGGTGACACCCAGCGCGGCGTAGATGAGGCTTGCCGTGGCGAAATAGGTGCCAAGCACTTTTTCCACCGAGCCGATGATGCGGATGGTTCTCAGCCGCTGATGGCGCGCAGGGAAGACCATGATGAGGGCCTTGCGCAGCCGCAGGCGGCTGTAGAGAAACATCAGGAGAGCCGCAAGGAAGATCAGCCCCTGGACGATCGCAGGCGTGACGTTCGCGCCTAGCAGCGTGATGATTTCGCCGCTACGCGAAATCAACGATTCCATGGACATCGAACCCATGCTGAACGTCGCTGCGGAAATATTCAGCCATCGCAGGTTTTGGACATAGGGCAGGAAGCGATCGATACTGCGTTCGATCAGGGCAGGACCTTCGGTTGCAAGCTGCGACACGGGGTCGATCAGCGAGTTGACCACGAAAAAGATCACGGCGGCGACGAGCGTGGACAGGATGAGGGCGACACCTGCGCCCGGAATGCCGTAGGAGGCCAGCTTCTCAGCCGAAATCCCGAGGATCATGCCGACAACCACCGCCATGACCACTGGCATCAGGATCATCGACAGTTCATGGATGACCGCCATGGACATGATCAGGAAAATGCCGATGATCGACCAGGCAACGAAGACATCCAGCGCCTCCCGCCCGAGCGGTTGCTGGCTGCGCGCGTCATCCCGCTGCGAAACCGAGGCCGGTGTCAAAAGTGGATCGCCCTTGTCTAGCGCCAAGGCCGCCGTGCCGGCCACATCCGGCTTTGCATTCTTATTCATCGGACTGTCCCCCAATTGGGGTTAAACGTCCGACATCCCAGGCAGTTCCGGGGCGGTGCAAATTTCCGCCGCCCCGTATTAACTCACGCCGAGAGCTTCAGGCCGATGCCCCAGGGGTCTTTGAGGACGATGCCATCACTTTGTCTTTCAGTGGCGATTTCCAGCCGGTCGAGGGCCGCGACCGCGTTGTCGAGCGCGGCTTTCTCGTTGAACTTCAGCGAATAACCGGCAAGACCGGTCATGTTGTCCTTGCGGGCCGCGGCACCGCGGCTGTTCCAGATATTGGCGGCGACATGATGGTGATAGGCCCCCGAGCCGAAGAAGCTCGCGCCCGGATACCGCGCCATGATCTTCAGCCCCAGCACATCCTGATAAAACTCATCCGCCTGCGGAATATTGCCGACCTGCAGATGAATGTGGCCGATGGCGGTGCCATCAGCCGCGCCGGTAAAGGCCGTCTTCGGGGCGCTGTCGTAAAGCGCCTGCAGGTTGAGGCCGATCGTCGCCATCTCCACCGTGCCGTCAGGCTGGTAGCTCCATTCGTCGGGCGAACGGTCGCGATAGACCTCGATACCATTGCCTTCCGGGTCGGCGAGATAGATCGCCTCACTGACCAGATGGTCGGATGCGCCCTGGAGCTGGATATTGTGATGGGCGGCATGCGCCAGCCAATGGGCGAGATCGTTGCGGCTCGGCATCAGGAAGGCGGTGTGGAACAGGCCGGCGGCATTGCGCGGCGCACGTTCCGCCGTGTCGGAGGTGGAGAGCGTCAGCAACGGCTGGCCGTTTACGCCAAGCACTTCGCCGCTCGGGTTCTTTTCGAGAACGGAAAGACCGATGATCTTCTGGTAGAAATCCGAAACGCGCGGCAGATCGTGAACGACGAGATGCGCCTGACCGACATAGGCCGGCCGCGTCAGGGCGAATTGTTTGATTTCACTCATCATGATCTCCATATTGAATCCGAAGCGCCAAGGGGCGGATCGGTCGCCGATGCTATCGGCCGACGCCGCTTTGCGGCGTTTGTTAGAGCCGAATATGGGCTGGTTTCGTCGTTCAGCAAAGATCGCATTGCGGCGATTGACTGTTCATTATTCGTTGACAATATCACCCGCTGGTGCCGCTGTGGCTTTGACTTCGATCAAGGCAAAGGTGGCGCTGCCGGGGAAATATGAGCCTAACCCGACACACGAAATGGCGGATCAAGCAAAAGGAGACAGCCATGTACAAGAAGATCATCGTACCGGTAGACCTCAGCGCCACCGACAAGGGGGAAAAGATCCTCGAAAAGGCCAAGGCGCTGCTGTACCCCGACGGCGAGATCGTTCTCATCAACGTGGTGGAGGAACTGCCGGGGTATATGGCGATCGACCTGCCTGTCGACCTTATCGAAAACGCCATCAAGGACGCCAAGGCGAAGCTTTCAGACCTCAAGACCAAGGCCGGTTTCAAGGGCAGTCAGGAAATCAGAAGCGGCGCCCCCGCACGCGAGATCATCGCCGCCGCCGAGGAACACAAGGCGGATCTCATCATTATCGCGTCGCACACGCCTGACTTCAGCAATTATTTCATCGGCGCCACCGCCGACCGCGTGGTGCGCCACGCCAAGTGCTCGGTGCTGGTGGATCGGTAAGAGTTTGACGTTTTAGGGTTGCAGGCGGTTTTCCCGCCCCCCAAGCATTCCAGGAAAAGTGGAAGCCGGGTTTCCGTCCGGAAATGCGACAAAACAAGAAGATCGGCTGGAGGAAAGTCCATGAATGTCGAAAGTTACGAAAAAATCCTGCGTGACCGCCAGCGCGAGCTTTATCGCCGCCTGCACAAAATCGAGGCCGATTTCGAAGAGCCGCGCAATCCCGATGACGAGGATCGCGCCAGCGAACGCAGCAATGACGAGGTACTGGACGAGCTGGGGCAGGTGGGCCAGGACGAGCTGCGCGCCATCGATGCCGCGCTTGCCCGGATCGCGAGCGGAACTTTCGGCACCTGCGTCAAATGCGGCAAGAGGATTTCGGAGGATCGGCTGAAGGCGGTGCCTTACACGCCGTTTTGCCAGGAATGCGCTGCGGCTTTGTGAGGGTAATTCCGGAGTGCGAGGTCGCCTCCCGTTTCTTCTCTCCGCCGGGATAAGAAACAAGCAGCGACCACTCGTTATACCGGCGCCGGATGGCTCAAGCGAAATGAAACCTCTCCTTTCACTACAACCTCGAACGCAATTTGATCGCCGTTAACCGGCCGCTGTCTTGTTCCTGTCTAATATTGCCTTCATGCTTTGGTGAAAGCACGCAGACGGGATTGGACTATGAGTGATTTGTGGCGGTTCGGGCGCCAATATGATTTTTATGAGATCGTCGCCGATGGCATCGTCCACGGTGTCGGCATCGTATTTGCGCTCATCGGCGCGACGGCGCTGATTTTCTACGCGATGGCTTGGGGCAGCCTGAGTGCGATTGCGGCCGCATGGATTTACGGTCTGGGCCTCGTCGCCTGTCTTTCCGTGTCTTTCACCTACAATATCTGGCCGCATTCCAGGGTGAAATGGTTCCTGCGCCGGCTCGATCATTCGGCGATCTTCATTCTCATCGCCGCCACCTACACGCCGTTTCTGATGCGCGGCATTCATGATCCTCTGATCGCCGTGATGCTGGGGCTGATCTGGCTTGCGGCCATCTGCGGCATCCTCCTCAAATGCCTGTTTCCCGGCCGCTACGACCGAGTGGCCATCGGCCTTTATCTCGCCATGGGCTGGAGCGGTGTCATGGTGGTGGAACCTCTGTCGTCGCACCTCGCCCCCGTTACGCTCTGGCTCATCGTCGCCGGCGGTGTCATCTATTCGCTCGGCGTGATTTTCCATGTCTGGGAAAAGCTGCGCTTCCAGAACGCCATCTGGCACGGTTTCGTCGTCTCCGCCGCCGCTGTCCATTATTTCGCCGTGGTCACCGCCTTCAGCCTCGTTCCGATGGCATCCTGACGACCGGCGCACTGGACATCGCTCCGCGTCATCGCTTAAGGCTCGTCGCAGAGCCGCCGCCTTTCAGCAGCCGCTCATTTAGAAATATGAGGGCGAAGCAATATGAGCGTGGAACTGCGCGACGCGACCGTGGACGATCTCTCCGGCATCGTGGAGATTTATAACGATGCGGTGGTGAACACGACGGCGATCTGGAACGAGGTCGTGGTCGATCTGGAGAACCGCAAGGATTGGTTCGCCGCCCGCACGTCACGCGGTTTCCCGGTCATCGTCGCCATTCTAGACGGCAAGGTTGCCGGTTATGCATCCTACGGCGACTGGCGCGCCTTTGACGGCTATCGCCACACCCGCGAACATTCGGTCTATGTGCACAAGGATGCCCGCGGGCACGGCATCGGCAAGCGGCTGATGCAGGCGCTGATCGACCATGCCAGCGGCAATGACGTCCATGTGCTGATCGCCGCCATCGAGGCGGAAAACACTGCCTCCATCCGCCTTCATGAAAGCCTCGGTTTCAGGGTCGTCGGAAGATTTTCGGAAGTCGGCACCAAGTTCGGCCGCTGGCTGGATTTGACCTGTATGGAGCTGAAGCTGGGCTAGTGCCCGGGCGGACTGCGAAGAGAAATTGAGCCTGATGCAGGACGTCAAACTTCTCTTTTGTCATCCTTGGGTTTGTCCCAAGGATCTAATCGCGTCGAATTAAATCAATCGTTTGCAGATCCTCGGGACAAGCCCGAGGATGACGCTGAGTGTTTGGGATGGGCCTCGGCGAAGCTACGTCGCTTGCCATATCGGTGCCATCGATTACTTACTCAAACCGGCTCGAACACCATCGAATGGCCGTTGATGCAATAACGCAGGCCGGTGGGCGGCGGGCCGTCGGGGAAGACGTGGCCGAGATGGCCGCCGCAATTGGCGCAGCGGATTTCCGTGCGCACCATGCCGTGGGTCGAATCGCGATGTTCGCTCACCGCACCGGGCTTCACAGGCTCGAAATAGCTCGGCCAGCCGCAGCCGGCATCGAATTTCGTATCGGAGAGGAACAGCGGCTCGTCGCAGGCCGCACAGCGGTAGAGGCCTTTCTCCGTCGAGTTCCAGTAGGGTCCGGTGAAGGCGCGCTCGGTGCCCTGTTCGCGCAGAATACGGTATTGCTCCGGCGTCAGCTGCTCACGCCATTCGGCATCGGTCTTGTTGACTTTGGGGGATGTCAGATCGCTCATGGAATGATCCTTTCTGTTCCCGCCTCAAATAATCATCGCCGCCGTCGATTGAAAGGGGCGGGGCGTCATAACGCGTTCGTTATGGGGCGAGAGTACCGATTTGGGTTGAGATGACCGTGTCTATGCCTTAACTGAAAAATCGATTTGAAAAAGAACGCCGTTCATTGGCGCGCAGGGATGGGGGACATCCCAGGAGATGTGAATGACATCAGATGTCACGGCGATGACATTCCTGTCGCTATTTCTGCCGTTTCTGGCAGCGCTTGCCGCGCCGGCTCTGGTAAAGAGATTCGGCCATAATGCCGCATGGATCATCGCGATCGCGCCGGCCATTGCCTTCGTGCATTTCGCGCTGATGCTGCCGCAGATTGCGGCGGGCGGCGTGGTGACGGGCGGTTACGCCTGGGTGCCGAGCTTCAATCTCAGCTTCTCCTGGTTCATCGATGGCCTGTCGCTCACCTTCGCCTTGCTGATAACAGGCATCGGCGTGCTGATCGTGCTTTATGCCGGCGGTTACATGAAGGGGCATCCGCAGCAGGGCCGGTTCCTGTCCTTCCTGCTTCTGTTCATGGGCGCGATGCTGGGCGTCGTGGTCTCTGACAGCCTGCTGATGCTGTTCGTGTTCTGGGAACTCACCTCCATCACGTCCTTCCTGCTGATCGGCTTCGACCATGAGCGCGCCGCCTCGCGCCGGGCTGCGCTGCAGGCGCTGGTGGTGACGGGCGGTGGTGGGCTGCTGCTGCTTGCCGGGCTGATCTTCATCTGGGACATCAGTGGTTTGACGCAATTGTCGATGCTGGTGCGCGGCGGCGATATTCTGCGCGACAGCCCGTTTTATCTGGCGGCGCTGCTTCTGGTCCTTGGCGGTGCCTTCACCAAATCGGCGCAGTTTCCCTTCCATTTCTGGCTACCCAACGCCATGGAAGCGCCCACGCCGGTCTCGGCCTATCTGCATTCGGC
>Ga0308165_1000273_pt1 | contig 116798 bp, 86 predicted proteins | sample PhyWR2_FD_201032 | JGI IMG/M metagenome (GOLD analysis project Ga0308165, IMG submission 201032) | Phyllosphere microbial communities from UC Gill Tract Community Farm, Albany, California, United States - DLSLW.R2 | ecosystem: Host-associated > Plants > Phyllosphere > Unclassified | place: USA... | reverse complement strand
CATAGCGAATAGAATGCCTTTCCACCTCGTAGCCAGTTGTGCCGATGAATATCCCTAATCTGATCACCGTTCTACGCGTCCTGCTTATTCCGATTTTCATTCTGTTGTTCTATTTGCCGTACGAATGGAGCTATGCGGCCTCCAGTTCCGTGTTCGCCTTCGCGGCCGCCACCGACTGGCTCGACGGTTATCTGGCCCGGCGCCTGGAGCAGAGCACGCCGTTTGGCGCGTTCCTGGACCCGGTGGCTGACAAGCTCATGGTGGCCGTCGCCCTGGTGTTGCTGGTGCAAGAACACGGCAACCTGTGGCTGACCCTGCCTGCCGCCGTGATCATCGGCCGTGAGATCGTCGTTTCCGCCTTGCGCGAATGGATGGCTGAAATCGGCGCTCGCGCCCACGTGGCCGTTTCCAACATGGGCAAATGGAAAACTGCTGCGCAGATGCTTGCGCTGGTCATCCTGCTAGCCAACCCGTCGCACTTCACCTTCTGGGTCCTGCTGGGCTACGCCTTGCTGCTCGTCGCGGCCGGCCTGACCCTGTGGTCCATGCTCCAGTATTTGCGTGCTGCCTGGCCACATCTGCGCACCACTGTTGAAAAGAAATAAAACTTTTTTGAATCAAAGGGTTGACCGCTTCTGATAATTCTATAGAATGCGCATCACCAAGACGCGGGAATAGCTCAGTTGGTAGAGCACGACCTTGCCAAGGTCGGGGTCGCGAGTTCGAGTCTCGTTTCCCGCTCCAAATATCGATCTACAGAGTTCCATGGAAGTCTGTGGGTTATTGAAAAAAGACGCTTAGGCGTCTTTTTTCGTTCCAGTGCGATCCACCGAAATCTGTCTCCAGCCACGTTTTTTAAGTACATTTTTGAGTACATAGAATCCGGGCAGTGGGCACAGCGGTTTTTAGGTGGAGCGCCCCGGTCCGGCATCGATATACATCTCCTCGACCCTACGAGACGGGAGATGTACTCATGGCCTTGACCGATACCGCCGTTCGCCAGGCGAAACCTTCCGGTAAGAACTACACCCTCAAAGACTCGGGCGGGCTTGCGCTGTTCGTGGGTCCCAAGGGGGCCAAGCAATGGCACTTCCGCTTCTATTGGCTGGGCAAGCAGGCGCGCATTTCACTGGGTGTTTACCCGGCAGTCAGCCTCAAAGAGGCGCGCACGGCGCGGGACGAAGCGCGTGCGCTGGTCGCCCAGGGCGTCGATCCACGCGCCAACCGCCGTGAAGCACGGCTGGCCGCCAGTGCCTCGACGGAGAACTCTTTTCGTCGCGTTTTCACAGACTGGCGAGCGTTCAGGGCCTTGAGCCTGAAGGTCGGACGCCAGAGCACCTTGTCGCAGATCGATCGTCACTTCGAAAAGGACATCCTGCCCTGGCTGGGTGATCTGCCTATCATCGAAGTTTCGCGCCAGCATGTGCTGGAAGTGTTGCGCAAGATCGAAAGGCGTAAAGCCATGACTACTGCGGAAAAGTGCCGCACCTGGCTCAATCAGTTGTTCCGCTATGCCATGGTTGAGAAGGGGCTAGCAGTAAACCCGTCTGCCGACCTCGACATCGTGGCGATGCCCAAGCCCAAGGTTCGCCACAACCCTCATCTGCGGATGGACGAACTCCCTGCGTTCCTGCGCAAGTTGCGCAGCTACGGTGGCCACCCCAACACGGTGCTGGGCCTTCGTTTGCTGTTGCTGACCGGTGTGCGCACGGGCGAGTTGCGCGCGGCCAGACCCGAGCAGTTTGATTTGGAGCGAGGGTTGTGGATCATCCCGGCCGAGCTGGTCAAGCAACTGCAGGTGCGCGAGCGTCAGGAAAGCGAGGAGATCCCGCCCTACATTGTGCCGCTGTCCCGGCCAGCCGTTGAGATCATCAAAGGCTTGTTGGCGGCCAAGTTGCCGGCACAGTGTTTTTTGCTGCCCCATCGCTTTAAGCCTCGGGAAAGTATCAGCGAGAACACCCTCAACAATGCGCTCAAACGCATGGGATACAAGGCGCAACTGACGGGGCATGGGATTCGTGGCACGTTGTCCACCGCACTGAATGAGCTGGGTTATGAGGATAAATGGATCGACGCGCAGTTGTCGCATGTTGATCCAATGCGGTGCGGCGCTCCTACAACCATGCCGAGTATGTGATCCAGCGCCAGGCCATGATGCAGGACTGGGCGGATCGTCTGGAGTGTTGGGAGCGCGGGTTGCCGCAGCCGGCACTGCCGAAGCCAGTGGCGCCGCCAGAGCTGGAAATGATCGCGGCGTATTTGAAGACCTTGGCTGATCAGAATCCGTCGGCGCCGCAGGTTGTCGCTGAGTGAGGGGGAGGTCGGTGGCACGTTTGGTATCAACAATCTCTCAAAACGTCTTCACCTGATTTTGAGAGATTGTTATAGCCAAGCTTGGTCGCGGCAGAAATGAATTTATTACCACTGCCCTGATAGCCAGCACGTTAATGCCTCAATCCCGCTGAATGTATACCACGGGTCAGGATCGCTACAGCTTGTGGCTGCATGAGCACTTGAGGTCGCCAAAAAGGTCGCTACAGCCGTTGCGCAAGCAATTTTTTTTATGTTCATGTAGTTAGACTCCGGTAGGTCGTCGTGGGTTCGCACCTCATATTGATGCTGGTCCCCGTACGAATGCTATTAGCCCGAATGTGCTAATGGCACTTGGCCGCAGTCAGGTGTAGTGCAAGGCGTCCGCTGCTGCAACGCCCAGGATGGCCCGAAACCGGATTGATCATTGCAAGCAGTCGATTTCACGGTAAAACCTGTTCCATTTTGTCTTGGATGATCTCCCGACGGGTCTTCTTGCGCTGGCTAAGGCCCTCAGCATCACCAAAGGTTAACTGCATTGCATGCTCCTCAACACACACGATCATTGCCCCCGATGTTGACAGCCTGCAGCTGGCGCTGGCGCACAATTCTGCTGGCTTTGTTCAGGCCTTCCCTAGGGCTCGCAAGCAATTGGCGTTGAACCAAACGGCGCCTTTGCCAGGTCTTGTTTGATCCTGCTGCTCGCTTTTGCGGCGTTGGCTCTGGCCGCGAGCAGTTCTTCCGCACTAGAGATGAATACGAAAAACGTCCCGTTCCAGTTACCAATTCCCTCTAGCTCGATATCCACAGAGATAGGTAATCGATGATCGGTGAGTTCGAATGAGGGGATTTCGACGCGATTGATTCGATTCACGCAAGCCATCGGTGTCATGGCGTCGGAGCCTAGTAGTGGTTTTGTCGGGATAGATGAAAGGCGGATCATTTCCATGGTGACGAGACCGGCAAACCAAGGCGATCCAAGATAGCGCCAGTAGAGGTCAGAGATATCGCTGCCTCGATCAAGGTCCGCGAACCACGTCCCGCATGCCATGCCTAAAGCGGCCTGACAAATTGGAATGATAGCCTCAAGACCTTCGAGCATTTTCAGCGTGTCGGCGCAGCGTGTTTTGATCTTGCTAGCATCCCTACGTGGTATTTCAGCTTCGAGGGTGAAGTGAACCTCATATCCTTGATTGGTTCGCTCAATGCTCGGCGCTTCAGCTAAAAGTCCCCCATAACCAAGCTCATTCAGGAGTACGTAGCGACGTTCGCATGGCCATTTCTTAAAGTCATGCGTTAAGGACCACAGATCACGAATGGTCCCCTGCAAAAAATGGGAGATTCTGACCCGTATTCCTCCTGCATCGGATCGTGTGACCGAGCCCAAGGCCATTAGGAACGGGCCAACAGCAATAATGTCCTCTGCATCGGCTCCACCGTTTCTGTGGATGCGCCGGGATGCCTCGTGCTGCTTCTTAAGGTCCAAGAGGGCTTTAACCGAAAAGCGCTGTTCATCTCGATCAATGAGAATGCTGCACGTTCCGCACAACCAAATCCCGTTATCGATGTGCGAACGCTCTGAGGAGGTCAGGTTGGGGTCGTAGCGGCGCGCGCCAGGACCAGCTGAAGCGGCAGAAATGTGTGCGGCAATTCCAATCATCGTCACCGCATTGGAAGCTTCATCGCTTGGTCCAACGGTCGAGCACTTGCAGTTGGAGCAGTAGTAGCTTGCACGCAACGCCAAATCACTTTTGGTTCGGCTCGTGAAATCGTCGCGCGTGTTTGACATATTCAACTACCTGGGCAGTGAGGTTAGGCTGCGGCGTCCCCCTACATAGCTCGATTAGCAGGAGGTAGGCCAAACTGTTTTGGGCTTTTGGCCAAAGGACTTCGTTGGCTTAGATCGAAGCATATCAGTCTGCAGAAGAAAATATCGGCGCCAGTGTCGAGCTGGCCATCATCAGACCAGGGCGGCCAAGTATCTTCTTCGGTATAGCGGCAAATGGTTAGCAAACCTCTCTACCGTCACACAAGGCAGCGAGCCTGCGGTTGTGCGCCCTTGTCGATAACTTGGGCGGGTGCCTGGATCGGCGTTTCGCACTGTCGGTGGGCCACTTTCCATATATGTGCTGGTCGACGGGTGAACATGCCCTGCGTGTAAGCGGGGTGCAACGATATCCCGTGGAAGCTCTTACCGTCTTCGAGCTTTACCTTGGATATGTGCGGAATAAAGACGCAAATATGACTATGGTGTGAATTTCACTCAACTACTTACGCGGCTATTTGCGGATGCAGAAGAATGGGAGGAAACGGACGGAGGTGCGATGCTTCAGCGTGTCGTTTCGGTGCAGGACGAATTGTTATCTCGCGGGGTTTTCGGTGTCAGTGATTGGCTCGAGGCTGCCGAGAGGCCTTGAGCTACTTAGGCACGATGTCGTCTGCAATGTTCAAACAACGCGCGTGTTGGGGGAGGGAGGCACGGTCATGCGCTGGCCTCTTCCGGAATCGCTTCAATGGCCTGTGCCGGGGCGTGAAGCGTGTAGGTCATCAATGTGCTTCAGGCAGAGGAAGGCAAGGGGCGTCGCCCTCCAAGCATAAGCGCCAAATACGGCTGCGGTAGATCTGTGCATAGAGGTGATGGCCGTCACTGGTGCGCATGTAATGCACATCACGCCGCGGGCCTGACACGGATTCCAGGCGGCGCAGTGCGGGTTGTCGCGTCTGTGCGGAGGTCAGGGGTAAATTTATATGCAGATTTTCCACGCGGCAGCGCATGGAAAAATGGCCGTAGAAGCACACCGATACTAATCGCGCATCCCCGAGCGCCGCCTGCAGTTGTTCCAGGGGAATCGCCGGGACGCAACACGGCGAGACGGGCGCAATCGAGGCGGGGAGTGGGGCGGGACATTGTGTGTCGGGAAGCACGCAGGCGTGTGAGTGGGGTGACAAAAGGGTGTTTTGACTGCGCCCGTGGTGCAATAGGAATTTGATGAAATATGCAGGAGAGCGGGCTGATCGCGACATGTGCGCTTTTCGTTGGGCCGGGGGATATGATCACCTTCCGGCCCGCCGTGACACCTTGGTCCGGTGTCACGTTTTGCAGCGGTAGTCCCGTATGACAGTGGTTTCCAGGCAATGGAGTGGCCCCATGGTGTGGCATACGGATTTTTCTTCGCCCGAGGGCTCTGCGCGCTTGTAGTCCCAAAATTGGCAGCGCCCCGTGGCTATCGCCAAACCTTGGGACTCCCTGCTTTGGCCGTACTCAAACAGCCCCTGTTGATAGGACAGTTGAACGAGGCCGTCTGACTGACTGCCACCGGTGGCTTCACAATATTTCGGCGTTGCGCAGCCTGAAAGGAGCAGCATGGCAGGTGGAATGGCGGCGATGATGGACTTCATTGTCGAGGAGGGTCCTTATGGGTAAAAGTGACTTTTGTAAGCTGCATTTTTTGTCCATCTAGCTAGAGCCGCGTAGTCAGCCTACGGTGGCCCAAACTTGACCGACTGGCAGCCACTGGACAGCAACAATTTGCCCTCATCTGCCTCGAACTCGACAACCTTCTTGTCCTGGTCGACGGTGACCGAAATGATGCAGCGATTAGGGTTGTTTACCGTCGCCCAATAGTCGGTATGCACCATCACGTTGCCCTGCATTTCCGAGCTTCGTGATACGACTTCATTGCTGTTGTAGGAGGTGTCCCGGTACCACTGCATCACGACCTGTTTGCCGTCAGCGGTACGATCCATTTTCTGCGGGGGACCAAAAAAATCGATGGCGTCCTTCGCCGGACGACCCTTCCATTGGCTGCGCGCGTACATCTCCGGGACGGTGTCGAAGCTCACTCAGCCGGTCTGCAGCACTATTGCCAACGCCAATGCGCCTTTGTATTTCATGTCGATCACTCATTGCTCGAAGGTGCCTATCGGCGCCGAGGGTCATTTTTTCTCGGGTGCACCCAAGAGGAAGTTAAGATCGCGCATCACGTCCGCGGTGCTGCTCTTGGTGGCTTCAATACGGATCGGCTGGTTGCCCGGCAACTGGTTGAACAATCCCTGCTGTGTGATCGCCACTAGTTGTGCATTATCGATGGAGCCAACACCCATCGGCATCATGGCGTTGGACTTGCGTTTGTCCGGGGCGCAGGCGAAATCATAGCCGCGCTCCAGCCAGCTCTTGGGCAGCGGAACCCAGCGTTTAGGTGCAGGCAGTACCGTGGTGGCACCGGCGCGCAGATAGGCGGTGGCCGAGTTCACCCTGAGTTGTCGCTCAGGGCAACGCATCTCAAGCGTGTAACTGACATAGTTGGGGCTGTTGGGGCTTTCAAACACTTGCATGACGTTCAGCAACGTATTGCCTGGCTGTTCTTTTACCGCTTTCACGGATTGGGCATCGGCGAAGAACAGATCTCTGTTGGGGGTGTCGCCGGTGCCGAAGATCATCCACCAGTCGGTGGCCAAGGCGGGTGCTGCGCTTAACGACAAGAGGGCGAAAGATGAGCAAGCGAGCAGGCGCTTGCGCAAGCTGAAGGTGTTTTTGTTGCGCATGGTCGATCTGATTCCTGAGCTCGTGAGATGTGGCGGCTCAAACCGGAAGGTTGATTGAGCCGCCACACCCTAGTCAGCGCCATCCATGCACTTCAATTACGTAGACGCAATCAAGACGGCTCCTGCGAATCGATGAGCATGATCTGTAGGAGACGTCTTTCAACGGCGAGCCGCGAGCGAAATGGCCGCCATTGTGGCGTCAGCATCAATACACAGTTTCGTTACGAGAACGGTGAACGCACTCCCCGGATCCAGTGCCTTGGTGATCGCGTGCTTGGGCTTGCCCCGCTGGTCTACAGCCAAGTGCCGATCGTTGTTGTGATCACTCTTCTTGTGCAATGGGTATTCAGTCACGCATGGCTACGGCGGTTCCGTTCAGGCCCGATTGAAACCTTGGCGGGCTGGTGCATCCATGGGCGCCGCCGCTAGCGAATAACTTGCGCCCATGCTGGAGCGCACAGCAGAGAGCCCCCGGCAGGCGGGGGCTCAAGGTCTGGTGGTTGATTGGGGGTTGGATCAGGGCGAGATGATCCGCAGCATCAGCTGGGTCGCCGTGGCGGCCAGTTCCAGATCATCCTCACCGTTGAGGATGCACGTGGACACCTCTGAATGCGTGTTGAAATGCTCCCCAAATCATCGCCGCCCAGCTCATTGCGAGCTAACGCCCACCAGTCGTCGAAAGCATCGACACCGGCGTTGCAGCCGACCGCGTAGGCAATCAACTTCTGGCGGCCACCGGCTTGGCGCTCGCCCTGCTCGGCGAGCCAATAAACACCGTGGTCCTTGACCAGGATGACGTGGCATTTTTTCGGTGGTCAGTACTCATCCAGCAGGAACACCGCAGTAAGACGCCCGTCTGCTTCGGTGAAGATGCAGAGGTCAAAACCGTCACTGATGGCGTAGGACGACAGCAGGTAGCCGCCGAGGTCAAGAGCCGCATCGTTGTAGCGTCGATGCTGTTCGCGCACATCCCCCCAATCGCCACAGATGTGTCGGCGTACATAGGGCAGCGGGTCGAGCAGATTTTGTCGGATCAGCGCGTCCACACAGCGGGAGAAGGTCAGGGCGCCGAAGGGAAATCGTGGCTGGAGGGTGGCGAAGGCGGGCATGGGGATACGCAGATTCTCTGCTGTGATGGAGCTGCGTACATTAGCAAGGTAGAACGTTTCGACGGCTAGGTCTCGGTCACAATCGCGCTCGCGATGCGACTGCTTGCAGGGTTGGCCAGCTCCCCAGCGACGTGCCCAACCCAGTAGGAACTTCGTCGCTTGCAGACAGATAACTATGTCACTTCCTACTGACTAGTGCGTTCGTGCTGGCTGGTTTCCTTGACCGCAAATAGCAGGCAACGCACTGCTTCACGATCCTGGTCCGACAGTGACCGGTAGTAGCGCACCACCCGCTCTTCCTCTCGGTTGAGCTGGCGCGGTCGAAGCGAAGTACCGGGGGCGGTATCCAGGGAGGGAGAACACGAAGTATTTAGCATGATTCTAGCTCTTCATGAGGTGAATGGAGATGTGGGCTTCTTGCCCATAACAACCAAATACATAACGTTTATTGTGCAAATGGGCTCGTTATTTTTCGCGATTGCGAGGTTTTTCGGAAGTGGATGTCGGAAGTGGTTGGCCGAGGTGTAAGAGTGCTCTTTCGATGGAGGTAAAAAAGACATGCGATTGAGGGGTTATCCCGTCAATCTAACTTTCATCAGGGGGGGGGATTTGGCAAGGGGGGCTAGCCAGGAGGGTGTAAACGGAGGTTCATTCCCAGCAGTAGCCGAAAGTGTGGCGTCAAGAGTGTATCAACGGGATGCTCGTTGAGGTGGCGTATGGAATCAAGCGAATCTGGGGTGCTTGTGGGAAATATCGCTAATGCGTTGTCGAAAGTTCCCTCTCGTGCTTTGGGGGCTGGTCAAGATTGATTGAGATACTTCATTGTAATGAAGAAGGAAATAAGTGCGCGGTACGTAGCACTTTGACCTCATGAAATGGAATTTATGTGCTGTGGTCGGTGGGTTTGCTGGCGAGTCGGCTAGAAGTATAGGTTCCTGTCTTGCTTTGTTTACGGCAGCAAGTGCTGTTGAAGAAGTGTCTGGAGGGGTGAGGTCATGGCTTCAAATAGTTTTCAAAACGAAGTGCCCAAGGCGCGAGTCAATATCAAGCTTGATTTGCATACGGGTGGCGCTCAGAAGAAAGTCGAGTTGCCGCTCAAGCTGATGGTCATGGGTGACTACAGCAATGGCAAGGAGCAACGCCCGCTCTCTGAGCGAGGCAAGGTCAACATCAATAAAAACAACTTCGACAGTGTTTTGGGAGAGTTTTCGCCTAATCTGAAGCTCGCAGTCGATAATACATTGGCCGGCGATGCGTCTGACACCTCCGTCGAGTTGAACTTCCAGAGCATGAAGGATTTCGAGCCTGAGCAGGTAGCGCGGCAGATTCCGCAACTACGCGCCTTGTTGGCCATGCGCAACCTATTGCGTGACCTCAAATCGAACCTGTTGGATAACGTGACCTTCCGTCATGAGCTGGAGCGCATTCTTAAGGATGACGCACTCAGTGATGAACTTCGCGCCGAGTTGGCTGCTTTGGCGCCCAAAGAAGAACGTTAATTCATATCGGTAGTTTTAAAAGGAAGTTCCATCATGCCTGCAGAAAATTCCAACGTGCAATCGCACGGCGCCACAGTGTTGTCTGAAGAAAATAATGGTGTGTATGCCACTCTGTTTAACAAGATCAACTTAAGTCCAGTTACTGAGTTGGGAGGTATCGAGGTTTTCCAGAGCACTGAGGCGCTCTCTGAGGTCTCGGCTGATGAGCGGGTAACGGCCGCCGTGAGTGTCTTTTTAAAGTTGCTTAAGCAATCTCCACAAAAAGTCGAGCGGCTGGACAAGATTCTGCTGGACGAGCATATCGCTTTGTTGGATATGCAGATCAGCCGCCAACTTGATGTCGTCATGCACCATCCTGACTTTCAACGCGTCGAGTCAACGTGGCGTGGCGTGAAATCGCTGATCGACCAGACAGACTTCCGTCAGAACGTTCGTATAGAGCTATTGGATATCAGCAAGGATCACCTGGTGCAGGATTTCGAGGATGCTCCGGAAATCGCCCAGAGTGGCTTGTATCTGCATACCTATACCCAAGAATACGATACCCCAGGGGGTGAGCCGATTGCTTCGGCCATCTCCAACTACGAATTCGACCGTAGTCCTCAGGACATTGCCTTGCTGCGCAATATTTCAAAAGTAGCCGCCGCTGCGCATATGCCGTTTGTGGGTTCCGTAGGCCCGGCCTTCTTTGGCAAAAAGTCCATGGAAGAAGTGGCCGCGATAAAAGATATTGGCAACTACTTTGACCGTGCCGAATACATCAAGTGGAAGGCATTGCGTGACAGTGATGATGCACGTTACATCGGCCTGGTCATGCCACGCGTTCTGGGTCGGCTACCCTATGGGCCCGACACCGTTCCCGTACGCAGCTTCAATTACATCGAAAGCGTAAAAGGGCCGGATCACGACAAGTACCTGTGGACCAATGCGTCGTTTGCCTTTGCCGCCAACATGGTCAAGAGCTTCGTCACCAACGGCTGGTGCGTGCAGATTCGTGGGCCGCAATCGGGTGGTGCCGTCACTGAGTTGCCGATCCACCTGTACGACTTGGGCACCGGTAATCAGGTCAAGATCCCTTCCGAAGTGATGATCCCGGAAACGCGCGAGTTCGAATTTGCCAATCTCGGATTCATTCCGCTTTCGTACTACAAGAACCGCGACTATGCGTGTTTCTTCTCGGCCAATTCTGCACAGAAGCCCGCGTTGTACGACACAGCCGACGCCACTGCCAACAGCCGCATCAACGCGCGCCTGCCTTACATCTTTTTGCTGTCACGCATAGCCCACTACCTGAAGCTGATCCAGCGCGAAAACATCGGTACCACCAAGGATCGCCGTTTGTTGGAGTTGGAACTCAACAAATGGATCGGCGGGCTGGTGACCGAAATGACTGATCCGGGTGATGACCTGCAAGCCTCGCACCCACTGCGGGATGCGAAGGTAACGGTTGAAGACATTGACGACAACCCCGGCTTCTTTCGTATCAAGTTGTACGCCGTGCCGCACTTCCAGGTCGAGGGTATGGACGTGAACCTGTCGCTGGTTTCGCAGATGCCCAAGGCCAAAGCCTGATTCAGTCGTAGGGAAACGATGCCATGAAGATCGATCGCCCTCTATGGGCCGCCGGGGCGTTGCTGTGTCCGCAGCAATTCCAGCAGCAGGCGCGCTGGGAGGCTTGGACTAACGAGCGACTCGCTCAACTGACCCTGGCGCACCCATGGGGTGTCCAGGCCGTTGAGTTTGATCCGGAGGCTTTGCGACTGGGCAAACTCAAGGCGACTCAACTGCGCATGCGAATGCCAGATGGCACGTGGATTGACACTGAGCAGGTGGACCGCCTGCCTCCTGCCTTGGAGCTGGCGCAGTTACTGGCTGACGATGATCAGGAAGCGTTGTTGCACCTGGCCTTGCCGCTGAAGCAGGCCAACGGCAACAACTGCTTGTTTGAGGGTGGCAGAGTTGATCGACCAATGCGCTATCGCCAGTCCTGGCGCGAGGTGCAGGACATCTATGCCGACGAGGTGCAGTCGATCAGTGTGCTGGAGCACGCGCTTAGCCTGCGTTTGCACAGTGACGACAACGCCGATTACCTGACGTGCCCGGTCGCGCGTCTGGTGCGTGACGGGCAGGGCGCCTGGAGCCTGGATCCTGCGTATGTGCCGCCGCTGCTGTGCTTCGCTGCCCATGCAGGGTTGTTGAACCAGTTGGACAACCTGTTGACGCAGCTATCGGCCAAGCGGCAACGGCTTATGGGCATGCGCCGCGAAAGCAATCAGCGCATGGCCGACTTTGCTGTGGCTGATGTATCGCTGTTCTGGTTGCTCAATGCTTTGAATACCTATCAGCCGGTATTGGCGGATCTTCAGGCGTTTCCCACACGGCACCCCGAGCAGGTCTATCAGCAACTGATAAAGCTGGCCGGCAGTCTGCTGACGTTCTCATTGGAGCACGATATCGACAAGATTCCAGCCTACCGGCACGAGTCTTTGGAGACGGTGTTCCCACCATTGATGCACGCCATTTCCCTGTTGCTGGAAGCCAGCCTGCCGTCGCGGGTCATTGCTTTGGAGCTGGAGGAGCATGGCGCCAATCGCTGGCAGGTCACGCTGAACGATCCTCGCCTGCGCGAGCATGACGGTGCTGATTTCTATCTGTCGGTGCGTTGCCGATTGCCGGCGGTGCAGTTGCGGGATCAATTCCCACGTCTGTGCAAGATCGGTACGCCGGACGAGGTCAATTACCTGGTCAACGCGGCGCTTGACGGTGTTCCGCTGCAATCCCTCAGCCATGTACCGGCGGCGATTCCATTGCGTCTGGAAAACCAGTATTTCGCGCTGGACCTTGATCACTCCACGGGGCAGGCGGTGCTGGACGAGGGGGTATGCGCTTTCTACGTGCCAAGCACCTTGGCCGACGTGAAACTTGAACTGTTTGCGGTGCTGCGCTCATGAACCTGACGGCTTCCAAAGAACACACAGCAGTGGCTGTGGATATCGATGCGCTGTTGCAGGACACCTACCTCTTGGTGGTCGAGTTGCGCCAGGGCGCCTCCGTGCCGCGCAGCCAGGACCTGTCGCAACTTTGTGTTGAGCAGGTTGAACACGTTCGGCAGCAGTTGAAGCTGGCAGGCCTGAGCCAACGCAGCATAGACCACATCAGTCATGCTCAGTGCGCGTTGCTCGATGAAACCGTACTCACTTGCGCCGAAGGTGACGCGCACGCCTCCTGGGCCAGCGAACCTTTGCAGACCAAGTTCTTCAATCGCCATCAGGCGGGCGAGTTTCTGTACGAGGACATGCGCGACGTCTTGCGCGAGCCCGCGCCCGATCGGCATGTGCTGACGGCGTTTCAACGCGTACTGATGTTGGGTTTTGGTGGGCGCTACCGTGATCTGAGTGATCCCGAGCGTAAGCAGTTATTGGTTGACCTCAGTGCACGGATCACTCCACTTCAGGTCAGTCAAAGCCTGATAACCCAGGCGCACGGTCGCGAGCTGATCGCAGGCCTGGCTTGGCTGCGCTCACCTCTGTTCCATGTAGTGGCCGTGGGGATGTTGCTTGCGGCCACATGGTGGGGAATGGATCACCTATTGAGCGGCGCAATTGCCTCGCTCTTGCCTGATCAGGCGTGAGGGCCAGATGACCTTCAACCTGTATCGAATACTTTACTTGTGGGCAGGGGCACTGGTCCTTGCTTTGCTGGCCATCATTCCGCTCGCAATATGGGTGCGTGCCCTCGGCGTGTTGATAGCGGTGTGTTGTGTTGCATTGGCCTGGGTATCGCTGCGTCGCCGTGTCGAACGGCAGCGCGGGTCGGTACGCCTGGCCGATAACATGGCCCTGCCTGCGGCGTCGTTCCGTCACCCCGTCGTGCTGGTTTGCGGTGATGGCCTGGAGGGCCTATTCGGCATTGTTCCAGCCGAGCATTTGGCCCTGCGTGTCACCGAGCAAGGTTGCTATGTGCACGTGCCCAGCCTGAAGCAGCTGCCGGCCGTCACCGATAGTGTCCTGGCCTTGCGCCCAGGCTGGGGTCGGCAACTTGGCGTGATGTTCACCATCAACCCCGGTGCCCATAGCGATGGCGCCGTACTCGCCGGTCAAGTGCGTGCCTTCAATCACCAGGTGGCCTTGGCACGCAAGCGCGGCATTGCGCTGCCGCTGTTGTTGGTGAGCTACCTGCAAACCTTGCAGGGCGAGGAGCCTTGGTTCAGTTGGAGCAACGGCCAGGCCGACGCCCGTGTGCGTGACGCGGGGGCCTGCGTCAGCCTGGATGAGTGGCAGCAGCAAACCACTGGCTCGTCCATACAGGCGGCTCGGATGAACGCGAGCATACAGCTGAACAGCGTTGTGGCCTGGCTGCACGACGCCGTGCTGCCACACCTCGGCACTCGCAGCTCTCCAGGTTTGGCAACGATCTGCGCAGTCAAGTTGGTGCCGGCATTGCCTGATGCCGTGAAATCAAATCTGTGGCAGCAATGGTTACGCAGCAAGGTGGCGCTGATTGACAACAGGCCGGTGGTGACGGATGCGGTCTTGCCGTTCCCGGACGCGTTGCTCAGCCTGCTCCCCCTCGGTCCGCTGCGTTCCCCGGTACACCGCGCAAGCGCCGTTGCCCTGTGGCTGTTCGCCGTCGCAGGTGTCATCGCACTCGCTAGCTCGGCGTGGCAGAACACCTTGTTGGTGCGCCAGGTCAGTGACGACCTGCGACGTTACGCGGCCGTCCCCCAGCCGACCCAGCGTAGCCAGCGCGAGTTTCTTTGGCGTGAAGACGCCGTGACCGTTCTTCGACAGGACGCCCAGCGCCTGGACGCCTACTACCGGCACGGCGTGCCCTTGGCATTCGGCCTGGGCCTGTATCGCGGCGAACGGCTGCGCGCCCCGCTGCTGGCAGTGCTGGCCGCGCATGTTGAGCCACCGTCGATTACACCGCCCACGCGAATTGCCAACCCCGTACGGCTGGACAGCCTGTCGCTATTCGCTACCGGCAGTGCCCAGCTCAAGCCGGATTCGACCAAAGTCCTGATCAATGCGCTGGTCGGCATCAAGGCGCAGCCCGGCTGGCTCATTGTGATCGCCGGGCATACCGACGCTACCGGCGACTCACATAACAACCTTCGGCTATCTCACGCCCGCGCCGCCGCCGTGCATGCCTGGATGCAGCAGATGGGCGGCATGCCCGACAGCTGTTTTGCGGTGCAGGGATTCGGCGCCAGCCAGCCGATCGCCAGTAACGACACCGAAGCGGGGCGTGCAGCCAATCGCCGCGTAGATATCCGTCTGGTACCGGAGGCAGGGGCGTGCGTGCTCTCTACCGCGGAGCCGGACAGGCAACCCCCTGTCGTATCCCGCGACAGTTAAATTTCCAAGAAAAGGAGCTTCACATGGCAATTCCCGTTTACCTCTGGCTGCAAGACGACGGCGGTGCAAGCATCAAAGGTTCGGTGGACGTGCAAAAGCGCGAAGGCAGCATCGAAGTGGTTGCCCAGGACCACAGCCTGTACATCCCCACCGACAACAACACCGGCAAGTTGACCGGCACGCGCGTACACACCCCGTTTCTGTTTTCCAAGGAAATCGATTCGTCCAGCCCTTACCTTTACAAGGCCGTGACCACCGGGCAAACCCTCAAGAGTGCTGAGTTCAAGTGGTATCGCATCGACGACGCCGGGGAGGAAGTCGAGTATTTCATCACCAAGCTGGAAAACGTCAAGGTGGTGAAAGTCGCACCGAAAATGCACGACGTCAAAGACCCGAGCAAGGAGAAACACAACCACCTGGAGCAGGTCGAGTTGCGTTACGAGAAGGTCACCTGGACCTACAAGGACGGCAACATCATCCACTCCGATTCGTGGAATGAACGCCAAAGCGCGTGATAAGCACGCAGCCGCAGGCGCGCTTTCGCCTGCTGGCTGCCGGTGTGCTGGGTTGAGCGTCCGTTCGCGGGCGTTCAGCCAAACACATCGAGTTGCAGAACCCTGGCTGGTTTTATCGACGACACACTCAGATCACCGCACAAGGATGTAACCGTATGGCACACAATTCCACCCGCTTGCTTCGTCGTCTCAATCCCTACTGCGCCCAGGCATTGAGCGCAGCGGCCTCGCTGTGCCAAAACCGTGCGCACGCGCAGATCACCATTGAACACTGGCTGCTCAAGTTGCTGGGGCAGGGCAACGGTGACCTGACCGTGATCGCGCGTCGTTACGAATGGAATATGGAGACGCTGTGGTACGGGCTGCTTGGACACATTGATCAACTGCCTCGCAGCGTGCAAAGCAAGCCGCAACTGTCGGAGCCATTGCAGCAACTGATCAAAAACGCCTGGTTGCGGGCCTCGCTGGACGACAACAACGACAGCCTGCGCTCCGTACACCTGCTGAGCGCGTTGATGGAAACGCCCAGCTTGCTGGAATGTGAAGCCGCTTGGCCATTGCTCAGTCTCGGTGAGGGTCAGTTGCAGCGATTGATGGTGCTGCTGGATGAATCGTCAGAGGAGCGCCCTGAAGTGCAAGGGGTAGCCGCGTCGAACGACCCCGAAACCTCTTCAAGTGAACTCGCCACGCTCCCACCCAGCGCAACGAAAAAAGCGGAGGCGTTGCAAGCGGTGCTGGACAGGTTCACCCACGACCTCACTGCCAAGGCAGCACAACGGCAGATCGACCCGGTGTTTGGCCGTGACGACGAAATCCGCCAAGTCATCGACGTCCTCAGCCGCCGGCGCAAAAACAACCCGATTCTGGTGGGCGAGCCCGGTGTCGGCAAAACAGCACTGGTCGAAGGCCTGGCATTGAGCATCGCCCACGGCATGGTGCCGGACAGTCTCAAAACGGTCAGCGTACGTACCCTCGACCTGGGGTTGTTGCAAGCTGGCGCAGGCGTCAAGGGTGAGTTTGAACAACGTCTGAAAAACGTGATCGACGCCGTGCAACAGTCCGAACGACCGGTGCTGTTGTTCATTGATGAAGCCCACACCCTGATCGGTGCCGGCAACCAGGCTGGCGGCGCCGACGCGGCCAACCTGCTCAAGCCCGCCTTGGCCCGCGGTGAGTTGCGCACCATCGCTGCGACCACCTGGAGCGAGTACAAACAGTACTTCGAGCGCGATGCGGCCTTGGAAAGGCGCTTTCAGATGGTCAAGGTCGATGAGCCGGATGATGCCAACGCCAGCCTGATGTTGCGTGGCCTCAAAGGGCGCTACGCCACCCATCATGGCGTGCACATTCAGGATGCGGCCGTGCAGGCTGCGGTCAGCCTGTCGCGCCGCTACCTCACCGGTCGCCAACTGCCGGACAAAGCCGTCGACCTGCTGGACACCGCCAGCGCCCGGGTGCGTATGAGCCTGGACTGCGAACCGCAGGCGTTGATCTGCCTGAGTGCCCGGCAAGTGGCCCTGGAACTGGAAGGCCAAGCTCTGGAACAGGATCAGCGCCTTGGCGGGGACGGTGCCGATGAACGCCTGACGGCGATTGCCGCACAACACGCCGAGCTGCAACGTCAATACATCGCTCTGGAGCAGCAATACCGGCAAGAACTTGACCTGACCCAGCAACTGATTGATGCGCGTCAAGCGCAGCCGCTGCAGCGGGAGACCTGCGCGCAGTTGCAACGGCAGTTGAGCGATGTCCAAGGCAACCAGCCGCTCCTGTCGTTGGATGTCGACGCGCGTAGCGTGGCAGAAGTTATTGCCGATTGGACCGGGGTGCCGCTGGGCAGTTTGCTCAAGGACGAACAGGCCAACCTGCTGATGCTGGAGCAGCAGTTAGGCGAGCGTGTCATCGGGCAGGCGCCGGCCCTGAGCGCCATGGCCCAGCGCCTACGCGCGGCCAAAACCGGCCTCACCGATGACAAGGCGCCGCTGGGCGTGTTCCTGCTGGTCGGCACCAGCGGCGTGGGCAAAACCGAAACCGCCCTGGCCCTGGCCGACAGTCTGTTCGGCGGTGAAAAATCGTTGATCACCCTCAACTTTTCCGAGTACCAGGAAGCCCACACCGTCAGCCAACTCAAAGGCTCACCACCCGGCTACGTCGGTTATGGCCAGGGCGGTGTACTCACCGAAGCCGTGCGCCAACGGCCCTACAGCGTGGTGCTGCTCGACGAGGTGGAAAAGGCCCATCGCGACGTATTGAATTTGTTCTACCAGGTCTTTGATCGCGGTTTCATGCGCGATGGTGAAGGGCGCGAGATCGACTTTCGCAACACCGTCATCCTCATGACCTCCAACCTCGGCAGCGACCTGCTGCAAACCTGTGTGCAGGAACAACCTGACGCACCGGACAGCGTGCTGCATGAACTGCTACGCCCCATCCTGCGTGAGCACTTTCAACCGGCGTTGCTGGCACGCTTTCAAACCCTGATCTATCGCCCGCTGCAAGCCGATGCACTCAAGCGCATCGTGGCGATCAAACTGGCCCAGGTTGCCAAGCGCCTGGAGCGCCATTACGGCCTGGCGTGCCAGATTGACGACGCCCTGAATGACGCGCTGGTTGCCGCCTGCCTGCTGCCCGATTCAGGTGCACGCAATATCGACAGCCTGCTCAACGAGCAAATCCTGCCAGTACTCAGTCAGCAACTGTTGGAGCGCCGCGCGGCGCAGCAACGTACCCACGGCGTGCGCCTCGGCTACAGCGACGATGAAGGCATCAGCCTGCAATTCACCGATGTTCAAGACACGGCTCAGCCCGTTGCGCTGGAGGTGTGAGCATGCTTAACGGATTGCAAAACTTCTTCGACCATAGCCGGCACACCCTGAGTGTGCGCAACGTCGATGCCCGGCTTGATGTTCTGGCCTTTGAGGGCCAAGAACACCTGAGCCAGCTGTTCACCTACCACGTGGAGTTCACCAGCACCGAGCGCGACCTGGCTGCGGAAAGTCTGCTCGGCCAGGACGCCAGCTTCAGCCTGCACGCCGCACCGCAAAAGCTGCCGGTCGCCGGGCTCAGCGCACCGGAGGTTAAGCCGCTGCGCACCCTGCAGGGCGTGGTCACCGGCTTCAAGCGCCAGTCCGGCTCCAATGACCAGGCCACCTATGAAATCACCCTGCAGCCACGTCTGGCCCTGCTCGGTCGCGGCCGGCAGTTCCGTATCTACCAGCACCAATCGGTGCCGGAGATCGTCGAAAGCATCTTGCGTAACCGCCACGGCTTGGAAGGCCAGGATTTTCTGTTCAGCCTCAAACGCGACTACCCCAAGCGCGAACAGGTCATGCAATACGGTGAAAGCGACCTGACCTTTATCGCCCGCCTGTTGGCCGAAGTTGGCATCTGGTACCGCTTCACCAGCGACGAACGCTTAGGTATCGATGTGGTTGAGTTCTGCGACGATCAACGCCTCTACCAATTCGACATCGAACTGCCCCTTCGGCCGCAATCCGGGCTGGGCAGCAGCGGCCAGGATGCGGTGTGGCAACTGCAATCGAGCCACGAAGTGGTCGAGCAGCAGGTGCATTTCCGCGCCTACCAGCACCGCGATGCCAGCGCCCACCTGAGCGGGGAAATCGACCAGAGCCGGGGCGCGACCACCACCTACGGCGAGGCCTACCACTACGCCGAACCCTACACCGCTCTCGGTGACAGGTTGGATCAGGACGAAGACCTACAAAGCGAAAGCGGTTATTTCTACGCACGCCTGCGCCACGAACGCTACCTGAACGGGCAGACCCAGCTCAGCGGCATCAGCAGCAGCGCCACCTTGGCGCCGGGTCAGGTGCTCAAAGTCTCCGGCGGCGCGCCACAGGCCTTCACGCCCGGCGCGGTGATCACCGGCCTGACCACCAAGGCTGCACGTGACCAAAGCTTTGAGGCCACCTTCCAGGCCATGCCCTATTCAGAAACGGTGTGCTTTCGCCCCGAACTGAAGGACAAACCACAGATCGCTGGCACCGTCCCGGCGCGCGTCACCAGCCCGCAGGCCAATGACCCCTACGCCCATATCGACCTGGAAGGGCGCTACCGGGTGAACTTCCTGTTCGATCGCGACAGCTGGAAAGCCGGTGAAGAAAGCGTCTGGCTACGCCTGGCCCGGCCCTACGCCGGCGACACCCACGGCCTGCATTTACCGCTGATTGCCGGCACTGAGGTAGCCATCGCTTTCGAGCAAGGCGACCCGGATCGTCCCTACATCGCCCATGCCCTGCACGACAGCCAGCATGTGGACCACGTTACCCTGCGCAACGACAAGCGCAACGTGCTGCGCACCCCGGCCAACAACAAACTGCGCATGGACGACACCCGCGGGCAGGAACACCTCAAACTCAGCACCGAACACAGCGGCAAAAGCCAGCTCAACCTAGGACATCTGGTCGATGCCGAGTGCCAACCTCGCGGAGAGGGCGCGGAGCTGCGCACCGATGGGCATGCCGCGATCCGTGGCGGCAAAGGCCTGTTTATCAGTGCCGACGCCCAGCGCCGCGCGCAGGGGCCAATGCTGGAGATGACTGCTGCCGTGGGCCGGTTGCAGCAAGCCGGCGAGCAGTTGCAGGCCCTCTCCGTGGATGCCGAGGCCAGCCAGGCCGATCCGGCGGATGTGCAGGCGCAACTGAACCTGCTGCAGCAAAACCTGGAACAGCTCAAGTCGGCGGTGCTGCTGCTCAGCGCCCCCCAAGGCATCGCACTGACCAGCGGCCAGCATCTGCAACTGGCCGCTGAGCACAACCTGATGCTCAACGCCGGCGGGCAAGCCGATATCAGCGTGGTCAAGCGCCTGTTCATGGGCGTGGGGCAGGGATTGAGTGTGTTTGTGCGCAAGCTGGGCATCAAGCTGATCGCCAACCAAGGCGCGGTGAGCATCCAGGCACAGAACGACAAACTGGAGTTGATGGCACGCCATGGGCTGGAGATCAGCAGCACAGAGGACGAGATCCGCATTACGGCCAAAAAGAAAATCATCCTCAACGCCGGCGGCAGCTACATCACCTTGGACCCGTTCAGCATCGAGTCGGGCACCGAAGGGGATTACATCGTCAAGTCGGCGAGCTACGAGTACGTGGCGGGGGCTGCCAAACAGGTGGCACAGATGCCGCAACTTCCCCCAGTGACTGAATATAACGCTGAGTCCTTGAGCTCGACGGTTTTCTCGGGATGACATTTTTTCGTGACCAGGAGGGAACGCACCATGGCTTATGGTGTTTTAAAACGGCTCGCCAATATATTTAGCCCCAGTGATTCGAAATCGGAGGGTTCGCAGGAACCGTTCTATCCGACGCCAGATGGAAAGCCCGTCCGAAATCATCCGACGGTGACTGCCCAGTTGCGACCTGAGGCAATAAAAAATTGGAGTCACCCGTTCAAGGATAAGGGCAGTCCGCTACAGCAATTAACGCAGTTGGCCAATGCGACGGGGGGGTCATATCCACTGGGAGTGGGTGGGCTTTGGCATGGCGGCGTGCATTTTGATAACGGCACTGGAGTTCCGAAGGATGCCAGCGTGCACTGTCTGGCCGATGGCGAGGTGGTGGCCTACCGTATTGATAAGAACTCAGCAAGAACAGTTTATATCGTCAATAAACTGCATGTGATGAAGCCTTACTCCCGTAACTTTGTGTTGGTTCGTCACCGTCTTGAGCCACCAGCGATTGAGGGAGAGCCGAAGTCTCCTCCCAGTCTATTTTTCTACAGTTTGTACATGCATCTGCAAGACGGGACGGCCTACGAAGGCGATTTAACCATCGCCCGGCCAGCTTTTTGGCCGGAGAGTACAGTTCGTCTCGTCCCGGAGACCGCGAAAGATGTTCGCGCCGGGCCTCCCGAGCAGCACGGCCTTAATGTGCGTAATCGGTCGCACCAAGGCAAAGTACTCGATCTTCTGCCGCGAGGAGCAGAAGTGATAGTCAGCGGCGAAGGTGATTTCCGTAAACTGGAAAATTCTATAGGGCCAAGTTACCTACAGAACCAAGGTGGCTCGTTACTTGGGTATCTTGATTTCGACCGCCTGGAGTCGATTGAGGGGGGAGAGTATCGCCTCAAGAATGACTTGAACGTCCATGTCGACGCGGCGGCTCAAAGTAAAACCATTGGTCAAAAGTTACCGGCCGGAACGCAAGTCAAGGTCAGCGGTGAGGGCAAATTTCGAAAGCTGGAGCACGTCGCTCAGTACGTCTATTTTAAGTCGTTACAAAGTCTGCGTACGCCCCAATATGACTGCGTGAATGTGCTTGATGAGCCGATTCCGATCAAGGCCGGAGAGCTAATCGGTCACATCGGGTGGTACCAGGACTATGCCGCTGATAAGCCGGAAAAGAAGCTGCATCTCGAGGTGTTTAGCGAAGAGGATATGGAGAAATTCATCAAGGGTTGCCAAGGTTGGGCGAAGAATCTGCCCGACACGAGTAAAACTTGGTTGAAGCTTGTCAAGGGCACTCCTGTGGTGGCCCATCAAGACCATTTCAGCACCAAGCAACTACCCACCTTAAGTACGGCCGACGCAGTAAGCGGTGCGGATTTATTGATCCCAAAAAGCCTACTTGATAGCTTGCCTACTGCAGAAAAAATTATAGTACCTGCAACTGAAGGGCACAGGGCTTACAACTGGTATCGTCTTAATCAGCTTCTCAACGATGCCGACAACAAGCTATTGAGCGGCTGGGTGCGCGAGGAAGTGGGCATTACCCCGTGGGTCAGTCCATGGGAATGGCAAGGCTATGCTGTCATCACGGACTATACCTCTGTTCCTGCCTTTATGGCGGCGTTCCTTCGATCACTTAAGCGTTTCACGGATCAGCAACTCCAACGCTATGGCGCGTTAGCTGATGCAGGGGACTCAGGGCCGATGAAGGAGCGGCTGTACGACATTATTGATCGTGATAGCAATAAGAAAATGACCGCTGAGGAAATACAAGCGGCAATTCAAATGCCTGCTCACGCCCAGTCGATCTCGCAGTTAATTATCTGTTGCGAAAGCGAGTGGTATTACAAACCGCAGAAGTGGGACGGGTTGGATGAGATGTTTGGTCACGGCGGCTCGACTCCGCATACTAATTGGCTGGCGGAGAAGGAACGGATCAAACAGCTGAGTTGGTGGGAGGAAGTGGCGGAGAAGGTTGGTTTGCCGGCTGATGGGAAGGTCTATCACTTTCATCCGATAGGTTTGATGGGGAGTTTTTACAACAGTTTCCCATGCATGCCTCTCCGTGAGGCTATCGAGTTGGCGCTTAAAGTTAGCGGGGGATATGAGGGGCGTAGTGCGCTTGATTATCATGCGTTGGCAGATGATTTTGATAAGCAGGGAACATCATTTGGTCTGATCCAGTGGAATTTTGGACAAGGGACTCTTGGGCCGGTATTGCTTAAAATGCTCAGAAAAGATGGTGCTAAATTTGCTGATTGTTTTCCGGATGGAACGAATTACGAAAAATTAAAAACCGCTATAGTGAATTCGGACAAGGAAGCTCAGTTGGCATGGGCAAGGAATATTCTTCGGACTAATAAGGCTGGCTGGAAGCAGTTATTTTTATCCTTGGGGGATGTTCCTGATTTTCAAGAGGTTCAGCTGCGTGCTGCTGCTGAGTATCACTCTAATGTGCTGGGTTGCATTAAGGAAATGCGACGCTTGTCTCCCGTGATCATGACTTCTGTTGATGTGATGTCTTATGTTGCTTTGTATGACTTATGTGTTCAGCAAGGTGGGTTTGATAAGGGGGATACACTTTCGAATATCGGCGTACGGGTGAAGGCTGAGAATCCTGGGACTCAAGAGGAGTTACTTCGGATATGCGTTCAAGAAAGAGCGAAGAGTGCGTCTAGTCGTTGGAAGGCAGATGCAATGAGTCGAAGGATGGGGATCATCGAAGGGTATCCGTATTTGGCTAGTATTGGTGAGTATTCGACCAAGCGAGATAATAAAAATTTTCATCTTGTAGCAGATATAAGAGGAAGGCATGTCTGTGATATATAGAGCTTTAGGGTTGATTGTATCTTCTGTACTTTTCGGGGCGGTGCCATTGGCAGTGTGGGCGCAGGAGCCTCATGCTTTAGATGTGGAGGGTAAGGCTGTTTGTAATTTTTCAGGTGAGTGTTCTATGGATGTCGGCAGTGAAGGGAAGAATATCTTAGCGGCATGCGAGGCTCCGCGAGCATCTATATCTTGGAATCGCAAGGAAAAAGGTGTGTTTCTAATCGCGTGCGACTGTAAGTGTACTTCTCATGATAATACCGGTTGGTTGATTGGTGGGGCATCCGTGACCGGCGAGCGTGAAATCCAAAGGTTGTATCTTGGGAAGGAATTCACCGTAGAGGCATTGGGGAAAGATCCATCCAGTATTTCTGACATAATGGCTTCGCATCCTTTGTGTGAGAAAGTTGATGTTGTTAAATTGCGTGAAAGTGTATTTGTAACATTGCTAAAGCAGCCTACAAACAACCAGTCCGCCCCATATTGTTTTTTACCCGCCTATATCATGGATTATAGGGGTTCTATGAAAATAAAAACGAATGATGTTGGAAGTCGGTACGGTAAACTTCTTCGCGTGGAAGAGCTGGATTCAATTTCGCGCTCTGAGCTTCTGGAGTTCGTGGATGGGATCTGGATTAGTAAATAAATATGTTTGGCTGATTAGTATTTTACATAGGAGTAATGCATGAAAGGCATCATCCGCATAGGCGACAAAACAACAGGCGAGGGCGAAGTCCTCTCCGGTTCCATCACCATGAAATTCGGCGGCATCGGCGTCGCCCGCGAAGGCGACCCGGTGGACTGCCCAATCCCAGGCCATGGCCGCACCGAAATCTCCGAGGGCCACCCGGTCTTCCATGACAACGGCATCCCGATAGCCTTTGAAGGGCACGCGTGTGCGTGCGGTTGTACGTTGATTTCATCGCTGCCCGTTGCAGGTGCCAGCTAACCATGCCGGTCAGGATGGACCAGGTGCCGGCCCTGGCGCTTCGGCCGGCCTGTCCTGGTATGTGGCGGTGGCTTGGGCTGTTGATGCTCTTCCTGTTGTTGGGGGGAGGGGGGGCGCTGCTGTTCAGTACTGCACCGGTAAGCCAGCAGCCGCTTATGTTCTGGGGATTGGCCTTGGGCATCCCGTTTCTGGGCTGGAGTGTGCTGAGTTTCGCAAGGGTGCTCTTGTATCTCGGCCAGCAACACGCGGCGGATGGTTGGGATGAGGCCCGTGAGCACGATTTGATGCAGAGAGTCCGCCAAGGGCGACGCGCTCTGGAGGTATTGAGCGTAAGTCTGCATACCGCCTTGCGCAAACCGGACGAAAGCTCCACAGCACAACTGGATGCGTTGCTTGGGGGTATCAGAGCCCTAAAGGCGCAACCCGCCCGACGGGATAACGTAACGCTGCGTCATAGCCGTTTGGCTGGCGATGTAAATGAAGATCTTGAGCCCGCATTGCTGCGCACGCTGGGGCAGTTGTTTGCCGAACTGGCGCCGTCATTGAAGCAGTTGCCTGATGAAACGCCGCTGGCAATATTGCTGGAGGTCGAGACCGGTTTGCTGGATCGCGCATGGGACCGTGTATGGCAACAGGCTTTGCGTAAGTCGGGTATCCGTCACACGTTCGTCGCCTTGGAGGGGCGTGGTTTGCCCGCGCTGGACCAGTGGCTCGATGAGCGTAGCGACGATCAGGCACTACTGCTGGTGATTGCAGTGCACTTCGCACCGAAGCAGCCCGAGGCAACAGGGGAGGTGGTTGTGGGGTTGCTGCTTGGCAACCGTTTGACGCAAACGACTTTGCCTCCCGTGGCTGTTCTGCATCGCCCGGAGCTTGAACAGCAACCATCGACTGAAGCGTTGCACTACGCCGTGACGCAAGCCTTGAACTGGGGACCGGTGGATGCGACATCGGTGCGGCATGTCTGGCGGGCAGGAATAGACGCACAACGTCACGCGGCGATAAACACGGTACTGGGTGAGGTGCCCATGACGGTGACGCGTGACCAAGGAATCCAGGACTTGGACATATCGCTGGGGCATTCAGGCAAAGCCGCACCGTGGCTGGCCATTGCCGTTGCAACACACACCATGCAGGGCGGCGCTGGGCCGCAGTTTATTTTCAGCGGGAGCGGCTGCATTGATGCAGGGCTCTGGAGCACAGCGATGACGCCTGTGCTGCCGCTTTCGAAATAGGGATCTCGAATGCAGTTTCGACGCTTTGTAGGCTTCTGGGTTCTGGCTGGCATGCTGTTGTTGGCCGGTACGCTGCTGGGGGTGGTGGTATGGCGCTACCCGGACTGGTTGAGCATTCAGCCTGGCAGCGAACGCCAGACCTTTTGGCTGCTGGCGATAGCTGCGACCACGTTGATCGTGGTGCTGTTCCTGGTGGGATACCACTTGCTGGGGCGTGAGCTGGGGCGTTCGGCGTATCGCAAGCAGGACGCAAAGAACCTTCAGCCGCAAGCGGCCCGTCCTAAACCTCACGTTGCTCAGGTTGCGCAAAGCGCCGTTCCCAATGGTGCTTATCTTCGAGAACGCTATGGCGTCTTCTGGCGGCGCAAAATTCGACTGTTGTTGGTGGTCGGTGAACCTGAGCAGATTGAGGCGATTGCCCCAGGGTTGAGCGAGCAGCGTTGGCTGGAAGGGCAAAACACCGTGCTGCTGTGGGCCGGCAGCATCCAAGGTGAACCGCAAGACGCGTTGCTTTTGCAGTGGCGTGGCCTGTGCCGCAGGCGTGCGCTCAATGGGGTGGTCTGGGCATTGAGCAAAGACCAATGCACCGATGCAGCTGCCATGAGTGCCGGTGCCCGTCGCCTGCAAACCCTGGCCCGTGCGTTGCGTTGGCAGTTGCCGTTGCACCTATGGCAGGTGGGCGACAGTGCATGGTCTCAGGAGGAGCGCGATAGCCAACCCGTGGGCTGCCTGCTGCCGTCACGTGTCCCCCCCCTGAATCTAGAAAACAGTCTGGATAGCTTGCTCGACCCCTTGCGCCGTGCGGGCCTGGCGCAAATGCACGATGCCGTGACCCATGACTTCCTCCTGCGGCTGTCCCGCGATTTACAGGCCGAGGGTATTGCCCGTTGGCGCCAGGTGCTGACGCCGCTATTGGGCGCGTTTTCCCGCGGTGTACCGTTGCGCGGCCTGTGGTTCAGTCTGCCGGTGCCGCCTGTTGAGAGCACGCTTGAACACTTTTGGCCGGTGAATACGGCCTGGCAAGGCGTCCTCAACGATAAAGCGGCCAGTGGCCGTCGATTGGGCTGGAGCGCACACCGAATCACCTTTGCGCTGGCCTTGGGATTGGCCGTGCTGTGGGGCGCCGGACTGCTGCTGTCTTTCGTCAGCAACCGCGCGCAGATCGCCCAGATACACACCTCACTTGCTGCCCTGCAACACTCCTCGCAGGGGGACGAACAACTCCAGGCCCTCAATGAATTGGTCCGAGAACTGGCGCGCCTGGATGATCGCGTCCAGGGCGGCGCTCCGTGGTACCAACGCTTCGGCTTGAACCAAAATCAAGCACTGCTTGAAACGCTGTGGCCACGTTATGTCGAGGCCAACAACCGCCTGATCCGCGACCCGGCCGCCGCTACGTTGCGCCAACAGCTCAACGCGCTGGTCAGGCTTGCCCCGGACAGCCCCGAGCGTGCTGAACGTGCCCGTGATGCCTACACCCAGCTCAAAGCCTATTTGATGATGGCGCGCCCGGAAAAAGCCGATGCCAGTCTCCTGGCCACAACCCTGAGCGACGTTGAGCCTACACGCACAGGCATATCACCAGGGCTTTGGCAAAGCCTGGCGCCCAACCTGTGGCGGTTCTATGGCGAACACCTGGCCGCGAACCCTGGCTGGCGCATCCAGGCCGACCCCAGGTTGGTCGCGCAAGTCCGGCAGGTACTGCTCGGCCAGTTGGGCCAGCGCAATGCCGAGGCCAGCCTGTACCAACAACTGCTCGATGACGCCGCCAATCACTACCCGGACCTGGGCCTTCACCAACTGGTGGGTGACACCGATGCCCTGGCCCTGTTCTCCACCGATGCCAGCGTGCCGGGCGTATTCACCCGCCAGGCCTGGGAGGGGCAGGTGCGCCAAGCCATCGATGAAATAGCCGATGCCCGCCGCGAGGAAATCGACTGGGTACTCAGCGACAAACCTGCCGACATCGACACCCGCTTGAGCCCGGACCAGCTCCGCGAGCGTCTTACCGAACGGTACTTCCAGGACTACGCCAGCGCCTGGCTGGATCTGCTCAACAGCCTGCGCTGGCAGGAGGCCGGGAGCCTTGCCGAAGTAATCGACCAGTTGACGCTGATGAGTGACGTACGCCAATCCCCGCTGATTGCGCTGATGAATACCGTGGCCTATCACGGTCAGGCGGGCACCCGAACCCAGGCGCTGGCCGACTCGCTCATGAAGTCCGCGCAAAAGCTGATCGGGCAGGACAAGTCCCCGTTGATCGACCAACTGGCCCACCTACCCGACAGCCCCTTGGACGCAACCTTCGGCCCGTTGCTGGCGCTGCTGGGCAAAGGCCCGGAGGGCAAGAACAGCCCTGATGGCTTGAGCCTCCAGGCATTCCTCACACGGGTAACACGGGTACGCCTCAAGTTGCAGCAAGTCAGCACGGCGGCCGATCCGCTGGAAATGACCCAGGCACTGGCGCAAACCGTCTTTCAAGGCAAGAGCATCGACCTGACCGACACCCAATCCTACGGCAGCCTGATGGCCGCCAGCTTGGGCGCGGAGTGGGGCGGGGCGGCGCAAACGCTATTCGTGCAGCCGCTGGAACACGCCTGGCAACGCGTCCTGCAACCGTCTGCCGCTGGGATCAACAGCCAGTGGCAACGCTCGATCGTCAGCCATTGGGATGATGCTTTTGCCAGCCGCTACCCGTTTACAGCCACTGCCAGCGATGCGTCCTTACCGATGCTGGGGCAGATGATCCGCACGGACTCTGGCCGCATCGAGCAGTTTTTGCAGCGACAATTGAGCGGCGTGTTGCGCAAGGAGGGCAGCCGTTGGGTGGCCGATCCGCGCCACAGCCAAGGCCTGCGCTTCAACCCGCAGTTTCTGACTGCCATCAACCAGCTCAGCGACCTGGCCGATGTGCTCTACACCGACGGAGGCATGGGGCTGAGCTTTGAACTGCAAGGCAAGCCCGTGCGTGATGTGGTGCAAACCACCTTCATCCTCAACGGCGACAAGCACCAGTATTTCAACCAGAAGGAGAGCTGGCAGCGGTTCAACTGGCCGGGACGCAGTGACTACCCCGGCGTAAGCCTGAGCTGGACCAGCCTGTTGGCCGGCGAACGGTTGTTCGGCGATTACCCCGGCACCTGGGGCCTGATCCGTTTGTTGGAAAAAGCCCAGGTCACGCCACTGGATGATGGTGACAGCCGCTACCGCATGGTGCTCAAGGCGCCCGACGGCTTGAACCTGATCTGGCACCTGCGCACCGAGTTGGATGCTGGGCCGTTGGCATTGCTCAAATTAAGGGGCTTCAAGCTTCCCCAGCAGATATTTCTCAGCGAAAAGACCGTTGATATGCCCTATGCGCAAAACGGGAGGTTGGAATGACGTTGTTTAGCTTTTTCGACCACAGCCGGCACACCCTGAGTGTGCGCAACGTCGAGGCCAGGCTCGATGTTCTGGCCTTTGAGGGCCAAGAACACCTAAGCCAACCTTTCACCTATTGCGTGGAGTTCACCAGCACCGAGCGTGATCTGGCAGCGGAAAGCCTGCTCGGCCAGAACGCCAGCTTCAGCCTGCACGCCGCACCGCAAAAGCTGCCGGTCGCCGGGCTCAGCGCACCGGAGGTTAAGCCGCTGCGCACCCTGCAGGGCGTGGTCACCGGCTTCAAGCGCCAGTCCGGCTCCAATGACCAGGCCACCTATGAAATCACCCTGCAGCCACGTCTGGCCCTGCTCGGTCGCGGCCGGCAGTTCCGTATCTACCAGCACCAATCGGTGCCGGAGATCGTCGAAAGCATCTTGCGTAACCGCCACGGCTTGGAAGGCCAGGATTTTCTGTTCAGCCTCAAACGCGACTACCCCAAGCGCGAACAGGTCATGCAATACGGTGAAAGCGACCTGACCTTTATCGCCCGCCTGTTGGCCGAAGTTGGCATCTGGTACCGCTTCACCAGCGACGAACGCTTAGGTATCGATGTGGTTGAGTTCTGCGACGATCAACGCCTCTACCAATTCGACATCGAACTGCCCCTTCGGCCGCAATCCGGGCTGGGCAGCAGCGGCCAGGATGCGGTGTGGCAACTGCAATCGAGCCACGAAGTGGTCGAGCAGCAGGTGCATATCCGCGCCTACCAGCACCGCGATGCCAGCGCGCACCTGAGCGGCGAGATCGACCAGAGCCGGGGCGCGACTACCACCTATGGCGAGGCCTACCACTACGCCGAACCCTACCGCGTACTCGGCGATGCGCAGTCCCAGGACGAAGACCTGGAAGGCGAAAGCGGCTACTTCTATGCGCGCCTGCGCCACGAACGCTACCTGAACGGGCAGACCCAGCTCAGCGGCATCAGCAGCAGCGCCACCCTGGCGCCGGGCCAGGTGCTCAAGGTCTCCGGCGGTGCGCCTCAAGCCTTCACGCCCGGTGCGGTGATCACCGGCCTGACCACCAAAGTTGCCCGTGACCAAAGTTTCGAGGCCACCTTCCAGGCCATGCCCTATTCAGAAACCGTGTGCTTTCGCCCCGAACTGAAGGAAAAACCGCAGATCGCCGGCACCGTCCCGGCCCGCGTCACCAGCCCACAGGCCAACGACCCCTACGCCCATATCGACCTGGAAGGGCGCTACCGGGTGAATTTCCTGTTCGATCGCGACAGCTGGAAGGCCGGTGAAGAAAGCGTCTGGCTACGCCTGGCCCGGCCCTACGCCGGCGACACCCATGGCCTGCATTTACCGCTGATTGCAGGCACCGAGGTAGCCATCGCTTTCGAGCAGGGCGACCCGGACCGCCCCTACATCGCCCATGCCCTGCACGACAGCCAGCATGTGGACCACGTTACCCTGCGCAACGACAAGCGCAACGTGCTGCGCACCCCGGCCAACAACAAACTGCGCATGGACGACACCCGCGGGCAGGAGCACCTCAAACTCAGCACCGAGCACAGCGGCAAAAGCCAGCTCAACCTCGGCCATCTGGTGGATGCCGAGCGCCAGCCTCGCGGGGAGGGCGCGGAACTGCGCACCGATGGCCATGCCGCGATCCGTGGTGGCAAAGGCCTGTTCATCAGTGCCGACGCCCAGCGCCGTGCGCAGGGGCCGATGCTGGAGATGACTGCTGCCGTGGGCCGATTGCAGCAGGCCGGCGAGCAGTTGCAGGCCCTCTCCGTGGATGCCGAGGCCAGCCAGGCCGATCCCGCGGACGTGCAGGCGCAACTGAATCTGTTGCAGAAAGACCTGGAGCAACTCCAATCGGCGGTACTGCTGCTCAGCGCCCCCCAGGGCATCGCGCTGAGCAGCGGCCAGCATCTGCAACTGGCCGCTGAGCACAACCTGATGTTGAACGCCGGCGGGCAAGCCGATATCAGCGTGGTCAAGCGCCTGTTCATGGGCGTGGGGCAGGGGCTGAGCGTATTCGTGCGCAAGCTGGGCATCAAGCTGATCGCCAACCAAGGTGCGGTAAGCATCCAGGCGCAGAACGACAAGCTGGAAGCCAACGCAAGGCAAGGATTGGAGATCACCAGTACCGAGGATGAAATTCGCATCGTCGCGAAAAAGAAAATCACCCTCAATGCCGGCGGCAGCTATATCAGTCTCGACCAGAACGCCATCGAGTCGGGTACGGAAGGGGACTACCTGATCAAGTCCGCGAGTTTTGACCGCCCTGCTCCGGCCAGTATGAAGGCTACTCACCCGGACTATCCAAAACTCCAGTCCATGCAACGGCTGCGTATGCGCATACCCCAGTCACCCAATGCCCCAGGCATGGCTTGGATTGGCATGCCATATACCCTCTATGCCGACGGTAAGGTACTGCAGGAAGGAGTCTTGGACGAGACTAACCAAGTGTCATTCGACCATCATTTAGTCACCCATCAATACCGATTGGAATTAGCCAACGGCATCAACTATGAGATTCCGATTCCCGCCGAATATAGCAACCCTGAACAGGGGCATCTGGCTAATCGAGGCTTGCAAAGTCTGACCGTTGCAGGCGACTCGCAGGTCAACCAGCCCAGCGTTCACAACGATCTTCGTTTGTTGTACGCATCACTGCTGAAAGATGAGGGAAGTGTGCCATGAGCCACTGTAGCATTGTTGTGCCTATCGCATTAAAGCACACCAACGAAGGAGTCTGTACGGCGCCCTGGTTTGTTCCTGACGCAGAATATTCAGCGACCATGACCAATTATGAGCCGCTTATTAACGGTGAAGCTGCCTTCAGATCCGTATACAAGGCCATCGAGGCCGCTGAAAAATCCATCGACATTGTTTGCTGGGGCTTCCAGCCTTCAATGTACTTTATTCGTGATGGTGCGCACACCTCGATAGGCATATTGCTCCAGCAAAAGGCTCGTCTTGGTATACAGGTGCGTGTGCTGGCTTGGGAGATGCCTAAAAACTCCGCCGGTTTAGGGGGCGAAGCCAACCTGCCGGGCAAGGGAGGAATTTCAGACCGAAGTGGGCAGACCGCCACTGACGACCAGCACGCATACGATGAATTGTGGTTCAAGGCTTTCAGTGTGGAAGGTAAAAAGGCCATACAGCGTGTTCTTGAGAGGGTTCCGGTACTCGTTACACGTGGTTTCAGTGTTGGTGAGCGAAATCAGATCCGTAAAGATGTCAATAATGGTCTTGACCGAGAAGTCAGTTGGGCGGCGAAAAACGCGATGATGGCTGCGCCTAGCCACCATCAAAAAAGTGTTCTGATCGACTATGAGCTTCCGGATAAAGCCATCGGATTCGTCATGGGGCACAATATGCTCGATGAATATTGGGATACCGACACGCATTCCGCGCTCAGACGGCCTGACCCCAAAAAACCTAATTTCAGCCCCTTTACTCATAACCCTGACCGTGGTCCCCGTGGCGTCTTGCCGCGGCAAGACATATCCTGCCGCGTAAGCGGGCCGATTCTGGAATATCTGCACCAGAACTTTGCGGAGGCCTGGCAGAAGGAAACCGGTGAAAATTTGCTTGCACTCCGCAATGCGAAAGAAATTGGTAAGTTCTTCAAGTGCAGCCCTGGCGATCCTGGAACCCGTTTGCTGGCTCAACTGTTACGCACCCAGGGTGGCAGGCATGATATTGAGAAGGCCTACTTGCAGGCAGTGAACAACGCCACGCAGTTCATCTACATCGAAAACCAGTATTTTCGCTGGCCGCCTTTAGCGGAACTGATCAACAAAGTTGCCGCCACCCAGACCGCCAAAGGTCGCGACCCAGGTAAGCACGGGGCGCTCCATCTATTTGTCACTACTAACGTCAGCGACGGCGGCATCGGTTTAGGGGTAGTGAACACCCAGCGCATGCTGGAGTCACTGGGCCGAGCCGACACTATCCCCAACGTGACCTTGCTGCGCCGCATTGACCAGGAAAAAAGGGAAATGCCCCCCGAGCCTCGGGTCACCGATCCGCGAGATACACGTGGGTTACGCGAACGGGAGCTATGGCAGCAGGAACTGGATCGAAGGACCAAGCGCCTCAAAGAGGACATCAAGATTCCGGAAAATCGTCCCGGCCTGAAGATCCATGTTTGTTCCCTTGTCGCCTCCGACTCCCCAGCAGGCAAACCGTGGATGCCGGTGTACATCCACTCCAAGCTGATGATTGTCAACGATGTCTACACCATCCAAGGTTCGGCCAATATCAACACCCGCAGCATGCGAGTAGACAGTGAACTGAACCTGGCCCACGAGTGGCACCCCGTGACGCGCAAGATGCGACGCAAGTTGTGGAATATACATACGGCAGGGGTGGGAGCGCAGGATGATGCGGAGGAGGCGTTCGACAAATGGCAGGACATCATCAACAAGAATAAAACATTTCAGTCTAAAGAAATGAAGCCCTGTGCTTCGATCATTGAGTTTCATTACGACAAGTTTAGCAGGAGCGACCTCGACTGATGCGCCGGACTCTTTTGTTGACCTCTTTTCTTCTGGCCGCTAGTGGTTTTAGTGGTGTCGCCCATTCAAAGGTGGAACGTGCCGTGGACTCTCTTTCCCAAATCAAGACCAATCTTTTTTTTACCTGTAAGTATGAAAGCATTCCTAAGTCTACAGTGGGTGCTGATGCACTATTCCAATATGCTCGCTGGCTACAAAAAAACAATCAACTTAAGCAAGATAAAAGCATCGATGCCGAAGTCGAGCGCTTGTACCGCGTTGCTGCCGAGAACGATCACTACAAAGCCAATATTAACCTTCAAAATGGGTCTATGCGCGGTCACTATAAGCTTCGGGGAGAGGAACATCTACGACTAAGTCAGAAGCTGATCGATGCAGGGGTAGCTACAGGCTATTATTTTATTGGCGTATTCCTCAATCAAGGTTTGGCGGGATTGCAAGAAGACAAGGATATGGCTTTGCGCTACTTCCGTAAGGCCGCCGATCATGGAAGTGCTAATGCTCAAGCGTATGTTGCCGATAAGTTGGCACCGATCAGTATTGCTCCGGAGATTGCCCGGCAGATGCGCCGCTGCGCTGCTGAGCAAGGTAATGGTGAGGCTGCAGAGGCGCTAGGTAATGATTTAGCAGTAGATGGTAATTATCAAAAAGCACTCGAAGCATTCCAACTCGGGGTGGCCGCAGGCAATGGGAGTTCCTCTTCCTTTTTGGAGAATGGCTTTCGTGGACCAATACCAGGGGATCGTTTGTATTATTTAGGCCAACAGGAAGATCTTGAGCGCGCCGACCGTTACCAGAAAATTCGGCGGATACTCGGGAGCTATTCCTACGCCGACCCCAAAGTCCCCGAGATCAACGACATCCTCCCCTTGCCCCCGGCCAAACTGCCGCCATGGGACGGCAAGCTGCAATGGCTGGAAGCACGCTTGGCCAATGTGCCGCCACCCAAACCGACCGACGCGCTGATCAACGAACTGGCCCGAGCCAAGCTGCTTGAACCTGCCACCGGCAAACCCATGCCGGGCTCACCCGCGTTCATCAAGGCCAGCAGCCCCGCACCGACCTGTCAAAGCGGCCAGGCCTGCCCGCAGACCGGCTACTGGCAAGCCTCGCGCCTCACCGACGCCTCCCAAGCCAGCTTACAGGGCGGCACGATCCGTCATTTTGAAGAGGGCGAGATCCTGCCGATGCAAAGTGTCGAGCGTCACCATCGCCGCTTCCTGCGCGCCGACACCACGACGGTCGAGGACGAAGTTGTTGAGTGGAGGTTGCTCGGATGATGGCTGGATATCTGATTGTCGGCCTGTTGGGTGGGATGCTGTTGGGCTGCCAGGCCAATGCTGTTCGCCCGGAGTACTCGGCGTGGGTGCCACTCCCTGAGGTCAATGCCAAGCTGGCTTTCACCTGTGTGCACGAAACAATTCCCGCGTCATCCGCCGAGACCGACGAAGTGTTCCAGTACGCTCGTTGGCTGCAGAAAAATAACCAGCTCAAGCAGGACAAAACCGTCGATGCGGAGATTGAACGGTTGTACCGTATCGCTGCCGAGAACGGTCATTACAAGGCCAATATCAACCTGCAGAATGGTGCCTTGCGTGGCCACTTCAAACTGCGGGGAGAGGAGCATCTGCGGCTGAGCCAAGAACTTATCGATGCAGATGTGGCAACAGGCTATTACTTCGTCGGGATTTTTCTGCAACAGGGATCTGCCGGTCTGGAAAGGGATCCGGAGATGGCGTTGCGTTACTACCGCAAGGCTGCTGATCTAGGAAGCGCCCAAGCCCAATTTTATGTGGGTGAAAAACTGGAACCCAGTGATATTGCGCCAAAAATTGCACTACAAATGTATCGTTGCGCTGCTGAGCAAGGAAGTGGTGAGGCGGCCGTGGCTTTGGGAATCTATCAAAAAAATTATAAAAACTATCAGGCTGCTCTTGTTGCACTTCAACTCGGAGTTGCTGCGGGGAGTAGCACTTCAGCTTCGTTCTTGAGCAAAGGATTTCGTAGACCTCCGATTTCCAACGAGTTGCATTACCTCAGTCTACAAGAAGACCTTGAGCGCGCTGAACGCTATGAGAAAATATGGCGAGTTCTAGCGAACTACTCCTACGCCAGCCCTAGCATCCCCGAAATCAACGACATCGTCCCCTTGCCCCCGACCAAACTGCCGCCGTGGGACGGCAAGCTGCAATGGCTGGAAGCACGCCTGGCCAATGTGCCGCCACCCAAACCAACCGACGCGCTGATCAACGAACTGGCCCGAGCCAAGCTGCTTGAACCGGCCACCGGCAAACCTATGCCAGGCTCACCTGCATTCATCAAGGCCAGCAGCCCCGCACCGACCTGCCAAAGCGGCCAGGCCTGCCCGCATACGGGCTACTGGCAAGCCTCACGCCTCACCGACGCCTCGCAAGCCAGCTTGCAGGGCGGCACGATCCGCCATTTCGAAGAGGGCGAAATTCTGCCGTTGCAAAGTGTCGAGCGTCACCATCGCCGTTTCCTGCGGGCCGACATCACGACGATTGAGGAAGAAATTGTTGAGTGGAGGCTGCTCGGATGACGCCTGGATATCTGATTGTCGGATTGCCCCTCGATGGGTTCGCGCCGCTGATGTGTACAGAAAACGGAAGACCTGAATGAGCCTGCGCACCTTGATCGCCCGCTGCCTGGGTGAGCGCGACGCATTGTCCGTCGCCCGCGAACAGGCTGCCCACTGGCAACCCTGGTTGCAGCCCATCAGCACCGACTCCCCCGTCGGCGAAGACCCAGGCTACGACGATGACTTCCAGCGCATGCGCGAAGAGGTCAACAAGCTCTCGGGCGCCGATGCCGAGCAGGTCGCGCAACTGGCGCAGAAGCTGTTGACCCACAGCTGCAAGGACCTGCGCGTTGCCACCTATTACCTGTGGGCACGCTTGCACAAGGACGGCGAAGTCGGCTTGGCCGATGGTCTCAGCCTGCTGGCGGCGTTGGTAGAACGCTTTGCCGACGCGGTGCTGCCCATCCGCCCCAACAGCCGCAAGATGGCCCTGGAATGGTTGGCCGGTGGCAAGGTGCTGGACACGCTGTCGCTGTACCCGGAAGTGGTCAAGGCCGAGGCCGAGCGCACTGCCGCAGCACTCGCCTGGCTGGAGCGCGGGTTGAATGTGTGGCCGCAGGAGCAGCGCCCTGATTTGGCGCCATTGTATGCCGCCTTGTCCGCGAGGCTGGCGCAGTCCGGTGGCATGGACGCGTTAGTGCCGCAGAACACCGCCAGCTATGAGTCAACGGCGCATGCGCCAGCGCCGCAGATCAAGTCCGGGCGTGATCTATTGGACAGCGGCCGGGCATTGGCGGGCTACCTGCGTGAGCAACCTCTGGGTTGGCTGGCGGCTCATCGGTTGATGAAGAGCTTGCGTTGGGACACGGTGCATCAGACACCCCCGCAGGAGGCTAACGGCAACACGCGTTTGGCGCCGCCGCGCGGTGAATACCGGGCACAGCTCAAACGTTTGTACCTGCAACAGAACTGGTTGGAGTTGATTGAGCAGGTCGAGCGGATCTATGCCGAGGGCGTGAACCATTTCTGGCTGGACCTGCAGTGGTACCTGTATCAGGCGCTGAGCAAACAACCCGCGCCGCAGGATCGCTGGGCCGATATCGCCAAGCGTGATCTGGGCATGTTCCTTGAGCGCCTGCCGGGTCTGGAGGTGCTGTGCTGGAGCGACGGTAGCCCCTTCGCTGATGAGACCACCCGCGAGTGGATCGCCCAGCACGTCAGCGGTAACCAGCCCCAGCAATGGTTACCCGTACCCTCGGCGGCACCGTCCACAGGCGATACCGACATCCTGTCTCTGGAAGGCGAGGCCGTGGCCCAGGCCGACAGCGACGGCGTGGATCAGGCACTGGCCTGGCTGGCCGCACGCCCCGGTATCCACACCGGGCGCCAACGCTGGCTGCTGCGCCTGCTGATGGCGCGCGTTGCCGAGCAGCATGGCAAGAGCGACCTGGCGATCCACCTGTTGGCGGAGTTGGACGCTACCGCGCAACGCCAGGCCTTGGCCGAGTGGGAGCCCGAGCTGAATTTCGAGGTCAAGGCGCGCCTGCTCAAACTGTTGCGGGTGAAAGCCCAGCGCAATGACGCCGACAAACCCACCCTGGCGCGGCGCATGGAAACCTTGCTGGCGGCGCTGGTGGCCATCGATCCGGTACGCGCCGCAGTGCTTTGCGGCTAACCCTCCTATATCAGGATTCTTTCTGTGAGCATGGACAATCTGACACTGCGCTACTTCGATGCCGAAATGCGCTACCTGCGCGAGGCCGGTAAGGAGTTCGCGGACGCGTTCCCGGATCGGGCGGCGCAGCTCAACCTGGACAAACCGGGTGCGCAGGATCCTTATGTGGAGCGCCTGTTCGAGGGCTTCGCATTCCTGATGGGCCGCCTGCGCGAAAAACTCGACGATGACCTGCCGGAGCTGACCGAAGGCCTGGTCAGCCTGCTCTGGCCGCATTACCTGCGCACCATTCCATCGCTGTCGGTGGTCGAATTGGCGCCTGAACTGGCGCAGATGAAGCGCAGCGAGTTGATCGCCCAGGGCTTTGAGGTGCTGTCGCAACCCATCGGGCCACAACGCACCCGTTGCCGTTACACCACCACCCAGGACGTGACCCTGCGACCGCTGGCACTGGATTCGGTGGGGCGCGGTCATGAAATGGATGGTCGCTCAGTGTTGCGCCTGCGCTTTGCCTGTGGGGCGTTGACGGACTGGAGCCTGATCGACCTCAGCCGTTTGCCGTTGTACCTGAATGCCGATGCGCCACTGGCCAGCGCGTTGCATCAGGCGCTGACCCTGAATGCGCAAGCGATGTATGTGCGTTGGCCCGGCCAAACCGAACGCCAGCCACTGACCGGGCATTTTTCACCCAAGGGCTTTGCCGATGAAGATCGGCTGTGGCCCAAGGGTGACAGCGCCTTCAGCGGTTACCAGCTGTTGTTGGAGTATTTCAGCTTCCGTGAAAAATTCATGTTCGTGACCTTGTGTGGCCTGGAGCAGTTGAAGATTGCGCCTGGCACGGCCTGGTTCGAACTTGAAGTGGTGTTGCGTGAGCCCTGGCCGGCCAACTTCGACTTGAGCAGCGAACACATCCGCCTGCACGCGGTACCGGTGATCAATCTGTTTGCGCTGGAAGCCGACCCGCTGACCCTGGCGCCCTTGCAAACCGATTACTTGCTGCGCCCGATGCGTTTGCAGGACGGCCATACGGAGATCTATTCGGTGGACCGGGTCACCGCGTCGAGGAACGCCGAGCGCCAGGACTACGTGCCGTTCACCAGCTTTCGCCACAAGGGCGGCATGCTGCGCTTTGATGCCCCGGAACGCTACTTCCATACACGCCTGAAGCGCGCAGCGAATGGTTTGCATGACACCTGGTTGATCCTCGGCGGCGAGGGCTTTGATAAGGACCGTCTGCGCGAGCGTGAAAGTCTTTCCTTGCGCTTGACCGGCACCCACGGCCAGTTGCCGCGCAAGGCGCTGCAAAGCACCTTGCTCGATACCGTGGTGCAGTCCACCCAAGCCGGTTTGCGCGTGCGCAACCTGTGTGCGCCGACCTTGCCGTGTTACCCGCCAAACCGCGACCGCTTTCACTGGCGAGTACTCAGTCACCTGGGTTCCAACTTCCTGCCGATGCTCGACAACGCCGAGGTGCTGCGCGGCACCTTGGCGCTGTACGACTGGACCGGCAGTGAACTGAATCGCCGTCGTTTGGCGGCGATCGTCGAGGTCAAACATCACCTGGTGCAGCGTTTCGAGAAAGGCTTTCTGCTGCGTGGGGTGGATATCGAAATCACTCTGGATGCCAATGGCTTTTCGGGGGAGGGCGACATCAGCCTGTTCGGCGAAATGCTCAATCGCTTCTTCTCCTTGTATGCCGACATTCATTTGTACACCCAGCTCACGCTGATCCTGCAACCTACTGGAAAGTGCCTGCGATGGAACGAGAACCACAGTCAGCGTATTCCCGGCTGAAAGCCGGCGGTCTGCTCGACGCCCTGCAGGACCAAGTGGCTGAGGCTAACCTGTACCGCTTTTGCCAGTTGCTGGAACGGGCTTTGCCCGGTCATCCACCCTTGGGCAGTACCGCACACCCTGCCGATGATGCAGTGCGCTTTCGGCCCGATCCGGGCATGGGCTTTCCGGCCAGCGAATTGAAGGCGATTGAAACTGATGATGCTCACCCGGAGCGCCCGGCGACAGTACGCACGCGTTTGCTCGGCTTGTACGGGGTCGACTCGCCACTGCCGACGGTGTTTTTGGATGACATCGCGCAGCGCCGGGAAGGGCATGAAGCGTTGGAAGCCTTCCTGGATATTTTCAATCACCGGATCTTCACCCAGTTCTACCGGATCTGGCGCAAGTACTCCTACCCTGCGACGTTTGAAGCAGGCGGCACCGATGCCACCTCGCAATGCCTGTTGGGTCTGATCGGCTTAGGGATTCCCGGCACCGCCCAGCAGATCGCCACGCCGGTCTCGCGCTTTCTGGCCCTGCTCAGTGTGATGCGCCTGCCCACCCGCAATGCTGAAGGCATCACCGCGCTGGTCAAGTTGCTGGCGCCCAACACCCAGGCGCAGGTGACCCCGCATTGGCCGCTGAAAATTTCGCTGGAACAGCCGGCCAGCCTTTCCCGCCAACGCCCAGTGAGTTTGTCCCAGGGGACGCCGTTGGGCAGCATCGGCTTTGATGCCAACAGCCAACTACGGCTGACGCTCTACACCGAAGACACGCAGGAAGCCAGCGGCTGGTTGCCCGGTGGCGAGTTGTACAGCGATCTGCTGGTGCTGCTGCGCGTGTACCTCGGGTGGCGCTGCACAGCGAAACTGCAGTTGTCATTGCCAGTCCGCAGCCTGCCCGCACCGGTGCTGGGACAAGCCCCCATTCGGCTCGGCATGACCGGGGTGCTGGGCTTGGGATGCGATGCTTGGCAGGTGGCCGAACACGACACTCTCACGATCAACCTGGGCCGCTACCAAGGCCTTTCGATTAATCCCCACAACAGGGAAATACAGCATGTTGCGTACCATTTTTAGTCTGGTGATGTTCGCGGCGCTCAGCGGGTGTGGTCTGGCCCAGACCGTGGCGGATGGCACGGCATCCACCGCCAAGGCGATCTTCTACAAGCAGGTGAAAACCCTGCACCTGGATTTCAGTGCGCGCACGGCGCTGAACACCGCTGCCACGGACATGAGCGCCTTGTCGGTGCCGACCCTGGTGCGGGTGTACCAATTGCGCGACAGCAAGGCGGTAGAGCAGGCAACCTACGACGGGTTGCTGGGTGATGACAATCAACTGCTGGCAAGCGCGCTGCTGGACAAACGCTCGGTGGTGGTGAAGCCCGAGGAAGGCGCGCAGTTGAATGTGCCGATGGACAAGGACGCGCAATTCGTCACGGTGGTGGCGTTGTTTCGCAGCCCTGATACCCAGTTGAACACCTGGCGCCTGACGTTGACCCGTGATGACCTGGACCCGGACCGGGCGCGGGTCATTGAGCTGGGGGACAACCGCTTGACCCTGCGGCCTTTGGCCAAGGACTGAACCATGACCGAGTACAACCCCTCGCTGTACGAAATGCTGCTGCAAAATTTCGACGGTGAGTTGGACCTGCATCAGGTCTGTGAGAAAGACCAGCACGCCCTGTCGGTGCTGGACAACCTGCAGCGCATCCTCAATAGCCGCGCCGGTGCGCTCAGCCATTTGCCGGATTACGGGCTGCCGGACATGGGCCTGATCCTGCAGGGGTTGCCTGCCACGGCCCATGGCTTGATCGGCACCATGACCGCCACCTTGCTCAAGTACGAACCGCGTCTGGCGGCGGTCGCCATCGAGCTGCAGCCCCAGACGCTGCCGGGGCATCTGGAGTATGCCCTGGACGCGCAACTCAAAGATGGGCAGCACGTGAGCTTCGGCACCACCCTGGCGCCCGAGGGCAAAGTGCTGGTGCGTCACTTGAAACGACAGTACTACCTGACCAAGCCTTGAACCTAGAACGGAAGGGAAGCCCAATGACGGCGTTGTTTGAGATGCGTATTCGAGTCGGCGGTGATCCGCGCGGCTTCAGCGAGTTCACGGCATTGCGCGAGGAATTGGCCAAGCTCAGCCATCCTGCCTGCCCGGATGTGGACTGGGCCAAGGTGGAGCAAAGCTGCCTGGCGCTGTTCCAACACAATGGCGCTGACCTTCAAACCGCGTGTTTTTACACCTTGGCACGCGGTCAACGTCATGGGCTGGAGGGCATCACCCAGGGCGTGGTGTTGCTGGAAGCCCTGAGCCGCGAGTGGGCACGCCTGTGGCCGCCGATGGCGTCGGTGCGTCTGGACCTGCTGGGGTGGTTGTTCGATCAGTTGCAACCGCTGATGCGCAGCATGTCGATGACCGCCCACAGTGTGTCCGCACTGGTTCAACTAGACACCGAGCTGGCACGCTTGCATGCACGTTTACTTCCCCAGGGCGCTAATCCTCTGTTGACATTGCAGGCTCTGCGCTACCAGGTGGGCAGCCTGGTCCAGCGCCTTGAGCAGAGCTATGCATCGTGCGAAAGGGGGCTGGCTCCCGTTAGGGTGATGACGCCGACATTGGTGACACCTGTGGTGATCCTGCCTCCCCCAGACGTGGAGCCACACAGGCGGCGTCTGGCCTTATGGCTGTTTGCCGGGATGCTGATTTTTGCCTTGCTCGCGGGACTCGGTTGGCAGACATGGCTGACAAATCAAGACCGTCCACCCCTCATGCCCGAACCCGTGCGATTGGACAGCCTGTCGCTGTTCGATGCCGGCAGTGCAATCTTGAAGCCAGGCTCGACCAAAGTACTGATCAATGCTCTGGTCGGTATCAAAGCCCAACCCGGCTGGCTGATCGTGATTGCCGGGCACACCGATGCGACCGGAGTTATGGAGCAAAACCTGGCCCTGTCCCACGCCCGCGCCTCAGCCGTGCGCGACTGGATGCAGCAGATGGGCGACATCGCCGACAGTTGTTTTGCGGTGCAGGGCTTGGCGGCCAGTCAACCGATCGCCAGCAATGAGACCGACGCGGGGCGTACCGTGAATCGGCGTGTGGATATCCAGCTGGTACCGCAGGTGGGAGCCTGTGAGCAGACCGCATTGGCGGTCGAGAATGGTCAATCATAGAGGCCCGGCCAGCCCGCATGACGTGGTTGGGCGTCTTGTCCTGGAAGGGGGCTCAAAGAGGATGAACCATTAAGCTCATCACTCCGCTGCTTTTTTCAATGACACCGGCATGCCCCAGACCAAGTCTTCCATGCCTGTATTTCCGAGTACCTGGGTGTTCATCGGCTGAATGCGAGCGAGCCCCCGGCGGCTTGTCTCGTTGAGGGGGCGCTGTTCGTTATCGCTGAATTTTTTCACAAATTCGGCAGGGGCAGGCCTCACCTAGACCTGGATATCCCGCAATGCACATTTTATGTTTTTTGTGTCGACGGCTTTGCAGCTTTTCTTGTCATAGCTTACAGCGGGGGGGCAAGTGGAACCGATCGCTGAGCATTATGTGGCCTGGCTGGATGATGAAGGCTACTGGTGCGTAAACGTCGGATATTTGCACTTGCAACTTTATCGACTGGACATCTTTCATGTTCGTGCCTTCGGTCCAGCCCGCATCAGATATCTTCTCTCGTGTGGTGTACTGCTGCTCTCTTAAGCTGACGCATCGTCCGGAAGCAACATGCACTGCACTGCAGACATTTTGCTTTGAGGTCTTGTCGACGTATGAGGCACTGCGCCAATACGTTTCCTTGACAAACTGGCGATACAGCACTGCGGACAAGTTCACCGAACCAGGGGCAGTGACCTGCGGCAGTCCCTTGGCGGCCGCCACAGGGGAAAGAGAGCTGTTGATCTTGTAATCGATCGCACCAGACATGAGATAAGTTCCGGGTGGCACGATGTGGACTTCCAGGGAGTTCCATAGATAGACAGTATCTTTGATCTTCTTCAAGTCGTTGCTGGCGGAGGCTTGCATGTAGCCCCTACCCGGAAGGTCCTTGTTTTTGAAAATGATTTGATGAGACGGAGCTATGGTTAAATTGCTCGCTATGGTGTTGAGCGTTTACGGATTTGCTAATGGCGCATGGCCGCAATCCGGATAAGTCCCCATCCGGCCACTGACGCTGTTTTGGGAAACGCACCTGCTGAGCGTGACGCGCAAAAAAGTGCGGCTCCTTGGGTCACGTGTGGGTTATGGCTCATCGACAGCTAGCGGCGGTGTTTCAGTTGTTCTTTTTATGGTGCCGCCGCTGGCGCAGTCAGGCGCAGATGCGCTTGAGCCATCGGTGGTTCACCTGACCTGAATGAACCACCTCATATGGCATCACTTCTTGCAAAGGTAATCTTGAGTGACGGTGGTTTCCAGGCAATTGAATTTGCCCATGGTTCGGCAAACCGATTTTTCCGCTCCGGAGCGCTCAGCGCCCTTGTAACCCCAGAATTGGCAGCGCCCGGTAGCGGTAGCCAATCCCTGGGCTTCGTTACTCTGCCCATTTTCGAACTGTCCCTGCTCATAGGACAACTGAACGATGCCATCGGATTTGCTTCCACCGGTGGCGTCCCACTGTTTTGGTGTCGCGCAGCCTGCCAGAAGCAGCACGACGAGTGGAATGGCGGCAATGATTGGTTTCATGATTGAAGAGGTTCCTTGTGTGTCGATCTTGATAGGAGTGCGACAGGCACGGTTGCGCCTTGCTTTGCAGGGCCGTTGTGTTGCAGGAATGCGCGTGGCCCCGATAAGCGGGCATCCTAGGCGGGGCGAGCCACCGACTTCAATTCAGTCGGCATAATCAGGAGATGTCCTGCTTTGTTGATGGTATTTCCTGTAGGAAATATCTTGCTTGGTCCTGGCCGCCAGCCCTATGCGCTGACGAAGATTCAGGCCTGGTTGATCTCGCAAACGAAAGGGTCGTTTATCGTTGTTCGATGCTGGCAATGCAGCCCTCAAACCAGGCTCAACCAACGTGCTGATCAATGCCCTGGTCGGCATCGAAGCCCAGCCGTGTGCGATTGGATGCAGCAGTTGGGCGACACCTTCGACAGTTGTTTTACCGTGCAGGGCTTTGCGGCCGGTCAACCGGCCATGAGATCGAGGCCGGGTGTACCGTTAATCGACGGGTGGATATCCAACTAGTGCCACAGGTTGGAGCCTGTGAGTAGACCGCATTGGCAGTGAAAGTGGCGAGCAATCGTAAAGGGGTTAGTGCAGTGCAGGTTGGGTACGGCGATTCGTGGGCATCAGCTACTGCACTGCCATGCGCATCCCGGCATGCTGTGTTTCCACCTTGGCGTAATACGCCAATACCGCCCTGTGCTCAATCCACGTGTTACTTCTTTTTGTCAGGCTCCCCCAGCTTGGGTTTCGGAGCCTCCACGGACAAAAAGGACGTTTTCCATGCCCAGCACCCCACCCCTCACCGTTCCTCATAACCTGATCGCCAAGACCATCGGCGCACAGTTTATTCACCATCCCACGTTGATATCCGTCACAGGCCAATGGTTGGAAAAGGGCATTAAAGAAGCCTATCCAACCTTGGACTTCAACCTTGTCACCACCAAGCTTGCCACTCCCAATGCACTGGGTGGATGGGATTTACGTTTTCTGCTCATCGTAGCCCTCGACCACATGGGTAACGGCACTTCACTGGATTTTTCACCGCAATACACGCGGGATCACTTCCTGACCAACCGTGCACCGCGACGGCTCGTCCCCGCAGGCGTAGGGGCGCTGCCAGTAGACATGGGGGTGATTGAGCAAGTCATCCGCGAGCTTTCTGCTATTGTCCCGACCGCTTTTCAGCAGGCGTTGATCGACTACTGGGATCAAGGCGTGGAGGGCGGGGCGAGCCATTGGCGCTGGCTCAGTGAGCTGCTGCGCAGCAACCTGATCAACACGGTGCTGACGCCATCATTCAATGAAGCTGCACGTTGTAGTCTCCTGCAGGTGGCGGACTATCCGGATCGACTCGACCGCATTGCAGCGATGAAGTCCGAGGCGGTGCGCGTCTACGTCATTGAAACGACGCTGACCCGTGCGGGAGCCTCGTTCACATTTATATCGCCTGACCTGCTGGTGGTTAACGCCTCGTCTATCCTGCTTTGCCAGCTATCGGGCGGCGTAGAGTCGTTCAGTGCCCAGGAGGGGTTTGATCATTACTGGGAACAGAAAATCCAAGGCGAATTTATCGTCGACCAGATCACCTGCAAACGCTACGAGCCCAATGGCAGTGTGTTCGAGGTTCAGGCGGCTGCCGTGCTCAATCAGCAGTTGGAGGACTTGGCCGCCATCGCGCTGCCGTCTCAACAGGGGCTTCATGAGCTGGAGCTGCAGTATGACGCTGTAAGCGACCCCGCGCCGTTGTTTGTCGCCCCGACACCGCCTACAACCGTTCTTCCTGCCCTTATGGCTGTCCATCTGCCCGATTGGCTGATAGGTGCCTCGGATGCTCAGCGCCAGGCTTACCGCCTGCATCTTCTGGAACTTGCCAGTGCAAAGCATCAGGCCCAGGGGCGGTCCTTTCTGGACGGTGTTGACGACATCCGGACCTACGCCGCGCGTGCACTGCATAGGCAGATGCTGATCGATCAGCCGATAGCGCCCGGCTACAACCCTGACGAACTTGAACTGGTATTCGACGTGGCCGCTGGGTATCCAGGCGGTTCAGGAATTATCCAGCGCAGGACGATGTCGCTGACGGACCTGGCCTTGACCAATCTGGCCGGAAAGCCCAAAGGCACGATGACCATTCGGCACACAGGCGGGCAGTTGATCCAGGGCTGGACCACGCCTGACTATTTGATCGACCTGGTCCAGCGAGTAGATATCGGCAAGACTTACCCGGAGCAGCTGAAGGGCTTGCTGCTGTCCGAGGGGGCTGAGCCCCTGCAGCGCCAACAGTTGTTCGGTGAGCAGTTACGCACTCAACTACCGTTGCAGGCATTGGAGTTATCTATCCGGGGACAACAGGGTTTCACGGTGCAGGGCTATCGGTACGTCGCTGCGCTGGTGCGACTGAGTGACGCTGAGCGAATTGTGGAGGACCGGCGTATTGCCATCCGCTCGCTCGCCCTGCTGCGCAGGCCGGGAGCTCAACCGGATAAGGTCGACAACATGTTCTTGATCGAAGCGCAGGATTTTCAATCAGGTCCGGTCATTCTTTATCGTCCGTTGTACCCGCAATTGTTGATTCAGTACCCCAGCCGCGAGGCGTTGATGGCAGCAATCGCCCAGCCCGGCGCGTTGCAGGATAGCGTGCTTATGTGGCTCAACGAAAAGGCCCGGCCGGTCTACGCCAGCGGTGGTTTCACTGAACCGCATATCATTCGTTTCGGCCTGGGCTCGGAGTTCGACAGCCCGCAGAATCCCGGCCCCGCGACCTTGGCAGCAAACGAAGGCAGTGAGGCGTTATTGCAGAACCTGCGCAATAACCAGCTTCTGCCTTATCTGTTTGGCGAGCATGCACGGGCGCTGGTGGACCTGGCTGACCGCGACTCGGTATCCAATGCTGAAAGCCGCTGGGCGCTGCTGCTCGAAGGCGGCGGGCTGTTGCTCAACACCTTGCTGCTGCCCTTGCTGCAGGGTTCAGTGATGTCGATCGCCTGGTTGTTGATGCTGACTCAAAGCCTGAATCAGGACATTCCCGCCCTGGAAAGTAACGATCCACGTGCCCGAGAGCTGGCCTGGGTCGACCTGTTGAGCAGCGTCAGCTTGGTACTGCTGCATGCCAATTCCGGCGCGGCACCAAGGCGATCTTTGGTCGCCGCCGATCCTCGCAATACGGCATTGGCGTTGGCTCCCTTGCGTCGTCCTGTGGGGACTCTACCCGCCAGTGCCAGGCGGGGGGCCGGCATCGTCGCGTTGCCTGATGTGCTGATTGCTGAGGGGCGAACGACGTTCGATTTTGCCTTCTCTAACGCTTTGAACTACCTCAGTACCAGCCAGCGCGCTCATGTTGAGAGCTTCAAGGTACCTCGTCTTGCCGAACTGCCCATGCCGATTATGACCGGGCCGCTCCAAGGTCTTTACCGCCTTGAAGATGGTTTGCACGCCCTGATAGGCAATGATCTATTCCGTGTGAGCCGAGAGTCGAGTCGTGTGTTTATCGTGGATGCTCTCGACCCATCACGCACCGGGCCATGGTTGAAGAGCAATGGCAGTGGTCGCTGGACCTTGGATCTTGCACCGAAGCTTCGAGGGGGGGCTCCTGGCGACAAAATCAAGGACCAACAACAGAAAAATCGCACTGCGCTCAGGAAAATGAAGACCGAACAGAACCAGCTTAATCTGCAAGCCGAGCGGGTGGCGAATGTTATGACTGAGCGTTTTGATAACCTGACAGCTCAACGGGACCAGTACCTTTGCGCCAGAAAGAAGCTTCGAAATTGGTGGGCTCTGCTTGAAAAAAATACCGATGAGCGCAAAGTCGCCTTTCTGAAAAGGCAGCACGAAGACGAACAAGTCAACTGCCTGGCATTGCGTCAATCACTCGACAGCGCACTGGAGGCGTTTGCTTCACAGGCCGCTCTCTCGATAGATGCACGCCGCGCAGTGATCAAGGCCATCAAGCCCATAGAGGTCGCGCTCGAAACCAGTGAGTTTGAGAAAGCACGTTCCACCGAATATGGCGCCATCAGTGCCACCCAATTGCTCATCCGTAACCAGCACTTGGCGTTGGCGATGGACAGCAGCTTTTCAGCCAGTGGTGAATCCGTGACGGAGATCGCCCAGCGCATCGACCCGCACGCGCCAACCCAGACGCCCGCGGCCTATCAGGATCTGATCAGCCGTTTCATGGACATGACCCACCGGGAGGAGCAACTGCTGCAAGACACCTATGCGCTGGAGGCTACGCTGAACGATCACGCTCGGGACTCTACTAGGGGACTGGGTGAGAGCCGGGCGTTCGTCAAGTCACTGCCCGCCCAGAAAATGGTCTCCCCGTTCAATATCGTCCTCAACAACCTTAACCTCCTCAGGACGTTGAGTATCGACCGGCTCAAGCTGACCGACGCGCCTCATGTTCATCACTTTTACCAGTTGCTCAACGAACAGAACCTGCGATTGGCGACGTCCTCGCACATTGCATTGAGGACGTATTCACACTTTTCCGCCAGCGAGCGCAAGGCGGTGCTGACGACGTTGATCAACCAGTATGGCGCCCTGGCGCGTGCCTCTGGCTCACTGCATGAACTTGATCCTGGGCTGAGTCGCCCGCTTTACCAGGCACGCTTTTTGGAGCGGCTGGACCAAGCCCGTAGTAGCGCCGAGTCCGACCTGGCGGAGATTATTCGCGAGGAGGAGGGGGTGGCGTTGCTTGCGCGGGCGCCCATACTTCGAGAACCTCGACGCTCCACCTATCGTGCGTTCAAGACCCAGCAACGGGGCACATTGATCGGTGACGTTCGGGCGGCGCAACCTGACGAACCCGTGCCCATCATGGATATTCGTGATCCATTCACCCAGCAGCGGGTCGCCAGTTTTATCGAGCACCCCACTGAAGGTGTCTGGAAGGAATTGGTCGTTGCCGGTCCAGCAAGGCCAACACCTACGCCCGTCCGGCGCTCCCTGACTAATTTGAAGATCGCCGCCAATCAACTGATGGAGCAAAGCACACATATCGAACGCTCCATCCAGTTCCAGATGAAAAAGCTGCAAGACCCGGCACGTCGCGAGCACGTCAATCCGATGGACTGGGACATCATGCTGACGCAGCAGGCCGGAAAACTGAGCGACATCCTTGGCGAAATCGAGGCCGGCCATGCTGACAAACCCGGTGTGTCGGCGTTGCTGGACGAGTATCGGACCAAGCTTGCCGACATGCTTAAAGCGGCGCACGACTATTGCAGTACCGGCTATAAAGCACAGCGCCCGACCCAGGAAAACGTCGACTACCTGTGGACCCACCGAAAGGTCGATATCAACCTGATACACCGTCGACAGCCCACTGCCAGCGGCGATTACGTTACTGAGTTTGCTGTTCGAGAGAAGAACTCACCAACTGTGCTCTGGTATGCGCACTTTCACTATGCCGATACGGATGCGCCGGACAGCGCCTACCGCGTCGCCCATCTGAAACTGGCCAGCCAGCGCTTCCTGCTGCAAAAAGACCTGGTGCGCGAGGCCGGCGCCAGCGACGAGGCTGTGGTAAGGGTGATCTATGCTTCGGTGACGCCACCGCTGGACCACAAGCTGTTTCTCAGCTTGCTGGGGTGAGTGCAGTGATGAGGGAGTAGGCCTTGTGGGGGCAGGCGACTCGTTGCGGGTCAGCCGCAGCGTACCTTGAGTGCCGGTACGGGCCGTAGTGCTTTCGGCAAACGTCGAGCCAACCCCGTCGACTTGATTGGTGGCATAATGATTTCACGTGTTTCTCAGTGGACGCATGGATGCCATGTTCAAGACGCTTACTTTTCTACTGCTGTTGATCTCTATCACGGGCTGCCAGAGCCTGACCCGACCCGCCGACTACAACGCTCCACTCGTCGGCCTTCGCTGTATGTGGATCGCCGGCCAGAAGCCGTTTGAGCGAGATAATCTGCGTTATATCGAACGCTACGCGGGTTATGGAAATGCCACGTGCAAGGCCATGCTGGGCAAGTTGTATCAGGAAGGCGGCTACGGCGTCGATCAAGACTTCGGCCAGGCCCATGCGCTATTCGTCGAGGCCGCCCAGCTTGACCCGGCTGTGAATGTGCTCTTGGGGCAGATGGCCGAGCGCGGTGAGGGTGAGCCGGTGGACTATGTGAAGGCACGTGAGTTTTACCGCCTCTCGGGCAAGAACGCCGTGTTGCAACTGGGGCGACTCATGGAGGAGGGCAAGGGTGGCCCGCAGGATTTGCCGGGTGCGCTGGCGCTGTATCTGGATGCGGTCGAACGCTGCCGCGATGACGCCTGGGAGGCGATGAACCGTCTGCGTAGAGCAGGGCAGCCGCTCAATGAAAGCCAGGCCCAGCGTTATCAGCAACTGTGGATGAAAGGTTTCGTCAGTTTGCAGACGCGACGTCTGGCGGTAGGGGAAGTATTCGAGGCCGTCAATGCCTCGGGTGCAGCCAAGACCGTGACGTTGGCGTATCGCTTCAAGTCGGACAGTGGCCTGCCCCAGGTGACGATGGTCAAGGGCTCGGGCGATGCCAATGTGGATCAGTGGATCATGAAGGCCGCGGCGCGAATCACCATGGGCGACTCGGCGCCATTGACTGACAGCTCGGGTGAGATGGAGATCAAATCACCCTTGGTTTTTCCTCCTCAAGACACGCCACGCACGTCACACCTGAATTGGATCTGCGGCAGGAAACCCTGTGCTTGATTGCGTCTTCGCTATCGTTTGAGGGTACGTAATGTCTCGTTCTCATCACCGGATGATCATGCTGGGCGTTGTCCTGATGCTGTCGAGCACGATCAGCCTGGCTGCCAATACGCCTTGCTCAGGTCGCAAGGGTGGGATTGCCGGTTGTGATGGGGACGTATTCCTGTGCAACGACGGCTCCATCAGTGCCTCGAAAAGAAGTTGTCTGGCCTACACCGGTAATCAGCAGTCACGGCCCGCGTTGCAACCGCTGCAAGGTCGTACGGGCAGCTGCGGCTGCGGCAGTGGTACTTACTGCACCGGCCCGCGGGGTGGGGTGTACTGCCTCACGCCCGCCGGACAGAAAAGTTACCGGCGGCGTTGATATCTATCCCACAAGTGTCCGGGCATTCTTTGTGTCCAGAGGCTCGAATGGCTTACACACGTGACCGATTCAAGGCGGCTGAATGGGTGTCGAGGGGCGGATAAATACGCCGGCCGGCAATGCTGGTGTGAGGCGCAATCATCAATCAACGGCTGTCTTTGCGCGATGAATTGAGGGTTGCCCTTCACCGCCTTCACTTGATAGCTACGACTCGATCAACTCCCGCACTCGCGCCGTCAAGGTGTCTATCGCAAACGGCTTGGTCAGCACCTGCATCCCCGGCCCGAGGCTGTTGTCGCCGATGATGGTGCTTTCGGCATAGCCGGTGATGAACAGGGTTTTCAGCGCCGGCCGTACTTCTCGGCCAGCATCGGCCATCTGTCGACCGTTCATGCCGCCGGGCAGGCCGACATCGGTGATCAGCAGGTCGATATGCACGTCGGAGCGCAGGATCTTGAGGCCGGTAATGCTGTCGCTCGCTTCGATCAGGCTGTAATCGAGTCCGCCCAGTACATCCATCAGCAGGGTGCGCACACTGGGTTCATCGTCCACGATCAGGATGGTCTCGCCGCGCTCGGCCGGGGTGGCGCTGGTACTGTCCAGTTCAGGATCGGCCTCGATGGCCTGCCCTTGGTAGCGCGGCAGGTAAAGGCTGATCGCCGTGCCGCGCCCGACCTGCGATGCAATCCGTGCCTGCCCGCCGGATTGCTTGGCGAACCCGTAAATCATCGACAGCCCCAGGCCGGTACCCTGGCCGATGGGCTTGGTGGTAAAGAACGGATCGAACGCCTTGGCCATGATTTCGGGCGTCATGCCCGTGCCGGTGTCGCTGACTGTCAGCGTCAGGTATTCCCCTTCGGTCAAGTCGTGGGCGCTGGCGGTGGCAGCATCCACGCATACATTGGCGGTTTCAATGCGGATACGCCCGCCGTGGGGCATGGCGTCCCGAGCGTTGATGCACAGGTTCAGCAGGGCGTTTTCCAACTGGCTGGCATCCACCAGTGTCGGCCATACGCCGCTGGCACCGAGGGTGTCGACCGTGATGCTGGGGCCTACCGTACGCTGGATAAGTTCGCCCATGCCTTCCATCAGCACGTTCACATCGGTTGGCCGTGGGTCCAGGGTCTGCCGGCGCGAGAACGCCAGCAGACGATGGGTCAACGCCGCCGCACGCTTGGCCGCACCCTGTGCGGTGCTGATGTACTTGTCCACTTCTTGCCAGCGCCCTTGTGCGATGCGCAGCCCGGTAAGTTCCAACGCCCCGGAGATACCTGCGAGCAGGTTGTTGAAGTCATGGGCGAGGCCGCCGGTCAATTGGCCCACGGCTTCCATTTTCTGTGACTGGCGCAGTTTTTCTTCGGCCTGGATCAATTCGACGGTGCGCTCGGCCACGCGTTGTTCCAGGGTTTCATTCAGGGCGCGCAGTGCGGCAGTCGCACGGTCGCGCTCAGCCTCGACAGAGCGGCGACTCTCCACATCGATGACCACGCCCGGCAGCGTCAACGGTGTGCCATCTTCGGCAAGGTCAACGCGCCCATTGGCTTCGATCCAATAATATCGACCGTCATCGCGACGCACGCGGTACTGGTGGGCATAGGCGCCACCCCGGGCAATCGCAGCATGGATGGCGGTGGTCAGTCCCTCCCGGTCTTCCGGGTGTACCGAGGTCATCACCTGCGCGAGGCTAAGGCCCTCATGGCCCAAGGCCGGGTCCACGCCAAAGGCGCGGGCGAAGGCTTCATCGATGCTGAAGCGGTCGCTGGGAATGTCCCAGTGCCAGGTGCCGATGATTGCGCCTGCAGCCAGCGCCAGTTGCACACGCTCCACGTTTTGCCGCGCCACTGCCTCGCTGATGCGCAGGCGCTCCTCGGCGTTGCGGCGTTCGGTGACGTCGCTGAAGATAATTGCGATTTGCCGGTCAGCCGGATCACCAACGCGCACCGCGCGTACATCGAACCAGCGCTTGAATGCTTCGGCATAGCTTTCGAAGGTTGCCGGCTCACCGGTCTTGGCCACGTGCCCGTAGGTCTCGAACCAGAACTGTTCCAGGTCCGGCGCGAATTCGGTGACCCACTTGCCGCGCAGGTCGACCCCGGCTTGATGCTCGAAGGCCGGGTTGGCTTCGACGAAGCGGTAGTCGATCGGTCGGTCATCGGCGTCAAACTTGACCTTGACGATGGCGAACGCCGACTCGACCGTCTCCAGGATTGTGCGAAAGCGTTCTTCGCTCTGACGCAGTGCGGTGTGCTCAACGCGCATGCTGGACAGGTCGAGCACCGCCTGGCGGTAGCATGCTTGCGTTTCATCCACAGAGCGCTGCGCCGCGCCATTGCCAGGTGAACCTGACAGCGGATCAAGGCCTGCGCCTTCCAGCAGGGCACGCAAATGCAGGACTTGGGCCTCCAGTTCTGCACGAGTCAGGTTTTTCACTGCTGTTTCCATAGACGAGTTAGAGGGGCTCCCAGCCGCTGTATGACCGGCGCCCCTGTCACAGGGTTCAATTGTTGCGGCGCGCGGCATCCCGGCAAGTAAAGTCGGGTTTTCCGTAGCTGGCTACTCTTTCAGGTCTGCATCGCGCAGGCGCACATCACCGGTCGCAGCACTGTCCTTGCCGGGGCCTCGACCCCACTGTAGTGCGCCGGATGCGCAGCAGGTCTTGGTACGCTTCAGCGCGTTTCGTCTCGGCCACCCGCTTGGCTTCAGAAAAACGCAGCCAGGCATCGGCATCCGCCAGGCTAGTGTCAATGATGTCGTAGGCGGCTTTCTCCAATCGATCTGCTTCGTAGAACAGTTCGGCATTCCTGGCGAGTTCGTCCGGGACGAAGGGTGTCGATGCTTCACGCGTGTTCGCGGCCATGGCCTTTACCTCAAGGTCGTCGTAGGCGAGCGCGGTGAAGGGCGCCTAGGGTGCCGGGTTCGTAGCTCGCACAAGGACTGACACAAGCCGTTCTTGTGTCTGGGGTCCTGCTTAATGGAGAGGTAAAAGCGCAGAATCGTTCAAGTTAGTGCAAGGTTGGGGGCGTTGAGCCTTCAAACTGCCCAAACGATGGGTCAGGCAGGGCGTACAGGAAATGTACGTCGATGTACATTCCCTGTGCGCTGCACGTCTTGCGGTGTAGAGTGGCGTGCAATTCCCTGGCAAAGGTAACCCCCGGATGTCGCACACCGCAAAACCGCGAGGCAAGGCCCAGGACACCGGCTGGCGAGGCTCGGTCGACGTGTGGCTGGACGCCGCTTACGCCGCCTTGAAAGAGTCCGGCATCGACGCCGTACGCGTCATGCCACTGGCCAAGCAATTGGGCTTGTCGCGTACCAGTTTCTATTGGTTCTATGAGGACCGCGAGCAATTGCTCGCCGCCTTGCTGACCCGCTGGCGCGACAAGAACACCGGCAACCTGGTGCACCAGTGCGAACGTTATGCCGAGAGTATTTCCGAAGCCATCCTCAACGTCTTCGAGTGCTGGTTGAACCCGGAATTGTTCGACTCGCAATTCGAATTTGCCGTACGCAGTTGGGCGATGCAGTCGGCGGACGTCTCGGCAGAAATCGCGTTGGCCGATGACACCCGTATCAACGCGCTGACCGGTATGTTCCGGCGTTTTGGCTACGATGAAGAGGCGGCCGATGTGCGTGCCCGGACCATCTACCTGACGCAGATCGGCTATATCTCGATGAACACCACCGAGGATGTGGTGGTGCGGTTCCGGCGTATTCCGCAGTACGTCAGCGTGTTCACCGGCAAGGCGTTGAAGCGGCGTGAACTGGACCGCTTCTATGGGGCATTTGGCTACGCCGAAACCGCACCGGGCGTGTTTGAGCTTTTTTAGAGGTCCTTGACCAACCGCAACGCATCGTAGATCGCCGCATGGGTATTGCGTGCGGCCACCGCATCGCCGATCCGGAACAACTGGAAGCGGCCCTCGGCGTGGGTCACGATGTTCTGCACGTTGCCGGCAATCAAATCGTGCTGCTCGACCGCGCCGCCGTTGCTGGAGTGCGCGCGCAGGTCGAAGTACAGGTCGTCCAGCGGAACCGTGCCATGGTTGATCACCACTTGGTCGACCACCCGCTGTTTGTGCACCGTGCCGTAGTCACTGCCAAAACGGGCGACCAGCCGACCGTCGCGTTTCTCCACCGACTCGACCCGATAGGTCACGGTAAAGATCACGTCCAGGTCCTGCAGGCTGCGCATGTAGGGCACCAGGTTCATGGCCATGACTTCCGGGGCGAACGCGCGGTCCGGGGTGACGATTTCGACGCTCGCGCCGCTTTGCGCAATCACCTCGGCGGCTTGCAGCGCGGCATGGTCGCCGGCATCGTCGAAGATCAACACATGACGCCCCGGTTTGACGTCGCCTGAAATGATGTCCCAGGTCGACACCACCAGTTCATTGCCCTCGGCGAGCACCTCGGTATGGGGCATGCCGCCGGTGGCGACGATTACCACGTCCGGCTCATGGGCCAGCACCGTCTCGGCCTCGGCCCAGGTATTGAAGTGGAATGTCACGCCAAGGCGTTCGCACTGGGCCATGCGCCAGTCGATGATGCCGATCATTTCGCGACGCCGCTCGCTCAGGGCGGTCAGGCGGATTTGCCCGCCGGGCCGGTCTGCCGCTTCCAGTACTGTCACCTCATGGCCGCGCTCGCCGGCAACCCTTGCGGCTTCCAGCCCGGCCGGGCCCGTGCCGATAACCAGCACTTTGCGCTTTACGGCCGCCTTGGGAATGTCGTGGGGCATGCTGGTTTCCCGGCCGGTCGCCGCGTTGTGGATACAGTAGGCAGCGCCACCCTGGTAGATGCGGTCCAGGCAGTAGTTGGCGCCGACACAGGGCCGGATATCTTCTTCACGCCGCTCGATGATCTTGCGCACGATATGTGGGTCGGTCATATGGGCGCGGGTCATGCCGACCATGTCCACCTTGCCCGATGCGATGGCGTAGCGTGCGGTGGCGACGTCCGGGATTTTCGCCGCGTGGAAGGTGGGGAATCCGGTGGACGCGCGGATCTCGCCGGCAAACTCCAGGTGCGGCGAGTTGCGCATGCCCTGGATCGGAATCACGTCGGTCAGGCCCGCGTCCGTATCGATGTGCCCGCGCACCACGTTGAGGAAGTCCACCAGCCCGCTGTCCTTGAGCATGTGCGACACCTGCAGGCCTTCGTTGGCGGTGAACCCGCCTGGCAGCGCTTCGTCACCGGTGTAGCGCACGCCCAGCAGAAAGTCTTCACCGACGCGCTGGCGAATGCCGCGCAGGACGTCGAAGGTAAAGCGCATGCGGTTTTCCAGGGAACCACCGTAAGGGCCCTCTAGCTCGTTGGTCAGTGGCGACCAGAACTGGTCCATCAAATGACCGTAGGCTTGCAGTTCCAGGCCATCCAATCCGGCCGCTTTCATACGCTCGGCGGCGTCGACGTAGTCCTTGATGATCCGCTCGATGTCCCAGTCTTCCAGCTTCTTCGGGAAGGAGCGGTGTGACGCCTCGCGGCGGTGCGAGGGCGAGACCACCGGCAGCCAGTCGGCCTTGTCCCAGCGTGTACGACGGCCCAGGTGCGTTAGCTGAATCATCACCGCCGCGCCGTGTTCGTGGCACTCATCGGTCAGGTCCTTCAACCAGCCGACCACCTCATCTTTGTACGCCAGCACGTTGTTGAACACTGGCGGGCTGTCCCGGGATACGGCGGCGGAACCTGCGGTCATGGTCAAGGCCACGCCCGCCTTGGCACGTTCGACGTGGTAGGCGCGGTATAACGCCTGCGGCATGCCGTCCACCGGGTAGGCCGGCTCGTGGGCCGTGGTCATGATCCGATTGCGCAGGGTCAGGTGCTTGATTTTGTAAGGCTGCAGCAGGGGATCGCTGGACATTATTTTGTGCTCCGTAGTGGGCATCATCAGGCTCGGCGATCTGAAATTAGGATAAATGTACATAGGTGTCAATAATGGTCGACATACATGTACATTTTTATTGCGGGGCCCTGAACTCATCGCTAAGATCGGCCTCACCCCTTAGGAGGACGCCTGATGAATGCTCATGTGCACTATCGGAAAAAAGCCTGTGCCTACCTGCTCGGCCTTGCGCTGGGAGCCAGTGCGGCGGTGACCCAAGCAGAGGAAAAACCACCGGTCCGCATCGGTTGGGTGAACTGGTCCGACACGGAAATCACCGTCAAGATCGCCAGTACGGCCTTGCAAGAGCATCTCAAGCAACCGGTCAAGTTGGTGATGGCCGACATCGGCATCCAGTTCCAGGCGCTGGCCAACGGCAACATCGACCTGATTCCGATGGTCTGGCTACCCAGTACCCACAAGGCGTTCTACGACAAGTACAAGGACCGGCTCGAAGACCTTGGCGTGCTGTATGAAGGGCGAATCGGCATGGCCGTGCCCACCTCGGTGCCGGTTGCAGAAGTCGCCAGCGTGGAGGACCTGAACAAGCCTGGGATCCGCGAGAAGTTCGACGGCAAGATCTTGACCTCCGAAGTCGGCAACGGCCAGTACACGCTCACCGTCAAGGCGATCGAGGACTACAAGTTGACGGGCTACAAATTGGTGGGGTCTTCGGAAAGCGGCATGCTCAACGAGATGGACCGCAATCTCAAGCGTGACAAGTGGTCATTGGTCAACGCCTGGAGCCCGCACTGGATGTTCTCCAAATGGTCGCTGCGCTACCTGGAGGATCCCAAGCAGATCTTCGGCGGCGCCGAACAGATCCACGCCATGGCCCGCAAAGGCTTCAGCCAGGAACACCCCGAGGTGGCGTACTTCTTTGCGCATTTCTCCCTCCCCCAGGCCGACCTCGAAGCGTTGATGATGCAGGCGCGGGAGAGCACGGCAGACAAGGCGGTGGCGGCGTATTACGCGGCGAACAAGGCGCGTTTTGAGGGGATGTTCAATCCAGAACTGGTTTCCCGCACCCGGTAAGCCTGCTTATGCCTGCGACTTGAACATCGGCAAACGCGCCAGCATCCAGTCCAACAGCTCCTGGGCGGGGGCCGCCAACGGGCGTGCGGCCTTCACCAGCAATTTGGCTTCCACCCCCAGCAGTAGGGGATGATCGATCAGCACCGATGCCAGCTCGCCATTTTCGATCTCCCGAGAGGCCGCGAACTCCCCGGCCAGCGAGGCAAAGTCGCCACTGGCAACCAGACGCTTGAGCGCCGCCAGCGAATTGCTGACCAGGGTCGGGCGCACCTGGATCTTCTCGGCATACTCAAGCAGGGTGATGGCGTGCCCGATGCCGAAGGTGGTGGGGGTGAGGACCAGCGGGCATTCGAGCACGTCCTGCACACTGGCCATGCTGCCGCGCACAGCCAATGGGTGGTCAGGGCGCACCAGCAACATCACCGGCTGCAAGGAGGCAGCGCGAAACTCAATGTGCGGGTGCGTCGGCGGGTTGTACGCCAGGCCAATGTGCGCACGGTTTTCAGCGACTTCGTTGAGCACATCCACCACCGGCAGGATATCCAGCGTGACTTCCAGTTTGGGGTACTGCTTGCAGAAAGGCGCGAGCACGTTGTCCACCAGCACATCGACATACCCTTCACTGATCACCACGCGCACATGGCCTTGCTGCAAGCCCTTGATCGCCTGCAACTGGTCTTCGAGTTTCTCCTGGTGTGAACGATAACCGCGCCAGAATTCAAGCAAGTGCGCGGCCGCCTCGGTCGGTTGTACGCCACGGGCCTGGCGCTCGAATAGCTTCGCGCCGAGTTCTTCTTCCAGCAGTTTGATCTGGCGGGTGATCACCGACGGCGAGGTGTTGATGCTGTCCGCCGCGCCCCGGATAGAACCGTGCATCAGTACTTCATGAAAGTAGCGCAGGCGTTGTTGATTGATCTCTCGCATGAGGGTCACCGTCGTAAGGGTTGCGTTGCCTATAAAGCAACACTGCGCGAACTTAGTTGCTCTTGCTGGCGATAATGGCGCGGCGCACCATGGATTGGCAAGCCCGCAGCACCCACAAGAATAATGGGAGACACGTATGCCAACCGCTCCGGCACCCGCAACCAACGAGGCCATTGCTGCCCTCTACCACAAACTCAATTGGCGGCTGTTGCCGCTGTTGTTCATCGGCTACGTCTTCGCTTATCTGGACCGCATCAATGTCGGCTTCGCCAAGCTGCAGATGCAAAGCGACCTGGGCTTGTCCGATGCGGCGTACGGCGCCGGTGCCGGGATTTTCTTCATCGGCTACGTGCTGTTCGAATTGCCCAGCACCCTGATGCTGCCGCGCATCGGCGCGCGCAAAACCTTCAGCCGCATTCTGGTGCTGTGGGGCATCACCTCCGCCTGCATGCTGTTTGTGCGCGACGTGCCGACGTTTTATGCCATGCGCTTTTTGCTGGGCGTGTTCGAAGCCGGTTTTGCACCGGGCATGATCTATTACCTGTCCCGTTGGTACGGCCCGAGCCGCATGGCGCGGGCGATTGCCATCGTGTTTATCGCCGGGCCCATGGGCGGCATCCTGGGTGGCCCGATTTCAGCGTGGCTGATCACCACGTTTGCCGGCGTCGGCGGCCTGGCCGGGTGGCAATGGATGTTCCTGATCGAAGGCCTGCCCTGTGTGTTTCTCGGCGTGCTCATGTACGTCGTGCTGTGTGATCGGCCCGCAGACGCGCCGTGGCTGAATGCCGCCGAAAAGCAGTTGCTGGAAACCGAACTGGGCACTGCGAGCGCGCGCAGCCATTCATTTCGTGCCGTGTTGCGCGACCCCAAGCTATATGTCCTGGCATCGGCGTACTTCTGCATCATCTTTTCGATCTACGCCATGAGCTTCTGGCTGCCGGCCGTCATCAAAGCCCTGGGCGTCAACGACACCCAGCAGTTGGGTTGGTACGCCGCGTTGCCTTATGTCGGCGCGGCACTCGGTATGTATTGGATCGGACGGCGTTCGGACCGCCTCGGCGAGCGACGCCTGCACTGCGCCATCCCTGCTGCCACCGGCGCCGTCCTGCTGATCCTCTATCCCCTGGCAGGCGGCAACCTGCTGGTGTCGATGGCACTGCTGACCCTGTCGATCAGCATGATGTTCATGGCCTACACCGTGTTATGGGCGATGCCCTCCGAGCACATCAAGGGCGAAGCGGCCGCGGGCGGCATTGCCTTGATCAACACCATCGGACTGTCCGGTGGTTTCTGGGGCCCGGCCATGATCGGCTGGGCCAAAACCGCTACCGGCAGCCTCGACACGGGGCTCATCGCCGTGGGCTGTGTGTTCCTGTGCGCGGCCTTCGTGATCATCGCGACCACACCGCGAACACGCACCGGGCAGACGGGCGATTACATCCGCAGTCATTGAAACCAACGAGGAAAACATCATGCTTTTATACCTGTCGACCTGGGCCGAGATCGGCCAGTTCCTTGAGCGCAGCCGCACCATCGTGATTCCGATCGGCTCCAACGAGCAGCACGGCCCCACCGGTTTGTTGGGCACCGATTGGATGTGCCCGGAGATCATTGCGTGCCAGGCGCAAAAAAGCGCCGATATCCTGATCGCGCCAACGTTCAACATAGGCATGGCCCAGCACCACATCGGCTTTCCCGGCACGATCTCGCTGCGACCCTCGACGTTTATTGCCGCCATCGGCGACTGGGTGCACTCGCTGGTCGCCCACGGCTTTGAAAAGATCCTGCTCCTCAATGGTCATGGCGGCAATGTCGCCTCCATTGAAGCCGCATTCTCCGAGTTGTACGCCGAGGCAAGTTTCGCCCGGCGCCCTGCGGGATTCGCGCTGAAGTTATGCAATTGGTGGGACCTTGAAGGTGTCGGTGAACTGGCCAAGGAACAGTTCCCCACCGGGCACGGCATTCATGCCACACCGTCGGAGATAGCGGTGACCCAATGGGCCTACCCGGAGGCGATCAAAACCGCTGACTACTCGCCTCAAATCGCGCCCTGGGGCCCGATCCGTGAAGCCTTTGATTTCCGTGCGCGCCATGTGGACGGGCGCATGGGTTCAGACCCGGCGCAGGCCAGCCCGGACAAGGGACGTGATCTGGTGATGATGGCCGCGCGAGGTTTGATACAGGAAGTCGAAGCGTTCAGTAGTGAGCCGATGCCAACGCCTTACGCGAGAGGCTCAGGCGTATGAAAACCTGTCACGGGCCGCTCTCAACGCGTCGCGAACGGCATCGGTGCGCAACTGCAGTGTCATTTGCGTCTCGTCGATCACGATTTCCGCGACGATCAACACGCAGATCAGCGGCGCGGTTACGAACCAGTGGCACCAGCACTGGGTCGCCAGCGACACGGAAACGCCGATGATCCACAGCGCCAGCACCCACTTTGGCGCGTGCTGTTGCAGCGGCACCCAGAACCGTTGCAGCCTTTTCAGGCGGGCCGTGTGCAGGCGCAGTGACTCTTCAAGGAGTGACAGGGAAGGGCTCATGTTCACACTCGTTAAGTTATCCGGGCACGACTGGGGAGGGACTTCCCCAGCCACGACAAGTTGATGCGGTCAACTTCTATCCAATGCCCGCTTTGAGGTGCTGCGATGCAGCTTTTGAACGCAATGCACATACATTCGGCGTCCAACAGGACAAAGCATCGATAGCGTTGAATGGGTCTGAACAGCCTGGAAAAGATGTGCATGACGGGCCGGGTTTACTCAAAGGTTCCAACTGAGTTCGAACAGCGTTCCGCCGTTTTCCATTTTTCGACACGTCACCGCGCCACCATGGGCAATGGCAATCGCGCGCACCACCGCCAGGCCCAGGCCACTGCCGCCCTGGGCGCGTGAGCGAGAGTTTTCGCCGCGCTGGAAGGCTTCGAACAGGTGCGTCGCAAAATCCTCATCAATGCCAGGGCCGTCGTCGCGTACCCTCAGGTAGTGAACGCCGTCGCGCGTGCTCAGGTGCACATTGACGTTGCCAGGTGTCGCGTGCCGACGCACGTTGTCCAGCAGGGCCAGCAAGGCCTGGCGAATCCGTGCAGGGTCGCAGCGCAGGGTGCGGCGTTGCAGGTCCAGTTGCAGGGTAAAACCAGCAGCGGCCAGGCTGGGTTCGAACAGCCGCACATCGTCCTCAACCCCTGCGGCGAGGTCGGCGTCTTGCACGTTGACTTCCAGGTAGCCGCTGTCCCCCAGACCGACCACGCGCAAATCCTCGATCATCCGTGCCAGCCCTTCGACCTGCCCAAGCAGGCTGTAGAACTGCGCCGTGTCCGGCTCGAACACCCCCTCGGCCAAGCCTTGCAGGCGACCGCGCAGGATGGTCAGTGGCGTGCGCAGTTCATGGGCAATGGCTGCATTCCAGAATGCTTGTTCCTGTGCCATACGTTTCAAGCGTTGGGCCATGCTGTTGAAGTCATTCACCAAAATAGCCGCCTCACCGATGGACTCGTCGCCGGCCACGGCTTGCACATCGAGATCGCCGTCCGCCAGCTTGCGCAGGTTCTCGGCCACCGAGTTCAATGGCATCAGGATGCGCCGCGACAACTTGGTGGCGACAAATGCGCCGACGGCCAGGCTGACGCAGGTGGTCAAGCCCATCCACGCCCATTCGGCATTGGCCGGCATCCACTCGTCGACCTGCTCGTCCGGAAGTGGCCAGTAGGTCCAAAGCAGGGCATAGAACACATAGGAGCCGATCACTGCCAGGGCGACCACGCACAGCACCACGACCGACATGGACAAGATGATCTGGCGGCTCAAACCATTGAATAGTTTCACGCGCCACTCCCGAACCGATAACCCACCCCGCGAATGCTCGCCGGCACGCCTTGCAGCCCAAGGTCTTCGATCTTGCGGCGCAACTTGCTGATATGGCTGTCGACTGTACGTTCCAGGCTGTCGCTTTCCGGCGAGCACAGCGCCAACAATTCCGCGCGGCTGAACACGCGTTTCGGCGCTCGGGCCAATTGGGCCAGCAGTTTGAACTCGGTGACGGTCAGCAGCAGCGGCAGGGCGTTGCCCGAGATGTTCACCGTGACCTGATGGCTCTCGATATCGATCTCAAACCCATCCACCCGCAACACGCTGGCGCTGACACCGGATGTGTAGTTGACGGAGCGCCGCAGCACCGCCTGGGTACGGGCCACCACCTCGGCCGGGTTGAACGGCTTGACGATGTAGTCATCGGCGCCGATACGCAAACCCATCAACTTGTCCATGTCCTGGTCCTGTGCGGTCAGCATGATCACCGGCGTGTTGCCGCGATGGCGCACTTCGGCCAGGACTTGCCAGCCATCGACATGGGGCATCAGCACATCCAGCAGCATCAGGTCTGGCTTGAGGCTCAGGTGCAGTTCCAGCGCGCGCCGGCCATCAAGGGCGTGGGCGGTACGGAAGCCGCTGCGCTTGAGATAGGCGATGAGGATATCCGCGATCTCGGGCTCGTCTTCGGCGATCAGCACCAAGGCCTGGTTCTCTCGGATGCTGTTGGGACGGGGTGTCGATGCGACGGGGTAATCGTTCATAGTCTGCTCGGTGAAGAGGCCTTGTCGTGATTGCCGCTCCATGGCCCACGCTGTCAGGTGTTGATCATAGCTTCTGGGTAAGGGCGCCCAACATCTGGTTGGCGGTGGAAATCACTTTGGAATTCATCTCGTAGGCCCGCTGCGTGGTGATCATATTGACCATCTCTTCAACCGTGCTCACGTTCGAAGTCTCCAGGGCGCGTTGCAACGTGGTGCCAAAGCCGTTGAGCCCCGGCGTGCCGACTTGGGGCGCTCCACTGGACGCGGTTTCCAGGAACAGGTTGTTGCCGATTGCCTGCAAACCGGCCGGGTTGATGAAGTCGGCGGTCTGCAGGTTGCCGATCACTTGCGTCGCGGAGTTGCCGGCCACAGTGATGGACACCGTACCGTCCTGGCCGACGGTGAAGGTCTTGGCGTTGTCCGGCACCACAACGGCGGGCTCCAGGACGAACCCGCTGGCGGTGACCACCTGGCCATTGGCATTCAGGTGGAAGGTGCCGTCACGAGTGTAGCCGGTGGTACCGTCCGGCTGCAGCACTTGGAAGAACCCTCGGCCATTAACGGCCAGGTCCAGCGGTTGTCCGGTGGTCTGCAGGCTGCCGGCGCTGAAGTTCTTCTGGGTGCCGACGATCTGTACGCCGGTGCCCAGTTGCAGTCCTGATGGCAATGCACTGTCCTGCGTCGACTGCGCGCCCGGCTGGCGCTTGATCTGATACAGCAAGTCCTGGAACTCGGCACGGTCGCGTTTGAAACCGGTGGTCGAGACGTTCGCCAGGTTGTTGGAAATGGTCGTCAGCTGGGTGTCCTGGGCCGACAAGCCGGTTTTTGCGACGTACAGGGCTGGAATCATGGGGTTCTCCGTGTGACCCGTTCAAGGGGGCACTGTGATGAACCTGATTGTGCGCAACCAACGTGCGCATTCATGGGAGGTTTTGTGGAGGAATGATGGAGAGGGCAGTTTTTTTCCGGCCATGCGCATTTAAGCCAGGCTCGATCAAACTCGCAGTAGAGCGCGCGGTCTGCGGTGGCAACGTTGTCGCTGTTTTGGGAGGCGCCGGTGTGCACAAGGGGGGTGGAGTTTTACGGGAGGTTCGATGGAGGGGGCGTGGAGCCGATGGGAAACGCAATCACAGGGGTTGGATAAATTTCACATACACCTGCTCAGGGTCGTGGTCGTCCAGGTTGTCGATCTGCCCGCTCGGCACGAATCCAGCCTTGGCAAGCAGCGCCTGGGCTGCGGTGTTTGACGCATTGGTCGACGCAAACAGCTTGGGCGTCTTGCATGCCGCCTGTGCCGCGGCCAGCAATCGCAGCGCCACACCTCGACGCTGGTGCGCCGGCGACACGACGACCAGCGCCACAAAGCCGTGATCGAAAAAGTCATGGGTCAGCACCAGGTAACCGGCGCATCGGCCAGCGGTGTCGACGGCAACCAGGCATTGTTGGCGAATCACAGCATCGTGGATGAACACGCGACGATGGGTGTGAGCGGTTGCGTAGGTGTCCAGTTCGATCAGGGCACGCACGTCGTCGGGTGTGGCTTGGCGAATGGGATCTTTCGCGTGGTTGCTGTCGTTAGGCATTGGAAGCGTCCTGCCAGTGTTGGAGTGCTGCTTTGACAGAGCCTACTCCATGGGTTGCTGACCTGGAAACACCCTTCCTTTCCAACGTTGCCTTCTGGCTTTTGCGCAGCCTCATGTCGATATCAGACCAATCTATGCCGCTCCCAGGCTATTTTCGATGAAGTCAGGCCGCGTAAGGTGACCCATCATTAAGAAATGATGATCGCCTGACTCTTCAGTCAGTACGCCCTAACGTCGATCACCGAGAACAACAAAAACAATGAATAGCCTGAATTCCAACGATTCCAACGGCCAGTTGGCGCAAGGCTTCAAGCCGCGTCATGTGACCATGCTTTCCATCGCAGGCATTATCGGCGCGGGGTTGTTTGTCGGTTCCGGGCATGCGATTGCGGCGGCGGGGCCGGCGGTACTCCTGGCTTATCTGTTCTCCGGCACACTGGTGGTGCTGGTGATGCGCATGCTGGGGGAGATGGCGGTGGCCAATCCTGACACCGGGTCTTTCTCGACCTATGCCGACCAGGCCATCGGTCGCTGGGCCGGGTTCACCATCGGTTGGTTGTACTGGTGGTTCTGGGTGCTGGTGATCCCTATCGAGGCCCTGGCCGCCGGGCATATCCTCAACCAGTGGTTCCCGCAGATCGACGCTTGGCTGTTTGCCTTGTTGTCGATCTTTTTGTTGGTGGTCACCAATTTGTTCAGCGTGTCCAAATACGGCGAGTTCGAGTTCTGGTTCGCCATGGCCAAGGTCATTGCGATCATCGCTTTCATCGGCCTAGGCTTTGCGGTGCTGATGGGCTGGATTCCCGAGCGGGAGGTCAGCGGGTTGAGTCGGTTGATGGAGGAACACGGTGGGTTCGCGCCCAACGGGCTGTCGGCGGTGGTCGGGGCCTTCATCACCATCATGTTCAGTTTTATCGGCACGGAGGCGGTCACCATCGCGGCGGCCGAGTCCAGCAACCCCGCGCAGAACATCGCCCGGGCCACGCGCTCGGTGATGTGGCGCATCGGTGTCTTCTACCTGCTGTCGATCTTCGTGGTGATTTCCGTAGTGCCATGGAATGACCCGTTGCTGGCGTCGGTCGGGTCTTACCAGCGTGCACTGGAACTGATGAACATTCCCCACGCCAAGTTGCTGGTTGACGTGGTGGTGTTGATCGCCGTGGCCAGTTGCATGAATTCCTCCATCTACATTGCCTCGCGCATGCTGTTTTCCCTGGGCAAGCGTGGGGATGCACCCGCACTGATGAAGAAAACCTCGGCGGCCAGTGTGCCGCGGGCTGCGGTGATTGCCAGCACCATCCTGGGCGCGGGCGTAACCCTGTTCAGTTACTTCGCGCCGGCCGGGTTGTTCCAGTTCCTGCTGGCCAGTTCGGGTGCCATCGCCTTGCTGGTGTACCTGGTGATCGCCGTGTCCCAGTTGCGCATGCGCAAGATCCTGCGCCAGCGCAACGTCACGTTGACCTTCCAGATGTGGCTGTTTCCCTGGCTGACCTGGCTGGTCATCGCGTTCATCTGTGCCGCATTGACGGTGATGCTGGTAACGCCTGAACACCGATTTGAAGTGTCATCGACCATCGGCCTGGCCCTGGTGATTTCCCTGGTCGGTTTGCTGACTGCACGACAGCCGGAACGCACGCAAAAAACAGTGGGCGCAGCCTCACAGCTATGAGTGGCCGCCCTGTAAGCAGCATCGTGTTCCTGCTGCTGGACCAGTTCACCCTGATGTCACTGGCTTCGGCGGTCGAACCCTTGCGCATGGCCAACCAGCTGTCGGGCCAGGAGCTCTACAAGTGGCACACCGCGAGTTCGGACGGTAACCCCGTGTGGGCCAGTGACGGTGTGCCCATCACCCCAGAGGGTTCGATATTCAGCGTGCCGCCGGCCGACATTGTGATTGTCTGTGGTGGCATTGGCATCCAGGGCACTGTGACCGGCGAACTGGTCAAGTGGTTGCGCGGCCAGGCGCGTTACGCCAAGCGACTGGGCGGTATCTGCACCGGTAGCTTTGTGTTGGCACGGGCCGGCTTGCTGGATGGCTATGAATGCAGTGTGCATTGGGAATGGTTGGCGGCCATGCAGGAGGCCTTTCCACGGGTCACCGTCAGCTCCAGTCTGTTCAGCCTTGACCGTGACCGTCTCACCAGCTCGGGCGGCACGGCGCCCTTGGACATGATGCTGCACCTGATTGGTCGTGATCACGGGCACGAGCTGTCAGCGGCCATCTCCGACATGTTTGTGTACGAACGGATTCGTAACGAGCAGGACCATCAGCGCGTGCCCCTCAAGCACATGCTCGGCACCCAGCAGCCCAAGTTGCAGGAAATCGTGGCGTTGATGGAGGCCAACCTGGAGGAGCCGATCAACCTGGATGAGCTGGCCGCGTATGTCGCGTTGTCCCGTCGCCAGCTTGAGCGCATGTTCCAGAAATACCTGCACTGTTCGCCTTCGCGCTATTACCTGCGGCTGCGGCTGATCCGTGCGCGGCAGTTGCTCAAGCAGACGCCCATTTCCATCGTGGAGTTGGCGGTGCTTTGCGGCTTTGTGTCCACGCCGCATTTCTCCAAGTGCTACCGCGAGTACTTCGGCGTGCCGCCCAGTGACGAACGCTCGATCACCGACAGCGAGCGAGCCATCGTGATCAAGCCGGTGATGCACGCGTTGCCTACCCCCGTGCCCATGAATGTAATGGAGCAGGCGCGGGGCGAGGCAACGTTTGCCAGTGTGAAAAACCTGAAGTCCTGAACTCAGCGCATGTGCAGGATGATCGGGCTGCTGCTCGCCGGGTCGGTGTGCCCGCGCAGCTTGCCCACCGCGTTGGCGTCAACCGCGCCCCCGTTGTTGCCCCAGGTGCTACGCACGTAGCTCAACACCTCGGCGATTTCCGTGTCGGACAGTTGCTCACGGAACGCCGGCATGCGGTAGGCATCCGGCACGCCAGACGCCACCACGCGTTGCGAGCCGTTGAGGGTGATGTTGATCGCCGAGGCGCTTTCCTTCGCCAGCGCCGAGGTGGCCCCGGCGAGGGGGGGCATCCACTCGGGCTGGCCCTTGCCGTCGAGGCCATGGCAGGAGGCGCAGCGGGTTGCGTAAGTGTGGGCGCCGGGGGCGTCTTGCACCGCTGCCACCGCCTGATACTGCCAGGGGGCGCCGTCGCGCTGCGGGTCGCCGGGCAATGACTTGAGATAGCGGGCGATGGCCGCCAGGTCGTCGTCCTGCATGAACTGCGTGGAGTTGTTGAAGGCTTCGGTCATCGAGCCGTAGACCACTGCATGGGCGTTGCGCCCGGTCTTGAGGAACTGCACGATCTGCGGTTCGCTCCAACGGCCCAGCCCGGTGTTGGGGTCCTGGCGCAGGCTGGGTGCGTACCAGCCATCGAGCAGGGCGCCGGCGAGGAACGGCGCGCCGGCTTCGTCCAGGGCTTTTTCGTTGAAGGCCAGGCCGCGTGGCGTGTGGCAACTGCCGCAGTGGCCAGGGCCCTGGACGATGTAGGCGCCGCGGTTCCACAGGGCGTCCTGGTCGGGCTTGGCGGCGTAAGTCGCAGTGGGGGCGAACACGCCATTCCACAGCGCGATGGGCCAGCGCATATTCAGCGGCCAGGGAATATCACTGGGGATATTCGGCTGGTTGGCCGGTTTTATGCCCTGCATGAAAAACGCGTACAGCGCTTTTATGTCGTCATCGCTGAGTTTCACGTAGGACGGGTAGGGCATGGCCGGATACAGCCGGCGGCCGCCCGGTGCTACGCCATGGCGCACCGCACGGTCGAAGTCGGCCAGGCTGTAGGTGCCGATACCCGTGGATTTGTCCGGCGTGATGTTGGTGGCGTGGATCGCCCCCAACGGCGTGGCCATTTCCAGGCCCCCGGCGAACGGTGCCTTGCCCGCCAGACTGTGGCAGGCCACGCAGTCGCTGAGACGGGCAACATACTCGCCACGGCTGACCAGGGCGGGTTCGAAGGTGGCGCCCGCCTGTTCCTGTTCGAACGGCGTAGCCGGTTCACGGGTGACGTACCAGGCCAGCAGGCCTGCGGCGACCAGGCAGGGCAGCGCCAGCCAGCCTGCGGTTCTTGCGAATCGACGGTTGTTCATGGGCGTTTCCTGAAGGTCAGCTGAAAGTGTGTCGGCTCAAGGGCAGGCTGCGCACGCGCTGGCCTGTCAACTGTGCCACCGCATTGGCCACGGCCGGTGCCACGGCTGGCAATGGAGGCTCGCCGATACCGCCCATTTTTTCGCCACTCTCGACCACCCGCACATGCACCCGCGCCATCTGCGCAGGCGCCAGGATCGGGTAAAGGTCGTAGTTGCGCGCCCGGGGCTTGCCGTCCACGTAGACCGCTTCTTCCAATAAGGTCTGGGACAAGCCCAACGCCACGGCGCCGTTGACCTGTGCCTCGACAATCGCCGGGTTGACGATGCTGCCGGGGTCGATGGCCTGCCAGATATCGTGCACCTTGACCTTGCCATTCTCGATCGACACTTCCGCGATCGCCGCAGTGTGGGAACCGAACGGCGAAGCCATTGCCACGCCGCGTGCGCGCCGGGTGCCGTCCTCGGCGGTAAAGGGGCCGCGCTTCCAGCCACCGGAGAGTTCACCCGCCGCTTGCAGCAACGTGGTCAGCCGTGGGTTGTCGCGCAGCAGGTGCAGGCGCAGCTCATAGGGATCATGCCCACCCTTGTCCGCCAGTTCGTCGAGGAACGACTCATAGAAAAAGTCGTTGAGCGAATTGCCCACCGAGCGCCAGTAACCGAGCATCGGTGCGCCTTTGACGTAGATCTGCGCGATGCGTTTGTTGGGGATCGCGTAGGACTTGCCCGACAACCCTTCAACGGCCGTGGGGTCGATCTTATCGCCCTGTTTGCCGGCGAGTGCCTCGGTCGGGCCTTCGGTTGCACTGACCGCTTCGATGGCCACCGGTAGGCCTTTGTCATCCAGCGCGGCACGGAACTTGACCACCGCCAGTGGGCGCAGTACATCGCGCATGAACTCTTCCTCACGGCTCCAGATCAGCTTGATCGGACGGCCCACCGCCTTGGCCAGTGCAATGGCCTGCGGATAAGGGTTAGCCGAGTCATACAGGAAGTGCCGGCCGAAAAAACCACCGAGTAGCGGCGAGTGCAGGGTGATTTGCGCAGGGTCTAGGCCGGTGCGTTTGGCAATGTCGGCGCGGAACATGTCCGGCGCCTGGTTGGGCAGCCAGATTTCCAGCGTGCCATCGGGGTTGAAGCGCGCCAGGGCCGACGGCGGCTCCAGCTGGGCGTGGTTGAGGTATTGGTTGTGGTAGGTCGCCTCGACCTGGGTCTTGGCGCCTTTCAACGCACCGGCCACGTCACCTTCGTTCTCGTCGTCGCGGGTCGGGCCCTGTTGGGCCGCTAGGAACTCACGGTGCTTGTCGCTGGAAAAATCCGCCGGCATGACGCGCAGTGCCGAGTCGGCAGCCGCCTCCTGCCAGTCGACCTGGATCGCTTCTACCGCACGCTTGGCATGCCACCAGCGTTCAGCCACCACGGCCACTGCGCCGGGCAGCACGTGCACCGAATGCACGCCTTTCATGCCTTCGACCTGCGACTGGTTGCGCAGGCTGCCCACGGTCATGCCCAGGCGTGGCGCATGCTGGACGGCTGCGTGAAGCATGTTGTCGACTTTCAGGTCGATGCTGTAGAGCGCCTTGCCAGTGGATTTGTCGTAGGCGTCCAGGCGCTTGACCGGTTTGCCGATCCAGCGGAATTGGCTCGGGTCGCGCAGGGTGATGCTGGCGGGATCGGGCACTGGCATGTCGAGGGCGCTACTGGCCAGTTCGCCATAACCCAGCGAACGACCGGAAGCCGCGTGCACCACGCGGCCAGGCTGGGTAGTCAGTTCGCCAACCGGTACGCCCCATTGTTTGGCGCCCGCCTGCAGCAGCATCGCACGGGCCAGGGCGCCGAGGCGGCGCATGGTCGGGTAGCTCATGCGCACCGACATGCTGCCGCCGGTGATGCGCAGGCCGTTTTCCATCACCACATAGGCTTCGCCGGGCGGGGCGGCTTCGACGATGAACGTCGCGGGGTCGGCATCCAGTTCTTCACCGACAATCTGCGCCATGGCGGTGTGCGTGCCTTGCCCGCCTTCCATGAAGGGGCTGAGCAGGCGCACCGTGCCGTCCGGACGAATCTCCAGGAACGCCGGCACCTGGGTGCCGCGTTCAGCCGCGGTGGCGGCTTGCACCCGACCCGAGCCCAGTGGCAGGCCAAAACCAATCACCAGCGCACCCACGGCCGTACTCGCCAGAAAGCGGCGGCGCGAAAGGTTTACCGGCGCGTCGAGCAGTTCGTTGATGAGGTTCATCAGACGCCCCCCTGCTTGGCCAGGTCGTCGACAGCCGCATGGATGGCGTTATACGTGCCGCAACGGCACAGGTTGATCATCGCCGCGTCGATCTGCGCCTTGCTGGGCGCCGGCGTGTGCTTGAGCAGCGCAGTGGCCGCCATCACTTGCCCGGACTGGCAGTAGCCGCATTGCGCCACCTGATGCTCGACCCAGGTCGCGACCACACGCTTGCCCACTTCATCGGTTTCAATCGCTTCGATGGTGGTGATTTCTCGTCCGACCACCCCGGCCACCGGGGTGACGCAGGAGCGCACCACGTTGCCATCCACCAGTACCGAACACGCGCCGCACTGGGCCAGGCCACAGCCATACTTGGTGCCAGTCAGGCCCAGGTCATCGCGGATCACCCACAGCAATGGCGTGTCCGCGTCGGCATCGACCTGATAGGCCTTTTGGTTGATTCGTAATTCCATGGCTCACCTGCTGATCGACGGTAGGTGCGGCCTGTTTTAGTCATGAACGCAGTGGCCGCTTATTGTCGAACTCTAGACCAGCGCGCAAGGGCTATCTATCCATTAGTCGATAAGTCGGAGGATCAGGCAAGTATTCAACAGGATTGTGCGACTACGATTCAGCGGTTGGGCGCGCGAAGTCTTCCTCGAAGTGCTCATGCTCACCCCGCGTATCACCCTGGCGCCGCAGCACCTCCATTTGCCGCAGTTCTACCCGCCGAATCTTCCCGGATATGGTCTTGGGCAGCTCGGTGACGAACTCGATGCGTCGCACCCGCTTGTACGGCGCCAAATGCTCACGGGCGAAGGCCAGAATATGTTGGGCCAACGCCGCGCTGCCGGGTTCGTCATGGGCCAGGATCAGGAATGCCTTGGGCACCGCCAGGCGCAACGGGTCGGGGCTCGGCACCACGGCGACTTCCATGACGGCCGGGTGTTCGATCAAGGCGCTTTCCAGTTCGAATGGGCTGATGCGGTAGTCGGAGGCCTTGAACACATCGTCGGCGCGACCGACGAAGGTGATGTAGCCGTCGGCGTCGATCTGCGCGGTGTCGCCGGTGCGGTAGTAGCCGTCACGCATGACCTCGGCGGTTTTCTCCGGGCTGTCCTCGTAGCAGAGCATCAGGCCGAGCGGGCGCACGTCCAGGGGCAGGGCGACTTCGCCTTCGTTGCCGGGAATGCCATCCGGGTCGAGCAGGGCCACCTGGTAGCCCGGCAACGGGCGCCCCATGGAACCGGGCTTGAGCAACTGGCCGGGCGTGTTGCCTACCAGGGCAGTGGTTTCCGATTGGCCGAAACCATCACGTAACGGCAAGCCCCAGGCCTGTTGGATCTGCTCGATGATTTCCGGGTTCAGCGGCTCACCCGCGCCCACCAGCTCGCGCAGGCTCAGGCGCGGTCTGTAGCTGGCCAGGTCTTCCTGGATCAGCATGCGCCACACCGTCGGCGGCGCGCACAGGCTGGTTACGCCGTAGCGTTCCAAGGCACTGAGCAAGGCCGGCGCGCTGAATCGCGCGACGTTATGGATAAAGATGCACGCACCGGCATTCCACGGTGCGAACAGGCAACTCCAGGCATGCTTGGCCCAGCCTGGCGATGAGATATTCAGGTGCAGGTCGCCCGGTTGCAGGCCGATCCAGTACATGGTCGACAAGTGCCCGACCGGATAGCTCTGGTGGCTGTGCAGCACCATTTTCGGCTTGGAGGTGGTGCCGGAAGTGAAGTACAGCAGCATTGGGTCGGTGGCCAGGGTGCGGCCTTGCGCCTCAAACTGTTCGGGGTATTCAAAAGCCGCGTTGTGCGCGACCCAGCCGGCAGGCGCCGAACCCACGCAGATACGGCTGCAACCCTGAGCCAGGCCGGCGAACTTGTGCACATGCGCTTCGCCGACCACCACGTGGCGAACCTGGCCACGTTCGATACGGTCGCGCAGGTCATCGGGGTTCAGCAACGCCGTGGCGGGAATGACCACGGCGCCGAGCTTGAATGCAGCCAGCATGGTGTCCCACAGCGCGACATCGTTGCCGAGCATCAGCAGCACACGATCACCCCGGTTTACACCGAGGGCGCGTAGGTGGTTGGCCACCTGATTGGAGCGCGCAGCCAGTTGCTGGAAACTGTAACGCTGCTCGCTGCCGTCCTCCTCGACGATCCACAGCGCATCGGCCGGATTGCCTTCGGCCATCGCATCGAAATAGTCCAGGGCCCAGTTGAATTCGCCCAGTTGCGGCCAACGGAAATCCCGTACGGCTGTGGCGTAATCGGTGCGGTGAGCGAGCAGAAAATCCCGAGCGGCCAGGAAGGGCTGGGTCATGGTGGCTGTCCTTAATTATTGTTGTGGGACTCCCCCCCGGCTGAACCGAGAGGCTGGACCGAGTATAGGCACGCATAAATCAGAGCAGAACGCTCAAAAACACCGGTACGTTGTGCAAAAAAGTCATGGGTGTCGAACCGCAAAGCGGCGTGATTGACGATAAAGACGTAAAAGTCCAATATGGAATTATAAGTACAAAGTTAACGGCTTCGTTTCTTTCTTCAGGTCTGCCAAACCAACAACAACTTGCGAGAACACCACCATGAAGAAGCGCTCCCTTATCACCGTCCTGGCCCTGGGCCTGCTTGCGTCCAGCCACGCGATGGCCGCCGAGAAAACCCTGCGCATCGGCATCGAGGCGGCTTACCCGCCATTCGCGTCCAAGACCGAGGAAGGCAAGATCGTTGGCTTTGACTACGATATCGGCAATGCGCTGTGCGCGCAGATGAAGGTCAAGTGCGTGTGGGTAGAAGGTGAGTTCGACGGTCTGATTCCTTCCCTCAAGGTGAAGAAAATCGACATGGCCTTGTCGTCCATGACCATCAACGAAGACCGCAAGAAGTCGGTGGACTTCACCCACAAGTACTACTTCACGTCATCGCGCCTGGTGATGAAGGAGGGCGCCGTGGTGGATGACCAATATGCCAGCCTCAAGGGCAAGACGATCGGCGTGCAGCGCGCCACCACCACCGACCGTTATGCCACCGAGGTGTTCGAGCCCAAGGGCATCAACGTCAAGCGCTACAGCAATAATGAAGAGATCTACATGGACCTGGCAGCCGGTCGCCTCGATGCGATCTTTGCCGACACCATTCCCCTGAACGACTTCCTGCAGATGCCACGCGGCAAGGGCTATGCGTTTGTCGGCCCGGAACTCAAGGACCCGAAATACGTGGGCGAGGGTGCAGGGATCGCGGTGCGCAAGGGCAATACGGAGTTGGTCGGCCAGTTGAATGCGGCCATCGATGGCATTCGTGCCAGTGGCGAGTACCAGAAGATTTCGCAGCAGTACTTCAAATCCGACATCTACGGCGATTGATGACCTTTGTAGGAGCGAGCAAGCTCGCTCCTACAGGGGTAAATCCATCAGCCCTTTAACTCTTTCAGGTGTTTGTAGACCGTCGCCCGCCCCATGCCCAGCACATTGGCCACATAGTTCGACGCGCTCTTGCCCTTGAACGCCCCTTCGGCATGCAGGGCCAGAACCAGCTCGCGCTTGTGGTCACGGGTCAGCAGGTTCAGGCTCAACTGGCGCTCACGCATCCACGCATGCAGGAAGGTATTGATGCGCTCCTGCCAGTCATCGCGAAACAGCGAGTCTGGTTGCGGGATCAGTTTGCTCGGTGACAGAAACAGGTCCAGCGCCGCCTTGGCGTTTTCAAACAATGAAATATTCAGGTTGATGCACAGTACCGCCAGTCGACGGCCTTTGTGGTCATGCAGCACGGTACTCAGGCTGCGGATTTTCTGACCGTCCCAGTTGAGCTTTTCGTACGGGCCGATGTTTACATCGCTGACATCGTCGCTGAGCATGTCCTCCAGCGCCGAATCATCGCCTATGCTGCGCTTGGACAAGTTGTTGGCGATGTAATCGACTTTTTGCGAGCGCAGGTCATGCAACACCGCTTCGGCGTGGGGGAAAAACAGGGTAGCGATGGCGTCGGCCATCGCACGGAAGTTCTGCATGACCTTGTCTTGTTCAGCGGTGTTCATCAATGGGGCTCCAGGCGGGCAGGGGAGAGCATACCAGCGTCGAGGCCGAACCGCGTCAGTGCCTCCGGCAGCGGGGCGCCGCGCACCAGTGCCGCACTGGCCTGGCCCATGGCCGGCGAGGTCTGAATGCCATAACCCCCTTGCGCCGCCACCCAAAACAGGCCCGCTACCTTTGGGTCAAAACCTGAGAGCAGATCACCGTCGTGCACAAAGCTGCGCAGGCCGGCCCAGGTTCGCGTCGGACGGCGGATGGTCAGGGTGGTGGCTTCCTCGATCTGGTAGATGCCCATGGCGATGTCCAGTTCTTCGGGCTGGATGTCCTGGGGTTCGACCGGGTCGGCATTGGCCGGTGAGCCAAGGAACATGCCGGCGTCGGGTTTCATGTAGAAGGATTCGTCCAGCGCCACCAGCATTGGCCAGTGGTGGCTGTCGACCCCTTCGGGGCCGGCGAAGATCAGCGCCGAGCGCCGCTTGGGCTGCAAGCCGATGGACGCGGCCCCGGCGAGCCCGCCGATGTGGTCGGCCCAGGCGCCGGCGGCGTTGATGATGACGGGCGCGGTGCAGGTCGCGTCCTGGGTCTGTACCTGCCAGATGCCGTCGGCGTCGCGGCTCAAACCGAGCACATGACTGTCGGTGCGTACCTCGCCGCCGTTGCGGCGGATGCCACGCAGGTAGCCCTGGTGCAGAGCGTCGGTGTCGATGTCGCTGGCGGTGGGGTCATACAACGCGCCGTGGACTTTTTCGCGGCGCAGGATCGGCAGTCTCGCACAGGCTTCGTCGGCGCTGAGCAGTTCGACCTGCGGCACGGTGGCCTTGGCGCTCAGGTACTGGTCGTTCAACTCCACCGCATCGCCAATGAAATCCACCGTCATTTCGCCCCTTGGCGTGAGTAACGGATGTTCGCAAAAACCAGGTGGCGGGTTATCGAAAAACTCACGGCTGGCCAGGGTCAGCGCCCGCACCTGCGGGGTGCCATAGGCGGCGGTGTACAGCGCCGCCGAACGCCCGGTGGAGTGATAGGCCGGGTGGCTTTCGCGCTCCAGCACCAGCACTTTGCCGTGCTGCGACAACCAGAACCCCGTGGACGCGCCGGCAATGCCGCCGCCGATGATGATGAAGTCTGCGTGGCTCATAGCTGTCTCCAGAGGGCGTTGGCCAGTGCGATGTCTTCCAGGCCCAGGCCGATGGAGCGGAAAAACACAGGGCTGTCGTAGGTCGGGCGCTGTACCTGTTCGCTGAGCAATTCGGGCAGGTCACCGGCCACTGCGCGCGGATCCCAACCGTATTGTTCGGCTGCGATTAACATTTCACCGGCCGAGCCAGGGGTGGTCCGGCGATAGTCGCAAAATACCTGCATTGTGTTGAGGCGTTGCGGCGGCACTTCATGGGCGCGTGGGGCGTTGGTGCTGATCGACGTGATCAGTGCCGGCTTGGTCAACCGCGCCGGGTCGAGCACCGGTCCGGCCGACGACGTACACAACAGGATCACATCGGCGTCTTCCACCGCCGTCTCGCAACTGCTGGCGATGACCACGCGTGGGTCCAGGCCTTTGAGTTGCGCGATGGTATCGGTGGATGCGTTGGCCAGGCTGGGTGAAAACACGCTGATGCGCTGCCAATCCCTGAAGCCTTTCACATAATGCAGGTGCGCCTGGGCCACCTTGCCACTGCCGATGATCGCCAAGCGTCGCGCTGATAAAGGCGCTAATGCATCCACTGCCAGGGCTGTGGTGGCGGCCGTGCGGGCGGTGGTCAGTTCGGCTGCATCGCATAGCAGCAACGGTTGGCCGGTCTGCATCGACATCAATAATGTCCAAGCCGTCACCAGCGGGCCTTGTTCACGCACGATATAGGGCGAAGTCTTGACCCCGTACACCCCATCCTCGGCCAGCACGCCCAGGTAGTTGATAAAGTCGCCCGCCGCTTGCGGGAACTCCACGAGCTGCTGCGCCGGCTGCACCGCTTGCCCGGTCGCCAGGTCACGGAACAACTTGCGCAGGATAGACGGCACATCGATTTGGCCGAGCAGCTCGCGGGCCTGGGCCTGATGGATCACGTGGGGTGTGCTGGACATGGGTGTCTCCGCGGGTGAACTTATTTGTCCATTATGGACTTTTAGTTCTGTCGAGCAATATCCCGCGAGAAAAAAGCGCGCGCCTCACTTGCCCCGGTTCCGATTCATCAGACTGCCCGGCACCGCGCCCCGGCGGGCTGGCGCAATCAGTGGGCGTTGTATTGAAACCCGCCGGACAATTTCCCCTTCAAATAGCTGACCAGCGCACTCACCGCTTTCGGCACATGTGGCGAGTACGGCCGGATCAGGTAGATCTCATCGGCAAACGCCCCCTTGAGCGTCCAGCCCTTGAGCACCTGCACCAATTTGCCGCTGGACAGGGCAGCGTGGGCGCTGAAATCCGGCAGCAGGGCGATGCCCAGGTGGTTGAGCGCCGAGTCGCGCAGGGCTTCGCTGTTGTTGGTGGCGAAGCTGCCGGCGATGGGCACGGTGAGGCGTTCGACGTTTTTAGTGCCGCGCTCGAAGGTCCAGGCGGGCTGATCGGTGCCGCGAGGGTAGAACAGGCAGTTATGCGCGGACAGATCGCCAGGTTCGCGGGGTTCTCCGTGACGTTGCAGGTAGTCCTGGCTGGCGACCAGCACCGAGCCGGTGTCGCACAGCTTCCAGGCCACATGGGTTTCCGGCACCTGGAAACCGTGGCGGACGGCCAGGTCGTAGCCCTCGGCGGCCAGTGAACTCAGGGCATCCGACACGTCGAGCTGTAGGCGTACCTGCGGGTATTGCTGCAAAAACTCCGACAGATGCGGCACCAGTTGCTGACGGGCAAATGCCACGGGCGCTGTCAGTCGTAGCAGACCGCGAATCTCTCCCACCGAGTCGCGCACCGACGAGAAACTGCGGGCGATTTGTTCATAGGCGCTGCGCACTTCGCGGGTCAACGAAAGCCCCGCATCGGTCAGCCTTACACTGCGTGTAGTGCGCGTCACCAGGCGCGTGCCGGTGGCCTTTTCCAAGTCGGAAATACGCTGGCTCACGGCGGACTTGCTCACGCCCAGTCTTGCCGCCGCAGCGGTATAGGTGCCTTGTTCCTCCAGCACCGACAGCCAATGGATATGGGTCCACAGCCCTTCGATCTCGGCCTTTTCCATGATTGGATTGTTCGCATTGGTGGACAATAAGTTCTGGATTCTGCTCTGGTTTGGAACAAAGCGAAAGCCTATCGTGGTCCTCACTGTTACTCACCTGGGATCTACTGCCATGACCACCACCATCGAGCACTACATCAACGACCAGCGCGTGTCCCGCGATGATCGCTATCAGGACGTCTTCAATCCGGCCACCGGCGAAAAGACCGGTCGCGTCGCCCTGGCCAGTCGCCAGACCGTGTCCGAAGCCGTTGCCGCCGCCCAGGCCGCGTTCGCCGGTTGGGCCGACACGCCGCCGATCCGTCGCGCCCGTGTGCTGTTCGAATACCTTCATCTGCTGCGTGAGCGCAAGGACGACCTGGCGCGCATCATCGTCGCCGAGCACGGCAAGGTCTTCACCGACGCCCAGGGCGAAGTCGACCGTGGCATCGACATTCTCGAATTCGCCTGCGGTATCCCCAACCTGCTCAAGGGTGAGCATTCCGACCAGGTTTCCCGCGGCATGGACAATTGGACAATGCGCCAGCCCCTGGGCGTGGTCGCCGGCGTCACGCCGTTCAACTTCCCGGTGATGGTGCCAATGTGGATGTACCCGATCGCTATTGCGGCGGGCAACACGTTCATCCTCAAGCCAAGCCCGACCGACCCGAGCGCCTCGCTGTTCATGGCCGAGTTGCTGCGTGAAGCCGGTTTGCCCAAAGGCGTGTTCAACGTGGTGCAGGGCGACAAGGAGTCAGTGGACGCGCTGATCGAACACCCGGACGTCAAGGCGGTGAGCTTTGTCGGCTCCACGCCGATTGCCCAGTACATCTACGAAACCGGCGCCCGCAACGGCAAGCGCGTGCAAGGCTTGGGTGGCGCGAAAAACCACATGGTGGTGATGCCGGACGCCGATATCGAAAAAACCGTCGACGCCCTGATGGGGGCCGCCTACGGCAGTGCTGGCGAGCGTTGCATGGCCATCTCCGTAGCGGTGCTGGTGGGCGATGTGGGCGACAAAGTCATCGCCGCCCTGACCGAGCGTGCCAAGCACCTGCGCATCACCGACGGCCGTGATTTGAAGGCCGAGATGGGCCCGATCGTGTCCCGTGCGGCGCTGGAGCGCATCAGCGGCTACATCGAACAAGGCGTACAAGCCGGCGCGCAATTGCTGCTCGACGGGCGTGACTATGTACCCACCGAACCGGGCCTGGAAAATGGCTTCTGGCTGGGGGCGACGTTGTTCGACCATGTGACTGAAGAGATGAGCATTTACCGCGAAGAAATTTTCGGCCCGGTTCTGGCGTGTGTGCGCGTGAATGACTTCGCCGAAGCGATCAAACTGGTCAACGCTCACGAATTCGGTAACGGTGTGAGTTGCTTCACCCGCGACGGCAACATCGCGCGTGAATTTGCACGGCGGATTGAAGTGGGCATGGTCGGCATCAACGTACCGATTCCGGTGCCGATGGCGTGGCACGGGTTTGGCGGCTGGAAGAAGAGCCTGTTTGGCGACATGCACGCGTATGGTACTGAAGGTGTGCGGTTCTATACCAAGCAGAAGTCGATCATGCAGCGCTGGTCGGAGAGCATCGAGCAGGGCGCCGAGTTTGCGATGCCGGTGTCCAAGTAATTTAAGTACACCTTAGGTCCAATGGGGGAGCGGGATTGTCCGCGATAGCACAGTGTCAGATCAGCAGGTCTGGCAGGGATACAGCGCTATCGCAGGCAAGCCCGCTCGCACATTTTTTCGCGTTCAGGCCGTGGCTTGTGTGGGGTTCAAGCGCTCGATAGAGCGTTCCACCGTGGTGTTGGCAATCTCCAGCCAATGCCACACCCCCGCAATCCAACGCCGTCGCTGCGGTTCATCGCCGACCCGCCCGCGTGCTCACATCCACCCAAACCGCCAGTACCAGAATGCTGCCCTTCACAATCATCTGCCAATAGCTGTCCACGTCCAGCATCGACATGCCATTGTCCAGGCTGGTGATCACCAAGGCCCCGAGCAATGCGCCATACACCGTACCCGAACCACCGCGCATTGACGTACCGCCAATAAAACATGCTGCAATCGCATCCAGCTCACCCATATTCCCCGCCGACGGTGAGCCGGCAGCCAGGCGAGCCGTGTTGACCAACCCGGCCAGGGCACACATCACGCCCATGATGCCGAAGATCCACAGTTTCACCGCCTGTACGTTGATGCCCGACAGGCGCGTGGCTTCCATATTGCTGCCCACCGCGTACACGCGACGGCCGAATACGGTCTGGCTGGTGACGTAGCTGAATACGCCCAATAAAACCAGCAGAAGCAAGACCGGGACGGGAATCCCGTCGTAGCTGTTGAGCGTCGTGACAAACCCCGCCAGTACGGCGCCGATCACCGCCACCCGCACCAGGTCACGTACCAGCGAGTGCGCCGCCAACCCATGCAGCGCGCGATTGCGCCGCTGCTTCCAGGTCAGGAAAACGGTCAGTGAAAACAACAGCACGCCCAGCCCGATCCCCACCGAATGCGGCAGGTAACCCTGGCCCACGTACACCAGCGAAGGCGACACCGGCGCGATGGTGGTGCCGCCGGTGATCCCCAGCAGAATACCGCGAAACGCCAGCATCCCGCCCAAGCCGACAATGAACGAAGGGATGCGCAAATAGGCGGTCATGTACCCATTGGCCAGCCCGATCATCAACCCGCACAACGCCACCAGGCTCAAGTTGGCCAGCAATGGAATGTGATAAACCACATCCAGGATCGCCGCCAGCCCACCCAGCAACCCGAGCAACGAGCCCACCGACAAATCGATCTCGCCGCTGATGATCACCAGCACCATGCCGCACGCCAATATCCCGGTGATCGACATTTGCCTCAGCAAGTTGGACAGGTTGCGCGGGGTGAGGAAACCGCCCTCGGTCTGCCAGCTGAAAAACACCCAGATCACCGCCACGGCGATGACCAGGGCGAGCATTTTGTAGCGGGTAAAAAGGTGTTTGACCTGATTCATCTACACGGTCTTCCGATCATTATTGTTGTGTTGGCTGAGCGCAGCGGCGAGCACTTGTTCCTGGGTGAGCCCCTCGTTGATGAAGTCACCGCGCAATTGGCCGTCGCCGATTACCAGCACGCGGTCGGAAACGCCGAGCACTTCGGCCAGCTCCGAGGACACCATGATGATCGCCACGCCTTCGGCCGCCAGCGCGCCCATCAACTTGTAGATCTCATATTTGGCACCCACGTCCACGCCCCGTGTGGGCTCGTCGAGGATCAGCACCTTGGGCTTGGCCATCAGCATTTTCGCCAGCACGGCCTTTTGCTGGTTGCCACCGGACAGGCTGGTGATCGGCAGGAACGGGCTGGCGGTCTTGAGGTGCATGCGCGCGATCTGCTGGTCGATGCTGCCCAGTTCGGCTTCGGCATCGATGCGGGTTCGGTGCGCATAGCTGTCGAGCACCGTCAGGGTGATGTTCTGGCCCACGCCCAGGTCGGGAATGATGCCTTGGCGCTTGCGATCCTCGGGCACCATGCATAACCCGGCGCGGATCGATTTGAGCGGCGTGCGTGTGTCGATCACCTGGCCGTCCAGCCACACCTCGGCGCTGTAGCGGCCGGGATAGGCGCCGAACAGCGCCGACACCAGTTCCGTGCGCCCGGCGCCCACCAACCCGGCGATGCCGAGGATTTCCCCACGCTTGAGCACAAAGGACACATCGTCCACGCGCTTGCGCTTGGGGTTGTCGACATCATGGCAGGTGACGTTGCGCGCCTCGAAAATCACCTCGCCCACCGCATGGGGCTCGGTGGGGTAGAGGTTGCTCATCTCGCGGCCGACCATCTGGGTGATGATCTTCGCGATGTCCATGTCGGCCATGGCGGTGGTCGCGATGTGCTTGCCGTCGCGGATCACCGCAATGGTGTCGCACACTGCCGCCACTTCATCGAGCTTGTGGGAGATGTACACGCAGGCCACGCCCTTGGCCTTGAGGCCACGGATGATATCGAGCAGCACCTCGATTTCCGAACGGGTCAGGGCCGAGGACGGCTCGTCGAGAATCAACAGTCGCGCCTGCTTGTTCAGGGCCTTGGCGATTTCCACCAGTTGCTGGTAGCCGCCGCCGTACTGCGACACGGGCAGCGCCACGTTCATGTCCGGCACCTTGAGCTCGCGCATCAGCGCTTCGGCGCGGTGGAACATCGCCGGGTAGTTCATGCGCCCACCCGGCAAGGTCAGTTCGTGGCCCATGAAGATGTTTTCAGCCACCGACAGGTCGGGCACCAGGGTCAGTTCCTGGTGGATGATCACGATGCCGGCGGCCTCGGTTTCGCTGATGGACTGGGCCTTGAGCGGCTGCCCGTCCCAAAGGATTTCACCTTCCCAGGTGCCGTACGGGTAGACCGCCGACAGCACCTTCATCAAGGTGGACTTGCCGGCACCGTTCTCGCCGCACAGGCCAACGCATTCCCCTGGCCGCACCCTGATATCGATACCGTTCAGCGCGTTGACACCGCCAAAGCTTTTGACGATGCCGTTCATTTGCAGCAGGTAGTCGGACATGGCGGTCACTGCCCGGCAATCTGCTCTTTGGTGTAGAACCCGTCTTTCTCCAACAGGTCGATATTGGCCTTGGTCAGCGGGGTAGGGGTGAGCAGGATGGTGTCGACCTTTTTGCTGCCGTTGTCGTATTGCGAGCTGTAGGTGGGTTTCTCATTGCGCGCCAGCTGCACCGAAAGCTTGGCGGCTTCCGAGGCGATCAGCTTGAGCGGCTTGTACACGGTCATGGTCTGGGTACCGTCGATGACGCGCTTGATCGCGGCCAGGTCGGCGTCTTGCCCGGAGATCGGCACCTTGCCCGCCAGTTTCTGTGCGGCCAGGGCCTGGATCGCGCCGCCGGCGGTGGCGTCGTTGGAGGCGACGATGGCGTCGATCTTGTTGTTGTTCCGGGTCAGGGCGTTTTCGACGATGCTCAGGGCTTCGGTGGGGTTCCATTCCTTGACCCACTGCTGGCCGACAACCTTGATGTCGCCCTTGTCGATGGCCGGTTGCAACACCTTCATCTGGCCTTCGCGCAGGACCTTGGCGTTGTTGTCGGTGGGCGCGCCGCCGAGCAGGAAGTAGTTACCCTTGGGCGCCGCTTGCAACACGCCGCTGGCCTGCATTTCGCCGACTTTTTCGTTATCGAAGGAGATGTAGGCGTCGATGTCCGCGTTGAGAATCAGGCGATCATAGGACACCACCTTGATCCCGGCCTTCTTGGCTTCGGCGACGGCGTTGGTGAGCACGGTGGCGTTGAACGGCACGATGACAATTACGTCGACGCCACGTGAGATCAGGTTTTCAATCTGCGAGATCTGTTTCTGTTCGTTGGCATCGGCCGATTGCACGAAGACCTTGGCGTCGAGTTTTTCCGCGGCGGCGACGAAGTAGTCACGGTCGCGGGACCAGCGCTCCAGACGCAGGTCATCGATGGAGAAACCGATCTTCGGGTGGGCGGAATCGGCCATCGCCGGCAGGGCGAGCAGGGCCAGGGCCGTGGCGATAAGTGTGCGTTTGAATGACTTCATGGTAGTGCGTCCTTTTATTGTTGTTGGAAAGACACAGCGTGATGCGGGTAAGACTGTAGAGCGTCCCTCGACGCTCTGTGCAGAGATTTGTCGCGCAAATGTCACCGGTAGATAAAGCGATTCACCACGCCTTCAAGCATCTCCTGGCGACCACTCACCGCCTGCGGGTCCAGCTCGTGGGCAAATGCATGTTCGGCCAGTGATTCCAGGCTGAACTCACCGGCCAGCACGGCCTGGCCCAGCGGTTGCTGCCAACCGGCGTACCGTTGGTCCTTGAATTGCTGCAACCGATCGTTCTCGACCATCGCTGCCGCGCGTTCCAGTGCCAAGGCCAGTACATCCATGGCCGCCACATGCCCGTGGAACAGGTCCACATCGTCCAGGCTCTGGCGGCGTACCTTGGAGTCGAAGTTGTAGCCGCCATTTTTGAAGCCCCCGGCCTTGAGGATTTCATAGGTGGCCAGGGTCATTTCCTCGACGCTGTTGGGGAACTGGTCGGTGTCCCAGCCGTTCTGCGGGTCGCCTCGGTTGGCGTCGATGCTGCCGAAGATCCCCAGGGACACGGCGGTGGCAATCTCATGATGAAAGCTGTGCCCGGCCAGGGTTGCGTGGTTGGCCTCGATGTTCACCTTGATCTCATGTTCCAGGCCGTACTCATGCAGGAAGCCGAACACCGTGGCGCTGTCGTAATCGTATTGGTGCTTGGTGGGTTCCTGGGGCTTGGGCTCGATCAGCAGGTCGCCCTTGAAGCCGATCTTGTGCTTGTGCTCCACCACCATGCGCATGAAGCGCCCGAGCTGTTCGCGTTCGCGCTTGAGGTCGGTGTTGAGCAGCGTTTCATAACCCTCGCGGCCGCCCCACAACACATAGTTGGAACCCTTGAGGCGCAGGGTGGCGTTCATTGCACTGAACACCTGGGCGGCGGCGTAGGCAAACACTTCCGGGTCCGGGTTGCTGGCGGCGCCGGCGGCAAAGCGCGGGTTGCTGAAGCAATTGGCGGTGCCCCACAGCAGCTTGATGCCGGTGTGTTCCTGATGGCGTTCCAGGTGGTCGACCATCTGTGCGAAGTGGTGGCGATACTCCTTGAGCGAGCTGCCTTCGGGGGCGACGTCCGTGTCGTGAAAGCTGTAGTAGTCGATGCCCAGCTTGGAGAAAAACTCGAAAGCGGCGTCTGCCTTGCCGATGGCCAGTTCCATCGGGTCGCCACTGCGCTGCCAGGGCCGCTTGAACGTGCCCACGCCAAACATATCCGCCCCAGGCCAGACGAAGGTGTGCCAGTAACAGGCCGCCATGCGCAGATGTTCGCGCATGGGCTTGCCGAGGATGAGCTTGTTGGCATCGTAATGGCGAAAGGCGAGGGGGGCATCGCTGCTGGGGCCTTCGAAGCGAACCTTCTCGACACCGGGGAAGTACGGCATGGCGTTTTCCTTATTGTTCTTGGCGGTGACTCGATACTAACAACGGCGCTGCGCCTGCCGATTACGAAAATCATCAAGAGATGGTGCGATTTTGCGTGACAGGGGCTAGTCTGTTTTGACCGGCTTCAGGATAAAAACAATGAAAACCCTACCGCCCGTGCACCGCATTGCCCTGCTGTTCAACGGCAGCAAAATCTACGACCGTGGCATTATCGCCGGCATCGGCAATTACCTGAGCAGTACCCGCGCGTCCTGGGACTTGTTCCTCGAAGAGGACTTCCTGTGCCGCCTCAAAGGCATCGAGCGCTGGCAGGGCGACGGCATCATTGCTGACTTTGATGACCCGCTGATTGGCGAGGCGCTGGCCGGGAGCAAGCTGCCCGTGGTGGCGGTGGGGGGTTCCTACGAGGATGTGCGTGCCTATCCCAAAGGCATGCCCTACGTGGCCACGGACAACTACGCCTTGATCAAGCTGGCCTATGAACATTTGATCGAGGCCGGCCTGACGCGGTTTGCCTGTTTCAGCCTGCCCGAAGCCCAGGCCAATCGCTGGGCCCAGGAGCGCGAAAAAGCCTTTCGCCGCCTGCTGCAACGGGACGGATTGCAGGTCGAGGTCTATCGCGGGCTGGGCACCAGCGCACCGCTGTGGGACAGCGCCGTCGAACAGCAAATCGCCTGGTTGCACAGCCTCCCCAAGCCTATTGGCATTATCGCGGTCACTGACGCCCGCGCCCGGCAGTTGCTGCAAGCATGTCTCACGGCCGGCATTGCCGTGCCGGAGGAAGTGGCGCTGATCGGTATCGACAATGATCCGCTGACTCGGACGCTCACGCGGGTGCCGTTGAGTTCGGTTATTCAGGGCACCGAAACCATGGGCCGCACGGCCGCCGCGCTGTTACACCAGATGTTGCACGGCAAGCCGTGCAGAGGTGAGCAGATCCTGGTGCCGCCGGATGCGATTAATGTGCAGGCTTCAAGCTTGCATCAACCCTTGGGTAATCCGTACGTGATGCAGGCGCTGTTGTTTATCCGGCAGTACGCCTGCCAGGGGATCAAGACCGCTCAGGTGGCGGGATATGTGGGGGTATCGCGTTCATCGCTGGAGACACATTTTCGCAAGGCGCGTGGCTGCAGTGTGCATGACGAGATCCTGCGCTTCAAACTCGCCGCTGCCGCCAAGGGCCTGCAGAACCAGGCCCTGGCGATTGCCGATATTGCCCAGGCCTGCGGCTTCAAATCGGCGCAGTATCTGCACACGGTGTTCCGCCGCGAGTTTGGGTGTACGCCACGCGAGTATCAGCAGAGTGAGGCCTAGAACACGGCCTTGACTTGCAAGCCCAGCACCAGCGCGTTGTCGATGTTTTCGCCCGAGAATGCCCCCGGCTCGATGATGTACTGCACATCCGGGCGCAAGGTCAGCCAAGGCGTGGCCTGGTAGCCGTAGCTGAGTTCGATCAGCTGTTCGGCATTATTCAGGTTGGGGTAGTCGTTCCCGGCGTTGAGCGCGGCCAGTTCCTGCACCTCGCGGCTGCGCGGGTTGGGCACGGCGCGACCATAACCCAGGGCCAGGGTGTCACGCGGCCGGCCTTCGAACGGTTTGTACAACACCACGCCCGCGCCATACCACTTGCTGAACGGCGAGGCCGCTTCGCTGGCGGCGGAGTATTGGCCGAAGGCGTGCAGCACGCGGCCGGCGGAGGACTCCGAGGCCCATACGGCCTGATCAATCAACAGGTAGTGACCACCGCGACCGCTGACCTCCTTGTTGCTGCCGATGCGTTTCACGTCGGAACTGTCGTAGTAATAGCCCAGCTTGTATTCGCCCGGCAGGCTGCCCGCGTGTTTGTACACCAACTCGATCGGCACCACGGTGCCGGTGGTGTGCTTGGGCCCCAGGTGCCAGGCGCGGCTGGAGTTGCCATTGCTTTGCGGGTCGACGTTGAACGCGGCGACGCGCAGTTGCCAGTTGGGGGCAAAGTCGTATTTCACCCGCGCACCCAGGTGCGCATTCGGGTAGTTGGTCCAGCCGCTGCCGCCGGACATGTTCAGCGGATGCCCGCAGAAACCGGCGTTCATGAAGTTGCACAGAATCCCGCTGTCCAGGCCGCCGAGGTCGTTGCCCATGGCCATGTAGCCGAGCTTGACGTTCAGCGCCGGAGTAAAGAGCGTGCGCTCGTAACTCAGCTCGGTCAGGCGAGTGTACAGGCCGCCGTAGTTTTCCTGGATCGGCAGGCGGTTGCCCACCAGGTCCTCGGAAGCGCTATTGCCACGACGGTCGTTGAGGGTGACCTGGATGCGGTCGCCATTGTTGAAACCGTAGAGCTTGCCCAGGTCGAACTGCACGCCGAGCTTGAGGTTCTGCGAGTAGCGCGCCGAGCGGTGTTGGCCGCCGTGGGCGTTGTAGGCGGTTTCGCCACTGTAGTCGCCGGTAAAGCGGATGCCTTGCGCGTCGAGCTCATGGCGCAGGCCACCCCAGTCGCCGGTCAGGGTGGTGTCATCGGCTTGCACGGGCAGGGCGGCACCCAGGGCAAGGCCCAGCAACAGGCGCCCAAGGGGAATGTGAGAAGTGGGGGTCATGCGGGTTCTTCCAAACAGAAGGCGCGGTGCCGGGGGAGGCACCGCGCGAAGAGGGGGTTATGGCAGGGCGTAGGCGATCACGTAGTCGCCACGGTCGGTGGACTGGCGTGCGCCACCGGCAGTGATCACGATGTATTGCTTGCCGGTTTTCGGCGACACGTAAGTCATCGGGCCACCCTGGCTGCCCACGGGCAGGCGGGCTTTCCAGACTTCATCACCGTTGCCGCTGTTGAAGGCGCGCAGGTAGAAGTCCTGGGTGCCGGCGATAAAGATCAAGCCGCCCTGGGTCGACAGGGTGCCGCCGAGGGTTGGCAGGCCGATCTTGATCGGCAGGTGCATGCGGATGCCCAGGGGGCCGGTGTCTTCAACGGTACCGACCGGTACTTGCCAGGCGACCTTTTGCGTCTTCATGTCGATCGCGGTCAGGGTGCCGAACGGTGGCGCCTGGCACGGAATGCCGGCCACCGACAAGAAGCGGTTCTTGTTCACCGCATAGGGCGTACCCTTGAGCGGCACGGCGCCCATACCGGTGTTCAGCGCTTCGCCACCGGACGAGGCCTGGGCCTTGTTTTGCGACGGCACCATCTGGATCCACAGGCCCAGGCGCATGTCGTTGACGAAGATAAACCCATGCACCGGGTCGGTGGAAATGCTGCCCCAGTTCATGCCGCCCAGCGAACCCGGGAAGCTCAGGGATTTATCAGTGCCTGGCGCGGTGTACAGGCCTTCGTAGCGCATGCCTTTGAAGTCGATGCGGCACAGCAGCTGGTCAAACGGCGTGGCACCCCACATGTCCGATTCGGTCAGGGTCTGTGCGCCGATCTGCGGCATGCCGACCGATTTTGGCTGGGTGGGCGAGTAGGGTTCGTTAGGGATGTTGGCGGCCTTGACCGGGACTTCCTGCACGTCGGTCAACGGCTTGCCAGTGGCCCGGTCGAGCACGTAGATCTGCCCGGCCTTGGTGCCGATCACTACCGCTGGCACCGCTTTGTCGCTGCCCGGCGGGGTGAAGTCGATCAGGCTCGGCTGCATCGGCAGGTCGAAGTCCCACAGGTCATTGTGGACGGTCTGGTACACCCATTTTTCCGCACCGGTGGAGGCGTCCAGCGCCAGTACCGAAGCGCCGTATTTGTGGTTGAGCTGGGTGCGTTCCACGCCGTAGATGTCGGTGGACGAACTGCCCATCGGCAAGAACACGGTGTTCATCAGCGGGTCATAGGACATCGGCGCCCAGCTGTTTGGGGTGCTGCGCACGTAGGTGCTGCCGTCGGCGGGCGCCTGCTTGTCTTCCGGGTTGCCTGGGTCGAAGGCCCAGCGCATCTGGCCGCTGATCACGTCGAAGCCACGGATCACACCGCCGGGCATGTCGGTCTGGACGTTGTCGGCCACGCGACCGCCCACCACCACGGTGGTGCCGGCGATCAGTGGCGCGGAGGACAGCTGATAGTAGCTGTCCGGTACGTTCCCCAGGCCGGCTTTCAGATCCACCTGGCCGTGGGTGCCGAAGTCTTCGCAGAACTTGCCGGTGTCGGCATCCACGGCGATCAGGCGTGCATCGATGGTGTTGGTCAGCAGGCGACGCTGGCACTGCGCACCGGCGGGAACGCTGGCAGGCATGATCGGCGAACTGTTGGGCTGGGTCGGCTGGGCAATCGGCGCGGTGGCGTCGAAGTAGGCCATGCCACGGCAACGCTGCCACACCGCCGATTTGGCGTTGACTTCGTTCTTCCACAGCTCTTTGCCGGTGTCGGCGTCGAGGGCGATCAGGTTGTTGTGCGGCGTGCAGATGAACACTTTGTTGCCGATCTGCAGGGGCGTCAGTTGGTCTTCGGCACCGTTGCCGTCGCTGATGGCCACGTCGCCGGTGTGATAGGTCCACGCCACCTTGAGCTTGTTGACCGTGTCGCGGTTGATCTGGTCCAGCGCGGCGAAGCGGCTGCCCCCTTCGGTATTGCCGTAGTGCGCCCAGTCTTTCTGTGCGTCGGCCGCAGCCACCGGGGTGATGCCTGGGCCGGCACCGGTCGGCGCCACGCTTGGGTGGGCGACGAACATATTGCCTGCCGCCAAAGCAACGCCCGCCGCCAGTACAGCCGCCACGGCATAGGCGCCGCGCGCAGGCTTATTGACGAGCAGCGGGTAGACCAGCGCCACCACCATACCGATGGCCGCAAACATGAAGAGTCGCGAGAACAGCGGCCAGAACACCAGGCCCACATCCGCCACCGCCCAGATGGCCGTGCCGATCAGAAAGGCTGCGAACACCCATGCGCCGGCAGGCTTGCGGCAGGCGATCAAAAGCCCGGCGATTGCCATGATTGCGCCGCCGATCAGGAAGTACCAGGAACCTCCCAGGCTGACCAGTTTGACGCCGCCAATGGCCAGCGCGAGGCCGAGCAGGGCGATGATAACGCCCAAGCCCAGCAATAATAATCTAGAGACGCCAGCGGCGCGCGATGCTCGTTTCATGTCGAAAGGACTCGAATGTGAGAGGGCAAAGACGCGATTTTAGCAAGATAAGTAACTGGTTAGTACATTATAGTCCTGCAATAGACTATTACAGGTACTGCGATGATGACGTGTGGCTAAATGTCGCCCAGGGCGCAATGCAAGTGTGGTGAGCGGAGCAAGCCCGCTCACCAATGTGATGCGCTGAATGGGAGCAGGTTTCGCGCCCGATCAGAACTTAAAGCGACCTACCAATCCTTTGAGCTGGCCCGAAATGTCCGTCAACCGACCTGACCCGGTCTGCGCCGAGTGGGCAAAACCTTCGACCAGTTGCGCGTCGGCATGGATCTGCGCGATGTGCCGGTTGATCTCTTCGGCCACTTGGTGTTGCTCTTCGGCGGCCGTGGCGATCTGGGTGTTCTGGTCGCGGATCGAGTCCACCGAGCCGCGGATCTTGTCGAAGCTGTCGCGTGCCTGCTGGATACGTTCCACGCTGGTGTGAGACACCAGCAGGCTGCCTTGCATCTGCTGCGTCACCTCCTGGGTGCGGCGGGCGAGGTTGCCGAGCAGGCTGTCGATTTCGCCGGTGGAGTCGGCGGTGCGACGGGCGAGGGCGCGGACTTCGTCGGCGACCACCGCAAAACCTCGGCCTTGGTCGCCGGCGCGCGCCGCCTCGATCGCCGCGTTGAGCGCCAGCAGGTTGGTCTGCTCGGCAATCGAGCGGATGGTGTCGAGGATGGTGTTGATGTTTTTGCTGTCCTGCTCCAACTGCTGCATGGTCTGGGTCGAGCGTTGCAGGTCTTCACTGAGTTTGAGCACGCTGCCGGTGGCTTCGCCGATGTGCTGCTGGCCGTCGTGCACGTCGCGGTAGCCTTCGTCGGCACTGGTGGCGGCGGCGCTGCAGGAACGCGCGACTTCGTTGGCGGTGGCCACCATTTCGTTGAACGCGGTGCTTACCAGTTCTACGGCTTCGCGTTGGCGACCGGCCGCCTGGTTCATGTTGTGGGCCACTTCGCGGGTGTCGGCGGCGGCGCTCTGCAGGTCGGACGAGGCGTTGCCGATGCGTTGCACCAACTGGGCGATCATGCTCAGAAACTGGTTGAACCAGCCGGCCAGGCTGGCGGTTTCGTCCTTGCCTTGCACCTTGAGCTGGCGCGTCAGGTCGCCTTCACCTTCGGCGATCTCTTGCAGGCCGTCGGCTACGCCACGAATCGGGCGCACGATAACGCTGGCAAAGCTGGCACCGACTATTGCGAACACCAATGCCAATACCGCTGCAATGGCTGCAATCAACCAAGTCAGGCGCGTGGCGCCGGCCATCACTTCGTCGCGCTTGATCAGGCCGATAAAGCGCCAGCCCAGGTCTTTGGAGCTGACCATATTGGCCATGTACGCCACGCCATCAATCTCGATCTGGGTCACGCCGTCGCCGCGTTTAGCCAGTTCGGCATAGTTCGGGCCCAGGTCGGCCAGGGGCTTGAAGTTGTGCTTGGCATCGCTGGGGTCCACCAGCACGTTGCCGTTGCCTTCCACCAGCATCAGGTAGCCGCTGTCGCCCAGCTTGATGTTGCGTACCAGTTCGGTGAGCTGCTTGAGCGACACGTCCAGGCCGACCACGCCGAGGATATTCCCGGTGGCGTCGGCGACGGTGTGTACGGTGCCGATCAGCGTCACATCATCCGGCGCCCAATAATAGGCACCGGTGCGCACGGTTTTACCCGGCGCGGCGATGGCCGCCTGATACCAGGGGCGCACGCGCGGATCGTAGTTGTTGAGTTTGGTGTCGTCGGGCCAACTGGCGTAGCCGCCGTCTTTCAAACCCAGGGACAGGTAGGCAGTGCTGGGATGGCTCTTGGCGAACTGGTCGAAGATCTCCAGCAGCTCTTTATTCGTGGGGGTGAGCGGGATTTGTGCGGCGTCGGCGCCGGCGTAGCTCTTGAGGTCCTTGGCCGCGACAACGCGCGGGTCCTTGGCCACATAGTCGACGTTCTGGCTGATGCCATCGAAGAACTGCTTCATGCCGTTGTCGATCTGGCGGATCTCACGGCCACTGCTGTCGAGGAAATTGGCCTGGGCCCCCTCGCGCAGATTCAACACGACCAGCACGGCCACCAGGATAACCGGCACGCACGCGATGGCGGCAAATGCCCAGGTCAGCTTTTGCTTGATATTCATGACTTCACCCGCGGGTATTTATAATTTTGGCAAGGAGAAAACAGTAGCGTCGAGCGTCGCATGTGTTGTTATGAGGGGGGTGTGGCCCATGCGTACTCCCTGTATATCGACTGAGGGAGCACGCACTTGAGGCCGAAGGGAGGGTTTAACCGATGCGCTCGCCACCCAGCGCATCACGCTGCATTGACTGCAGGTTTTTCTCGATGGTTTCGCAGATGGTGTCCATCTGTATCTGGTGTTCGCTGGAGTTGAACGGGCTTTGCAGGTCGGTGCCGATGCGCTCGATGGCCAGCAGCATGAAGCCCACCACCGTCGAGGCCAGCGGGGTGAACCAACCCAGGGACTCCACCAGGCCCACCGGTACGATCAGGCAGAACAGCGAGATAAACAGGCGCGGGAAATACACGTAAGGGTAGGGTAGCGGTGTGTTGGCGATCCGTTCCATGCCGCCCTGGGCGTTGGACAAATCCACCAGGGTCGACTCCAGCCGTGCCAGGCGAATGCTGTCGAGGTGACCGACCTTGTACTCCCGTGCCAGCAACGCCGCTGAACCGGTGAGGATATCGTTGGCAAAGTTGTTGGTGGCGCCGTTACGCGCAAACTCATCGCCGGGGATAAACGCGCGGACTTCTTCAGGGCACGGTTGGCCCTTGAGGTGCGCGGCCAGGCAATTCACGTAGGCCACATGGCGACGCAGCAGGGTGGCCTTGACCGGGTTCACTTCGTCGTCGGGATCGTCCAGCAGGGTCAGTACCTGGCGTGCAAAACTGCGCGAGTTGTTGACCATCGCGCCCCACAGGGTACGGGCTTCCCACCAGCGGTTGTAGGCGCTGCTGTTACGAAAACTGATCAGCACCACCAGCGCCGAACCCAGCAGGGTCAGGGGCATCAGCGGCAGATTGATCTTGTAGGTGAGGAACAACATGAAGTCCACAGTGACGGCGACGTCCCACAACAACAGCCAGAACAGCGCCCAGCCCACGTAGCCCATGGTCTTAATGATCAGGCGGTACTTTTTGATGATGGCGGCTTTCAAACGAGAACCTCGCGAGCGGTAAGCAACAGTGCTTAAGCTCGGACGCGGGTTCACAGCAAAGGTTCGCCTGATGCCTGAATCGTTTAAGTGCCGCGAATGTCGATCTCTTGCTGGCGCAGCACCTCAAGCGCTGCCAGCACGACATGCGCTTGTCCAATGACGTTGCCCGCCATTACTTCATGGTCGTCTATTCATGATGGTTTCTCATTCGGGCGAGTACGTTGTTTTTATCGATGGCACTGACCACCTCAATGCCAAGTTTCACCCAAGGACTGCCTGCTGCGCCTGGGGGACCTGAGCATGATGTTCAACGCACGGTTGGAGGCGCAGCGATTTGTCACCAACTGCAAGGGCGCATTGGCGCACTCAAATTCGGCGGTGCGCCGAGCCGTGATGCTGTGCAGGGGGAGGCTGATCCTGGCTCAGTGCTGGGCGAGGATGCACCCGAGTAAACCCGGAAAGCGCGCCTCAAGCACCTCGGCACGCAACGAATTCAGATGCGTGGTGCCCGCGCTGCGGGTGTGCACCAGCCCGGCGTCACGCAACACGCGAAAGTGGTGGGACATGCTCGACTTGGGTCGCCCGCCATCCAGTTCGCCACAGGTGGCCTCGGGCACGCCGGCCAGGCAGCGCACGATTTCGAGGCGAACCGGGTCACTCAGCGCGTACAGCAGGCGTTCGAGGGTCAGGTCTTCAAGGGGAGGGTGTTTAAAGGCTCGCATGAAATGAATCATAGCAGGGGGGTATCGTTGAATACCATAGTTCGATTACCATCGAACTATCGAATCACTCACTCGCTCTTGGAGTTCTTCATGTCCGCTTTGTTCGAACCGTTCACACTCAAAGACGTCACCCTGCGTAACCGCATCGCTATTCCGCCGATGTGCCAGTACATGGCCGAAGACGGCATCGTCAACGATTGGCACCACGTGCACCTGGCCAGCATGGCCCGTGGCGGTGCCGGTCTGGTAGTGGTCGAAGCCACCGCTGTCGCGCCGGAAGGCCGCATCACCCCCGGCTGCGCTGGTATTTGGAGCGACGCCCACGCCGAGGCCTTCGTGCCAATGGTCAAAGCCATCAAGGCTGCTGGCTCGGTGCCGGGCATCCAGATCGGCCACGCCGGTCGTAAGGCCAGCGCCAACCGCCCGTGGGAAGGTGACGACCATATCGCCGCCTCCGATGCCCGCAGCTGGGAAACCATCGCCCCGTCGGCCATCGCCTTTGGTGCCAACCTGCCGCAAGTGCCGCGGGCCATGACCCTGGACGACATTGCGCGTGTGCGCCAGGACTTCGTCGACGCTGCCCGCCGTGCGCGTGACGCCGGCTTTGAGTGGATCGAACTGCATTTTGCCCACGGTTACCTGGGCCAGAGCTTCTTCTCCGAGCACTCCAACCAACGCACCGACGCCTATGGCGGCAGCTTCGATAACCGCAGCCGTTTCCTCCTGGAAACCCTGGCCGCCGTTCGTGAAGTCTGGCCGGAAAACCTGCCACTCACTGCACGTTTCGGCGTGATCGAATACGACGGCCGCGACGAGCAGACCCTCACCGAGTCCATCGAACTGGCCCGTCGTTTCAAGGCCGGTGGCCTGGACCTGCTGAGCGTGAGCGTCGGTTTCACCATCCCTGACACCAATATTCCGTGGGGTCCGGCGTTCATGGGCCCGATCGCTGAGCGCGTGCGTCGCGAAGCCGGTATTCCGGTCACCTCGGCCTGGGGTTTTGGCACCCCGCAGCTGGCTGAAGGTGCATTGCAGGCGGGTCACCTGGACCTGGTCTCGGTGGGCCGTGCTCACCTGGCAGACCCGCATTGGGCATACTTTGCGGCTAAAGAACTGGGCGTCGATAAGTCGTCCTGGACCTTGCCTGCGCCGTATGCACATTGGTTGGAACGCTATCGCTGAGGCGAAATAGCCTGCGTTCATCATCGAAAGCCACTCTCAGGAGTGGCTTTTTTTCATCTGTCGAAAAGTAACGAATGAGAACGCATGTCAATCGGTAATGAGTTGCTATAACATGCGCGGCAAAATAATTGGCAAATATGCCGCTCCATTTGGCTCATTTACTAGGTCATTCCCATGCGTCGTACCCTGGTTTCCCTGTGTGTGCTTCAGGCGTTTTCCCCGTTGAGTTGGGCAGAGGTCGAGTCGGCTGAAAAAGCCGGCATCGAGTTGCAGGCCACCAGCATCACCGGCACTGCCGACTATGAAACAGCGCAGGGGCCGGTGCAGGGCTACCACGCCACACGCTCGGCGAGCGCGACGCGTACCGACACGTCGATTCATGAAACCCCGCAGTCCATCAGTGTGGTCTCCAAAGACGTGGTCGAGGACATTGGTGCTACCCGCCTGCAGGACGCGCTGGATTACGCCGGCGGTGTCGGGCGTGCCAACAACTTCGGCGGGCAGGGGCTCACCACCTTTACCGTGCGCGGCTTTACCACCGGCGAGTTCTACCGCAACGGTTTTCCGATCAACCGTGGTTACCCGAACATGCCGGACGCCAACACCATCGAACGCCTGGAAGTGCTGCGCGGCCCGGCGACCATGCTCTATGGTCGTGGCGATCCGGGTGGCACCTTCAACGTGGTCTCCAAGCAACCGCTGGCCGAGCCTACGGTGACCCTCGGCAGCCAGCTGGATGATCAGGGCATGCAGCGCGCCACCCTCGACGCCTCCGGGCCGCTGGACGAGCAAGGTCGCCTGGCCTATCGCCTGAATGTGGTGGGCGAGGGCGGCGAGACCTTCCGTGACCATGTCGAGACCGAGCGTTACGGCGTGACGCCGGTCATCACTTGGCAAGCCACCGACGACACCAAGGTGATCTTCGAAGGCGACTTCATGCGCAACAATCACCCGCTGGATCGTGGCCTGACGCGCTTTACCAATCAGAAAGGCACCGCGTCGCGCGATACCTTCTGGGGGGATAAAGATGTCGGTAAATTGCACAACGACAACAACATGGCCCAACTGCGTTTCGAGCACCTGCTCAACGACAATTGGACCCTGGGCGGTGGGTTTCAGTGGTTGGACGGTACCTTGCAGGGCAACGCGATTGAAGCCAATAGCCTGGCGGCGGACGGTCACACGCTCAACCGAAACTTCAACTACCGCAAGCTGGAATGGACCGATAAAGATGCCCAGCTCAACCTGACCGGGCATTTCTCCACGGGGGCTTTTGATCACACCTTGCTGACGGGGGTTGAGTTTGAGGATTACGACTATAAGTCGATCATCCAGCGCTCCAGTGCCGCCTACACCAGCGATATTTTCAACCCGGTCTATGGCAAACCGCGCCCGGCGCTGACCAGCACCCCGACTCACGATAAAGAAAACCTTAAAACCTACTCGGCATTCATTCAGGATCAGGTCGCGCTGACCGAACGTCTGAAAGTGTTGGCGGGTGCGCGCTTTGAACGCTTCGAGCACGAGTACGAGACCTATGTAGCGGGTGGTAAAAACTGGAAGGCCAGCGACAACTCGGTCACTCCACGCGTGGGTGCGATCTACGACCTGACTGACACCCTGGCGATCTATGCCGACGCAGCACGCTCGTTCAAGCCCAATACCGGTGCTAGCAGTGGCGGAGTTGGATTTGAACCTGAAAAGGGCAAGTCGTATGAGATGGGCATCAAATGGGAAGGGTTGGATCGCCAGTTGAGCGTTGATGCCGCGATCTATCAGATCGACAAGAAAAATGTGCTCACCACCGATCCTTTGGACCCGAACTCAAAAGTCGCCGCTGGACAGGTGCGCAGCCGTGGGTTCGACCTGAACGTTGCCGGCAACCTCACCCCGGAATGGCGTGTCATCGGCGGCTATGCGTATGTGGACGCCGAAGTGACCAAAGACAACACCATTCGGGTCGGCTCGCGGTTGGCCAACATCCCGCGCAATAGCTTCAGCTTGCTGAACGTGTACGAATTTCAGGATGGCAGCCTTAAAGGGCTTGGGTTGGGCGCCGGCGCCAAATATGTCGATGAGCGCGTTGGCCAGACCTCCAATACGCCGTTCTCGATGGACGCCTACACCGTGGTCGACCTGCTCAGCTACTACAAGGTCAACGACAAAGTCCGGCTGAACCTGGACGTGAAGAACCTGTTCAACCGCGACTTTGAAGAAGGCGCGTTCGGGAACTTCTACGCCTACCCAGGCGAGCCGCGCACGGTGCAGGTCGGTATCGCCTACACCCTCTAACGGCGTACACAGGTAAAAATGTGGGAGCGGGCTTGCCCGCGAATGCAAAGTGTCAGTCACTGAATGTATTGGCTGATACACCGCATTCGCGAGCAAGCCCGCTCCCACATTTGGATCGAGTTACACCCGATAAAGCCCGGTTGCCGGCTCCCGCTTCAGAGCGGCGTCAGCACATTCATCACCGTATCCAACGCCACCCGCGTGTCATCCAACTGCACCAGCGACGCATGCCGCGCGCCCAGCGCGTCGCGGTTCTGGATTGCGGTGAGAATCGCCTTGTGCCGGGGCAGGCTCAGGCCCTGGATGTCCGGGCGGCGGTTGGTGATGTTGATCGACTCGCGCAACGGCAGCGACAGCATATTGCACATGTAGGCCAGCAGGTCGTTGCGGGTGGCGTCGGCAATCGCGCGGTGGAAGTCCAGGTCGGCCTGAAGCAGCTGTTCGTGGGTCTGCGCGGTTTCCATGCCCAGGTAGGCTTGTTCGATGGTGGCGATGTCTTCATCGGTGGCGGTGGTCGCAGCCATGGCGGCGATTTCCGGTTCGAGGATGCGTCGCACGCCGGCCAACGTGTTGAAGAACTCACTGTGGGGCGTGGACTGCATCAACCAGGACAATACGTCCGGGTCGAGCAGGTGCCATTTCAACCGAGGCCGCACCACCGCGCCCACCCGTGGCTTGGAATACACCAGGCCCTTGGCGCTGAGCACCCGCGTAGCCTCACGCAACACCGAGCGGCTGACCTTGTACTCCTCGCAGAGCGTGGCCTCCAGGGGCAGCCGTTCTTCAGGCTTGAAGCGACCGGAAACGATGTGCATGCCCAAGTCCTGAACGATCTGGGCATGCTGGCTCTTGCGCGGCTTGGACGGCTGGTGATCCATGACTACAGGGAGGCTCTGGCTTGAATTCGCCGCATCATAGCATCCCAATTAGTGGGAATGCCTTGGGACTTCCGCCCCGCGGCAACCCACCAGGAAGTCAAAGTCACAGCCCTGGTCGGCCTGCAGCACATGGTCGATGTACAGCTGGCGATAGCCGCCGACGATGAGTTTCTGCGGCGGCGCCAGGTCGGCCATGCGTGCCGCCAGCTCTGCGTCGGGGATGTCCAGGTGCAAGCGGCCGTTGGCGCAGTCCAGTTCGATCCAGTCACCTTCCTTGACCGTGGCCAGCGGCCCGCCGGCCGCAGCCTCTGGCGCCACGTGCAACACTACCGTGCCATATGCGGTGCCGCTCATGCGCGCATCGGAAATCCGCACCATGTCCGTCACGCCCTGGGCCAGCAGCTTGGCGGGCAGGCCCATGTTGCCGACTTCGGCCATGCCTGGGTAACCCTTGGGGCCACAGTTTTTCATGACCAGGATCGAGTTGGCATCCACGTCCAGTTCCGGGTCATTGATGCGCGCCTTGTACATGTCGAAGTTCTCGAACACCACCGCACGACCTCGGTGCTGCATCAGTGCCGGGCTGGCGGCGGACGGCTTGAGCACCGCACCGAGCGGCGCCAGGTTGCCGCGCAACACGCAGATGCCGCCATCGGCGCGAATCGGGTTGTCGAGGGTGCGGATCACTTCGTCCTGGCCGTAGATCGGCGAGTCCTGGGTGTTCTCGCCCAGGGACTTGCCGTTCACGGTCAGGGCATTCGGGTGCGGGATCAGGTTGGCTTCACCGAGGCGGCGCAGCACGGCGGGCAGGCCGCCGGCGTAGTAGAACTCTTCCATCAGGAAGCGGCCCGAGGGTTGCAGGTCGACAATGGTCGGCATGCCACGGCCGATGCGGGTCCAGTCATCCAGGTCAAGTTCGACGCCGATGCGCCCGGCGATGGCTTTGAGGTGGATCACCGCGTTGGTCGAACCGCCGATGGCCGCATTCACGCGGATCGCGTTTTCGAACGCCTCTTTGGTGAGGATCTTCGACAGCTTCAAGTCTTCGCGCACCATTTCGACCGCACGCATGCCCGACATATGCGCCAGCACATAGCGCCGTGCATCCACCGCCGGAATCGCCGCGTTGTGGGGCAGGGAAGTGCCCAACGCCTCGGCCATGCAGGCCATGGTCGACGCGGTGCCCATGGTGTTGCAGGTGCCTGCCGAGCGTGACATGCCGCCCTCGGCCGCGAGGAAATCATCCAGCGTAATCGTGCCAGCCTTGACCTGTTCACTGAGCTGCCAGACCACTGTGCCCGAGCCAATGTCCTGGCCCTTGTGCTTGCCGTTGAGCATCGGCCCGCCGGTGACGACGATGGCTGGCACGTCGCAACTGGCCGCGCCCATCAGCAGGGCGGGGGTGGTTTTGTCGCAGCCGGTCAATAGCACCACGCCGTCAATCGGGTTGCCACGGATTGCTTCCTCTACGTCCATGCTTGCCAGGTTGCGGGTAAGCATCGCGGTAGGGCGCAGGTTCGACTCGCCATTGGAGAACACCGGGAACTCCACCGGGAAGCCGCCGGCCTCGATCACGCCGCGTTTGACGTGCTCGGCAATCTGGCGGAAATGCGCGTTGCAGGGGGTCAGCTCTGACCAGGTATTGCAGATGCCGATGATTGGCTTGCCATGAAACTGATGGTCGGCAATGCCCTGATTCTTCATCCAGCTGCGGTACATGAAGCCGTTCTTGTCGGCGGTACCAAACCACTGGGCAGAGCGTAGGCCGGGCTTTTTATCAGGCATGATCGATTCTCTTATTGTATGACTATATGTTCTATGCGTGCTTAAACATAAGCGCAAAAACGCTGCTTTGGAAGAGTTGTTTTGCAAATAGTCATACTATATAGTCGGCTTCAACAGAGGTATGACCCTGGCGGATTTCCGCGAGAGGCGTCCCCCGAGCTTCTATAAAAACAACAATCGGAGATCGACCCCATGAGCCAGGAACTGCGGCTTATTCGGCGCATCACGCTGAAACTGATTCCCTTCCTGATCCTGCTGTACCTGATCGCCTACGTGGACCGCTCCGCTGTGGGCTTTGCCAAGCTGCACATGGGCGCCGACGTCGGCATCGGCGACGCCGCCTATGGCCTGGGCGCGGGGTTGTTCTTCATTGGCTACTTCCTGTTCGAGATCCCCAGCAACCTGATGCTCGACCGCTTTGGCGCACGGCGCTGGTTTGCACGCATCATGATCACCTGGGGCGCTATCACCATCGGCATGGCCTTCGTGCAGGGGCCGCACAGCTTTTACGTGATGCGCTTTCTGCTCGGCGCGGCAGAGGCGGGGTTCTTTCCGGGTGTTCTCTACTACATCACCCAATGGTTTCCGGTGCGCCATCGCGGCAAGATCCTTGGGCTATTCATCCTGTCCCAGCCTATTGCGATGATGATTACCGGCCCGGTGTCCGGTGGTTTGCTGGGCATGGACGGGATGCTTGGTCTGCATGGCTGGCAGTGGCTGTTCATCGTGATCGGCACGCCGGCGATCCTGCTGACCTGGCCGGTGCTGCGCTACTTGCCGGACGGCCCCAAGCAGGTCACCTGGATGAGCGAGGACGAAAAGGCCTGGCTCACCGGAGAGCTCGCCAAAGACCTGCAAGCCTACGGCCAGACCCGCCACGGCAACCCGCTGCATGCCCTGAAAGACAAGCGGGTGTTGCTGCTGGCGCTGTTCTACCTGCCGGTGACCCTGAGCATCTATGGCCTGGGCCTGTGGTTGCCGACGCTGATCAAGCAATTCGGCGGCAGCGACCTCACCACCGGCTTCATCTCCGCCGTGCCGTATATCTTCGGCATCATCGGCTTGCTGATCATCCCGCGCAGTTCCGATCGGTTGAATGATCGCTACGGTCATCTTGCGGTGCTTTATGTGCTCGGTGCCATCGGCCTGTTCTTCAGTGCCTGGTTGAGCGTGCCGCTGCTGCAAATGGCGGCGCTGTGCCTGGCGGCGTTCGCGATGTTTTCCTGCACGGCGGTGTTCTGGACCTTGCCGGGGCGCTTTTTTGCCGGCGCCAGTGCGGCGGCGGGCATTGCGCTGATCAACTCGGTGGGCAACCTCGGTGGCTATATCGGCCCGTTCGTGATCGGTGCGCTCAAGGAATACACCGGCAACCTGGCGTCGGGCTTGTACTTTTTGTCCGGGGTGATGGTGTTCGGGTTGGTCTTGACCTTCGTGGTCTACCGCTTGCTGGAGCGCAAGCACGTGCTGCCTGCCGACCAATTCGCCGCCAGTGCCCGTGGCGCTACACGTACTTAATCTGGGAGAAGTTTCATGCGTTTAGTTCAGTTCGAGTTAAGCAACGGCGAACGCCGGGTCGGCGTGGTAGAGGGCGATAGCCTGCGTGAAGTGCAGACGGCACGCAGCGTGCGCGAATTGGCCCTGGCCGCCATCGAAGCCGGCGTCGGCCTGGCACAACAGGTCAATAACCTCGGCCTGGGCGACAGTCACGACTACGCCACGTTGCTGGCCGACCTGAAGATCCTGCCGCCGCTGGACCACCCGGACCCGGCGCATATGCTGATCAGCGGCACCGGCCTGACCCACCTGGGCAGCGCCTCTGCGCGGGACAAGATGCACCAGGCCGGAGACGACACCGCACTGACCGACACCATGCGCATCTTCAAGTGGGGCGTGGAGGGCGGCAAGCCCGCGGCCGGCCAGGCGGGCGTGCAGCCCGAGTGGTTCTACAAGGGCGACGGCAGCATCGTCGTACGCCCCGGCGCAGCTTTCCCGGTACCGCCGTTTGCCGAGGATGCCGGTGAAGAGCCGGAGATCGGTGGCCTCTACGTCATCGGCCCGGACAGCAAGCCCTATCGTGTCGGGTTCGCGGTGGGCAATGAATTCTCCGACCACGTCATGGAGCGCAAGAACTACCTGTATCTGGCCCATTCCAAGCTGCGCAGTTGCAGTTATGGCCCGGAGTTGCGCGTGGGGGAGTTGCCCCAGCACCTGGCGGGCACCAGCCGTATCGTGCGTAACGGTGAGGAAATCTGGCGGAACGAATTCCTCAGCGGCGAGGCCAATATGTGCCACAGCCTGGAGAACCTCGAATACCACCACTTCAAATACCGTCAGTTCCTCAAGCCTGGCGACGTACACATCCACTTTTTCGGCACCGCCACGCTGTCGTTCGCGGACGGTATCCGTACCCAGCCGGGCGATGTGTTCGAAATCAGCCAGGCCGAGTTCGGTGCGCCGCTGGTCAACCGTGTTGGCAGCAGTGATGCGGCTTTCGAACCCGGCAACGTCATTACCCTTTAAGGAGAAAAACATGACCTCGTTCCTCGGCCACAACTACATCGGCGGTCAGCGTAGCGCCAACGGCAGCGTCACCTTGCAAAGCGTCGACGCCACCAGCGGTGAAGCCTTGCCGCAGCATTTCTACCAGGCTACGCCCCAGGAAGTCGACGCCGCCGCCAAGGCTGCCGCGCAGGCTTATCCTGCCTACCGCGCGTTGAGTGCGGCACGCCGCGCGCAGTTCCTGGACGCAGTGGCCGATGAGCTGGACGCGCTGGGTGATGAATTTGTCGAGCTGGTCTGTCGCGAAACCGCGTTGCCGGCCGCGCGTATCAAGGGCGAGCGTGGACGTACCAGCGGCCAGATGCGTCTGTTCGCCACCGTGTTGCGTCGGGGTGATTTCTACGGCGCGCGCATCGACAAAGCGCTGCCTGACCGCCAACCCATGCCGCGTCCGGATTTGCGTCAATATCGCATTGGCCTGGGACCGGTGGCCGTGTTTGGCGCCAGCAACTTTCCCCTGGCCTTCTCTACGGCGGGCGGCGACACCGCCGCCGCGCTGGCGGCAGGCTGTCCGGTGGTGTTCAAAGCCCACAGCGGGCATATGGCGACGGCAGAACGCGTCGCCGATGCGATCATCCGCGCGGCCGAAGCCACCGAGATGCCGGCGGGTGTGTTCAATATGATCTTCGGCGGCGGTGTCGGTGAAGCACTGGTCAAGCATCCGGCCATCCAGGCGGTCGGCTTTACCGGCTCGCTCAAGGGCGGCCGTGCATTGTGCGACATGGCGGCAGCGCGCCCGCAACCGATCCCGGTGTTTGCCGAGATGTCGAGTATCAACCCGGTGATTGTGCTGCCCCAGGCGTTAAAAGCACGGGCCGAAAGCGTCGCGCGTGACCTGACGGCATCGGTCGTCCAGGGCTGCGGCCAGTTCTGCACCAACCCTGGTCTGGTGATCGGTGTCGCATCGCCTGAATTCACCGCGTTCACCCAACAAGTCGCCCAATTGATCGGCGACCAACCGGCACAGACCATGCTCAACGCCGGCACCCTGAGCAGCTACGGCAAAGGACTGGAGAAACTCCTGGCTCATCCGGGTATCCAGCACCTGGCGGGCAGCCGACAGGCCGGTAACCAAGCGCAACCGCAGTTGTTCAAGGCCGATGTACGCCTATTGATCGACGGCGATGAAGTGCTGCAGGAAGAAGTCTTCGGCCCCACCACGGTGTTCGTCGAAGTCGCCGACCAGGTCCAACTCAGCGCCGCGTTGCACGGCCTGCACGGCCAGCTCACAGCAACGATCATTGGCGAGCCGGCCGACCTGCAACAGTTCGCCGAACTCACTCCCCTGCTGGAGCAGAAGGTCGGCCGCATCCTGCTCAACGGTTACCCGACCGGTGTGGAGGTCTGCGATTCGATGGTGCACGGTGGGCCGTACCCGGCGACGTCGGACGCCCGTGGCACTTCGGTCGGCACCTTGGCCATCGACCGTTTCCTGCGCCCCGTGTGCTTCCAGAATTACCCTGATAGCCTGCTGCCCGACGCGTTGAAAAACGCCAACCCGTTGCGTATCCAGCGGCTGGTGGATGGCACGCCATCTCGCGACCCGCTGTAACGCACACCTGAGAACAATAAAAATTCAGGAGGCATCATGTCGTGTATCGCCGTTACCCCGCACCGTGCGCAATTGGGCGAGGGGCCGTTCTGGGATGCGCCGACCCAGGCGCTGTACTGGGTCAATATCGCCGGCAAACAGGCGCTGCGCCTGATGGGCGGGCAATTGCAAGTGTGGCAGTTGCCCGAGCATGTCTCGGCGTTCATCCCGTGTGAAAGCGGCGATGCCTTGGTGACCCTGAGCAGTGGCGTCTATCGGCTCGACCTGGCCACTGAAGCCCTGACGCTGCTGTGCGTAGCGGACCCGCAACCGGGTAACCGCGGCAACGAAGCGCGCTGCGATGCCAGCGGCCGCCTGTGGCTGGGCACCATGCAGAACAACATTGGCGAGCAGGGTGAAGACCTGCCCATCACCCGACGTTCCGGTGGCCTGTTTCGCATAGATGCAGATGCGCAGGTCACGCCGTTACTCAGCGGCCTGGGCATTCCCAACACCTTGCTGTGGAGTGATGACGGCCGCCACGTGCATTTCGGCGACAGCCTGGACGGCACGCTGTACCGGCACGCTATCCAACCCGACGGCCAACTCGCCCCAGCGCAGACCTGGTTCGGCCCACACGAGCGCGGCGGGCCGGACGGCTCGGCCATGGACGTTGACGGCTACATCTGGAACGCCCGCTGGGACGGCAGTTGCCTGCTGCGCCTCACGCCCGACGGCGAAGTGGACCGCATCGTCGAACTGCCCGTCAGCCGTCCCACCAGTTGCGTATTGGGTGGCCCGAACCTCACCACCCTGTACATCACCAGCGCCGCCAGTCCCTTGGATCACCCCTTGGACGGTGCGGTGTTGGCCATGGAAGTTGATGTCCCTGGAAAACCCTGTCATCGCTTTGCTGGATAAAACCCAAGACTTAAAACAACAACAAGGAGTCACCCGTATGAATCGTCGTCGTGGTTTGCGTTCCCTGTGCTGCGCCGCTGTGGCGGTCTCGGCCATGAGTTTGAGCGGGCTGCTGCTGGCCGCTGAGGAAGTGAAAATCGGTTTCCTGGTCAAACAGGCCGAGGAGCCGTGGTTCCAGACCGAATGGGCCTTTGCCGAGAAAGCCGGCAAGGAACATGGCTTCACCGTGATCAAGATCGCCGTGCCCGACGGCGAGAAAACCCTCTCGGCCATCGACAGCCTGGCTGCCAACGGCGCCAAGGGTTTTGTGATCTGCCCGCCGGACGTTTCCCTCGGCCCGGCCATCGTCGCCAAGGCCAAGGCCAACGGCTTGAAAGTCATCGCGGTGGACGACCGATTCGTGGATGCCAAGGGCAACTTCATGGAGGACGTGCCGTATCTGGGCATGGCGGCCTTCGAAGTCGGCCAGAAGCAGGGCGCCGCCATGGCCGCCGAAGCGAAAAAACGCGGCTGGGACTGGAAGGACACCTATGCGGTGATCAACACCTTCAACGAGCTCGACACGGGTAAAAAACGCACCGATGGTTCGGTCAAATCCCTGGAGGAAGCGGGTATTCCCAAGGATCACATCCTGTTTACTGCCGCCAAAACCCTGGATGTCCCAGGCAGCATGGACGCCACCAATTCGGCCCTGGTGAAACTGCCCAGTGGCGCGAAAAACCTGATCATCGGCGGCATGAACGACAACACCGTGCTGGGCGGCGTGCGCGCCACCGAAAGCGCCGGCTTCAAGGCGGCCAACGTGATCGGCATCGGCATCAATGGCACCGACGCCATTGGCGAACTGAAAAAGCCAAGCAGTGGTTTCTTCGGCTCGATGCTGCCTAGCCCCCATATCGAGGGCTATAACACGGCGCTGATGATGTACGAGTGGGTCACCAAAGGCACCGAGCCTGCCAAATACACCGCCATGGATGAGGTGACCTTGATCACCCGTGAGAACTTCCAGGCCGAACTGACCAAGATCGGGCTGTGGCAATGACCGCTGCTGCCTTGCGATTTGATGGCATTGGCAAAACCTTCCCCGGGGTCAAGGCGCTGGATGGCATCAGCTTCAGCGCCCACCCTGGGCAGGTGCACGCGCTGATGGGCGAGAACGGCGCGGGCAAGTCGACGCTGCTGAAGATCCTCGGCGGCGCCTACATTCCCAACAGCGGCACGCTGCACATCGGCGAGCAGGTCATGGCCTTCAAAAGCGCCGCCGACAGCATTGCCAGCGGTGTGGCGGTGATCCATCAGGAACTGCATCTGGTGCCGGAAATGAGCGTGGCCGAGAACCTGTTCCTCGGGCATTTACCGTCGCGTTTCGGCGTGGTCAACCGGGGGCTCCTGCGCAAGCAGGCCCTCGCTTGCCTCAAGGGCCTGGCGGATGAAATCGATCCGGCCGAGAAACTCGGGCGTCTGTCCCTGGGCCAGCGCCAACTGGTGGAAATCGCCAAGGCGCTGTCCCGAGGCGCCCATGTAATCGCCTTCGACGAGCCCACCAGCAGCCTCTCCGCGCGCGAAATCGACCGCTTGATGGCGATCATCGCGCGTCTGCGCGATGAGGGCAAAGTGGTGCTCTACGTGTCGCACCGCATGGAAGAAGTGTTCCGCATCTGCAACGCGGTCACGGTGTTCAAGGACGGTCGCTACGTGCGCACGTTCGAGGACATGAGCGCGCTGACCCATGACCAGTTGGTGACGTGCATGGTCGGTCGCGATATCCAGGACATCTACGACTACCGTCCGCGTGAGCACGGCGAAGTGGCGCTCAAGGTCGACGGCCTGCTGGGCCCCGGTCTGCGTGAGCCGGTCAGTTTCAACGTGCGCAAGGGCGAGATTCTTGGCCTGTTCGGGCTGGTAGGCGCAGGGCGGACGGAGTTGTTCCGCCTGCTCAGCGGCCTGGAACGTGCCAGCGCCGGGCAACTGGAGCTCTGCGGCGAGCCCTTGCACTTGCAGTCACCACGGGACGCCATCGCCGCCGGCGTGCTGCTGTGCCCGGAAGACCGTAAGAAGGAGGGCATCATTCCGCTGTCCAGTGTCGCCGAGAACATCAATATCAGCGCACGCGGTGCCCATTCCACGTTCGGCTGGTTGCTGCGTGAAGGCTGGGAGAAGGGCAACGCCGATCAGCAGATCAACGCCATGAAGGTCAAGACACCCAACGCGGCGCAAAAAATCATGTACCTCTCCGGCGGCAACCAGCAGAAGGCCATTCTCGGCCGCTGGCTGTCGATGCCGATGAAGGTGCTGCTGCTGGACGAACCCACCCGCGGCATCGATATCGGCGCCAAGGCCGAGATCTACCAGATCATCCATAACCTGGCTGCCCAAGGCATTGCGGTGATCGTGGTGTCCAGCGACTTGATGGAGGTGATGGGCATCGCCGATCGCATCCTGGTGCTGTGCGAAGGCGCGCTGCGCGGCGAACAACCCCGTGAGCACGCGACTGAATCCAACCTGCTGCAACTGGCCTTGCCGCGCAGCGTGGCGAACTGAGAGACGACTATGACCACTCAACACAACGTGCTGCCCACCGCGCGCAAGCCGCTTGACCTGCGCGCCTTGCTGGACAACTGGGCGATGCTGCTGGCCGCCGTGAGCATCTTTTTGCTGTGCGCCTTGCTGATCGACAACTTCCTCTCACCCCTGAATATGCGCGGCCTGGGTCTGGCGATTTCCACCGTGGGCATCGCCGCCTGCACCATGCTGTTTTGCCTGGCGTCGGGGCACTTTGACCTGTCCGTAGGCTCGGTGATCGCCTGCGCCGGCGTGGTGGCGGCGATTGTGATGCGCGACACCGACAGCGTCATGCTCGGCATTGGCGCTGCGCTGCTGATGGGCCTGATGGTAGGGCTGATCAACGGCATCGTCATCGCCAAGCTGCGGGTCAATGCGCTGATCACCACCTTGGCGACCATGCAAATCGTGCGTGGCCTGGCCTACATTTTTGCCAACGGCAAGGCGGTGGGGGTGTCCCAGGATCAATTCTTTGTCTTCGGCAATGGCCAACTGATGGGCGTGCCGGTGCCGATCCTGATCACTATCCTGTGCTTCCTGTTCTTCGGCTGGCTGCTCAACTACACCACTTACGGGCGCAACACCATGGCCATCGGCGGCAATCCGGAAGCCGCGTTGCTGGCGGGCGTGAATGTGGACCGCACCAAGATCCTGATCTTTGCCGTGCATGGGGTGATCGGGGCGTTGGCCGGAGTGATATTGGCGTCGCGCATGACTTCCGGCCAGCCGATGATTGGCCAGGGTTTCGAGCTGACGGTGATTTCGGCGTGCGTATTGGGCGGGGTGTCGCTGAGCGGCGGGGTTGGGATGATCCGCCACGTGATCGCCGGTGTGTTGATTTTGGCGATCATTGAGAATGCGATGAACCTGAAGAACATCGACACCTTTTATCAGTACGTGATCCGCGGCTCGATCCTGCTCCTGGCCGTCGTCATCGACCGCATGAAGCAACGCTGAGTCATGCCCTGTGAAGACTAGATGTGGGAGCGGGCAAGCCCGCTCCCTAAGGTTTAATCGGCGGAGAATTTGAAGACGGTGTTCTGGGTGTAAGTCTGCCCTGGGTTCAGGCGGGTCGAGGCAAACTTGGGTTGGTTGGGCGCATCTGGAAAATGCTGGGTCTCCAGCGTGAACCCGCTCCAGTGCAGGTAGGTCTTCCCAGCCTTGCCCTTCACCGACCCATCCAGGAAGTTGCTGGTGTAGAACTGCACCCCAGGCTCCGTGGTAAACAGCTGCAAACGCCGTCCGGACTCAGGATCATGCACCTCGGCCGCAAGCTGTTTCACATCACCTTTGGTATCCAGCGCCCAGTTGAAGTCGAACCCTCCCTGTTTCGGCTCGGCGAATTTGAGCTGCGGGTGATCGTCCTTGATGTGCTGGCCGATCGGCGTGGGCTTGAGGAAGTCCATCGGCGTGCCTTTGACAGGTGCCAGTTCGCCGGTAGGGATCAAGGTGGCATTCACCGGCGTGTAATGACTGGCATGCAAGGTAGCGACTTGCTTGAGGATGTCGCCATTGCCCGCACCGGCGAGGTTGAAGTAGCTGTGGTTGGTGAGGTTGAGCACCGTGGGTTTGTCGGTGGTGGCGGTGTAATCGATGTGCAGTTCGTTGTTGTCGTTGAGGCGGTAGGTGACCTCGGTCTTCAGGTTGCCGGGGAAGCCCATTTCACCGTCCTTGGACAGGTAGGTGAGGGTCACGCCCACGGAGTCCTTGGCCTTGACGGGCGTGGCTTTCCATACGTGCTTGTCGAAGCCCTGGGCGCCGCCATGCAGCGAGTTGGGGCCATCGTTGAGCGGAACCTGGTAACGCTTGCCGTCGAGCTCGAAGGCACCGCCCGCGAGGCGATTGCCGAAGCGCCCGATGGTCGCGCCGAAAAACGCCGTACCGCTTTGATAGCCCTGCACGTCGTCGAAGCCCAGCACCACGTCCTCGACCTTGCCGTGCTTGTCCGGCACCTTCAGCGACTGCAACACGCCGCCGTAGGTAATCACCGTGGCTTGCATGCCATGGCTGTTGCGCAACACGTACTGTTCGACGGCGGTGCCGTCGTTGGTTTTACCGAAAGGTTTGTGCTCGCTGGTAAGGCCTGCAGCCTGGGCGCCGCCACTGGCGACCAGCATGGACAGGGCGAGGCCGGAGAGCAGGTAACGAGGGTGCTTCATGGTCGAACTTCCTTTTGTTGTTTTGGGTGGAATAGTTCTACTAATGTGCGATATTTTGTCGGTTTGACAGCGAATTTATAGCCTTTAACGCCGTTTTTGCAAAATAAAATAAGACTAATTAAGCGAGGCACCTCTATATGAACACTCAGCATGCGGTTTACCCCGACCTTGAAGGCAAGACTGTCCTGATCTCCGGTGGCGCCTCGGGTATTGGCGAATTCATGGTGCGCGCCTTCGCCGCCCAAGGTTCCAAGGTCGGCTTTGTCGACCGCGCCCAAAGTCAGGGCGAGCGCCTGGCGGCGCTATTGAGTTCGCGCGGGCACACCGTTGAGTTCGTGAATTGCGACATCACCGATGAGATCGCCTACAAGGCTGCCATTGGGCGCTTCGAACACTCCCTGGGACCGATCTCCGTGCTGGTGAACAACGCCGCCAATGACGCGCGCCACACCTTGGAGGAAGTCGACTCGGAGATGTTCGACCGGCTCATCGCCGTCAACCTCAAGCACGCTTTCTTCGCCGCCAAGGCCGTGGTGCCAATGATGAAAAGCGCGGGCGGCGGGGCGATCATCAACCTCGGCTCCGTCGGCTGGATGATGGCCTCCGCTGGCTACCCGGTGTACGCCGCCAGCAAAGCCGCCGCCCACGGCATGACCCGTGCGCTGGCTCGTGAACTGGGACCGAGCCGCATCCGCGTGAATACGCTGGTGCCGGGTTGGGTGATGACGGAAAAACAACTGGCGATGTGGGTCGACGATGCCGCCAAGGAACTGATCAGCCGCAGTCAATGTTTGCCGGGCAGCGTGCTGCCGGAACACATCGCCAACATGGCGTTGTTCCTTGCCTCTGATGCATCGGCGATGTGTTCGGCGCAGAACTTTATCGTGGATGGTGGGTGGGTCTGAGTCGGCCCCGTTCGACTCACGGTGGCAGAGAGCTTATGGGGGAGCGGGCTTGCCCGCGAAGGCAGAGCGTCAGTCGGCACATGTACCAACTGGACACACCGTTTTCGCGGGCAAGCCCGCTCCCACACACCGCTCTGCATCGTTTATTCGATAGGGTAACGCTTGAACGCCGGGTGCTGCTCCAGCCGCTCGGCATGGCGCTTGAGGTTGGGAAACGCATCTGCCTTCACAACCGACGCCACGGTGAACTGGCTGAACGACCAGGCCACCGCCGCCGTAATCGAGGCCTGGGTCAGCGCCTCGCTCTCAGGCAGGTGCTTTTCCAGCAGCGAGTAGGCCGCGAGCAATTGCCCGCTGACGCGATCCAGCCAGGGCGCATGTTGCTTCTCGGCTGGACGCAGGTTGTGTTCGTAGACGATTTGCACGCTTTTCTCACAGGCCGCCAGGGCCAGCCCGAGTGTTTGCAGGTCCTGGGCGCGTGCGTTGGGTTGCTGCGCGAGCAGCTTTTTATCCAGCGGGGCCAGGGCTTCCAGGTAGTCCAGGATCAGGCTGGAGTCCATCAACACCGTGCCATCGTCCAGCACCAGGGTAGGCGCCTTCACCACCGGGTTGATCTGGGCGAACTCGTTGAAGGTGCGGAATACGGACAGCGGTTCATGCACAAAATCCATCCCGTACACGTCCAGGGAAATCGCCACGCGGCGTACGTAAGGCGAGTCCAGCATGCCGATCAGTTTCATGAAGCCTCCATTGCTAACAAGGTGATGGCTCAAGAGAGTAAGGGCTCAGGATCGGCGTGCGCAATGGCCCCCCATCATTGCTGATAGGCGACCGCCAGTTGTCTTCACAGGATGGGTCATGATGTCTGCGCGGCGGTCGTTCATGCCGGGCTCCGCAGGTTCTGGCGGCTGGCGCCAGGTGGCTGGCCGGTAATGCGCTTGAACGCGCGGCTGAATGCCGCCTGGGAGGTATAACCCAGGCGCAGCGCGACTTCTTCGATAGGCAACCGCTCCAGGGTTAGCCATTGGCTGGCCAGGCGCATGCGCAACTCCGTCACGTAGCGCAGTGGCGGGATCCCCAGGGTGGCCTGGAAGCGCTCGGCAAACACCGATCGGGAGGTATGACAATGCGCAGCCAATTCCGCCACGCTCCAATCGCGTCCAGGTTGCTGGTGCAAAGCGAGCAGGGCACCGGCCAATCGCGTGTCGCGCAACGCCGCCACCAGTCCCGATGCGTTACCGCAGGCACATTCCACCCAGCCTCGCACGATCATGGCGGCGACCACGTCGGCCAGGCGCGCGAGGATGCCGGAGTAGCCGATGCGCGCAGCGGATACTTCACGTTCCATCACCGCCAGGATCGGCATCAGGCCGGGATAACGCTGGCCCTGGGCATCGATCAGCATCAAGGCCGGCATCAGGCTGCCGAGTCCCTGGATACTGCCAAGTTCGAACGCCATGCAGGCGCTGAACAGCAACGTACTGGGCGGCGTGTCGGGCGAGGCATCCACGGCGCACACGGTATCGCCCAGGGAGGTCGCGTCAAAGCCGTTGATGTCCTGCACCGGCCGATCCGCCGTGGATGACAGCGCATGGGCGCCGCCATGGGAGATGAACACGGCATTACCCGCCGACAACTCGAACAGGCTGCCGTCGTCGGTACGCAAGGTCGCCGTCCCGGCGGCAAGGAAGTGAAAGTAGGCATGTCCGGGTTTGGCCTCAAAGCCCATGCCGAAGCTCGGCCCGGCCTGGATACGCCGGTATTGCACCCCACTCAGGCGCATGCCGCGCAGCAACTCGTCGATGAGGCCGGAGGACAGGTTGAACGGGGCCGCTGGGGTCATGGTCGGGGTTTCAGTCAAAAACTCAAGGGTTTGCATCATAGATCATCCGGATTGACCTACCTAGACTGGCCGTCGCGCTAATTTCCCGAGGATGTCGTGTGATGAATGATTGTGTAGCTCAAGCCTCTGTCCGTTCGCAGGCAGAGCCCGCCACCCCAGCCTGGATGGCGGTGTTTTCCCTGGCCATGGGGGTGTTCGGGTTGTTGACGGCGGAATACCTGCCAGCCAGCCTGTTGACGCCAATGGCGGTGGACCTTGGGGTGTCCGAGGCGCTGGCCGGCCAGGCCGTGACGGTGACGGCAGTGGTGGCGTTGTTCGCCGGGCTGCTGGTACCCGGCCTCACGCGTGGTATCGACCGGCGCGTGGTGCTGCTGGGGTTCTCCCTGCTGATGATTGCCTCGAACCTGTTGGTGGCGTTCTCTTCCAGCCTGGCGGTGCTTTTGTTGATGCGCATTTTGCTGGGTGTCGCCCTGGGCGGTTTCTGGAGCATGGCGGCGGCGGTGGCGATGCGCCTGGTGCCGGCCGCGCTGCTGCCCCGTGCGCTGTCGATCATCTTCAGTGGCATTGCGGTAGGCACGGTGGTTGCCGTGCCACTGGGCAGCTACCTCGGTGGTATGTACGGCTGGCGCAGTGCGTTTGTGGCCGCAGCGGCCGTCGGTGGGGTGACGCTGGCATTCCAGCTGTTCACGCTGCCACGCCTGGCCCCGACGGGCACCGCACGCCTGCGCACGGTGCTGGACGTGCTGTTGCGCCCGGGCATCGCCATCGGCATGTTTGGCTGTGTGCTGGTACACACCGGGCACTTCGCGCTGTTCACCTACATCCGGCCTTTTCTGGAAAGCACCACGGGGGTGGGCACCGAAGGGTTGGCCTTGATGCTGCTGGGGTTCGGTGCAGCCAACTTTGTTGGCACGCTGCTGGCCGGTTGGATGCTGGTACGTTATCCACTCGGCACGTTGGTGCTGATGCCGGTATTGGTGGGCCTCGCGGCACTTGCCCTGGTGTTGCTGCCAGCCTCGCTGCCAGGCCAGGCATTGCTGCTGGCGTTGTGGGGCATGGCCTTTGGCGGGGTGCCGGTGGCGTGGTCGAACTGGGTGGCCCGCGCCGTGCCGGATCAAGCGGAAAGTGCCGGTGGCATGGTGGTGGCGTCCGTGCAATCGGCCATTGCGGCGGGTGCGGCCGGTGGGGGCGTGATGTTCAGTCTCAGCGGCATCGGCGGGGTGTTTCTCGGTGCCGGTGTGTTGATGGTGCTGGCCGCCTTGTTGATTGCGCTGCGGGTAAGCGTGCCGCGCAGTGGAGCCCTGGGCGTGCCGTTGCATCTTTGAAGCGGTCTTGGGATCAGTGTGTGACGCGCCATCAACCTTTGGTTTAGTCTGGAGCGCTTCGCTGATCGCTAACGCCTCTGGAGCAGTAAGCATGACCGATTACGTACCCCCAAAAGTGTGGACCTGGGACACCGAGAATGGCGGCACCTTCGCCAGCATCAACCGACCGATTGCCGGCGCGACCCATGACAAGGAACTGCCGGTAGGCAAGCACCCACTGCAGCTGTATTCCCTGGCCACGCCTAACGGTCAGAAGGTCACGATCCTGCTGGAGGAGCTGCTGGCGCTGGGTCACAGCGGTGCGGAATACGATGCCTGGCTGATCAAGATCGGCGACGGCGACCAGTTCGGCAGCGGCTTTGTCGGAGTCAACCCCAACTCGAAGATCCCGGCGCTGCTGGACCGCAGCGGCGCCACGCCGATCCGTTTATTTGAGTCGGGCGCGATCCTGCAGTACCTGGCCGAGAAATTCGGTGCGTTCTTCCCCACCGAACCTGCGGCCCGTGCCGAATGCTTGTCGTGGCTGTTCTGGCAGATGGGCAGCGCGCCGTACCTGGGCGGTGGTTTCGGGCATTTTTATGCCTATGCGCCGAGCAAGATGGAGTACGCGATCAACCGCTTTGCCATGGAAACCAAGCGTCAGCTCGACGTACTCGACCAGCGCCTGGCAGTGAGCGAATACATCGCGGGCGATGAATACACCATCGCCGATATCGCGATCTGGCCGTGGTATGGCGGGTTGGTCAAAGGTCGCTTGTATGGCGCGGCGGAGTTTTTGGCGGTGCATGAGTACAAGCATGTGCTGCGCTGGGCGGATGCGATTGAAGCGCGACCGGCGGTGCAGCGGGGGCGGCGGGTGAATCGGGTGTCCGGGGAGCCTGCCGAGCAGTTGGCCGAGCGCCATTCTGCAAGCGACCTGGATTAAAACCGTAGGAGCGGGCTTGCTCGCGAATGCGGTGTGTCAGTCAACCGATTCATTGGCTGATCCATCACATTCGCGAGCAAGCCCGCTCACGCAGTTGGATTTGTGTACTCCGAGCTATTTGTAGCGCTGCTCGAACACTGCCACCTGTTCAGGCTTGATCAGTTCGAACGGCACCCACACCTCCGGCTCAATCGCCTCACCCTTGATCATCCGCACCGCCGCCTGCACTGCCTGGGTCGCCTGGGCCTTCGGGTCCTGGAACACCGACGCCGTCAGCAAGCCCCGCTTGATCGCCGCCAGCCCGTCGGGCAAGCCATCGATACCCACAATCGCCACATCGCCCTTGGCTTTACCCGCTTGCTGCAACGCCATGGCGGCACCTATCGCCATTTCATCGTTATTGGCCACGATGGCATCGAACTGCGTACCCGCCAGCAGCCAGTTACTGGTCAGGTCCATGCCTTTGCTGCGTTGCCAGTCGGCGCTTTGCTGCTCGACCACCTTGATACCGGGAAAGTCCTTGAGCACCTGTTTGGCGCCCTCGGTGCGGTCATGGGTGGCGTTTTGTGCAAGGTCGCCCATGATGATCGCCACATTGCCCTTGCCAGCGAGTTTTTCCGCCAGGTAGCGCATTTGCAGTTGCCCGGCCTCGATGTCGTTGGAGGCCACGGTAACCACGCCTTTGGGCAGGGTGCGCTCGTCCGGGTGACGGTTGACGTACACCAGTGGCGTCTTGGCTGCCACGGCGGCGCGGGTCATGTTGGCGGTGGCGGCGGTGTCCACCGGCAGTACGATCACCGCGTCGACCTTCTGGTTGAGGAAACCTTCAACCTGATTGAGCTGACGCACCACATCGCCCTGGGCGTCTTCGAATTGGATCTGCACGTCCTGCTGCCTGGCAGCGGCTTCCAGGCCGGTGCGCACGTAGGTCATGAAGTTATCGTCGACCCGAGCAATGCTCACGCCGATGCGATAGGCGGCGAAGCTCCATTGGCTGAACAACAGCAACAGCGTGGCAGCAAACAATGAATAGCGATTCATAAAGGTGATCCTTTTATTGTTATAGGGTGAATGCCTGGCGGAAACGCTCCAGGGCCAACTCGCTGTCGCCGCTGGCCCAGCCCTCCAGGGCGACCACGCCGCTGTAGCCCATGGCGTGCAGGGCCCTGGCAATGGCAGGGTAGTGAATTTCACCGGTGCCGGGCTCCTGGCGTCCCGGCACGTCGGCCACCTGGATTTCACCGATGGCGCTGCCGGCGCGCTGGATCAGCTCGATCAGGTTTCCTTCGCCGATCTGCGCGTGGTACAGGTCCAGGTTCATCTTCAAGTGGGGGCTGCCCACGGCCTCGATCAGCGCCAGGGTATCGTCGGCGCGGGCGAAGGGCGTACCGGGGTGGT
>Ga0308165_1000272_pt1 | contig 117114 bp, 112 predicted proteins | sample PhyWR2_FD_201032 | JGI IMG/M metagenome (GOLD analysis project Ga0308165, IMG submission 201032) | Phyllosphere microbial communities from UC Gill Tract Community Farm, Albany, California, United States - DLSLW.R2 | ecosystem: Host-associated > Plants > Phyllosphere > Unclassified | place... | reverse complement strand
GTGTCGCAGATCTCCAGCGACCGCGTCGAGAAGGTTGGCGACGTGCTGAAGGAAGGCGATGTGGTCAAGGTCAAGGTGCTGGAAGTCGACAAGCAGGGCCGTATCCGCCTGTCGATGAAAGCTGTCGAAGAAGGCGAAGGCGCCGTCGCCGAGTAATCGGCCGGGCCGGTGGCGCGGCAGGTGGGGACCGTTGGTCCTCACCCCTGCGCCTCACGACTTCGAACAACAAAAAAGCGGGCTTCGGCCCGCTTTTTTGTGCCCGTCGGTCTGTAACCCGGCCGACGATACTCTCCAGGCAGGCGCCTACGCCTGGCTCTCGTCCTCATCGTCGCCCACAACCCGCCACCACACAGTGCCTTCTTCCGGTGCACTTTCCTCGCATGGCGGGCTCTCGATCGCATCCACGCTGCGCCCCGGCCCCGCGGCCACCCAGTTGGCCAGCAGCCGCTCCACCGCCGCCTTGCCCTGCGCGCCGATGCCCAGGTTGCGTTCGACCTGCCAGTCATCGTTGCTGGCGCCGCCTTCATCGTGGTCGGTGTCGGCCGCATCGCCCCGGTGGTGGCCGACGCCATAGCTGCACCGCAGGCACAGCGTCACGAGCGACGCGGTCCAGTCTTCCACGTAGCCGATGCCGGGCAGTTCGGCCTGCTGCAGCTCGTCCAGGTCGTCGGCAGACGGGCAGCGGATGAAGGCCACGAAAGTGCGGTGGTCCGAGCGCTGCAGGATCTGCAGGGCGTTGAACACCGGCACCGTGCCGTCATCCAGCGCGCGCTCGCCGGTCTTGGCACCGTCATGCAACACGATGTCGAACAGACGGTGGCCGGTTTCCGGCAGGGGCACGTTCAACAATCGCGCGCGCACCACATCGATGCGCCGTGCAAACACGGTCTCACCATTGCCCCAGGGATTGAGGCGGATGCTGACCAGGCCGAAATCGTGTTCGATCGGACCGTCGCCGTCGGGAATGCCAATGCCGCACCGCGTCCACTGCCGGCGCGCTTCGGCCCAGTCCCCCAGGGCGGTCGCGGCGATGCCGGCATTCCAGGCACTGGCATCGTCGCCCGAGCCATGCAGCGCCTGCGCGCGCAAAGCATGCTGCAGCGCGGCGGGCCAGTCGCGCAGGTACTTGTGGGCAAGGCCGCGCATGTAATGCAGGTACGGAACCTCGGGCGCCAGCGTGGTCAGTTCGCCGAACAGTGCACTGGCCTGCTTCAGCTGGCCGTGGTCGAAGGCATCGTAGGCGCGCGCTTCCAGCGCGTCCCTGGCGGCGGTGTCCGGTGCGGTGTCGCGTGGATCGGAAGTGTCGGTCATGTGCGCAGGATAGGCCGAATCCAGGCGCACCGTCGCCTGTCGCAGCGGCACACCATCGTGGAGCGACAGGACATCAGTGGGCCTTGCCCGGTGCCGCGATTGACCTGCGCGACACTGCGTTGGCACATGCCGCCAGCGCGCCGCTGTCCGCTGGACGAGTTCGCCGGACATCGCGTCAAAAGGCCTGCAATACCGTCGTCGCACGCGTATGCATTTGCTAACGTGGCCCGGCCATCGACCCGTCTGGAGTCTGCATGTTCCGTCAGCGCCTCGCCGTTCTTGCCGCCTGCGCCGCCGCGGCGCTGTCGCTCGCCGCGTCCGCCGCCGAACCTCCGTCGAAGGTGATCGGGGCGTACTACCCGGGCGGCTCGGCCGAACGCTATCCGGTCGCGGACATTCCTGCGGACACGCTCACCCATTTGTTCTACGCGTTCGCCACCATCGACGCGGGCAGGTGCGTGGTGGGGCCGCAGGCGGAGGCGCATTTCACTGCGCTGGCGGCGCTCAAGCATGCGCATCCGAAGCTGCATACCCTGATCTCGATCGGCGGCTGGAACGCCGGCGGCTTCTCCGACGCGGCGTTGACGGCCCACAGCCGCGCGCGGTTTGTTGCGTCCTGCGTGGCGTTGTTCTTCGACACGCACCGCGGCAGTTTCGACGGCGTGGACATCGACTGGGAATTCCCGGTGTATGGCGGCCCGACCGACATCACCGACCGCCCGCAGGACCGCCGCAACATGACCCTGCTGGTGCAGGAATTCCGTCGCCAGCTCGATGCGGTCGGCACGTCCCGTGGCCAGCACCTGCTGCTGACCGCCGCGCTGCCGGCCGGCCGCGTGCAGACCGACGGCGCCTACGATCCAGCGCGCAGCTACGAGCTCAGGGAACTGGGCGAACGGCTCGATTTCATCAACCTGATGAGCTATGACATGGGCACCGGGTTCTCGGCGGTGTCCACCTTCAACGCACCGCTGCGTGAGGTGCCCGAGGATCCGTTGGGCCCGGCGCAGCGGCGGTGGAACACCGTGGAAGGCGCCGTGGCCTATTACCTGCAGCAGGGCGTGCCGGCCAGCAAACTGCTGCTGGGCGTGCCGTTCTACGGGCGCGGTTTCCGGGTAACCACCGATTCGGCCGATGGCCTGTACCAGCCTTACAGCGCGCCGTTCGACGCCGGCGACTGGCGGCGCATTCGCAGCGACTTCCTCGACACGCCCGGCTGGCAGCGGCACTGGCATCCGGTGGCGCGGAGCCCATGGCTGTACAACCCGACCGAACGGATCTTCATCAGCTATGAAGACCCGGCCTCGATCGGCATGCGCGCCGCGTACGCCAGGTCCGCCGCGCTGCGCGGGGTGTTTACCTGGGAGCTGAGCGGCGACGACGCACAGGGCAGCCTGCTGCAGGCGATGGCCGCGCCGTTCCTGCCTCAGTCCAGGTAGCGCGACACCTCGATCAGGTTGCCATCCGGATCGCGGAAATACACCGACAGGATCGGCCCGGTGGCGCCAGTGCGCTGCACCGGGCCGTCTTCCACGTCCACCTGCTGCGCCTGCAGGTGGGCCAGGATCTCGTCCATGCGGGCGTAGGTGATCAGGCACAGGTCCGCCGAACCGGGGGTGGGGCGCAACGCCTTGGGGTCGAACTCGCGGCCATGCGCGTGCAGGTTGATCTTCTGCAGCCCGAAGCGTAGTGCGGTGCGCCCCGCGCCGAAGGTTTCCACGGCCATGCCCAGCACGCGCTGGTAGAAATCGCAGGTGGCGTCGATGTCGGCCACGGTGAGCACCAGGTGGTCGAGGCGGTCGATATGCAGGTCGGTCATGGGAATGTGGGAGGGCGGGGAAACCGGCACGTTACCGCCGCCACCGGCAATGCACGGTGAGCAGGCGCGCGTTGCATGGCGGGAGACCAACGGCACCTGTGGGGCGGTTGCGCGGTGCCCTATGCTTGGCCGCATGGAGACCGTGCGCCTGCTGGACCTGGACATCGACCGCGCCCTGCAACAGGTGCGGCGCGGCGATGCCGTTCTGCCGGTCAGCGGGCTGAGTTGGCGGCTGCTCGATTGCCTGCTGGCACACGGTACGAACGTGGTGAGCTTCGATACCCTCGCCGCGCAGGTGTGGGCCCCGGCGGTGGTCGGCGAAGATGCGATCAGCCAGCGGGTGAAGCTGCTGCGCCAGGCGCTGGGCGATGACAGCCGCAGCCCGCGCTATGTGCGCTCGGTCCGCGGCCGTGGCTACCAGCTCTGCGCGCCAGTGCAGCCGGTCGCGCACGCCGCACCCGCAGATCAGGCACCGCCGCTGACGCGGCGCTGGGGATGGCGCGCGTCCGCCGCCGCAGCCAGTGCGGTGGTGGTTGCCGCCGCCGTGGCCGTCGTGGCCTGGCCCACCGCCTTGCCGCGCTCCCCGGCCGACCCGCTGCTCCAGCGTGCCGATCACTACGCCGACATCGGCCAGGCCAGCAACAACGCGCGCGCCATCGCACTGTACCGGCAGGCGCTGCAGGTCGACCCGGACCTGCCTGCCGCACGACTCGGGCTGGCACGTGCGCTGGCAGCCGATACCTGCCTGTTCAATGGTCCGGCCGAGCGTGCGCAGCAGGCCGTGGTCGAAGCGGACCGGGTGCTGCGCGCGGCACCGGACGATGCCGCCGCACTCGCCGCGCGCGGGTATGCTCATGACTGCCTGGGGGCGATGCCGCGCGCGATCGCCGATTACCAGCGGGCGCTGCAGCGCGACCCGGACGATGAGCGCACGCGCGCCTCGCTGGCCTACCTGCAGCAGGAACAGGGCCACCTTGCACAGGCACTGCAGGCCAACCTCTCGCTGCGCGCGCCCGAACGGGTCCGTTTCCGCGAGGTGCAGGTCGCGCGCGAGCTGGAACTGCTCGGCTTCACCGACGCCGCTGCGCGTCGCCACGAACGCAACTTCCAGCTGTTCCCCGACAACGTGTTCGCCAACATCGCCTGGCCGCGCAGCCTGCTGCTCATGGGCGATGCGGACCGTGCACGGGTGGCGCTGCAGCAGGCGCTTGCGCGCGGTACGCCGCATCCCCAGTTGTTCCGCCTGCAGGGCGAGATGCTGCTGATGCAGGGCGACCCCGCGGGCGCGGCGCAGGCCTTCGAGCGCGGCCGGGAGCTGCGTCCGCAGCAGTCGATGGGGCAGACCCTGGCCGGCCTGTACGGCACCGTGCCGGCCACATCGGCGTGGATCGCCGCGCAGCTGCAGGCGCAGGCGGGCGAGGCCGGGGATGGCTGGTCGGACATGGCCATCGAACGCGCCCTGCTGCACCAGGCCCAGGGCGATACGGCGGCCGCCGTGGCCGACCTGCAACGCGCGGTGGACGCGGGCTTCCGCGATGCCGCCTGGCTGCGTGCCACGCCGCTGTTCGCCCCGCTGCGCGCAGCGCCCGGGTGGCCGCGGCTGTTGGCCGGGATCGACGCGGATGTCGCTGCGCAGCGTGCGCAGGTCCTGGCCGCCGCGTGGCGGCCAGGCGAGCTGGAGGGGCTCAGTCCAGCGCGGGCAGCAGGAACCCGGTGAGGATGCGGCGCGACTGCGGGTGGGCGTAGTTGCGGTTGTAGGCACTGCTGGTGATCACCGCCACCAGCTTCCTGGCCGGGATCACGAACACGTAGTTGCCGCCGTTGCCGGACATCGCCCACAACGTCGTTTCGTGTCCCTGCACGGGCAGTTTCAGGCCCCACCACTGGTACCCGTAGTCGCTGCCATCGCCGGTGCTGGCCTGTGCGCTGACCATCGCCGCCACGTAGTCGGCCGGGATCAGCGCCTTGCCCTGCCAGCGTCCACCGGCCAGTACCAGCGCGCCCAGGCGCGCCAGGTCCCGGCTGCGGTAGCGGGTGCCGCCGCCGCCCATGCCGATGCCTTCCGGCGAACGGTTCCACCGGCTGGCAGTGATTCCCAGCGGACGCTCCAGCGCCTGGGCGGCATAGTCGGCCAGCGGCATCTTTGTCGCGCGTTCCAGCACCGCACCGAGTACGAACGAATTGGCCGTGCAGTAGGCGTGGGCACGCCCATGCGGGCTGTCCTGCGGGCGCGTCATCCACGGGGCGAAGCCCTTCACCGGCAGCGCCAGGGCGAAGTCCAGCCAGCGCTCGGTGACGTACATGCGTTCTTCGTTGCCGGCCGAGAAGGCGTTCTCGTCGTCGCACTCCCACAGGCTGCTCATGGTGAGCAGGTCTTCAATCGTGGTCGCGCGCAGGCGCGGATCGACCGGATGGGTGGCGGTGAATTCGGGGAAGTAGTCGTAGACCCGCGCCTTCACCCCGGGCAGGTGGCCATCGCCGATGGCCGCGCCAACCAGCATCGCGGTGACGCTTTTGCTGGCCGAGCGCACATCATGCAGCGTGTCGGCGCTGGCCCCGTTGAAGTAGTGCTCATAGGCAATCTGTCCGTCCACCATCAGCAGCACGCTGGTGACCTGCTTGATGTCTTCGGCGGCGATGGCCGCTTCCAGGGCGGCCAGCTTGGCCGGATCCGTTGTCGGTGGCGCCGCGCGGGCCGCCAGTGGCAGGCAGGCAAGCCAGAACAGGATCAGGGCGGCGTAACGGGGTGAACGGGTGTGCATGGTCAGGTTCCTCGAAGTGGAACCCGACTACGCCATGGACACGACTGAAGTGCTGGAAGAACGTCTGAAGGTTTCTGAAAGCCCGCCCGCACAAGGGCTCCGGTGGGCGAGGGCGCGGCGCACGGGGCGCCGCGTCGCGGTTACGGCGCGGGCGTGGCCAGACGCTGCGGTCGCGCCCACACGCTGTTCGGCTCGCCGTGGATCGCGCGCCGGCTGCTGGCGCGCGCCATCGCGGCGAACCCGATGGCCATGGCCAGCGCCACCCCGTCCACCCAGAACAGCGGCCAGTAGCCGCGCTGCGCGCTGGTCCACAGCCACAGCCCGCTCATCGCGCCATGCACCAGCGGGATCAGCGCGGTGACGATTGCCGCGGCCCACAGCAGCTCGCGTGCGGCCTGCCACGGCGCGCGCAGCGCCGCCCACACGGCGCAGCCGCCCCAGACCAGGAAACAGATCCAGCGCATGCCGGCGTCGGCATGTGCGGGGGCCAGGTGTTCCAGCAGCTGCACGCCGACGAAGGCGGCCGAAATGGCCACGCACAGGCCGATACACACCCCGACCGTGGCACGCGCCATGTTGATCTGGGCACGGCCCTGGGCCTGCTGACGGCGCTTGCGCCGCGACTCGATCCACAGCAGGTTGCCCGAATAGAACAGGAAGGCACCGCCCAGGCCCAGCGCGAAATACAGCCAGGGCACCAGGCCGTTGCCGAACTCGCCGAAATGCAGGGCGTACGCCGTCGCAAGCGTGGCGTGGTTGGCGTCGCGCCGGCCCGGCAACTGGGTGTGCAGGACGTCGCCGGTATTGGCGTCCAGCGCCACCGCACCCAGCGGTCCCAACGACACCCCGCCGTCGCCGGTGATCTCGATCACCGCATTGGCATCGCCGGCGTTGGCCAGCTTCAGGTACGCCGGTTCGAAACGTGCCTGGCCCTGGTCGTTGGCCACGGCGATCGCACGGGCATGCAGCATGGCCAGGCTGCCCGCCCGTACCGGCTCGCCGCTGGCGGCGCGGATCGGCGCGGTATCCATCGCCGCTGGCAGCGCGGCCAGCAGCTTGCCGTCGTAGATCAGCGGGTTGAGCGCGGCCATCTGGAGGAACATCAGGCAGAGCAGCGCGCCGGTCACCGCAAACAGCAGGTGGAAGGGCAGGCTGAGCACGCCGATCACGTTGTGCGCGTCCTGCCACATCTGCTTCAGGTTGCGGCCCGGGCGCAGCGCGAACAGGTCGCCAACCAGCTTGGGCAGGTGGATCACCAGCCCGGACAGCAGCGCCAGCCCGTACAGCAGGCTGACCACGCCCATCAGGTAGATGCCGGCTACCGGAAGGCCCAGGGTGTAGTGCAGTTCGTTGACCAGCTCGGCCAGCCCGGCCTGGGGCGGGGTGGGACTGCCATCGTACTGATCGGCCCAGGCGAACAGCCAGGTGCCCTTGGCATCCTGCCAATAGGCCACCGATTGCGGCGTCTCGGCGCCGGGGAAGGTCATGCCCAGGTGCTGGCGGGCTTCGGGGTGCCGGGCCAGCACGCCGTCCAGCAGGCGCTGCGCGTCGTCCAGGGTCTGCGCGGGCTGGGTCATCGCCTGCGGCGATTGCCACAGCGGCAGGTCATGGTGGAACACGGTGATCGCGCCGGCATAGAACGCCACAAACAGCGCAAAGCCGGCCACCAGGCCAACCCAGGTATGCAGCGTGGTGAAGGTGCGCAGGGTGAGCGAACTGAATCTCATCGAGGTTCCTTTACTGCACCAGATCGGCGGCGCGCAGCAGCCACAACAGGGCAAAACCGGCCACTGCACTGATGCCTAACCCGGCCCAGGCGCGCACGCCGCTGCGGAACGCGAAGGCCCACAGCGCGGCCAGCATCCAGAACGGGATGAAGGTGATCAGGCTGGGCACGATGGCGCTCTGCCACGGGCCCGGCGGCAGCCACGCCACCAGTCCGGCGCACGCGGCGGCCACGAAGAACCCGGCCACCAGACCGGCCAGCGCACGCGCCCACATCAAGGTCGCGCCTCACGCTCGGGCCGCGTCCAGGCGGCCAGGTAGGGCAGGACCAGGGCGGTCAGCATCCACCCGGCCAGGGTCACGCACAGACCGGTGGCCAGACCCAGCTGGCCCATCCACAGCCACAACGAGGTGGCGGCGGCCACCAGCCCGATCTGCCGGCCCAGCCGCCCGGCGCGGCGCAGCCGCGGCCAGCGGCAGTGCGCGGACGCGGCATAGAAGGCCAGCGCCGAAAACGCAGACGCTGCGCCGGCGACGCCGCAGTACAGCAGGGCAAGCGTGTTGCCGCTCAGCACGGGAGGCACGTTGGACGGGCAGCGGAGGCCATGGGGGAATCCTTGGGGGAAAGGCGGGGCCACGTGTCGCACGGGCCGCTGCGCATGGTAATCATTGTCGTTTCGGTCCGCCACAGCTGCACGTTCAGGCGTCTGCCCGGGCGGTGCAGGCGCAAAAATCCGCGCGTTGGTTTAAGATCGGCAGGGTATCCATCCAGGCAACAAGGTGGCCCGCGCCCAGCGCCGGTCCAGCGTGCGACATGAGCACTACCATCGCCCACCGCTGAACGCTCCCGACGGCCCCTTGCAGGCGCCTTCGTGGCGCTTTTTTTATGGCCGCGCGGCGTGTCGCCGTTGCCTCTGTTCCACCTCCGATTCCCCGGCCTGCGTTGCGGGCCCACCAGAAAAAGCCCAGTCATGATCGCGATCACGCTTCCCGACGGCAGCCGCCGTGAGTTCGAAAACCCCGTCAGTGTCATGGACGTCGCCCAGTCGATCGGCGCCGGCCTGGCCAAGGCCACCATCGCCGGTTCGGTCGACGGCGTGCTGGTCGATGCCAGCGACGTGATCGATCGCGACGCGACCCTGCGCATCATCACCGCCAAGGACGAGGAGGGCGTGGAGATCATCCGCCACTCCGCCGCCCACCTGGTCGGCCATGCGGTCAAGCAGCTGTACCCGGACGTCAAGATGGTGATCGGCCCGGTCATCGCCGAAGGCTTCTACTACGACATCTACTCCGAGCGTCCGTTCACCCCGGACGACATGGCCGCCATCGAAAAGCGCATGGGCGAGCTGATCGCGCAGGACTACGACGTCATCAAGAAGGTCACCCCGCGTGCGGAGGTCATCGAGATCTTCAAGGCGCGTGGCGAGGACTACAAGCTGCGCCTGATCGAGGACATGTCCCCGGAGATCCAGGCGATGGGCATGTATTACCACCAGGAATACGTGGACATGTGCCGCGGCCCGCACGTGCCCAACACGCGCTTCCTGAAGGCCTTCAAGCTGACCCGCATTTCCGGCGCCTACTGGCGCGGCGATGCCAAGAACGAGCAGCTGCAGCGCATCTACGGCACCGCCTGGGCCGACAAGAAGCAGCTTGAGGCCTACATCAAGCGCATCGAAGAAGCCGAAATGCGCGATCACCGCCGCATCGGCAAGCAGCAGGAACTGTTCCACCTGCAGGAAGAGGCCCCGGGCCTGGTGTTCTGGCACCCCAAGGGCTGGGCGCTGTGGCAGGTGGTGGAGCAGCACATGCGCCGCGTGTACCGCGACAGCGGCTACGGTGAAGTGCGTTGCCCGCAGATCCTGGACGTGTCGCTGTGGCAGAAGTCCGGCCACTGGGACAACTACCAGGAAAACATGTTCTTCACCGAATCGGAGAAGCGCACCTACGCGGTCAAGCCGATGAACTGCCCGGGCCACATCCAGGTGTTCAACCAGGGCCTGCACAGCTACCGCGACCTGCCGATCCGCTACGGCGAGTTCGGGTCGTGCCACCGCAACGAGCCGTCCGGTGCGCTGCACGGCATCCTGCGCGTGCGTGGTTTCACCCAGGACGACGGCCACGTGTTCTGCACCGAGTCGCAGATCGAAGCCGAAGTGACGGCCTTCCACCAGCAGGCGCTGGCGGTGTACACGACCTTCGGTTTCGAGGACATCCAGATCAAGATCGCACTGCGCCCGGAGAAGCGCCTGGGCGATGACGCCACCTGGGACAAGGCCGAAGCCGCGCTGCGTTCGGCGCTGGGCAACTGTGGCGTGGAATGGCAGGAGCTGCCGGGCGAGGGCGCCTTCTACGGCCCGAAGATCGAGTACCACCTCAAGGACGCCATCGGCCGTACCTGGCAGCTGGGCACCATGCAGGTCGATTTCATGATGCCCGGCCGCCTCGGCGCCGAGTACGTGGACGAAAACAGCCAGAAGAAGCACCCGGTCATGCTGCACCGGGCCATCGTCGGTTCGATGGAGCGTTTCATCGGCATCCTGATCGAGCACCACGCCGGGTCCTTCCCGTCCTGGCTGGCCCCGACCCAGGTGGTGGTGGCCAATATCACCGATGCCCAGGCTGAATACGTGAGCGAAGTCCGGAAAACCCTTGCAGATCAAGGCTTCCGGGTAAACGCCGATTTGCGCAATGAGAAGATCGGTTATAAGATTCGCGAGCATACGCTGCAGCGGGTCCCGTACCTGCTGGTGGTTGGCGACCGTGAGAAGGAAAATGGCGCCGTGGCCGTGCGTACGCGCTCTGGCGAAGATCTGGGCAGCATGTCCGTCCAGGCCTTCATCGAGCGGTTGCAGGCAGAACAGTCCGTGTAAGAAAGTCCCGGCCCTGCGGATGATCCGCCAGGGGCCGGTTTGATTCCTCTGGGAGATTGCAATATCAGTACCCCTGACAACAAACAGAACCGCAAGAATCAGGAAATCCGGGTGCCGCGCGTACGCGTGATCGGCAGCGACGGAGAAATGATTGGCGTGTTGACGCGTGACGAAGCGCTGTCGATGGCCGAAGACGAAGGTCTGGACCTGGTCGAGATTCAGCCGCAGGCTGATCCGCCGGTGTGCAAGATCATGGACTTCGGCAAGTTCAAGTTCGAAGCGCAGAAGAAGGCCAACGAGGCCAAGAAGAAGACCAAGCAGGTCGAGATCAAGGAAGTGAAGTTCCGTCCGGTCACCGATGAAGGCGACTACCAGATCAAGCTGCGCAAGATGCGCGGTTTCCTGGAAGAGGGCGACAAGATCAAGGTCAACATCCGCTTCCGTGGCCGTGAAATGAGCCATCAGGAACTGGGTCGCGAAATGGCCAACCGGATCGAAGGCGATCTGGGTGAGGACATCGTGATCGAGTCCCGTCCGCGCCTTGAAGGCCGGCAGATGGTCATGATGATCGCGCCGAAGAAGAAGTAACCGGCCCTCGGGCCTGGCCAGAACCGGCGGGGTAGAGCCGACCGTTGGTCGGCTGCACAGCCCCCGTGGCGAGGGTAGAGCCGACCGTTGGTCGGCTTGACCGCTGCGCGCACCACGCATCAGGCGCCCAGCGGTGCCTTCTGCCGTTTTCCGCGCGCGGCCGGGCACGACGCCGGCGCTAGCGCCCGTTCCGTTCAGGTTCGGCCGCCTTGCGGTAAATATTCGCCCAATCAACAGTTTGCAACCTCCCGTGTTCGCGGGCATAATGGGCGGCCCCGTTTTGCGGGGCGCTGTTTTGAACGGTTTCAAGCCCGGCAACGGGCATGCTGTTTCAACGGCAACAGGACCGGCCTGGTTCCCATCGGGGATCCTGGGCTTACAAGCAGGCAAGGGCATGGACGGAAAGTGTGGCGCAGGCCACCGCCCTGGTCAGTGACAAAACATCATCAAGGACATTGCAATGCCCAAGATCAAAACCAACCGGGCGGCGGCCAAGCGTTTCCGCAAGACCGCCTCCGGCAAGTTCAAGGCTGGCCATGCCAACCGTAGCCACATCCTCACGAAGAAGTCGACCAAGCGGAAGCGCAATCTGCGTCAGACGAACCATGTTCGTGCAGAAGACGCAGGCCGTTTGAACCGTATGCTTCCCTACCTCTGAGGACTGACCCATGGCACGAGTAAAGCGTGGCGTACAGGCGCGTCGCCGCCACAAGAAAATTCTGACCCTGGCGAAGGGTTACTACAACGCTCGCCGCAAGGTCTTCCGCGTTGCCAAGCAGGCCGTGATCAAGGCACAGCAGTACGCCTACATCGGTCGTAAGCAGAAGAAGCGTAATTTCCGTTCGCTGTGGATCACCCGCATCAACGCGGCTGCCCGCATCAACGGCCTGAGCTACAGCCGTTTCATGAATGGCCTGCTCAAGTCCGGCATCACCCTGGACCGTAAGGTTCTGGCTGACATCGCCGTGCACGACGCAGCCGGTTTTGCTGCACTGGCCGAAAAGGCCAAGGGCGCGCTGGCAGCATAAGTCCATTCCCCCGCCGTTGCCGCAGTCGCGCAGCGGTGGTGGGTAAGGCAAATGCATGGGGAAGGGCGCAAGTCCTTCCCCATTCTTTTTTGTGTTGGCGGTGGCCCTCCCGGTGCCCCCGATCGACAGCGGTGGCGACGGGGGTCGGCCCGGCGCGTATCGCGATGGCATACCGACGCGAGGCTCCGGCTATCCATGAGTGACATCCAATCCCTGACCACCCATGCACTGGCCGACGTGGCCGCTGCCAGCAGCCCCGATGCGCTGGAAGCCCTGCGCGTGGCACTGCTCGGCAAGAACGGCAGCATCACCGCCCAGCTCAAGCAGCTTGGCGCATTGCCGGCCGACGAGCGCAAGGCCGCCGGTGAAGCCATCAACCGTTCCCGCGACGCGCTCACCAGCGCGCTGGCCGACCGCAAGGCCGTGCTGGAAGACGCTGCGCTGGACGCGCGCCTGGCGGCCGAATCCATCGACATCACCCTGCCGGGACGCCGCGCTGATCGCGCTGGCCTGCATCCGGTCACCCGTACCCTGGAGCGCATCACCGAGATCTTCGGCCGGCTCGGGTATGAAGTGTCCGAAGGCCCGGAAATCGAAGACGACTGGCACAACTTCGAAGCGTTGAACTTCCCGCCGCACCACCCGGCCCGTGCAATGCACGACACCTTCTATTTCGGCGACGGCCGCCTGCTGCGCACGCATACCTCCGGGGTGCAGGTGCGCTACATGGGCGACCACGCGCCGCCGCTGCGCATGATCGCCGCCGGCAAGGTCTACCGCAGCGACAGCGACCAGACCCATTCGCCGATGTTCCACCAGGTTGAAGGCCTGCTGGTCGACGAGCATTCGACCTTCGCCGACCTCAAGGGCACCTTGTCCGAGTTCGTGCGCGCGTTCTTCGAGCGCGATTTCGAGATGCGCTTCCGACCCAGCTACTTCCCCTTCGTCGAACCCGGCGCGGAAGTGGACATCGCCTGGCAGCAGCCCGATGGCAGCACCCGCTGGCTGGAAGTGCTCGGCTGCGGCATGGTGCACCCGAACGTGCTGCGCAACGTGGGCATCGACCCGGAGCGCTACACCGGCTTTGCTTTCGGCATGGGCGTGGAGCGCTTTGCGATGCTGCGGTATGGCGTCCACGACCTGCGTGCGTTCTTCGAGAACGACGTGCGGTTCCTGAAGCAGTTCGCGTAACGCCGGTACAGCGTAGCGCCGGGCTCTGCCCGGCTATCCAGCAACGCCCAACGCACCACCATTCATCACGGCCCAGGCGCATGCGCCGGGCCCACCAGGGTGACACCATGAAATTCTCTGAAAACTGGCTGCGCAGCCACGTTCCCACCTCGGTCTCGCGCGACGAACTCGGCGCGGTGCTGACCGCCATCGGCCTGGAAGTGGAAGAGGTCACCGCGCTCGGCGCGGGCCTGGACCACGTGGTGGTGGCGCGCATCGTGTCGGCCGAGCGCCATCCCGAAGCCGACCGCCTGCAGATCTGCCAGGTCGATGCCGGGCAGGGCGAGCACCTGCAGATCGTGTGCGGCGCGCCGAACGCGCGCCCGGGCCTGGTTGCGCCGCTGGCGATGATCGGTGCGCAGATCGGCGAGCTGAAGATCAAGCCGGCCAAGCTGCGCGGCGTGGACTCCAACGGCATGCTGTGCTCGGCCAAGGAACTGGGCCTGGACAGCGACGCGTCCGGCCTGTTCGAACTGCCCGATGATGCGCCGGTCGGCCAGACCCTGGTGGAGTACCTGGGGCTGCCCGACGCCAGCATCGAGATCAAGCTGACCCCCAACCGCGCCGACTGCTTCAGCATCCGCGGCATCGCCTTCGACGTGGCTGCTGCATGCGCCAGTGAAGTGGTGCCGTTCGACGCAGCCCCGGTTGCGGCGGTGGGTACCCGCGAATTGACGATCGACCTGGCGGCCGGTGCCGAAGCGCCGCGCTACGTGGGCCGTGTCATCGAAGGCATCAACGCACGCGCCGCCACCCCGTTGTGGATGGCCGAGCGCCTGCGCCGCAGCGGCGTGCGTCCGGTATCGCTGCTGGTGGACATCACCCAGTACGTGATGCTGGAACTGGGCCAGCCGATGCACGCCTTCGACCTGGGCACCTTGCAGGGCAGCATCGGCGTGCGTCGCTCGCGCGCCGGCGAAACGCTGAAGCTGCTCGATGGCCGCGATGCCGCGCTGGACGACAGCTTCCTGCTTATCGCCGACGCCGATCGCCCGATCGCGCTGGCCGGCCTGATGGGCGGCTTCGACACCCGGGTCACCGACGACACCACCGCCGTGTTCCTGGAGGCCGCGCATTTCGCGCCCGCCGCGATCATGGGCCGTGGCCGCAAGCTGGGCCTGCACACCGACGCGGGCCACCGCTTCGAACGTGGCGTGGACCCGGCCCTGCCGCGCACCGCGATGGAGTACGCCACCCGCCTGGTGCTGGACCTGGCCGGCGGCACGCCGGCGCCGGTCACCGAGGCGGTACGTGAGGCCGACCTGCCGGCGACCGCCAGCATCGGCCTGCGCCGCGCGCGCATTGCCCGCGTGCTCGGCATCCAGATCGCCGATGCCGACGTCGAGCGCATCCTGCGCGCGCTGGGCATGGAGGTGGTCGCCAGCGCCGACGGCTGGCAGGTGACCGCGCCGAGCCGCCGCTTCGACATCGCCATCGAAGAAGACCTGATCGAAGAACTGGCCCGTATCCACGGCTACGAGCAGATCCCGACCACGCTGCCGGGCGGTGCCTCGCGCATCGCCATGCCCAGCGAGACACGCCTTGACGACCTGAGCGTGCGTCGCCAGCTGGTGGCGCGCGACCTGCAGGAGACCATCAATTACGCCTTCGTCGATGCCGGCCTGCTGGGCCAGTGGCAGCTGCATGAAGACGTGGTGGCGCTGGCCAACCCGCTGTCGGCCGAACTGGCGGTGATGCGTCCGTCGCTGCTGCCGGGCCTGGTGGCCACGCTGGGCCGCAACGCCGCGCGCCAGCTGGGCCGGGTGCGCCTGTTCGAGCTGGGCCGCAGCTTCCACCCGCAGGCAGGCGAGGGCACCCCGGCACCGCTGGAGACCCAGCGCGTGGCCGCCGCCGTGTGTGGCGACGCCGACCCGCAGCAGTGGGGCCTGGCCACCCGCAAGGTCGATTTCCACGACCTCAAGGGTGACCTGGAATCGCTGGCGGCCGCCTCCGGCGCGGTGCTGACCTTCCAGCCCTCGCAGCGCCCTTACGGCCACCCGGCGCGTTCGGCCGAGGTGCTGCGCGATGGCGTCAGCCTGGGCTGGATCGGTCAGATCCACCCGCGCCTGGCCAAGGCCATGGACATCGACGTGGACGTGTTCGCCTTCGAGCTGGACCTGGCCCCGTTGGCCGCCCGCCAGCTGCCGCGTGCGGCCGAGCTGTCGCGCTTCCCGTCGGTGCGCCGCGACCTGGCCTTCCTGGTGCCCGAGGCCGCCGCCTGGGCCGACCTGGAAGCCACCCTGCGCCGGGCCGTCGGGCCGCTGCTGCGGCAGGTGACCCTGTTCGACCGTTACGTCGGCCAAGGGGTCGAGCCGGGCTTCAAGAGTCTCGCTATGGGCTTGATTTTGCAGGACAAGTCGCGCACTCTGACGGACCGCGACGTGGAGTCGGTAGTGGCCGAGGCTGTCTCTGCCATGGAGCGTGAACACCACGCCCGGATCCGCGGTTGAGCGGGCAGCATGGGGGGTAGCAGGAATGGCATTGACCAAGGCTGAGATGGCCGAAAAGCTGTTCGACGAAGTGGGTCTGAACAAGCGCGAAGCCAAGGAATTTGTCGACGCGTTCTTCGATGTGTTGCGTGAGGCATTGGAACAGGGACGTCAGGTGAAGCTGTCCGGCTTCGGCAATTTCGACCTGCGGCGCAAGAATCAGCGCCCGGGTCGCAACCCGAAAACCGGCGAGGAAATTCCGATTTCCGCCCGTACGGTGGTTACCTTCCGTCCGGGCCAGAAGCTCAAGGAAAGGGTAGAGGCATATGCTGGATCCGGGCAGTAACCGCGAACTTCCGCCGATACCGGCAAAGCGCTACTTCACCATTGGTGAAGTCAGCGAGCTTTGCGATGTCAAACCGCACGTGCTGCGCTACTGGGAAACCGAGTTTCCCAGCCTGGAACCGGCCAAGCGCCGCGGCAACCGCCGCTACTACCAGCGCCACGACGTGCTGATGGTGCGCCAGATCCGCGGCCTGCTCTACGAGCAGGGCTACACCATCGGCGGCGCGCGCCTGCGCCTGGAAGGTGCCGGTGCCCGCGACGAATCGACGCTGAGCAACCAGATCATCAAGCAGACGCGGATGGAGCTGGAAGAAGTGCTGCAATTGCTTCGTCGCTGAACAAATTCTTCGATAAAACCGTTATACTCGTCGGCCCGCTGAGAGGCGGGGACAGTGCCAGCATCATCGGGGCGTAGCGCAGCCTGGTAGCGCATCTGCCTGGGGGGCAGAGGGTCGTCGGTTCAAATCCGGCCGTCCCGACCATTGTTGGTAAATCGAAGAAGCCTGCGCAGCACTGCGTGGGCTTTTTTGTGTCCGTCCGCCCGTAGAGCGGGGCTCTGCCCCGTTGCGCTCCGCACGTAATTCAACACCAGCCGGGCAGAGCCCGGCGCTACGATGCTGCCCGCGGCCCACGCCTCGCGCGGGCGCGACGATGCTGCCGACGCCCCGTAGAGCGGGGCTCTGCCCCGCTGCGCTCCGCACGTCATTCAACACCAGCCGGGCAGAGCCCGGCGCTACGATGCTGCCCGCGACCCACGCCTCGCGCGGGCGCGACGATGCTGCCAACGCCCCGTAGAGCGGGGCTCTGCCCCGCTGCGCTCCGCACCTAATTCAGCACCAGCCGGGCAGAGCCCGGCGTTACGTCAACGGTCAGCCGATAGCCGGCTGCGCATCGTCATAGGTAAAGCTCACCACGCACTCGCGCAACGCATCAATCTCGCCCGCGCCGCTCTTGACCAGCCCACCGCCCAGCGCCTGCAGCCAGTATCCGTCGGCCGCCAGCCGTGCCACGTGCAGCCGCGGGGCGGCACGTTCGGCCGGCACCTGCGCCAGGCGCTCATCCAGCCAGTGGCGCCACAGCGCGGCAAACGCCGGTTCCACCAGCGCACTCAACGAGAAACGCGCCCAGTTGGCGTCTTCGGCGTGCATGGCCTCGAAGGTGGCCCGGACGTAGGCGCGGGTGAAGCGACCGTGCGGCACCGGGTCCGTCGCGACAAGCACATCCAGCGCATCCCCGAAGCGTGCCAGGCACTCGGCGTACGCCGCTTCGAGCAGGTCCTGGCGGGTGGCGAAGTGGTGGAACAGCGCGCCCTTGCTGACTCCGGCGCGTGCGGCCACCGAGAGCACCGTGACATTGCCCACCCCGTGCACCATGGCTTCCTGCACCGCCGCATCAAGCAGGGCGGTGCGCACCAGCGCCTGCTGCCGGCGTCGTCGGGTGGCGTCCATCAATGTGCCGCCGCTTTTGAGAACGCGTTGATCATGACCACGCCGCCGACGATCATCGCGACCCCGGTGATGGCCTGCCAATCCAGGCTCTGCTTGAACACCGTCACGCTGATGATCAGGGTGAGCACGATGCCCACGCCGCCCCAGATCGCATAGGCGATACCCAGCGGCAGCGCCTTCAGCGCATGGCTGAGCAGGTAGAAGGACAGCACGTAGCAGAGCGCCATGCTCAGGGTGGGGCCCAGCTTGGTGAACTGTGCGGTCTTCTGCAGCAGCATCGTGCCGGTGACTTCGGCGACGATCGCGCCCGACAGGAACAGATACGCGGTGACGAGGGGGGACATGGATTTCTTCCAGTTAGATACCGACCGGACGGTATGTTGCGTGGTGGCGCGGTGAATGGTGTCTGACTAAAACCCGCCCCAGCCTCTGTGGGTCCGAGCGATGCGGGAGCCCGAGAGTTGCCCGGACGCGCGGTGCGGGCGGTGTTTGCGACTACCATGGCGTATGAACCCCACCCCCGATAACGCGAGCGCCCCGCGGCTGCTCGGTTTTGACGTACCCGACCTTCAGGCCACGGTCGATCAGGCCGAAGACGAGGCGATCGTCGCCATGCTCGACGTGGCCCCCTCGGCCCGCTGGCTGCAGGTCTTCCATCGCCGCGTCGATGCCTTGAAGGGCGAACTGGGGCTGGCGGGCGTGCAGATGGACGACCGCACCATCCGCTTCTACGGGTCCGTGGCCGACAGCCGACGCCTGGCCAATGAGATTGCCGGGTTGATCAAGGACATCGCGCAGGAACTGTGCAGCCCGCCGTGACAGCGGCGGTACGGCCCGGTGCCGGCGTCAGCGCGCCAGCAGCGGTAGCGGTCGGTCCACCACCACCCCTTTCATCACCAGCGTCGAGGTCAGCCGCTGCATGCCGGGTAGGGCGGACAAGTGCTGGTCGTAGAGCAGGCGGACGACGGACGGGTTCGGTGCCGGCGCGCTGCTGCGCACCCGGCCGCGTGCGGCGCGCATGTCGGCCGCATGTCCGGTGCGGCCATGGTGATCATCGCCGTGCTGTTGCTGTGCCGAACCACTACGATCTGATCCCCTCATGAAACAAGGACATGCCATGACCGAACAGCTTCATCCGTACGCGACCTCCCCCAGCCCATTGGCGCAGGCAAAGCGCGTGCGCATTCCGCACCTGCAGAAGATGAAGGCACGCGGCGAGAAGTGGGCCATGCTCACCGCCTACGACATGTACACCGCGGCGATCTTCGAAGACGCCGGCATTCCGGTGCTGCTGATCGGCGATTCGGCGTCCAACAACGTGCTTGGCAATGACAGCCTGCTGCCGATCACTGTGGACGAACTGATGCCGCTGGTGCGCGCGGTGAGCCGCTGCACGCGGCGCCCCCTGGTGATCGCCGATCTGCCGTTCGGCTCGTACCAGGCGTCACCGGAACAGTGCTTCCACACGGCGGTCCGTTTCATGAAGGAAGGTGGCGCGCACGCGGTCAAGCTGGAAGGCGGCATCGAGATGGTGCCGCAGGTGCGCAAGCTGGTCAGCTCGGGCATTCCGGTGATGGCGCATATCGGGTTCACGCCGCAGTCGGAGCATCAGTTGGGCGGCTTCCGCGTCCAGGGCCGTGGCGACAATGGCCCGGTACTGGTGGAAGCGGCGCGCGCGCTGGAAGCAGCCGGTGCGTTCGCGGTGTTGATCGAGATGGTGCCGGCCGATGTGGCCGCGCAGATCACCGCGGCGGTTTCGGTGCCCACGGTGGGGATCGGCGCAGGCAGCGACTGCGATGCGCAGGTGCTGGTCTGGCAGGACATGGCCGGGCTGCGCACCGGGCAGCTGCCGCGCTTCGTCAAGCAGTACGCCGATATGCATGGCCTGCTGCACAAGGCGGCCAGCGAGTTCGCCGCGGATGTGGAAGCAGGGGTCTTCCCGGGGCCGGAACACGCGTTCCAGTCGTAACCGGCCAGGGCAGGGTTGCGCGCCCGTATCAGCTCAGGGCGCGCAGCACTTCTTCAATCAGAACCACATAACAGGCCACGAAGTAGAACTTCAGCAGGGCCGGATGTTGCTTGGTGAGGAGTGCGCGCATGTGCGTGACTGGGCTGGGTGGATGGCCTGATTGTGACGGAGGTGTGAATTTGTGGCAATCATCACAAATTAAATTCGCTTAGCTAGATGAGGGAAGCTGATGACGTCCCTTGAATTTAACTCTAACCGATTGATTATTCAGGATAATGGGGGCTCGGTAGTGCAGCCTCCAGAGACCTCGATGGGGTCGCCCGCGGGCTCCCAAGCACCCACGCGGGCTTCAAAAGCGCTTAACGCCGGCCCCTTCGCCAACCGAGCAGGCGGCGGAACACCACCGCCACCACGGTCAACGGCACTACGATCGGCCATTGCAGCAGGAACAGCCCGGCCGTGATCTCCCACGTGGTCCAGGTGGTGCCGAACACCTGGGCGTCCGGTGGCCCCAGCCGGATGACCAGCAGCGTGGACAGCGCGAAGGCCAGGTCCTGCCAGCGCGGTGACCGGCGCGCGCCCTGGCGCCTGCAGAGCATCAGCACAGGGATCACCACCAGGCTGGCCAGCAGCGCATGGATGCAGACGTCGCCCCGCGTGTAATCGTAAGGAATCGACGGCCAGACCCAGCCGAACCGCTCTGTTTGCAGCTGGGCGGTAAGCACGCACGCAAAGGTGATCGAAGTAGCCGACAGCACCACAAGGTCCAGACACGCCTGCAATGCCACGCGTGCAACGTTGGATGTGGGCGCGGCAGGAGAAGGCGGCATGGATGGGCTGCAGGATACGGCGGGCAATCTCAGCAGAATTCAGTGGATTTGTCGCGTTTGGCTGCGACGTGTCCGCGCGCGAGGCTTAGATTGAAGCGATGTACACACTCAGGAAGAAGACACGATGATCAGACCCCTGCAGGACACCGATCTGCACGCCGCCAGTGCCGTCTGCATGCGCGCGTTTCTGAGCACGGTGGCACCGTCGCTGTCATCGATCGGGGTGGACACCTTCCGCACGATTGCCGCGGCGGACGGTTTCGCGCAGCGCACCGGGCCCGACAGCCTGCAACTGGTGTACGACGATGCGGGCGTGATCAAGGGCGTGGGCGAACTGAAGCAGCGTCGCCATGTGGCGATGCTGTTCGTCGACCCGGCCTCTCAGCGGCAAGGCGTGGGCGAGGCACTGCTGGCGGCATTGATCGCGCAGGCGCACGTCGATGAGGTCACGGTGAGCGCGTCGCTGCCCTCGGTGGCGTTCTACCAACGTCATGGCTTTGCGTGCAGCGGCGAGGTGGGGGAGTCGGCCGGGCTGGTGTACCAGCCGATGGTGCGCACCGTGCCCCGCGCGATCGAGGAAGCCACAGAGGAACGCTGATCTGCACAGCCCAGACTTCACGCCGTTCGCGCGTGTCGTTCACGAAGGGCGGACAGCCGCATCGCTACGTTGAAGGCCTGTCATTCATCCCGGTTTGCGGGTAAGGATCATCATGATCAAGTGGGCCATCATCTTCGCCGTCATCGGCCTCATTGCCGGTGCACTCGGCTTCGCCGGCATCGGCGGCGCCGCGATCGGCGTGGCGAAATTCCTGTTCTGGGCCGGCATCATCATCGCTGTCGTGCTGTTCGTGCTGGGCATGACCATCGCCAAGAAGGTCACCTGACCGCAGGGCAGCATCGGGTTCAAACACCAACGCCTGCGCAGTGATGCGCAGGCGTTTTTGTTTGTACGGTGCACCGCCGGTGCGACTCAACCCCCAGGTGTTGCAAGCGCGTGCTCGGCTGCCATGGCCAGAAACGCCGATCGCGACATGTGCTTCGCGGCAGCGGCGCGATCAATCTTGCCGACAAGGTGTTCGGGAAGACTGATGTTCAAACGAACGGCGCGTGTGTTGACCTTGGACAGATCAATATCGACCAGCATCCAGAACCCGTCGGTGAACTGCGGATTACGTCGATGGATGTTCACCGGCAATGGCGGGGGCGGCGCACGGGTCTCGCCGTCGTACATCAACTCCACTGCTTCCTGGATGAGTCGCGGAAGCGCTTCCGGATCATCGGCAGCGGAATGGACACCCGCCAGGTCCGGAACGATCGCACCGTAGGCGCTGTCTTTGTCCTGATGGACGTAAACGGGGTAGAGCATCATTCTCTCCATCCGGCTTGCCGGAGAATGCTGTTGACCGTACCGCGTGGCAGGTCTTTTTTCGGATGGGGCACGATCACGCAGCGGCCATCCTTGCGCAGCTTGTAGTGGCTGCCACGAACACTGACGACCTTGAAGCCGTCGGCAAGCAGGCGCTTCATGAGTTCACGACTGTCCATGCTGACAGGAGGCCAGTCGATGACGCGCCTGTCTACACAATACTACACAACGATTTTGCCGAAGCAATGCACGGGACCGATCGCGGCGCGCGCTGCACGTGTTACCGGAAGAAGAACGACACGCCCAGGCCGGCCTGCAGGTCCGGGCTGTTGTTGTCCAGGCCGACGTCGAACGACGCATCCAGCTGTACGGTGTGGGCCACCATCCAGGTCACGCCGGCCCCGGCTATGGCGGTGGACGCTTCGCTCTGGGTGTGGGTGAAGCCGGCTTCCAGGTAGCTGCTGACGGTGTCGGTCAGCGCCACGCTGACGCTCGGTGACCAGGTGAATGCGTCCGCGCCGGCGCCGCGGGTGGCGTTGGCATACAGCGCGCCGCTCCAGCGATCATCGAAGCTGTATTCGTAGCTGGCGCCCAGCGCGTACTGGGTGCCGCCTTCGCTGAAATCGCGCGCACCGGTGGCGAAGGTGGTGCTGGCCAGCAGCGCCCAGGCATGTTTGTCCGAGGCGGTGGGCAGGGCGATCTTGACGGCAAGACCGCTGTCGCCGCCGCCGTTGCTGCTGCTCGCCGACCCGTCGCGCGGCTTGAGCTGCAGGTGGTTGAACGGCGTGCTGAAGGCCTGCAGTTCCACATGCTCGGCCAGGCCGATGCGCAGGTTGAGGTCGCTGCTGTACTGTGTGGACCGGGTACCGTCGTCATCGCGATCGCGTTCCAGGCTGGGCAGGCCCCATTCCAGTGCGACGCTGCCGGGCGGCAAGGTGCTCGGCGAGAAGCCGATACCGGGGCGATCAAAGGCCGGGGTGTCATCGTCGTCCTGGGCCAGGGCAGGGGAGGCGATCAACAACAGGGCAAGGGCAACAGGCAGGCGCATCGTGCAATCTCCGGGCTGCGGTGCAGCATCGGCAGAGTGTGCCGCAAGCCTCCGTGATGAGGCAGTCCCCGCAAACCGATCAGCCGTCCGCGCGGGTCAGCGCCAGCAGGCCCTCAAGCAGGGGGTCGGCGCGGGGGCGGCCGTCGGCATCGATCGGGTTGGCCAGCGACTGCAACCAGAAACCGTGCGCCGCACGCCGCGCCGCGGTGAGCCGGTGGTCGCTGCCTTCGCCGGGATGCAGCAGCAGCTGGCCCTGTATCCAGCGCTTGAGTGCCTGGGCGATTTCCGGATCGGGGCGGCCGCGCGGCGCGCCGGGGCCGGGGTCGCTGGGGGCCAGGCAGGCGCGGAAGATCGCGGTGACATACGCGCGCGAGAAGCGCCCATGCGCCACCGGGTCGTCGGCGATCAGGCCCTGCACGGCACGGTCGAAATCGACCAGGGCCTGGGCCAGCAACGGGTCTTCGCCACCGTCGTGGGCGCTCAACATCGGAAAGGGGCGGCTCATGCGGGCTCCGGGAGCAGGGTCGGAAAGGCGGGAAGGATCCGGCTCAGTGCGGTACCCGCGCCTGCGGCAGGCGCGGTGCGGCCGTGCCGGGTTGCAGCAGCAGGGCGTTCAACAGCGCGATGACCCGCTCGCCCTGGCCATCGCAGGCCAGTTCGAAGGGGGTCTGCCCGCCAAGCGAGGGCAGCGGCGTATGCAGGATCCACTCCAGCACCGCGCTGCGATCCGGTTCGATACGCAGGGCCACATCGGCAACACGACGGACGATTCCCTGGCGCATGATCAGAATCCGTAGCTGAGCGAAAGTGCGGCCGAGTCCATATGGTCGCCGGTGGTCATCGGGCTGTCCTTGACTGCATCGGACAGCCGCGTGCGGCGCAGCGATGCCGTGGCGGTCCAGTGCGGGCCGAGCGGCAACACCGCGGTCAGGTCGGCGTAGGGCGACACCCCGCTGCCGGCGCGGTAGCGCGCCAGGCCACTGCGGCGCGCCTCGTCGTCGCTGACACCGAAGTAGTAATCGTTGAGTCCCTTGCCGGCGTAGTTCAGGCCAACGCCAGGCACCAGCGTGACCCGGCCGACCGGCAGCGGGTAGGCGTACTTGGCATCGGCGGCGATGCCGCCACCGTGGCCGCTGACTTCAGCCTGCACGTTGCCCTGCAGCAGGCCCCACGGCGCGGTATGCCGCACCGCCACCCCGGCCATCGCCGAGAAGCTGCGGTTGGACAGTTGGCGCAGCTGCGGGTCGTGGCTGTCCTTGCGCTTGAAACGCATCATGTACGGCGAGGCCATCAGGGACACTTCGGTACTTTCGCTGTCAAGCAGCTTGTAGCCGACGCTGCCGCCGCGGAAGTGGAACTTCCTGCCTTCGTAGCTGATGATCGGCGCGCCCACGGTGTCGGTCTTGTAGCCGGTGTAGGGCGACTTTAGCGCAACCACGGCCACGCCAAGGCTGCTGCGCGGCTTGGCGCCCGGTGCCTGGGCAAACGCGCTGCCGGCCACCAGCCATGCCGCGGTCGCCAGCAGGACGGCGGCGATGCCCGGGCACAGCGACTGCCGGGTGGTTTCATGACCAACAAGACCGCCGTTGCCGGCCGGGGGAGAATCTTCCTTGCAACGCTCGCGCATGTACCTGCCACACTGGGAATGCCAAGCGGCCATGGTGCCGTGCCTACATTGTCGGAACGTTGCGCCGGGCCGCGCGTTACCATCGGCAGCCGTCGCCCCTGTGCCCACCCCCATGCGCATCCTGCTGCTCGAAGATGATCCGGAACTGGCCAATGCCATCCAGGCCAGCCTGGGCCGGCACGGCATGGTGGTGGACGTGGTGGCCAGCATGGCCCAGGCCGGCGAGGCGCTCAAAGCCGGCGTGCACCAGATCCTGCTTCTGGATCGGCAGCTGCCCGACGGCGACGGGGCCAACTTCGTGCGGGTGGCGCGCAGCCTGGTGCCCAACCTGCCGGTAATCATGCTTACCGCGCGCGATTCGGTGGCCGACCGGGTGATCGGCCTGGACGTCGGCGCCGACGATTACCTGACCAAGCCGTTCGCGGTGGAGGAACTGCTGGCCCGCATCCGCGCGATCTCGCGGCGCCCGTCGCAGATCGCCCTGCCGGTGCTGTTGCTGGGGCGGCTGCAGTTTGATTTCGTTGCGCGCGAGGCCAGCGTCGACGGCGTGCTGCTGGCGCTGCCGCGCCGGCAGTTGCTGGTGCTGGAAGCGTTGGCGGTGCGCCAGGGGCGCACCGTGGCGCGCGCGGCATTGCTGGAGGCGGTGTATGGCTTCGACGATGCGATCCAGTCCAATGCACTGGACGCGCACGTGTCCAAGCTGCGCAAGGCCTTGGCCGAGGCCGATGCGCGGGTCGAGATCCACGTGATGCGCGGCATCGGTTATCTGTTGAAGGACGTCGCATGAAATTCCTCAAGCCCGGCTCGCTGTCCTTCAGCCTTGCCTGGAAGATCATCCTGATCCAGGTGACCATGGTGGCGATGGGGCTGGTCGGCATGGTGCTGATGTATGGCGACAGCGGCGCCGGGTACATCGACTGGAAGATGAGCGAGTCGATCGCCAAGTCGATCCGCGTCCAGGGCGATGCACTGCACGTGGACTGGCGCGCCCTGGACCACGCCGCGCAGGATCGCCCGTCCACGTTCTGGTTCGCCGCCACCGATGAAGACGGCCGCCAGCTCACCCACGGCACCGTGCCGGAGATGTACCGCCCGCTGGTGGCCCAGCTGCGCTACCTGGAGCCGACCGACATCCGTACCCGTACGCGCGCGGCCGAGCTGGCGATGCGCATCTGGGTGAACGACACGCCGGAAGGACGCGTGCACGTGATGATCGGCGGCATGCCGCATCGCGGGCTGTGGCGGCAGATGCTGGTGGTGATCGGCTACCTGGGGGGCTGGATCACCGTGCCGTTGATCGTGATCACCCTGGTCGTGGCACCGTGGGCGATCCACCGTTCGCTGCGCGGGGTGAACCGGGTGGCCGCGCAGGCCGCGGCGATCCAGATCAACGAACGCGGCGGCGGCCTGGACACGCACGCGGTGCCGGCCGAGATCTTCCCGCTGGTGGATGCATTCAACGCGGCGGTGCGCCGCATCGGCGAAAGCTACGACGCGCAGGACCGGTTCCTGGTGGGTGCGGCGCACGAGCTGCGCATGCCGATCGCGATCCTGGCCACGCGCATCGCCGACCTGCCGTCCGGCCCGGCGCGCTCACGCCTGCAGCGCGACCTGGGCCGGCTGAGCAACATCGCCGAGCAGCTGCTCGACCTGCAGCGGCTGGACCATCACCGCAGCCAGTCGCAGCGCGTGGACCTGGCCGCGCTGACCCGTGAGGTGGCCGGCGACGCGGCGCCGCTGGTGCTGGATGCCGGCTACACCTTCGCCGTGGATGCACCGGATGCGCCGGTTTGGGTACGTGGCGATCCGGATGCGCTGCACCGGGTGGTGGCCAGCCTGTTGCAGAACGCGATCGCCCACGGCGGTGACCACGGCCTGATTGCCGTGGCCCTGCAGCCCGATGGCGTGCTGGCCGTGAGCGATGAAGGCTCCGGCGTGCCGGAGCAGGAGCGCCAGGCGATCTTCGAGCCGTTCCACCGGCTGCGTCCCAGCGGCAGCGGCAGCGGGCTTGGCCTGTACCTGGCGCGCGAAATCATGCTGCGCCATGGGGGCAGCATCGCCGCGGAGAGCGCCGCCGGCGGTGGAGCGCGGTTCGTGGTGGCATTGGCGGTGGATCGGCCGGGCATCGTCCAGGGCTGAGGGCGCGCACCCGGGCGGTTCACTCCTCCATCACCCGGGGTCCGGTGTGATCGGGCCGTTCCGCGTCGGCATGCAACCGGTGTGGCTGCCCATCATCCTGCAGGGAGAGATGCCATGAAGGCGTTTGCGTGCGCGGTGTTGCTTGCGACAGCAGTCGGCGGTGCGGTTGGCCCGGCCAGCGCCTGCACCCGGGTGGTCTATCTGGGCGAAAACCAGGACGGCATCACCGCCCGTTCGATGGATTGGCAGAGCGACATCGCCACCAATCTGTGGGTGTTGCCACGTGGCATCGCGCGCAACGGCCAGGCCGGCAAGGATTCGATCGACTGGAAGGCCAGGTATGGCAGCGTGGTAGCCAGTGGGTTCGACATCTCCACCACCGATGGGCTCAACGAAGCGGGACTGTCGGCCAACCTGCTGTGGCTGGTGGAATCGGAGTACCCGGCACAACGTGGGCACAAACCCGGCCTGGCGATCTCGCTGTGGGCGCAGTACGTCCTCGACAACTTCGCCACGGTGGCCGAAGCGGTGGCCGCGCTGGAGCGCGAGCCCTACGCGCTGGTCACCGACAACCTGCCTGGCGAATCGCGGCAGGCTACCCTGCACCTTGCCTTGTCCGATGCCAGCGGTGATAGCGCGATCGTGGAATACATCGGCGGCAAGCAGGTGATCCACCATGATCGCGCCTACCAGGTCATGACCAACTCGCCTGTGTTCGACCAGCAGTTGGCGCTCAACACCTATTGGCAGCAGATCGGCGGTACCGTGATGCTGCCCGGTACCAATCGCTCGGCCGACCGTTTCGCGCGGGCCTCGTTCTACATCAACGCCATTCCCAAGAGCGAAGATCCGGTGGTTGCGCTGGCCAGTGTGTTCAGCGTGATCCGTAACGTGTCGGTGCCGTACGGCATCACCACCCCGGGCCAGCCCAATATTTCCTCGACGCGGTGGCGCACCGTGGCCGACCACAAGCGCCGGCTGTATTTCTTCGAGTCGGCCCTGACCCCCAACACGTTCTGGGTGGACCTCAGCAAGGTCGATTTCGCCGTGGGCGCGCAGGTGCTCAAACTTGACCTCGGCCGCGACCAGCGCAACGTATTCGCCGGCGATGCACTGGGGCAGTTCCAGCCGTCGGCGCCGTTCGCGTTCCTGGGCACGGGCGACTGATCCGGGGCGCGGGCCGCGTAGGCGGGGCGCCTGCCGTCGCACCCTGCTGGCAGGTCGCATCGGCCGACCCTGCCATCAGGGAAATGCGTAGCGTCAGGTCCGTCGCCGCCTAAATTCAGACTAATCCGATATCCCGGCACCGCCCTGGGGCCGTATCGTGCTGATCGAGGGAGGGATGCCTCACTTGCCTGTCCCCACGCGGTCAGCGCCCCATGCGGCGCACCGTAGTGCCACTCCGCATGGATGCCCCCGCAGGAGCGATCAGCATGATGATCAAGGTGCAATGCCAGGACCACCGCTGGCACGTGATCCACCCGACCCGCCCGGACCCGGTCAGCTTTGATGACGGGGCGGTGGCCTTCGACTTCGCCGACACCCTGGCGCGTGCACGCCACGCCGAGACCGGCCAGGCCTGCGCGGTGCGGGTGGTGGCGATGGATGCCTTCGTCGACGCGGTGCGCTACGGCTGAGGCTCCACGCGTGCCGCAGGCGTTCAGCCGGTGCGGTCGAGGTTGGCACTGAGCCGTTGCAGAAAGCTGGTCAGGCGCATGGTTTCATCCACGCTGAAGTCGGCCAGCATGCGCGTATTGCCCTCGTTGAGGATCTCGCGGGCCTGCGGCAAGCGCTGCAGCGCCAGTGAGGTGAGTTCGATGCGCTGGGCGCGCGGGTGTTGTGGATCCGGCGACCGCCGGATCAGCTGGTCGCGCTCCAGCCGCGCCAGGGTCTGTGCCATCGAGGGCTGCTCCACGCGCAGCAGGCGGGCCAGTTCGGCCTGGGTGGTCGCCTTGCCCTGGCGCACGGCCTCGAGCACCGGCAGGCTGGCCATGCCCAGCCCCAGCGGACGCAACTGGGTTTCGGTCAGACGGCTGAGTTCGCGAGCCACCTGCTTGATCAGGAACGACGGAACGTTGCTGGGATCGGGCGTGGGCCGGGACATGGGTTCACCTGCAGGGAGTTACATAGGCGCCTATGATAAGGGTAATAGGATCCTATGCTTAAGCGTATTGGGCCGGCCCGCCAGCGTGCTCCGCCCGCATCACCCGTCCGCGTGTTGCGGGGGTCGACCCAATGTGACGGCGCTGGCGCCGTCCGGTCAGCCGGCCGTCGGGTTCCTAAATAGGGCATGAAATCGGGGACTTCCGGCCTATGTTGCCCGTCTTGGGTTTGCCACATCCTGTGCGCCACCACCACACACAGTTTCGAGGCAAGGCATGAGGAGCAATGGGATGAAGCACGGAAAGCAGGCGTGGTTGTGGGCGCTGCTGCCCGCGATGCTGGCGCTGGGCACCACCGCCCAGGCGCAGAACTACGATCGCTATCGCGACGATGGCTACAACAGCGGGCCGGTGCGCTGCGAATCGATCAAGGGCCGCACCCAGCAGTGCCCGTTGCAGGGGCGTGCACGCCTGGTCCGGCAGATTTCCGGTTCGCCCTGTGTGGAGGGCCAGACCTGGGGCCAGGCCCGGGACGGGGTGTGGGTGACCCAGGGGTGCCGCGCCGAGTTCATCGCCGAAGCGGGCCGTGGCGGCCGCTGGAATGGCGGCGGCGGCTGGGGCCACAACAATGGCGGGCGCGGCCAGGTCCTGACCTGCGATTCCAATGACCATCGCCGCCAGCGTTGTGTGGCCAATGTGCGCCGCGAGGCGCGGCTGATCCGCCAGACCTCGCGCACGGCCTGCGTGGAAGGGCGGACCTGGGGCTGGGACCGCACCGGCGTCTGGGTGGATGGCGGTTGCCGTGGCGAATTCCAGGTGAATTGAGGTCGCAACCATCATTGGGCTGGTGAATCAGAAAAATCTGATACAGATCACAGTTCCGATTGGTTACTGTCCGGGGCGGGAAGCCCCGGCTTCACCCGTTCACAGGTCCCCCGCACGGTCGTGCGGCGGGACCTGCCCGATATGCCGACTCATGGAGAGAGCACCGCATGTTGATCCGCCTGCAACTGGAGCACCGCCTGTGGCGCGTGCTGCACCCGGACAAGCTGGAATCGTTCCGTTTCCACGACAGCGCCAAGGCCTTTGATTTCGCCGATGCGCTGGCGCGCCTGCACCACACCGAGACCGGCCGACGCAGTTCGGTGCGGGTGGAAGCCAGCGGGGCATACGTGGAGGCCGTGCGTTACGGCTGAACCCGGCAGGGCACACCGATAACCGAAAAACAAACGGGCCGCGTCGACATGACGCGGCCCGTTTGTATTCCGGTCACAGCCCGACCGTCGGTCGGCTGCCTTGCGCGTAAAACCATCCCCGCTTTGGCCGGTAGAGCCGACCGTTGGTCGGCTGCCTTGCGCGTAAAACCATCCGTGATTTGGCCGGTAGAGCCGACCGTTGGTCGGCTGCTTTACGCGTAAAACCATCGCGAGACGTCGGGAAACACCCGGGCAGAGCCCGGCTCTACGAGACGCAACCTCAACCCGCTGCGCTGAGCGGATGTCCGTCGCTGGCCAGCTGCGGCCAGCGCTTGAGCACCGCCGCCCGGATGCCGGCGGCATCGATGCCGGCTTCGGCCAGCAGGTCTTCGCGGCTGGCGTGGTGCTGGAAGCTGTCGGGCAGGCCCAGGTGCAGGATCGACTTGAGCACGTCTTCGGCATTGAACAGTTCAGCCACGCCCGAGCCGGCGCCACCGGCCACCACGTTGTCTTCAATGGTGACGAAGCCGTCGTGGGTACGTGCCAGCTCCAGCAGCAGGGCGCGGTCGAGAGGCTTGATGAAGCGCATGTTGACCACGCTCAGGCCCAGCGCACGGCCCACCGCTTCGGCGGCCGGCACGGTGCTGCCGAACGCCAGCAGGGCCACGCGGCTGCCCTGTACGCGCAGGTCGGCCTTGCCGATCTCCAGCGTGGACAGATCGGTGCCAGCGTCCACGCCGGTGCCGCTGCCGCGCGGGTAGCGCACCGCAGCCGGGCCGTCGAACGCCAGACCGGTGCTCAGCATCTGCCGGCATTCGGCTTCGTCGGCAGGCGCCATCACCACCATGTGCGGTACGCAGCGCAGGAAGCTCAGGTCCAGGTTGCCGGCATGGGTGGCGCCATCGGGGCCGACGACGCCGGCACGGTCGATCGCAAACAGCACGTCCAGCTCCTGCACGGCCACGTCGTGCACCAGCTGGTCGTACGCGCGCTGCAGGAACGTGGAGTAGATCGCCACCACCGGCTTGGCGCCCTGCGTGGCCATGCCCGCGGCCAGCGTCACCGCGTGCTGTTCGGCGATGGCCACGTCGAAGTAACGCTCCGGGTATTCCTTGCTGAAACGGACCAGGCCCGAGCCTTCGCGCATGGCCGGGGTGATGCCCACCAGCTTGGGTTCGACGGCCGCGGCGTCGCACAGCCAGTCGCTGAACACATCGGTGTAGGTCGGCTTCTTGGCGGCGCCCTTGGACACCAGGCCCTTGTCCGGATCGAACGGCCCGACGGCGTGATAGCCGATCTGGTCGCCCTCGGCACGCTCGTAGCCCTTGCCCTTGGTGGTCATCACGTGGAGCAGCTTCAGGCCCTTGAGGCCCTTGAGCGTCTTCAACGTGGCCACCAGTGCCGGCAGGTCGTGGCCATCGATGGGGCCGGTGTAATGGAATCCCATTTCCTCGAAGAACGTGGACGGCACGAACATGCCCTTCCAGTGTTCTTCCCAGCGCTTGACGAACCGCGCGGTGGGGTTGTTCTTCTTGTCGCCCAAGATCTTCTTGCCGCCTTCGCGCAGCGCGTTGAGCGTGCGGCTACCGGTGGCGCGGCCAAGCATCTTGGTCAGCCCGCCGACGGCCTCGGAGATCGACATGTTGTTGTCGTTGAGGATCACCAGCAGGTTCGGTTCGCTGTCCATGCCACCGGCATGGTTGAGCGCCTCGTAGGCCATGCCCGCGGTCATCGCGCCGTCGCCGATCACCGCCACCACCTTGCGATCGTCGCCTTCCAGCTGGCGCGCGATGGCCATGCCGAGCGCGGCCGAGATCGAGGTCGAAGAGTGGCCCACACCGAAGGTGTCGAACTCGCTTTCTTCGCGCTTGGGGAACGGCGCCACGCCATCCTTCTGCTTGACGGTGTGGATCGCGTCGCGGCGACCGGTGAGGATCTTGTGCGGGTAGGTCTGATGGCCCACGTCCCAGACCAGTTGGTCGACCGGGGTCTGGTACAGGTAATGCAGGGCCACGGTCAGTTCGATCACGCCCAGCCCTGCACCGAAATGGCCGCCGCTCTTGCCGACCGATTCGATCAGGTAGGCACGCAGTTCGTCGGCGATGGCGGGCAGTTCGGATTCATCGAACCTGCGCAGGTCATCCGGAGACTGGATGCGCGACAGGCGGGGATAGCGGGCGGAATCGATCATGTTTATCGCGCTTCTTCTGAGCGCCTATTTTCCCCCCCAAACCGGGGTGGGGCAAGCAAACCGCCTTCGGGGTGACCAAAGGGTGACGGTGCCTGCGTCAGTTGGTCGCAGGTCAGGCCGCCAGTTTGGAGCGTTTGGGCAGCTGCGCCTTCAGGAATGCCATCTGGTCGGCCAGGATGTTGCGGTTGGACAGGATCATGTGTTCGATCCAGCTGGGCCGGTACGGCACGGCCAGCAGCGGCATGCCGGCCTGCTGCGGAGTGCGGTCGCTTTTGCGCGAGTTGCAGTGGAAACAGGCGCTGACCACGTTTTCCCACACGTCCAGGCCGCCCCTGGAGATCGGCATGACGTGGTCGCGGGTCAGTTGCGGGCGGTTGAACTGCTGGCCGCAATACAGGCACAGGTGCGCGTCGCGGGCGAACAGCGCCTGGTTGGACAGGTTCGGGGTGGGGTCCAGCGCACGCGAACGGGCGTGGCCACGTGCGGCGATGATGGGGTGCAGGTCCATGCCGCTCTGTATGCCGGTCAGGCGACTGGTGCCGCCATGGATGTGCAGGCAGGGGTCACCCAGGGTCCAGGCGACGGCATCACGGGTATAGAGGCAGGCCGCATCCTGCCAGTTGATCCAGTCCAGTACCCGCCCGTGTGCATCCAGCGAGAGCAGGCGGACGCTGCCGGGCCGGTGCAGGGTGGCGACGGGCGATACTTCGTCGACCGGGGCGGACGAGGCTCCGGTATCGATCAGACCTAGGCGTGTAGTGTCTGTCTCCATCGGGAAAACAGCTTATACCCGAATGTTGACGTTTTGTGTATAGGAACGAACCAAAGGTTCGTTCCGGGTAGCAACCGACCGTTGGTCGGTTGGCTTCCGGACGTCGCATCGCCGTGGCCGCCGATGTGCCGACCAACGGTCGGCACCTACCCGGGCAGGCCTTTCATCCGCGGCCACTGCATGCCGATCCCCCGGGCACCATCCACGCTGGATCCACATCCCCGGTAGCCACCGACCGTTGGTCGGTGGGCCGGACAACGATCAACCTTCCCCGAAATGCGCATCCGCCATCGCCATCAGCGGCTCGGCGCCGGCCTGGATCGCGGCGGTGTGGCTGAGCGTGCGCGGCAGGACGCGGGCAAAGTAGAAGCGGGCGGTTTCGCGCTTGGCCTGCTTGAACGCCTCGCTCTGCGCGGACGCATCGGCGGCGGCGACGCTGCGCGCCCACCAGTAGGCCAGCACCACGTAGCCCGAGTAGAACAGGTAGTCGAAGCTGGCCGCGCCCAGTTCATCCGGGTTGCCGGCCGCGCGCTGCAGGGTGGCCATCGTGAGCTTGCCCCATTCGGCGGCCTTTTCGCGCAGCGGGCCAATGAACTCGGCCAGCGCTTCGTTGCCTTCATTGGCCTTGGCGAACGCCTCGATCTCGGCCAGCATCAGCTTCAGCCCGGCGCCCTGGCTGGAGGCGGTCTTGCGCCCGATCAGGTCCAGCGCCTGGATCCCGGTGGTGCCTTCATACAGCGTGGTGATGCGCGCATCGCGAGCCAGCTGTTCCATGCCGTGCTCGCGGATGTAGCCGTGGCCACCGAAGCACTGCAGCGCGTTGTAGGTGTTCTCGATGCCCCATTCGGTCTGGCAGGCCTTGGAGATGGGGGTCAGGAAGCTCACCAGGGTGTCGGCGCGCTCGCGCTCGCCGGCATCGTCGGCGTGGTGGGCCACGTCAACCAGGGTGGCCGCGTGCAGGGCCAGCAGGCGGCTGCCTTCGACCAGCGACTTGATGGTCAGTAGCATGCGGCGCACGTCCGGGTGGACCAGGATCGGGTCGGCCGGCTTTTCGGGATGCTTCGGGCCACTCAGCGAGCGCGACTGCAGGCGTTCGCGGGCGTACTTGAGGGCGTTCTGGTAGGCGCGTTCGGACAGACCGATGCCCTGCAGGCCAACGCCCAGGCGCGCGGTGTTCATCATGGTGAACATGGCCTGCAGGCCCTTGTGCGGCTGGCCGACCAGATAGCCTTCGGCGCCGTCGAAGTTCATCACGCAGGTGACCGAGCCCTTGATGCCCATCTTGTGTTCGATCGAGCCGCAGCGCAGCGCGTTGCGCTCGCCGACCTTGCCCTCGCGGTCCACCTTGAACTTGGGGGTGACGAACAGCGAGATGCCCTTGGCACCGGCCGGGGCGTCGGGCAGCTTGGCCAGCACCAGGTGCACGATGTTATCGGTGAGGTCGTGCTCGCCGGCAGTGATGAAGATCTTGGTGCCGGTGATGGCATAGCTGCCATCGGCATTGGGTTCGGCCTTGGTCTTGAGCAGGCCCAGGTCGGTGCCGCAATGCGGTTCGGTCAGGCACATGGTGCCGGTCCAGCGGCCTTCGATCAGCGGTTTCAGGAAGGCCTCCTGCTGCCATGCTTCGCCGTGCTGCTTGAGCGCTTCGATGGCGCCGTGCGAGAGCAGGGGGAAGTTGCCCCAGGCCAGGTTGGCGGCGTTGATCATTTCATTGAGCGGCACGCCGAGGGTGTGCGGCAGGCCTTGGCCGCCCAGTTCCGGCGCGGCGGTGAGGCCGGTCCAGCCGCCGTCGACGAACTGCGCATAGGCCTGCTTGAAGCCGGGCGGGGTGGTGACCTCGCCGCTGGCCTGGTCGAGCACGCAGCCGATTTGGTCACCCACGCTGTTGAGCGGTGCCAGCACGGTGGTGCTGAAGCGGCCGGCTTCCTCGAGGACGGCGTCGACCACGTCGGTGGTGGCGTCGGTGAAGCCGAGGCGGGCGAACAGGGGGTCGACCTTGAGCACGTCATGCAGGGCGAAACGGATATCGGAAAGCGGTGCGGTGTAGCTGCTCATCGTCAGGTCTCGATCAGGTGCAAAGGGAGGCGGGCGGTGCGCGGGTCAGCGCAGCACGCCGGGCAGGCCGGGGGCCTGGTTGAGGGTGCTGCGGCTGTCGACATCGAAGCTGCGCTGTTTCTTTTCCTGCGGGGTGGCGCTGACCGTGCCCTTGAGCGAGTAGGCGAGGGTGCGGTTGCCGGCAAGGGCGTCGGCGACGACCAGGCGGGCGCCGGAGGCAGGCTGGAGCTGGAGGGTGATGACTTCGGCGGAGACGCCGCCGATGGACACCGCCGGTTTGGCGGTGAGGGTGCCGGCGTCTTCATCGCCGACCTTGAGCGCCAGGCTGACGTCATTGAAGACCATGGGCATGGAGCTGAAATTCTGGAGGCGCAGGGCAACGTCCCACCCGCCGTCGGCGCGGACGGTGAGCTGCTGGATGCTGGCACCGGGGGGCGAGACGCGCTGGACCACGCCACTGTTGCAGGCGGCAAGGGCCAGGGTGCTGCCGGCGACAAGGGCGACAAGCAGGGCGGTACGAAAGCGGTGGTACATGGGCGCAATCCTCGAGCAGGTGCCGCGTGTGCCAAAGCATACTACGGCGTATGGTGGTTGTGCTGGCTTTGGGTTTTGGTGGGTGCAGGGTAGGGGGTTTTTGTTTCGAAGCTGAAGCCTGAAGCCAAGGCCAGAGCCAGAGCCAAAGCTGGTGCGTCGGCTTGGTGGGGAGGGCGGGCGCGGGTGGGTTGGCGGGACACGCCGCGAGTCCCGCTCCGCGGCCCGGCCCAGCCGCTGGCGGTTGTGCGTTCAGTCGCATGCGAGGCAGTGCCTCGCAAGCAATGCGCCTTCACCCATGTAGCAACTGTGTTGCTGGAGGGGACTTGGCCCCTCCAGCAGACGGGCACGGTAGTGCCGGCAGCGTCGCGCTGAGCCTCGGCCTGGAGGTGGACCAGCAGGGCAACGACGTCTGGCTGCGCACGCCGCACAACGCCTTCCACAGCGCGCCGCGCTCACTGCAATGAACCGGGATGCCCGAATGACTGTCACTGATTCGCGTGCGCGCCCGCTGGCGCTGCTGAGTGCCCTGTTGCTGGCCAGTGGCCAGGCCTGCGTGGTTGCCAGTGCCGCCGACAACGACGTGCTGGTCCGCAACGCCATGGTCTTCGATGCCACCGGGCGTGCGCCCTATGCGGCCAGTGTCCTGGTGCAGGACGGGCGCATCGCCGCCATCGGCACTGGTCTCAAGGCACCGGCGCATACCCGCCAGGTGGATGCCAAGGGCCAGACACTGCTGCCGGGTCTGTTCGACCTGCACACCCACTGGACCCCCAACGCCGAGCGGTCGACGCTGCCGCAGATCGCCACCCGCTATCTGGACGCTGGCGTCACCACCGTGAGCGATTTCCACCAGCCACCGGAGGCCTATGCGCCGCGCCGCGCCTGGCTGCAGCGCATCGCCGCGCCGGACGTGAAGTTTGCCGCGCGCATGAGCACGCCGCTCGGCCACGGCGCCGACTGGGGCGACGAGAACACCACCCGCTGGGTCAACTCGCCGGACGCGGCCACCGCGGCGGTGAAGCAGGTGGCGGCCTACAGACCGGACTTCATCAAGGCGTTCACTGACGGCTGGCGTTACTCCAACGCAGCTGACAACAGCAGCATGGACGAAGAAACCCTGGCTGCCCTCGTGGAAGAGGCGCATCGCCAACATCTGCGCGTGTTCACCCACACGGTGATGGTCAAGCGCGGCAAGACCGCCGCGCGTGCCGGGGTGGACGCGCTGGCGCACAGCGTGCAGGACGGCCCGGCCGACGCCGAGCTGATTGCGCTGATGAAGCAGCACGGCACCCGTTACTCGCCGTCGCTGGCGGTGTACCTCCCTGAGCGCGTGGATGGCAGCGGAAAGGCCCGCGCCGGCACCGAGGCCTACCGCCAGCGCGAGGCGAACTTCGCCAATGCCCTGCGCAACGTCAAAACCCTGCACGATGCCGGCATTCCGATCGTGCTGGGGACCGATGCCGGCATGACCGGCACGCCACACGGCACGTCCACCCTGCGCGAGCTGGAGCTGTTCGTGCAGGCCGGGCTGACCCCGACCGAGGCCCTGGTGGCCGGCACCCGCGCCAGTGCCGAGGCACTGGCCCTGGACGACCGTGGCAGCATCGAGGTGGGCAAGCGCGCCGACCTGCTGCTGGTCACGGGCAAGCCGTGGGAACGCATTGGCGACATCCGCAACACCCGGCAGGTCTACGTCGCCGGGCGGCAGGTGGTGGGCAAGGGCGTGCAACTGCCCGAAGGCAATCGCGCCACATCGCTGCCACCGCTGCGCATCGACGCGCTGGTGGATGATTTCGAGCGCGCCGACCAGCGCACCGCGCTGGACACGCTGCGCAATGACGATGCCGACGGTGGCAACGACCGTACCGTGCAGGTCACCGACGTGATCGATCGCGATGGCGGTGGCAAGGCGCTGTCGATGCAGGCCCGGCTGTCGAGCAAGGACGACGCCTACGCAGGCGTGATCCTGCCGCTGACGCGCGGTTCGGTGGCCCCGGCCGATGTGCGCCGCTGGAAAGGCGTGCGCGTGGATGTGCGCGGCGATGCCACCGTGCGCCTGGAAGCGCGCGGTCTGCAGGGCCGCCGCTGGGCCGCGCCGCTAGTGGCCACCGGCACGTGGCAGACCGTGGAGATTCCCTTCCACGCGTTGCAGGGCCAGCCGCCTTACCGCGCCAAGGGGCCGTTGCCCGCCTGGCGCGGCGATGACGTGCAGCAGCTGGTGTTCACCGGCACCGGCGCCGCCGGCACGAAGATCTGGTTCGAGATCGACAATGTCCGGTTCTACTGACATGGTGCGCCGTCATGCGCGGGGTGCACTGGCGATGTTGGCCTGCATCGTGGGCGGGCCTGCACTCGCCGCCGATGCCTCCCATGACGTGCTGGCGGCGGTGGATGCCTACGCCGCGCGGCAGGCCGAGGTGGGCCAGCAGCTGTGGGCACACCCGGAACTGGGCTACCTGGAAACCCGGTCATCGGCACTGCTGCAGGACGAGCTGCGCAAGGCCGGTTTCCGCATCGAGGCTGGTGTTGCAGGCATGCCCACCGCGTTCGTGGCCCGCTACGGCAAGCGCGGCAACGGACCGGTGATCGCGCTGCTGGCCGAGATGGATGCCTTGCCTGGCATGTCGCAGGCGGCGTTGCCCACGCGCAGCCCCATTGCCGGCCAGGACGCCGGCCAGGCCTGTGGTCACAACCTGTTCGGTGCCGCGGTGGTGGGCGCCGCGCAGGCCGTGGCGCAGTGGCTCGCGGCGAGTGGCCACGACGGCGAAGTGCGCGTGTATGGCACGCCGGCCGAGGAGGGCGGCAGCGGCAAGGTCTACATGACCCGCGCCGGCCTGTTCAATGACGTCGACGTGGCGCTGCATTGGCACCCGGCTGCGGCCAACTCCGCCGCGCAGGGCACCAGCCTGGCCAACATCAGCGGCAAATTCCGCTTCCAGGGCGTCGCCGCGCACGCCGCGCTCGCACCGGATCGCGGGCGCTCGGCGCTGGATGGCGTGGAAGCGCTCAACCACATGGCCAACATGATGCGCGAGCACGTGCCCGACGGCACCCGCATCCATTACGTGATAAGCAATGGCGGCGCCGCGCCGAACGTGGTGCCCGATGCCGCCGAAGCGTATTACTACGTCCGCCACGTCGACCCGGCGGTGGTGCGCGATGTGATCGCGCGCCTGCAGCTGGCCGCGCGCGGTGCGGCGATGGGCACCGGCACCGAGGTGGTGTTCGAACCCACCGGCGGGGTGTATTCGCTGCTGCCCAACGATGCACTGGGCCGCGTCATGCACGCCTCGCTGCAGCAGGTGGGCGGCGTGGTGTATGACGCGGCCGACACCGCGTTTGCCACCCAGTCGCAGCAGACCCTGCAGCAACGTCCTGCCTTGGCCACCGCGGCCACGCTGGAGCCGTACCGCGACGATCAGGCCGGTGGCGCCTCCACCGATGTGGGCGACGTGAGCTGGAACGTACCCACCGTGGGCCTCAGTACCGCCACCTGGGTGCCCGGCACCCCGGCACACAGCTGGCAGGCGGTGGCGGCCTCGGGAGCGCCGATCGGCACCAAGGGCGCGCTTACCGCGGCGAAGGTGCTGGCACTGACCACGGTGGCGTTGTTGCAGTCGCCACAGACCGTGACGGCAGCGAAGAACGAATTGGCGCAACGGCGCGGCGCGCAGTTCCGCTATGTGCCGCTGCTGGATCGCACCGCACCGCCGCTGGACTACCGCGTGCGCGCGAAGGACTAGGCACGTACGGCGCCGCTCAATCCAGCGGCGCCATCACTTTCAACGGGGCCAGATCGTAGCCCATGGCTTCGGCCTTGGCCTTGATGCTGTCGAACTGCGTGGCGTCCATGCGCGGCGAGCGCGACAGGATCCACAGGTACTTGCGGGCCGGGTCGCCCACCAGTGCCCACTGGTAGTCCGGGTCCAGCGCGATCACCCAGTAGTCGGCCCACACCAGCGGTACCCAGGCCAGCCAGTCGGGCACGAAGCGCACCTGCAGCTGGCCCGGCGCACCCTCGACCGGACGTGCCACGCCTTCGGCCGCGATCCGCTCGCCATCGGCGATGCGGCACGCGTTGTGCACACTGATGCGGCCGTCACCGCGCAGCGCGTAGGTGGCGGTGATGTCGCCCACGCATTTCTTCTGGAACGACACCGGCAGGTGGGCAATCTCATGCCACTGCCCGGCGTAGCGGCCCATGTCCAGGGCGGGCACCGAGCGCACGGGTTCGGCCGCCAACAGTGAGTTGGCTGCAGACAGGAGAAGCAGGGCAAGCCACGGGCTGAGCAGGCGCATCGACGGCACTCCGGAACGGTCGACCGAGCTTAGGGGCAGGGCAGGAGCGAGGTGTGAAGTTTCTGTCATTTGCGGGCATTGCTTCGGACACGTTGCGTTCGAGTCCCACGCAGTTCGGTCTAAAGGCTGCGGACGAAGGCTCTCATGGCTGCCTGCCAGCGCACGTCATCCGATCTGAAGTCCAGGCGCGTGCCGTCGCTCGCGCGGGTGACGTAGTGAAGATCTGCCACTGTATTCACCTCGCCCGGGTGCGACGGCAGCCAGAACACCAGCGTGTCCGTTTTCGCCGACCACTCATGCACAAGATCCCACTCGATTTCCTTGCGGACGATCTCGAACAGCTCGGCCGGGTTGCTTACAGTCCAGCCGGCATCGTGCAGGTGCGTCCTCAGTTCGATCATCCCGTCGCGCGCGTGCATCTGCGTCCACGTAGGAAAGGGATCCGTGCAGATTCCGTACAACCGCACAAAGAAAAAGAGCCCGCATTTCTGCGAGCTCTTCTTGAATCATGGTGGCCGAGGACGGAATCGAACCGCCGACACGGGGATTTTCAATCCCCTGCTCTACCAACTGAGCTACTCGGCCACTTCATCGCTGCGTTGCCGCTGGCGAGGACGCGAATAATACGGAGGTATGCAGGGTTCGGCAAGCGTTTCGCGAAAAAAAATTCACATTTGTTGCCAGGCCTCGCGCAAAGGCCTGCAAGTGCTTGATCTGGCGTGCCCGTGCGCGTCTGCCGTGCGCATGAACATCGGTTCAGTCCGCACCTCGCGCGCTGCGCGCCGTCAGTGCGTGTCGTCGGGCATGCACCACAGCAGCACGATGCCGATGGCCATGATCACCGCGGCCAGCAGCAGAGAGGCCCGGTAGGAGCCAGTGTCGCGGGCGAGGGTGCCGGCCAGCGCCGGGGCCAGGATCTGCGCCACGCCGTAGCTCAGGGTCAGGTTGGCCATCGCCTTGGCGGGGTTGCGTGGGTAATGGCGGCCGACCACGGTAAGGGTGAGGCTGACGATGCCGGCAAACGTAATGCCGAACAGCACGGCGCTGCCCAGCCCGGCCAGCAGCCCGTCATCCAATAGTGGCAGCACGAAGGAGGCGGCCTGCAGCGCGAAGGCCAGCATCAGCGCGCGGATCAGCCCCAGCCGCGCTGCCAGCCTGTCCCAGACGAACGTGGAGGGCACGGCGGCCAGCCCGACCAGCACCCAGACCGCGCTGCCATGGCCGTCAAATACGGCGGTCTGTTCCAGGATGGCCACGATGAAGGTGGCGCTTACCACGAAGCCGAAGCCGGCGCAGAAGTAGGCGGCGACCAGCAGGTGGCGCCAGCGTCGGGCGGGCGGGGTGGGCGCCGTGCCCGTGGTCTGGGCAGATGCTGCCGCCGGGGCAGGCATCCACGCCCAGGCCGGCACCAGGAACAGCAACCCCAAGGCGGCCAGCCAGATCCATTGGCCGCTGGAACTGGCATGCCCGGCCAGCGCGGCGGTGGCCAGCCCGGACACCGCGATGCCCAGCCCCAGACCGGCAAAATGCAGGCCCAGCCGCGGGCGCAGGCCCTGTGCCAGCAACCAGTTCAGCACCAGTCCCGAGGCCAGCAGCAGCCCGGCCGTGCTGGACAGGCCCGCGACGAAGCGCAGCAGGCTCCATAGCCAGGGCGTAGTGGTGAGCCCCATCAGCCCGGTGGCCAGCACGGCCAGCACCAGGCCCACCCGGTAGAAGTGGAACTTCCGCCGCATGTCGCCTACCCGCGCCACCAGCAGCGTGCCCAGCAGGTAGCCCAGGTAGTTGAACGTGGCCAGCCAGCCGCCCTGTGCGGCGCTCAATCCGGCGTCCACCCGCATCAGCGGCAGCAGCGGGGTGTAGGCGAAACGGGCCAGACCCACGGTAAGCACCAGCGCGCAGATGCCGGCACCGATGACCTGCCAGGGACGACGTGCGGGCGCAGCAGGGGCGGGGACAGTCATGGCGGCAGGCAGAAGGGGGTTGGCCCATCCTCCGTGCACGGGCGCTGACTGTCTTTCGATAGAATGACCCATCATGTCGACCAAGCGACAATCCCGGACCCCCACGCGGGTGGCGCCGTGGCGCGAAGTGCCGGTGCCGGCGCTGCGGCGGCTGCCGTGGCCGGTGGTGGCGCGCAGCCAGCAGCTGGCCGCCGGTGAGCGTTTCCCACCGCACGCACATCCCTGGAACCAGCTGGTGTTCGCCACCGAGGGCGTGTTGCAGGTCAGTGCCGCGCACGCGCGGCATGTGATCACCCCGCAGCAGGCGCTGTGGGTGCCCACCGGCACGCTGCACCACACCGGCGCACTCGGCGCGGCGGCCTTCCGCAACCTCTACGTGGCCGACGACGCGGCGCTGGGCATGCCCGACCATTGCGTGGTGCTGGAGGTGTCGGCATTGCTGCGCGAACTGATCGTGGAACTGGACCGCACCACGGCCGACCACGATCCGGACTACTACCTCACGCTGTGCCGCCTGATCACCACCCAGTTGCGCCGCCAGCCGCGCCATACGCTGCACCTGCCGTGGCCGCAGGATGCACGCCTGCAGCGCTGGTGCCAGACCCTGCACGATCACCCCGGCGACGAGCGCGACATGGCGTACTGGGCCACCCGGCTGGGTGCATCGACGCGTACGCTGGCGCGGCACTTCGAGCGCGAGACCGGCATGACCCTGCGCGCGTGGCGTACGCGGCTGCGCCTGCTGCGTGCGATCGAATGGCTGGCGAAGGGGCGTTCGCCCACCCTGATCGCGCACGAGCTGGGCTATGCGTCGGCGTCCGCGTTCAACTATATGTTCCGGGTGGAAATGGGGATCAGCCCGTTGCAGTGGCGGCGAACACGCTGACCGTCGCACACTGCCGGCTACACCTGCACACGCTGGAGCACGGCAATGCCCGACTGGAATGCACTCGATGATGCCTACGGCAGCGCCGCTACCGTGGGCGCGATGCTCGAGGAACTGGATGCGGGCACCGGCGAGGTGGACTGGGATGCGCTGTGGTCACACCTGTGCCACCAATCTACGGTGTATTCGGCGAGCCTGCAGGCGCTCCCCTATCTGCTGCGTGCCGCGCTGAAGGCGGTGCCGGCGCAGCGGATCGAGCCGCTGGTGCTGGCCGGTGCCATCGTGAGCCATGCCGACAGCGCGCCGGTGCAGGTGCCGGGCCATCCGGAGCTGCTGCCGCTGCTGCAGGACTGCACCGTGCAGACCCTGCACGAGGTTGCCCGGGAGGACCTGCCCGAGGCGTCGTTCCTGCACCTGCTGCAGGCCGGCCTGGCCTTCGGTGGTGAACGGGTCTGGTCGCGCGCGCTGGCCGGGGTGCTGGAAGGCGAACTGTCGGGCGTGTGCCCGGCCTGCCAAACCGATCTGTATATCGTCATCGACCCGCCGCAGGCCTTCGTCACGCACGAGGAATGGATCGGGGGCGCGGCGGTGCGCACGGCGGTGATCGAAGCGGGGGCCGGTGATCCGGCCGCCGAGTCGGAGCGCTGGCTGCTGGAGATGGCACGCGCGCACCGCGACGGATTCGCCGACACGCTGCGGTTGCTGTTCGGCAGCTCACGCTGTACACAATGCGAGGCACCGTTCGAGCTGCGTGAGGCGGTAGGGTTGAACGGCTGAGCCCGGTGTCGGGTTCGCGCGTCGGCTACTTCGCCAGCGGGCAGGCCAGGCTCACAAGCCGATCACCGTCGAAGCGCGCTTCGATGATGCCGTCGCCTTCCTTGAACGCCTGCCAGTGCGCCAATGCCGGTGCGCCGGGCAGCGGGTTGCCCAGGTGGAAGTACACCTTGCTGCGGGAGTCGCCGGGCCGAACATGTGCGCAACCGATCACCGGCGTGGCCATCTCCCCGCAGTCACCTTGCAGCAGGCACAGCCGCGTATGGCACAGGCCGCGGCCCGACCAATGACCCTGCGCGGCCAGGCAGCCCGGCTCGGTGGCCAGCACCACCCACAGGCCCAGACCAAGGGCGGTGGTCGCCGACATCAACAGCAGCAGATAGCGCGCGGCATGGGCGCGAACGTGGTGGGCGAGGGCGATCATCGCGCCATGATGCGCCACGCGGCCTCCCGGTGGCCATGGCAGGCTGGCACGCGGCTGCCAGTGGAATGCTGTTGTCGCATCGGTACTGCCGATGCAGGCGGGGCAGGGGCTGGCGGTGCCGCGCGGCCAGCGCACGGATGGAACGCTGTTTTACCCCCACCCCCGGCACCTCGCCAGCGACTACCGTGGGCACACACTGTCATGGAGTTGCGCATCGATGAACGACCTCACCAACACCCGCGTCGTCCTGGCCTCGCGGCCGCAGGGCGAACCGGTTGCCGCCAATTTCCGCCTGGAGCAGGTCGCCGTGCCGACGCCGGGCCCGGGTCAGGTGCTGCTGCGCAACCGCTGGCTGTCGCTGGATCCGTACATGCGCGGTCGCATGGAAGAGGGCCCCTCGTATGCCGCGCCGGTGGCCGTGGACGCGGTGATGGAAGGGCGCACGGTGTCGGAGGTGATTGCCTCCAACCATCCCGGCATTGCCGTCGGCGCGCAGGTCGTGGCCACGGGCAACTGGCAGACCCACGCGGTGGTGGACGGTGACAGCATCACCCGCACACTGGGCGACACCGGCTTGCCCGTCAGTACCGCGCTGGGTGTGTATGGCATGCCCGGTTTTACCGCGTATGCCGGCCTGCAGGAAATCGGCCGGCTGCAGCCCGGGGAGACACTGGTGGTGGCGGCCGCCAGCGGCCCGGTCGGGGCCACGGTAGGACAGATCGCCAAGCTGCAGGGCGCGCGCACGGTGGGCATTGCCGGTGGCGAGCAGAAGCGCCGCTACCTGGAAACGCTGGGGTTCGACGTGGCCCTGGACCATCGTGCCGACGACTTTGCTGCCCGCCTGCGCGCGGCGGTACCCAACGGCATCGATGTGTACTTCGAGAATGTCGGCGGCCACGTCTTCGAGGCGGTGGTGCCGCTGCTCAACGACTTCGCGCGCATCCCGGTGTGCGGCACCATCGCCACCTACAACGCACGCGGCGCGGTGCTGCCCGGGCCGGACCGGCTGCCGGGCTTCATGAGCCAGGTGCTGCGCCAGAGGCTCACCGTGCGCGGCTTCATCCAGTCCGATTTCCACGCGCTGTTCCCGGCGTTCCTGACGGACATGGCGCGGTGGCTGCAGGAGGGCAAGGTGCAGTACCGCGAAGACATCGTCGAGGGCCTGGCGCAGGCACCGGAGGCGTTCTTCGGGCTGCTCAAGGGGCGCAACTTCGGCAAGCTGGTGGTCAAGCTGGACTGAGCGGTGGGGTACTCCGGCGGATGCGTTCGAGCCCAACGGCGTTGCCATGGCCCGCACGAAACCGTTACCGGCACATCACCCCGCGCTGGCTAGGCTGATCGTCATCCCCGTGACACGGCCACAGCGAGTACCCAACATGACCAGCAACGACAAGCAGCAGGGCCAGCAGGAAGGCACCAAGGAAGCCCAGCAGGACCGCAAGCAGGACGAAGTAGCCAAACAGCGCCCGGGCCAGACCGACCAGGCCATCCACGACGCGGAGACCCGGCGCCCGGAGCGCAAGGATCAGGGAGACGATTGACGGGTTTGCAGACGGGCTGCAACGCCCAGTGACCCGCGGCTGCGAAGGTCACTGGGCGGGTAGTGGGACAATCCTCGCGCCAAATATCTCCGAAGTGACGTAGTGCAGCAGCTCGACCTGGCCGTCGGTGACGCCTGTGATATGGAATGGACGAGAGAATGTGTCGTCGACCTGGATGGGGGTCATGGTGTTGCTGGAGATGGTGTACAGGTAAATCAGTGTGTCCCGGGGAGGAAGCGACTCCACCTCGGCTGCCGTCAGGCCTTCGGTATCCAGCGAAGGGAGGTCGGCCTGCCCGATGAGGTGGTTGTTGTCGAAAATCCTCCAGCTGATGTTGTTGGCGTCCTCTGGGCCCTCCGGATGCATCGGAGGCTTCGCCATATCCATCAGCGATCTTGCAGAAACAATCGAATATCCGGCGTTACCCACCTTTACAAGAAACCAGCGTTCATCAGGACTGATCTCCAAGGTCTGGATGCTTGCTCTTGGCGCGGATGACCTGACTACCTCACCATCTACGTTGACGATTCGTGCTTGTGCAGAGCCGGTCGCGAGAAGTCTGAATAGTTTCGACTTCTGGACGGGCCGCGAGGTCTCACGGAGCTTCTCAGGCTGCAGTGTGTAGCTGACAGCAAGCTGCTTCGAGCGCGCTTCGGAAGACGGCGCCATTTCGGTGGCCTCTTCTACGGCGGCTGCTACCGCAAGCGAGGGCAAGGTGCAGGCTATAAGAACTGCATAGATCAGGCTGGGGTACGGCAGTGCCAGGCGGAGTGGGGACGGCAAATGGAGATGCATGCCTCAAATTTCCTTCATTGGTTGCGCCTCAGATCTTCGAGTAATGCAGCTGCGATGGCGTCGCATATATCCTGTCGGACCTGCTCGTATACATCTGTGATGCTCAGGATCTTGTCTACATCCTCGTGGTCGATGAATTCGACCTCCAGCAGCGCAGCGCGAAGCGGGTGGTACAAAGCAGTGTTTCCAAGTTGAGGGTCACTCAAGACCGCAAGCTGCCTTTCGGACTTTACACCGCGATTTCTGGCGCCAGCATCATCGGCGAGGATGGCACCGTAAGTCGCATCGTTGACTCTTTCCGCGAGTGCCGTGTCTTCGGCGAAGTTGACATTGTCTCTGCGCGGGCGGACCAATGTCTCCGTGCCTCTGGCGATCCCATTGGCTCCGTTGAAGTGGATGCTGAGTAGTATGTCGGCGCCGTTATCGCGGGCTACATTCGCGCGGTCTGTTCCGGGCTTGTTTTCATCGTCAGGCCTCGTGAGATGAATTCGCAAATTCCTGTTTTCATTGGTGCTTAGTGTGCGAAGTGCGCGAGATGTGCGCAATCCGAACTCCAGTGTCAGCTGCTTCTCAAGAACGCCGCTCGTGTGTGATGTTGCGTTGTTGGCTGAAGATCCGTCTTCATTTGCTGTACCCCCGTGCCCCGGGTCAATCACAATGATCCCCGGCACCTCAACATCAATCACATCCACCCCAGCTGCCGCCCCTTCCGGCTTCACATTTATGCGGGCGGCATTGAATGCGACGGGCGGCAGGTTGATACGGATGGCGGTATGCCCGGTTGCGTCCACGGTTGTCGTCGCATGCTCCTGACTGAGTCGGGTGAACCCCACCGCGGTCAGTTCATCCGGCGCAGTGAAGCGGTCACGCTGTTCTGCAACGGCATGCACCCAACTGCCCCGGAATACGGGATCCAGGGCCGGCTGACCTTCGTCGCCCGGCGGAACGAACAGCGGGGCCATGGACCATGTCACCGTCTTGCCTTGATGGTGATTGTCCGGCCGACCCTCGCTCCACACACGAATCTTCAGCTCGCGATGCGCAATGCGGTTGGTCCGCGGGTCCACCTTCACCATCGGGTGTTTGTGTGGGAGGGCCTGGGGCTCGGTTGAGCCTTCGACTATCTGCTCATCTTCATCCAGGATCTGCGGCGCCAGCGCGACAGGATCCATGTGGAGGACGTCGCGCGGCCTGTCGATCCGCACCTCCTTGCGCACCTTGTTGGAGACCGGTGACGTCGAAGAACTGGCGATAGTGCGATACAGGATGCGTGCGGCAGTGATGACCATGACGTCAGCTCTCCTGCAATTGCAGCGATAGCGCTTGGGCCGCGGCGGAGTTCACGACATGCGTGAGGCCGAGCCTATCGGTAACGCCAGACAGAACGTTTCCATCTTCAAGCAGGATGTGATAGGCAATATTGGGTAACGGCTCGCCGGTTGTCTTGTCCTTCAGAACGAAGGCTTCATCGAACAGAGCTGCCCGGTTGTCCGGCAGCGATGCTAGCTGCGCGGGCAGCCGTTCGCCGGCCAGAAACGGATGCTGGCTGGCCTTGATGATGAAGTTTCCCGGCATGACGTAGTTCCTTTACTTGCGATGCGCTGTGCGTGGGGTCTTGTCTGCCATGACGCTGATTATTGCGGCCGATGTGCAAGACCATCTGATCCTTGCCGGGGATCATTGCGCCGTGCTGTCACGGGGGGCAAATGCGAAAGAACAGGTGATTATTCGCAATTATCAGAAAATCTATTCCTGGAAGCACGGTGCTATTGCGGGCTCCGGCGACGTCCTGCTGATGGTGGTTTTCCTGCGCCTGTTTCTGCTCCATGAGCGCCAGAATGCGCGTGTGGATGTGCTGCAGATCGCCAGCGAGGCAAAGGCCGCGCGTATTCGCGCAGGTAGTCCGCCTGGTGAGTGTGTAGGGAACATCTTCTTTACATTGCCCGCATGTGATGGGTTCCAGATGCATGGCGTGTACATCGGCGAGCACAGGATCCGGTTGGAAACCGTCGACCCGATCAGTACGTGCTTCTCGATGCAGGCACAGCGATCACCGGACCGGACCGCATGCACCGCGTTCAACGGCTGCTTGAGACCGGCCCTGTTCTTCAGTAACACCCGCGCGTTCGATACGCACCATCTTGACCTTCTGCGCCGCTTCTTCGAGTGTCAAAGCGCGATGGATGATCGCGTGACCTGCTCCTTCGACATTATGTTTCTCGACAAGCGCACCGGTATCGGCAGGTTCTGGACGGCACCGGACGGGATGGGGCTGCGGGTCTCACTCGGGGGTGAACTGGAGTCTGCCGCTGAGGGGCTGGTCCAACGAAAAAGGCCGGAAGCCCTGTTTTTGCAGGTATTCCGGCCTTCGAAGCCCTGTCGGGCTGAATAAGTGGTGGAGCCAAGGAGGATCGAACTCCTGACCTCGTCGATGCGAACGACGCGCTCTCCCAGCTGAGCTATGGCCCCACGGATGGTGCAGACCGCGTGGGCGTTGCCTCGCGATGCACCTAGTCTAGCGCCGTGAATGGGCCGCTGCCAAGGGGCGGCGGCGCTGGCAGGTGTACAACGCAACGCGGGTGGAGGACGGAGGCAAGGCGGTCTTGGCCTGCGGGACCTTCAGTCCGCGCGCGGCGCTCCGTTCTCGGCCGCCGCTCCCCTTTCTGAACGCAGTTCGGGGTTTGTGAAGACTTGTCACGATCCAATACAAGTAAAAACAATGACTTGGCGTTTTGCCCTAGTACGAAAGGACTAGCCCGGAAAAGGTAAAGAGGACCAAAAAGGGTGCCGATAAGAAGTGTGACGAACATCCCACACTTTTTCCCTTCCGAGTACCAACGATGACGACCCGTTCCGCCACCGTTTTCTCTTCCTCCATCGGCGCGCGCCTCGCGCTGCTGATGGGTCTGATCACTGCCGTTGCCTTCGTCCTGCTGGCGGCGCTGATCTATCGCCAGGTTGCGCACAGCTACGAACAGCGCGTGCAGGCCGGCCTGCAGTCGTCCACCGCGTTGATGCGGGATTCGGTCGAACTGTATGACCGCAGCCTCAGCGACAGCACTGAACGCATGGCCGGCACCTTCCGCGCGCTGTTGCCCGACGGCGAGGCCAGCCTGGATGCGGCCGCCCCGGTTACCGTTGGCGAACGCCAGGTGCCGACGCTGCGACTGGGCACGCAGGCGATCAACCTGCAGGAATCGGCGGTGGACCGCTTCGCTGCCGCCACCGGGGGCGTGGCCACCGTGTTCGTGCGCGAAGGCGACGACTTCGTACGCGTGTCCACCTCGCTGCGCAACGCCGAGGGCGCCCGCGCGCTTGGCACCGCGCTGGACCACGCCAACCCGGCCTACGCCTCGCTGCTGAAGGGCGGGCGTTATACCGGCCCGGCGCGGCTGTTCGGGGTGGACTACATGACCCACTACACGCCGATCACCAACGCGGGCGGTGAGGTGGTGGGGATCGCGTTCGTGGGGCAGAACTACTCCGACGGTCTGGCCGCACTGAAGGCGCGCCTGCGCACCGCGCAGCTGGGCAAGCAGGGCCATTTCCTGGCCGTGGATACCCGGCCCGGCGAGCGCTTCGGCAGCCTGATCGCCGCACCGTCGGCCGAGGGCGAGCTGTTGGCCACGCAGGTGGACGCGGCGGACCTGCCCGCGCTGGAGGCGCTGCTGGCGGGCCAGGCCGAGCAGGCCACGCTGCACCTGCGCACGGCGGCCGATGGCCCGGCGCAGGCCTATTTCGTGTCAGCCCAGGCGTATGGCCCCTGGAAGTGGGCGGTGCTGGGGCTGGAGCCGGTGTCGGTGCTGCAGAGCGTGCTGCATACGCTGATGCTGCACATCGCGCTGGTGGCCGGGTTCGGCCTGCTGGCGGTGATCGTGGCGCTGCTGGTGGTGGTGCGGCGCATGCTGAGCGTGCCGCTGGCGCAGGCCGGGCAGGTGGCGCGTGATGTGGCTGCCGGTCGCCTGGACCGGCAGATCGTGGTGCAGCGCCAGGACGAGGTGGGGCAGCTGATGGGCGCGCTGGCGCAGATGCAGGGCAAGCTGCGCGAGATCATCGATGCGCAGAACGACATGAGCCAGCGCCATGCCGACGGTGCGATCAGCCACCGCATCGATGCCGGCCGCTTCGAGGGCGAGTTCGGCACGATGGTGAGCGGCACCAATGCCCTGGTCGATGCCCACATCAGCACCAAGATGCGCATGGTCGAACTGGTTCGTGCCTACGCCGACGGCGACCTGTCCGACGCGATGGAGGTACTGCCCGGCGAGAAGGCGCGGATCACCGAGGCGGTCAATGGGGTGCGCGGCCGCCTGCAGGCCATCAACGGCGAGATCAAGCGGCTGGTCGCGGCGGCGGCCGACGGTGATTTCAGCGTGCGCGGCGACGCCGACGCCTACCAGTACGACTTCCGCGTGATGGTGCAGGGCCTCAATACCCTGATGGTCACTGCCGACCACAACCTGGCGGCGCTGTCGGGGCTGCTGCGCGCACTGGCCGAGGGTGACCTGCGCGGGCGCATCGACGGCCAGTTCAACGGCGTGTTCGCCACCATGCGTGACGACGCCAATGCGACCGTGGCGCAGCTGACCGCCATCGTCGGTGACATCCAGCAGGCCGCGGTGTCGGTGTCCACCGCCTCGGCGGAGATCGCCGCTGGCAACGAAGACCTGTCGCGCCGCACCGAACAGCAGGCGGCCAGCCTGGAGGAATCGGCCGCGTCGCTGGAGGAGCTGACCGCGGCGGTGAAGCAGAATGCCGACCATGCCCGCCGAGCCGACCGACTGGCCGCCGAGGCCGCCGAGGTGGCCGCGCAGGGCGGTGCTGCCGTGGCGCAGGTGGTGCAGACCATGGCCGGCATCGAGGGGGCGTCGGTGCGCATCGCCGACATCACCACGGTCATCGACGGAATCGCCTTCCAGACCAACATCCTGGCGTTGAACGCGGCGGTGGAAGCGGCGCGGGCGGGCGAAGAAGGGCGCGGGTTTGCCGTGGTCGCCTCCGAAGTGCGCGCGCTGGCGCAGCGTTCGGCCCAGGCCGCGCGCGAGATCAAGGGGCTGATCGAGGCCTCCAGCACCCAGGTGGCCGAGGGCAGCCAGCTGGCCCACCAGGCCGGGCAGACGCTGCAGCGGGTGGTGGCGTCGGTGGGTGAGCTGGGCGGGCTGATCGAGGAAATCGCCAGCGCCAGCCAGGAGCAGGCCGCCGGCATCGAGCAGGTCAACCAGGGCATCGTGCAGATGGACGGGGTGACCCAGCAGAACGCGGCGCTGGTGGAAGAAGCTTCGGCCGCGGCACGGGCGTTGAACGCGCAAGCGGCCGACCTGCAGCACACCGTGGGCCGCTTCCGTCTGGCCGAACCGGCTGCCGCCGTACGCCGTTCGGCGGCCGCCTGAGCCCGTCCGGCGGCGCGCGCAGCTTCGGCCGCGCGCGCCGCTGACCAGATCCGGCACAGCGTCAAGCCTACCGGCCACTGCGCCGAGCGGGCATAATCCGCGCCAGAATTCCCGGCGGCTCAGCCAGCAGACCAGGGTAGGGGATGGACGGCCGTCCCCCGCATCGCCCTGCAACCAGCCTGCAACATCCACGCAATACCGTGCCCCATCGCTGTGAAGACAGCGGTGCCGATGTTGTTCATCCGCGTGTACCCCACGCCACCCGATCTGTACTCCCCGAGACCCCTGCATGCCTGCCTTCCGCACCACCTCCGTGTCGCTGCCGTCCCGTCATTCCACCGCGCTGCCGCGCCGCCATGCACTGGCGCTGGCCTGCGCCACCGCTTCGCTGTTCGGCCTGGCCGGCACCGCGATGGCACAGGACGCGTCGCCGACCTCGCTGGACACCATCACCGTCAACGCCGACCACCGCGAGCGCAACCTGCAGGAAGTGCCGGTGTCGGTGGGCGTGGTCCAGGGCGAGCAGATCCGTGACTACACCGCCGCCGGCGACGACACCCTGCTGGCGCTGTCAGGCAAGGTACCCAGCTTCTACGCCGAAACCACCACCGGGCGCATCTTCCCGCGCTTCTACATCCGTGGCCTGGGCAATATCGACTTCTACCTGGGTGCCTCGCAGCCGGTCTCGATCATCCAGGACGACGTGGTGCTGGAGCACGTGGTGCTGAAGTCCAACCCGGTCTACGACGTGGACCAGATCGAAGTGCTGCGCGGCCCGCAGGGCACGCTGTTCGGCCGCAACACCACCGCCGGCATCGTCAAGTTCGACACCATCAAGCCGAGCCAGGAATCCAGCGGGCGCGTGCAGGCCAGCTACGGCAGCTTCGGCAGCGTGGCCATCGATGGCGGCGTGGGCGGTGCGATCAACGACATCGCCTCGTTCCGCGTGTCGGCGCTGTACCAGCACCGCGATGACTACGTCGACAACACCTACACCGGCCCCAGCGCCGACGGCACCGTGGCCCCGCGCAAGAATGCGATGGGCGGCTTCGACGACCGCAACGTGCGCGCCCAGCTGCTGCTGCAGCCGACCGACAACTTCTCGCTGCTGGCTTCGGCCCACGCGCGCGACTACGACGGCACCTCGACCCTGTTCCTGCGTGGCGCGATCACCAAGGGCTCCAACAAGACCGACGTGGCGCGTGACCGCGTGGCCTACGACGAAGCCGACAACAACCCGCAGTCCTACAAGACCTACGGCGGTTCGGTGAAGGCCGTGTACGACTTCGGCGACCTGTCGCTGACCTCGATAACCGCCTACGAAACCACCTCCGGCTACAGCCGCGGCGACACCGATGGCGGCGCGGCGGTGAACTACCCGGTCAACGGCCTGCCGAACGGCTATGGCCAGTCGATGGGTCAGATCCGCGACCTGGACCAGTGGACCCAGGAAGTGCGCCTGGCCAATGGCGATGACAACCGCCTGAAGTGGCAGGTGGGCGCGTTCTACTTCGACGGCCGCGACACCACCGATTTCTACCAGCGCGCCTGGTTCCTGCAGGGCAACGCGCGCAACCCGAACAACTGGGTGCGCCTGCGGAATGTCAATACCTCCTGGGCCGGTTTCGGCCAGGTCAGCTATGACGTGACCGACAAGTTCACCCTGACCGCCGGCGTGCGCCAGACCCGCGACGAGAAGCACACCCGCCTGCTCAAGACCGCCGACACCGCCGCCGGCGTGGTGACCTACAAGGGTCGCACCGACGTGGAAATGGCCGACACCACCCCGAGCTGGGACGTGAGCGCGATGTACGCGTTCAACCCGCAGTTCAGCGTGTATGCGCGCGTGGCCCGGGGCTTCCGTGGCCCGACCATCCAGGGCCGTTCGGCGGTGTTCAACGCCGACTTCACCACCGCCGATTCGGAAACCATCCTGTCCTGGGAAGCGGGCATCAAGAGCAGCCTGTGGGACAACCGCCTGCGCGTGAACGCGGCCGCGTTCACCTACGTGGTCAACGACATCCAGCTCAACGGCAACGATTCGGACGGCAACGGCGTGCTGTTCAACGCCGACAAGGCCAAGGCTTACGGCCTGGAAGCGGACATGCAGCTGCGCCCGATTCCGAACCTGAGCCTGAGCGCCGGCGTGAGCCTGCTGCACAGCGAGATCCAGGACGACCGCGTGTATGCCCAGGTCTGCGCCCTGAACGGCGCGGTGGTGTGCACCGTGAACGACCCGACCATCAAGGTCGGTGCGAACACGTTTGCCCAGATCAACGGCAACCCGCTGCCGAACGCGCCGAAGTACAACATCAACCTGGCCGCGCGTTACGACGTGCCGGTCAACGACAGCGATGTGTTCTTCGTGTCCACCGACTGGAACAAGCAGGGCTACACCAGCTTCGTGCTGTACGACTCGGCCGAGTTCAACTCCAAGGGCAGCTTCGAAGGCGGCCTGAAGCTGGGCTATTCGGGCAACTACGGCGCGTGGGAAGTGGCCCTTTTCGCGCGCAACATCACCAATGAGAAGAACCTCAAGGGTGTGATCGAGAACTACATGGCGGCGGTGTACAACGAACCGCGCACCGTGGGCGTTTCGCTCAACATGAACTGGTAAGGTCGGCTGCATCGGCGGCGCGTTCGCGCGCTGCCGACGCTGACACTGAGGTATTCCCACAACGCCCTGCCCATGCAGGGCGTTGTGCGTTGCGTGCTATGGTCCCCGGCCCGCATCGGACGCGCGGTTGCCCCGATGCCCCACGTGGAAAGGACCTTGACGATGCTCCGGCAGCTCTACACGACCTACTCCGATCCCACGGCGGCCAGGACGCTGGTGGCCAGCTGCAAGGCCACAGTGGTGCAGTGGCGCTGGGCGACCGAGTCGATGGCCTTCGCCACGCCGTTCCTGCAGGAGAAGCAGGGCGGTCCCAAGGCGCGGTGGGTCGCCGATGACAAGGCGGACCCCGCCAGGCACGTACGCCATGGTTTCGATGCGCAGGGGCGGGTAGTGATTGAATGCGGAACGCGCGGCACGATCACGGCGTGGCTGCATGCGCCCGGTGTGCGCCACAGTCTGTCGTTTGACGACGGTGACATCGAATCGGGCTGGGAATGGCGCGAGCACGACGGCAAGCTGCAGGGGCTGGACCTGATCCATGACGATCGTGGTTTCAACGAGACCTACCACTGGCAGGGCGACCAGCTGCAGCGGGTGGTGATCGAAAACTGGTCCAAGCGTGAGCGCACCTGGTGGTGCCAGAACGTCTACACCTACAACGACGCCGGTCAGCTCGACACGATCGTGCTGGAGTATCTGGATGCCAAGGGGCGCCGCAACGGCAAAAGCCGGTTGGAGTACCAGCGCCCGCGTCCGGGCGAAACACTGGCGACGGTGACCGCCGAGGTGGAGCGGTTGCTGATCGAGGCGGTCAGCGCGCAGCTGCCACGCATTCCCGCCGGCGAACCGCTGTACTGCCTGCTGCTGTGTTTCACCGCCGAGGACACCCACGCGGCCTGGCCGCCGTTCCTGGTGTGGGGCCGGCAGCCGTATCGGCAGGCGGTGCTGGACCGTGGCGATGACGAAGCGCGGTATTACCTGTGGGCGCCCGACGAGATCCGCGACGTGCAGGGCGACAGCGAGGAGCATTGGTTTACCGAGCCGGCACTGATCGAGGCCTGCCAACGCCACAGCCAGTACATGGAGCTGCGCCAAAGCACTGCCTCGGCCACGCGCGTGCTCAAGAACGTGGCGGCGTGGCTGGATGCCCCCGAACGCCGCGCCCTGCTCACCACCACCGACGACTTCGTGGTGGCGGCGGCCGACAACAGCGGCAACATCGATCCGTTGCCGGGCCTGCGCAAGGCGATCGGCCCGGAACGCTGGGCCGTGCTGAAAGCAAGCGGCTGCGTCTGATTCTTCGCCCCCAGGTAGAGCCGACCGTTGGTCGGCTGCCCCGTTTCAGACCGGCTGGATGTCGTGCCGGTCCGGCACGGCATGCTGGCCGAAGGTGAGCTGCCAGCTGCGCAGGTCCACCTTGTCGCGGTCGCGGGCCTGTTGGCGCGTGGCCCGGCTGGCGCCAAACAGCTTGCCCTGGCCGTCGATCAACGGGCGCATGCGCAGCACGTCGGCATTGTCCGGCTCGGCTTCCGCGGCACGCTCAAGCCATACCTTGGCCAGGAAGGCGTTGGCAGGCACGCCGTTGCCGAAGTGGAAGACATCGGCCAGGAAGCCGGCCGCCCACGCCTGGGTCGCGCTGTCGCCGCGCCACCACAGCGGCCCGAGCAGATCGAACACCGCTTCCTGCTTGTCGGCGTCATCCTCGCCTTGGTACAGCAGTACCGCCAGGTTCTTGTGCGCCGGCCGCCATACCCGGTCATGGGGCGCGGCTTCATCGACGCAGCGGCGGTAGAGCGCGCGCGACTGCTGTTGGAGGGCCGGCTCGGGGTTCTGCTCGAAGGCCTCGCCCAGCTGCCAGGCGCGGTTGTAGATCACCACCAGGTCGCCGGCGGCGATCGCACGCTCGGTCCACGCGCTTTCCTGCGCCGGATCGATGAAGGCGGGGAAGTCCTGGCCGCCCACACGCCCGCGGTACAGATCGACCAGCGTGGCCATCGACCGGGGATCGCCGGCGGCGCCCAGGTCGAGCAGCATCTGCAGGCCCGCCGGGGCGGACACCGCGCAGAACAGGTTGGCCGCCACGGTGGAGAGGTCGACGTCTTCCTCAGGGGCCATCGCCAGCGCCCCGCGCAGGTGCCGGGTGGCCAGCGCGGCGTCGACACTGAAGCCGAACAGGCCGGATTGGCGGCCCGCGGCAAGCCACGCCAGCGTATGCGCGCTGTCGGTCCAGTCTTCGACACTTGCCAGCACCTGCGCGAACAGCGTGTCGGCGCCGTCGACGTGGGCGAACAGCGCGCAGGCTTCCAGCACGGTCAAGCCTTCTTCGATCACGCAGGCCGGGTCCAGCGCGAAGGCCTCGGCCAGGCAGTCATGCGCATGCGCCATCCGCACCGGGTCCCAGTGCACCTGGTTCTCCTGCGGTTCGTCGCGGCCCAGGTGATAGTCCAGCATCGCCCACCAGCACAGCACCAGGGCCCGCGTCGACGCATCCAGGTGCAGGTCGAGCAGTGCGGCGTAGGCCTGGTCGTGCTGGGCCACGTCCTCGGCATGCTCGGCGTCGGGGTGGAAATAGAGCCAGTCGCGTTCCTTGATCACGCGCAGGCGGTTGCGCTGCGGCAGCATCAACCGCGAGGCCTCTGGGCCATCGATGAAGTCCTGCATCACCGCATGGCTGCCGCCCCAGCGCGGGTACAGGTAGTACAGGTAGGTTTCCAGCGCGTCGGTGTCGTTGGCACGGATCGCCAAGGCCTGCTGCAGCCAGTAATCGGCGGCGTACTCGAACGCTTCTTCGCTGCGCCCGGCCAGCAGCGGCGGCAGGGCGGGCAGGGCCTCCAGCGGGCGCCCATACGGCGCCAGCAACGCTACGGCGGCCGCAAATCCATCCGGATCCTGGTGCTGCAGCGCGTTGTACAGATCGGCACGGCCACCGCGCTGCAGCTGCTGCAGCCAGCGCGGTTCGCCCAGGTAGCACGACATCCGCAGCATCCGGCCCAGCACGAAGGCCGGGCGCGGGTGCCGTGCAATGGTGTGCAGCCAAGGCGGCCAGTGCGTGGTCGCGGGCCAGGCCGGCCGCGTCCCATTGCACCTGGCGGATGGTTTCGATGGTTTCGCTGGAACGGATGCGTCCGGAGACGCGATCCCACAGCGCACCCAGCACGGCCCAGGGATGCGGGCTCTGCGGCTGGTGTGCACACCACTGCCGCGCCTGCTCAAGCCGGGTGGGCAGGTCCTGCGCAGGATCAAGCAGGGTGGCCAGCAGCCAACCGTAGCCGAAGCGCGTGGTGCTGCCGTCGAGCCACTGCTGTTCCATCTCGCCCAGCAGCCGGTCGACGTCATCGAAGCGGTGCTGGTGCAGGGCATCGCGCGCGTTGCGGCGTAGGGTCAGCGCGTCGTGGGCGGAATGCGCCGTGGGGAACAGCGTCCTTGCAGAGAATCGGACGCGCATTCTAGGCAATCTGCCGCCTGCCGTGACGGCCTTCCGTGACACAGGCAACGACGCCCTGCGCGTACAGGGCGTCGTGCGTGGACTACTTCGCGGCCGGGGTGGCGGCCGGCGCCAGTTCGGCGAACAGACCACCGAGCAGGCCCATGCTGGCCTTGTCGGCGCCCATGTCCTCGGCGGCGTTGGCGATGGCGATCACGCCGCTGTTCTGCGCGGGGAACAGCACCACCCAGCCCAGCCAGTTGCCATCCGATCCGCCGTGCACTAACACCGGGCCCTGGCGGCCGGCGATGGACGGCTGCACGCCCCAATCCAGTCCGGACGGACTGCCCGGCTGCGCGGTCTGCATCAGCGCATACGACGCCGGGGTGAGCAGCTTGCCCTGGCCGCGGCTACCGGCCAGCTGATCCATGGCAAACAGCGCCAGGTCCTGCAGACGCATGTGCAGGTTGCCAGCCGCGGTGTAAAGCGACGGGACGCCGTCATCCGCCTTCTGCGCTGCGGCAGTGACGGGCTTGCCGGCACGATGGCCCAGCAGTTGCCCGACCGGCGGTGCGCCGAACCCGGCCCCGGTCATGCCCAGCGGCTGGAATACCTCGCGCCGGATCAGCGTCTCCACGTCCGTGCCGGTGGCGCGCTCGGCGATCACCGCCGCGACCAGGAAACCGCTGTTGCTGTAGGCAAATTCGGTGCCCGGCGGATGCACCGGTGCTTCGGACAGGGCGGCCCTGCTGTAGGCCTCGCGTTGCACCGGCAGGGCGCGGGTGTCGGTGAAGAACGCATCCAGCGCGGCGCCGTCGGTGAGGTTCTCCGGCAGGCCGGCGCGGTGCGACAGCAGTTGCACCAGCGTGACATCGCGGTAGGCCGGCTGCATCTGCGCGGCCAGATCGGGCAGCATCGTCGACAACGGCGCATCCCACTTCAGCACGCCCTGTTCGACCAGCCGCGCGATCATCGCCACGGTGATCGGCTTGCCGGTGGAGCCGATCATCCAGGCATCGCTGTTTGTTGCGGCGGTCTTGGCGTCGTTGCGACGCACGCCGCTGACCGCCTGTTCGGTGACCTTGCCGTCGCGGATCACCAGCACGCCCATGGCCGGCGTGGCGGTGCCCTGCATCGCCTGCGCGATGCGTGCCTGCAGGTCGTCGGCGGCGCTGGCGCTGGCGGCAACGCACAGCAATGAAAGCGCCAGCCACCGGCGCAGGCCGCGCACGGTGCGGTGGGAGGGAGCTGCGGTCCGTCGGGCGGTGATCGTATGCATGGAAGTCCTTTGCGCAGCAGCGTGGGCAGCACCTGCGCCACTGGCGCGGTCCTGCGGGATGCGACGTCCACCGGCACCCTGCACAGGCATGGCAGGCGGCGTGCAATTCACTCTTGCATGCGCTGAACCGCTGCGGATGTGTCTGCAGTCACGCCCGGAATCGCACGGTGCGCGCGCTGTTGCCCGCCGTACAGAATCGCGCGGTGCCCGCGGTGCAGCGCTGGGGTCAAGGTGCTGCCGGCGCGGTGCAGTAACGCGAGCCGCTGTGCGATACAGGCACGTGCCAGCGTTCGTTGCCGGCGTCATCGTCGCCCTGGTAGATCGCAATACGGTTGTCGGCATCGTGGTGCAGGGTGGGGCTGACGCCGTGGTAGCGCTGCGTACCGTCGGGATGGACGACGCGGACCTCGCCGCCGCAGACGAAATTGGCGCCGACCTCGGGATGCAATGCCGCGCACGCCATGCGCGATGGCTCGACCACTACCCGCCCGGCCGATGGCGATGCAAGCGCACCGCTATCGATCAGTTCGCAGAAGTAGTCGGACATGACCTCGCGGATATCTGCTTGCGAGGGCATCCAGGGCGGGCAACTGTCGGGGTCGGGTTGGCAACTGCCGGCCGGTGCGTCGTCCTCGCGCAACGCCGATGCGTCGGCAAGCGCCGGGAGCAGCGCGGTTGCCAGCGGCAGCAGCAGCCATCGGGACAGAATCTGGATCATGCACGCCACCGGGGCAAGGGGGCGGCACGTGTAGGGCGACACACGCCCTGCGTGCGCCACCGGCGTCTCACTGCGGGCGGTACCGGGGGCCAACGCCCCGATACCGTGTCGCATGCCGCCCGGCGGGCGGCGGTGCGTTCAAGCGGCGGGCAGCAACGGTGCCAGCACCGGCTCCAGCTGCTGGCGGCGCCAGCCGGCCAGTGCGTTCGGCCACTGGCGGCTTTCCAGGTAGCTTTCCAGATGCTTGCGCGAGGCCAGCACGCCGTCGGGCAGGCCCAGTTCGGCGGTGCGTGCGCTGACCGCATCCTGCAGACGCTTCAGGGCCTGCTTGTTGCTGTCGGTGCCGGGCAAGGCCAGCGGTGCGTCGGCTTCGTCGTCGAGCGGTGTGGTCAATGCCTCCCAGACCGGCGAGAGCAGCTTGCGCGGTGCTTTCGGGAACCCTTCCATGAGCTTGTCCAGCGCGGCCATGTCGGCCGGCGGCGTGCGCGCGAGCAGGGCGGCCAGTTCGTTGTCCAGGATCCAGCTGCGCGGCTTGTCGCTGCTGCGCGCCTGCACATCGCGCCAGCGCAGCAGACGCAGCAGGCGCATCTGTGCCGCGGCGTCCATGAACTGCGCCGAGCGCATCGCCACGTGCGGCCAGCGGTCTTCGTCGTTCTCGACGCTGGCCAGCAGGCGTTCGGCGTCGTCCTGCAACCACTGGCGACGGTCCAGCTCGTCCAGCCTGGCGTCGATCGCATCGTGGATCGCGAACAGGTACTCCACGTCATCGGCGGCGTAGTCCAGCTGCGCTTCCGACAGCGGCCGACGCATCCAGTCCGAGCGCGTCTCGCCCTTGGCCAGGGTCACCCCGGTGATCGCGTTGACCAGCTTCTGGTAGCCCATGCCGCCGCCGATGCCGGCCAGCGCCGCGCCGATCTGGGTATCGAACAGCGGCCGTGGCAGCACGCCGCAGGCGACCTTGAAGGTCACCAGGTCTTCGCTGGCGCTGTGCATGATCTTCAGGATGCCGGTGTCGGCCAGCCACGTGGCCAAGGCCTCGTTCATGCCGGGAATCAGCGGGTCGATCAGCAGGATCTCACCGCCAACGGCCATCTGCACCAGGGCCAGCTGCGGCCAGTAGGTGCGTTCGCGGATGAATTCGGTGTCCAGCCCGATGCGGGTGGGGCGCTGGCGGTAGCGCTCGTCCAGTTCCGCCGGGGTTTTGATCCAATAAGCCACGTGGGTTCCATCTACTGCAGGGGGTGCACAGGGGGAGCAGGATAACGCGCCGTGGTCGGCCTGCGCGCCGGTATCATGAACCTGTCACCGCGTGGCGGCAGGCGTGGCTTGCCTCACCCGGTCGGATTCAGCAATGCTCGTGCCTGGCTGCAAGGAACCTGATTGTGCGCACCTCTGTCCTTTCCGCGTCGCTGTTGGCCGGTGTGCTGGTCGTCCTGGCCGCATGCTCGGCCGATGCACCGTCGCCGCCCGCGGCGGTGGCCAAGCCGGCTGCGCGTGCCCAGCTGGCCGCTGCGGCGCCGGCTGCGCGGGTCACCATCGGGGGCCAGGACGCGGCCGAGACCGTGCAGCGCTGGCAGCCGCCCGTGGTGGAGATTGCCGACGACGGCGTTGCGGCGGCGCGGCGCCAGGCCGCGCAGGCCTTCGAGCAGGGCCGGCTGTACGAGGACGCGCAGGCGGCGGTTCCGCTCTGGCTGGCGCTGCTGCAGCGCGATCCCAAGGACCGCCAGGCCGTGGCCGGGCTGAAACGCGCACGCCAGCAGCTGCTGGAGGATGCCAATGCGTTGCTGGTCCGGCCGCTGAAGCAGCGCGAGGCGGTGGCGCAGGCCAGCGACATGGCCCTGGTGCTGCTCACCATCGCCCCCGACGACCCGCGCGTTCGCCAGCTGCAGTCGCGGGTGGAAATGGCGCAGCGGGTGATCGCCTACAACCGTGCCGGCGAAGAGGATCTGCGCGCCGGCCGGATCGGGGAAGACGGCGATGGCGCCATCCCCAACTTCCGTGAGGCGTTGGCGCTCAATCCCGACGACGCCCGCGCCCGCCAGGGTCTGGCCGCCGCCGAGAGCGGTCTGATCGGCCGTGCGGAAACCGCCGCGCGTGCCAGCGATTTCGCCACGGCGGGAACCTGGCTGGCCGAGGCGGCCAAGGTGCGGGATTCGTCGATCACCATCGCCGATGCGTTCGAGCGCATCGAGCGCATCCGTGCCGATACGCTGACCCGCCTGCGTGACGAAGGCCTGCGCGACCTGGCCACGCCACAGGGCCTGAAGGCCGCGCGCGAGAAGCTCGAAGACGCGCTGCGCATGGCCTTGCCCGGCGACCCGGTGGTGGGGCAGCTGCGCGAACGCATCGAGCTGGTGACCCACTACGGCAGCTTCCGGCCGCGCCAGGTGTTCAGCGACGCCCTGCGCGATGGAGGCCGTGGCCCGCAGATGATCGTGGTGCCGCACGGCGGCTTCCAGATGGGCGCCGGGGACGCCGAGCTGGGGGGCAGCGATGCGGAGAAACCCTCGCATTACGTGCGGTTCGAGCGCGGCTTCGCCCTGTCGATCACCGAGGTCACCGTCGCCGATTTCCGCCGCTACGTGCAGGCCAGCAACGCCCGTCCGCGCGCGACGCGGCGTGGCCACTCGATCGTGTACGACGAACGCAGCGGCAATTTTGTGCGGCACAGTGGCGTGGACTGGCAATCGGATTACAACGGTGCCCCGGCGCTGGCCAATTCGCCGGTGATGCACGTCAGCGTGCGCGACGCCGAGCACTACGCGATCTGGCTGTCCGAACAGACCGGCCGCTCATACCGACTGCCCAGCGAGGCCGAGTTCGAATACGTGCTGCGCGCCGGCAGCAGTGGCCGCTACCCGTGGGGCGACGCGGGTACGCCGCCACCGCGCTCGGGCAACTTCACCGGCGCCGAGGATGTCTCGCCGTCGGGCCGGCGCTGGTACAACGCCTTCGTCGGCTATGGCGACGGCTGGTGGGGCCCGGCGCCGGTGGCCAGCTTCGAGCCCAATGCCTGGGGCGTGCACGATGTGGCCGGCAACCTCAGCGAGTGGGTGGCCGATTGCTGGCATGCCAGCTACCGGCGCGCGCCGGCCGATGGCGCGGCCTGGTTCAACCCGGGCTGCCGGCAGCGGGTCATCCGCGGCGGCAACTGGGCCAATGCCCCCGAACAGACCCGCGCTGCCTGGCGGCAGTCGCAGGATTCGGACACCACCAGCGCCCGGATCGGGTTCCGCCTGGTGCGCGGTATCTGACCGGCGACGGCATCGACCCGGCACTCACGTCAAATCCCGCCGCAGCCACTAAGATGACGCCGTGCCGGCCAGGGTGGCGTCGGTCCAGCGAGGAACCTGCACCATGCGCAACGATCCATTCGGCGGCCAGCAACAGGGCCGCGCCCGGCGTCCCGGCCTGTTCGGCAACATCCGCTGGTGGGTGCTGCTGGCGTTCGCCGGTTATGCCGCCTTCTACTGGTTCTCCAACCGCGCGGTGGACCCGTACACCGGTGAAAGCGTGCTCATCGACAGTGCGCTGGACGCCAACCAGGAAAAAGCCCTCGGGCTGCAGGCCTACCAGGAGATCCTGGCGCAGGAACGGCCGGTGGATCCCAACGCGCAGGTATCGCGCGATGTCCGCGCGATTGCACAGCGCCTGATTGCCAAGGTGGACGTGGTGGAAACCGCGTTGGCCGAAGAGCACGGGCTGAAGCCGGCGCATTTCTCGCGCGACTTCGAGTGGGAAGTCAACGTGATCCAGTCCGAGCAGGCCAACGCGTTCTGCCTGCCTGGTGGCAAGATGGCGGTCTACACCGGGCTGATTCCGGTGGCGCGCACGGTGGATGCGATGGCCGTGGTGATGGGCCACGAGATCGCCCATGCCCTGCTGCGCCATGGTGCCCAGCGCATGGCCCAGCAGAAGCTGACCCAGATCGGCCAGATGGCCGGGGCCGCCAGCGGCATGGACCCGCAACAGCAACAGATGATGATGTCGGCGATGGGCTACGGCTACCTGCTGCCGTATGCGCGCAGCCACGAAACCCAGGCCGATGAAGTGGGCCTGATGCTCGCCGCCGCGGCGTGCTTTGATCCGCGCGAGGCGGTGCCGCTGTGGGAACGCATGGGCCAGGCCAGTGGCGGCCAGGCACCGCCGGAGTTTTCCTCGACGCACCCCAACCCGGGCACCCGCATCCAGAACCTGCAGGCGCTGATGCCCAAGGCGATGGAGTACCGGCAGAAGTTCTGCGAAAGCGCGGGCGGGTAAGGGCGATCCGACAGGCGGAAGGCGTAAACTGGGGACCGATAACGTACGCCGGGCTCTGCCCGGCTTCCGTCAGGTTGTGGTGATCATTGATCGCGTGCAGCCGGGCAGAGCGGCTCTACGGGGGCGCGGGCGGGTTAGGACGTTGTAATCGACGGAACGCTGACGTAGCGCCGGGCTCTGCCCGGCTTCTGTCAGGTCGTGGTGATCATCGATCGCGTGCAGCCGGGCAGAGCCCGGCTCTACGGGGATGCGGTGCAGCCGGGCAGAGCCCGGCTCTACGGGGTTTGTTTCACTACGACGTTGATCGCGCCGTCCTGTACGCGTGCGGTGAGCGCGTCGCCGGGGCGTACCTGCAGCGGGGAGCGTACCAGGCTGCCATCGTCGTCGCGGGTGAGGATGCTGTAGCCGCGGGCCACGGTGGCCAGGGGGCTCACCGCCTCCATCGAACGGGCCAGGCCGCGCAGGTGCAGCTGGTTGCGTTGCAGCTGGCGCCCGATGGCCGCGTCGGCGCGCGGCATCAACCGTTGCAGCCGCTCGCGCAGTACATCCAGGCGACGCTGCGGATGGCCGTTGCGCAGCACCACGGCGGCGTGCCGCAGCTGCGCCTGCCGGCGTTCCTGCTGTTGCCGCCATACCGCGTCCAGGCGCCGGCCCAGGTCCTGCTGGCGCCGCTGCAGCAACTGCAGGCGCGCTTGCGGGCCCTGGGCATTCAAGCGCAGCAGGGCGCGGTCGGCGCGCTGCATGGCCTGGCCCAGGCCGTGGCGCTGCAGCTGCACCATGCGGGCGGCCAGACGGCGCACCTGCACTTGCAGGTCGCGCTTGTCGGGTACCAGCAGCTCGGCCGCCACCGACGGCGTGGGCGCGCGCAGGTCGGCGGCGAAATCGGCCAGGCTGAAGTCGGTTTCGTGGCCCACCGCAGACACCACCGGGGTGCTGCTGGCCGCAATCGCGCGGGCCAGGTGTTCGTCGTTGAACGCCCACAGGTCTTCCAGCGAGCCACCGCCGCGGGTCAGCAGGATCACGTCGTAGCGGCCGCTGGCATCGGCCGCGCGCAGCAGCGCGGTGATCTGCGCGGCAGCGCTGTCGCCCTGCACCAGGCTGGGCAGCAGGTCCACTTCCAGCAGCGGATAGCGGCGTTCCAGCACGCTGAGCACGTCGCGTACCGCCGCGCCGGTGGGCGAGGTGATCACCGCCAGCCGGCGGACATGGGCCGGCATCGACCGCTTGCGCTCGGCGGCGAACAGGCCCTCGGCCTCCAGCCGTGCCTTGAGCTGCTCATAGGCGCGGCGCAGGGCGCCTTCGCCGGCTTCTTCCATGTGGTCCAGCACCAGCTGGTACTCGCCCCGCGCTTCGTACAGGGTCAGCCGGCCGCGCGCGAGCACGCGCATGCCATCGCGCGGCACGAATTTCAGCCACTGGCTCTTGGGCTTGAACAACGCCGCGCGGATCTGCGCGCGTGCGTCCTTCAGGGTGAAGTACATGTGCCCCGAGGCCGGGCGGGTCACGCTGCCCAGCTCGGCTTCCACCCAGATCAGCGGGAAAGCGCCTTCCAGCAGGTCGCGGGCCAGGATGTTGAGCTGGCTGGGCGTGAGGATCTGCGCGCTGCGGTCCATGGACAGGTCAAACGGTACGAACGGGCGCCCATGGTCGCACAAGCGTCATGCGCCGGGGTTTCGCGCGGCGTGCTGCTGCAGGGCCCAGGCCACGTGTTCGCGCACGATCGGCGAGGCATGCGCGCGGCGCGCCTCCAGCGCCGTCAGCGTCTGCGCACTGGTGGGCGCATTGCCCAGCGCCACGGCGATGTTGCGCAACCAGCGCTCGTGGCCGCTGCGCCGGATCGGGCTGCCTTCGGTGCGGCGCAGGAACTCGTCTTCCTCCCACGCGAACAGCTGCGCCAGCGAGGCGGTATCCAGATCGTTGCGGGCGCGGAAGTCCGGCTCGTCGGTGCGCCGCGCGAACTTGTTCCAGGGGCATACCAGCTGGCAGTCGTCGCAGCCGTAGATGCGGTTGCCCATCAACGGCCGCATGTCTTCGGGAATGGCGCCGTCGTGCTCGATGGTCAGGTAGGAAATGCAGCGCCGCGCATCCAGCCGCTGCGGGCCGATGATGGCCTGGGTGGGGCATACGTCGATGCAGCGCGTGCAGGTCCCGCAGTGCGCCGTGGCCGGCGTGTCCACCGGCAGCGGCAGGTCGATGTAGATCTCGCCGAGGAAGAACCAGGAGCCGCCCTGCTTGTCGATCAGGCAGGTGTGCTTGCCGATCCAGCCCAGCCCGGCATTGCGCGCCAGGGCGCGTTCCAGCACCGGCGCCGAATCGACGAACACCCGGTAGCCGAACGCGCCGATCTCGGCGGCGATCGCATCGGCGAACTTCTGCAGGCGGTTGCGCATCAGCTTGTGGTAATCGCGGCCCAGCGCGTACCGCGCCACGTAGGCACGGTCGCCATCGTGCAGGGTGTCCCACGCCTGTGCGTCGTCCTTGTGGCCGTAGTCCATGCCCACCGAGATTACCCGCACGGTGCCGGGCAGCAGCTCGGCCGGGCGCGCGCGCATCGTGCCGTGCCGGGCCATCCAGTCCATGGTGCCGTACAGTCCCTTGCCCAGCCAGTCGGCCAGGTGCGCTTCGTCCTCGCCCAGTTCGATGCCGGACACGCCGCAGCGCTGGAAGCCATGCGCACGCGCGATCTCGCGCACGCGCTCGGTGGCGCGGGCCAGGTTGACGGGGGCGGGGAGGGGCACAGCAGACATGGGGGGAAGTATAGAATCCCGGCATGCCCAAGTTTGCTGAACTGTTCGATATACCTGCCGCGCGCCAGATCGATGCGCGTGCCAGCGCCCTTTTCGGCGATGGCGGTGCCGCGCTGATGGACCAGGCCGGGCAAGCCGCCTGGCAGTGCCTGCTGGAACAATGGCCGCAGGCCCAGCGCCTGTGCGTGGTGGTGGGGCCAGGCAACAACGGCGGCGATGGCTATGTGCTGGCCCGGTTGGCCCGGCAGGCCGGGCGCGCGGTCCATGTGCTGCGCCTGGCCACCGATGACGCGGGCACCGCGTTGGCCCGTGCGGCCCAGCAGGCCTGGCAGGACGACGGCGGGCAGGTGGCCGTGTTTGACGGTGCATTGCCCCCGGCCGATGTCGTGGTGGATGCGCTGTACGGGCTGGGCCTGAACCGCGCGCCGGACGGCGAGGCAGCGGCACTGATCGAGGCCATCAACCAGGCCGGCGTGCCGGTCCTGGCGCTGGACGTACCCAGCGGCGTGGACGCCAACACCGGCGCGGTGCCAGGCAGTGCGGTGCGCGCCCGCGTGACCCTGCAGTTCATCGTCTGCCACCAGGGCCTGTACACCGGCACGGCGCTGGAACACGTGGGTGCGCGGCGGCTGGCACCGTTGCAGCTGCCCGACGGCGCGGACGCGCAGGTGACCGCCAGCGCCGTGCCATGGCAGGCGCCCCGGCTGGCCGGGCAACTCCCGGCGCGGCGTGCCAATACCCACAAGGGCGAATCGGGCCACGTGCTGTGCGTGGGCGGCAACCGCGGCAGTGGCGGCGCGGTGATGCTGGCCGGCGAGGCAGCGTTGCGTGCCGGCGCGGGACTGGTCAGCATTGCCACCCAGGCGCTGCACGTGGCTCCGCTGCTGGCGCGCCTGCCCGAGGCCATGGCGCACGCGGTAGAAGACGCGCAGGACCTGCAGGCCCTGCTGGCGCGGGCCGGCGTGATCGCGATCGGGCCGGGCCTGGGCCAGGGCGACTGGGCGCGCGAGCTGTGGCGGCAGGTGCTGGGCAGTGGCAGGCCGCTGGTGGTCGACGCCGATGCGCTGAACCTGCTCGCGGCCGCGCCACGGCCGCTGCACGACGCCATCCTGACACCGCACCCGGGCGAGGCGGCGCGCCTGCTCGCGGTGGACACGGCCACGATCCAGGCCGACCGTTTTGCGGCCGCCCAGGCCCTGTCCGAGCGCTTCCACGCCGTGGTGGTGCTCAAGGGCGCCGGCAGCATCATTGCCGCCCCCGGCCAACTGCCACGGGTGATCGCGGCGGGCAACCCGGGCATGGCCGTGGGTGGCATGGGCGACCTGCTGACCGGCATCATCGCCGCGTTGCGCACACAGGGGCTGGACGCCTTCGATGCGGCCGCCAGTGGTGCACTGCTGCATGGGCTGGCCGGCGACGCCGCCGCCAGCGACGGCCAGCGTGGCCTGCTCCCCACCGACCTGCTGGTGCCGCTGCGCCGGCTGGTGAATCCGGAACCTCGACCCGCATGATCACGTTTTTCCTCGCCCAGACCGACGACACCGACCTGCTTGGGCAGTGGCTGGCCGCGACCCGTCCGCCCCAGGCGGTGATGCAGCTGCAGGGCGACCTCGGCGCGGGCAAGTCGACGCTGGCGCGTGCGCTGCTGCGCGCGCTGGGCGTACAGGGGGCGATCCGCAGTCCCACCTACACGCTGGTGGAGCGGTATCCGCTGGCCGACGGTCACGAAGCCTGGCACCTGGATCTGTACCGCATCGGCCAGGCCGATGAGCTGGATTTCCTGGGGCTGGACGAGGGCAGCGCCTCGCTGTGGCTGATCGAATGGCCCGAGCGCGGCGCGGGCGCGCTGCCCCCCACCGACCTGATCGTGGCGCTGGAGATCGAGGGGCAGGGACGTCGGGTGCGTCTCAATGCGACCAGCGACGCGGGTCGCGAATGGCTCGGCCGGTTGCCACAAGGGGGCGACTTGCAGGCCCTTTCTGTCGGCTGACACTAGGAAACACCGGCAGGTTACGGATTATTAAGGGAAAAGGAGTTGCATTTCATTCAGGGCGGTGATTGAATCCTGACCTATGCCAATGGGGAAACCACTCACCGCCATCTGTGCCGCCGTCGGACTCTGTCTGGCGAGCGCCCTGGCGTGGGCCGGGGAAGTGCGCCAGGTGGGTCTGGAGACCGGTGCCACCGGCACGCGCGCGGAAATCGCGCTGTCCGGCAGCGGTGGCTATAAGACCCTGACCCTGGCCGGCCCGAACCGTTTGGTGGTGGATTTCCCGGACTCCAGCGCGGTACGCAATCTCAAGCTGCCTGTGCCCAAGGGCGTGGTCACGGCCGTGCGCACTGGTCAGCCGGTGCCCGGTACGTTCCGGGTGGTGTTCGACCTGGCCGAATGGGTCGCGCCGTTCCGGCCGCAGATGATCAAGCAGGGCGACGAGTCGCGTCTGGTGATCGAATGGCCGGGCGATGCGCCGTCCAGTGTGGCCAGCACGCCTGCCCCCGCACCCGCACAAGCCCCGGCAGGGACGGTCGCGGGCGCCACGCCGCCGGTACAGACGGCCGCCAACGCAGCCCAGGCGCGCAGCGATGCAGCGCGTGCCACCGCACTGCTGACCGCCTCGGTGCGCCAGCAGGCCAGCGCTACGGCCGCCACGCCGGTGCCGACGCCGGCGCCGCCGGCTGCTGCCGCGGTGAACGTGGCGGCCGCCGGCAATGCCAATGCGGCCAGCAACTCGGCCACCCCGGCGGCGATCCTGGCTGGCCAGGCCACTGCCGCGGTGGTGCCTGCGCCGACGCCGGTCGTTGTGCCTGCCGAGCCGCCGCGCCCGGTGATGCCCAGCGAAATCTCGCGGATCAAGATGCGACCGGGCATGCGTCAGCTGGTGGTTGCGATCGATCCCGGCCATGGTGGCCAGGATCCCGGTGCGGTGGGCCCCACCGGCAAGCGGGAAAAGGACATCACCCTGGCAGTGGCGCGTGAACTGGCGCGCCAGGTCAATGCCACGCCCGGCCTGAAGGCCTTCCTGACCCGCGACACCGACGTGTTCATTCCGCTGCCGATGCGCGCGCAGAAGGCCCGTTCGGCCAAGGCCGACATCTTCATTTCGATCCATGCCGACGCGGCTGAAAACCGTGCCGCCACGGGGTCGTCGGTGTACGTGCTGTCGACCAAGGGCGCCTCGTCGCAGCGTGCACGCTGGCTGGCCGACAAGGAAAACGCCGCCGATCTGGTCGGTGGCGTGCGCCTGCAGCAGACCGAGGGCACCTTGGCCAACGTGCTGCTGGACCTGGCCCAGAGCGGGTACATGAAGGCATCCGAAGATGCCGCCGGCCACGTGCTGGGCGGGCTCAAGCGGATCGGCAAGAACCACAAGCCCAACATCGAACGCGCCAACTTCGCGGTGCTGCGCACCTCGGACATGCCGGCGATGCTGGTCGAAACCGCCTTCATCTCCAACCCGGATGAAGAGCGTCGCCTGATCGACCCGGCCTACCAGCGCCAGATCGCCGGTGCGGTGCTCGATGGCGTGCACACCTTCTTCAGCCGCCAACCGCCGCCGGGCACGCTCTATGCCGCCCGCGCCGAAGCCGAGATCCAGGCCGCCAGCACGGTAGCCGGCGGCAGCAAATAATCCGCAACGCGGATTATCTGCGGGTAGAGCCGACCGTTGGTCGGCTGGCCCCACACGTAACCATCCGGATGAACCGGGTAGAGCCGACCGTTGGTCGGCTATCGCGCGCAGCGCGCCCGCGCCTGGTTCCGCGCCCGCGTTGCCCCGTCGCAGAGCAGCCGACCAACGGTCGGCTCTACCGGGTATGGTCCCGGTCCGGGGCGACGATCCCGCCACGTAGAGCCGACCGTTGGTCGGCTATCGCGCGACGCGCGCCCGCATCCGGTTCCGCGCCGGTGTTGCCCCGTCGCAGAGCAGCCGACCAACGGTCGGCTCTACCGGGTCTGGCCCCGGTTCGTGGCGACGATCCCCGCCACGTAGAGCCGACCGTTGGTCGGCTATCGCGCGAAGCGCGCCCGCGTCCGGTTCCGCGCCGGTAATGCCCCATCGCAGAGCAGCCGACCAACGGTCGGCTCTACCGGCCTACGCTATCATCTGTCGATGACGTACAGCCCCCGATTCCCCCTCGCTTCCGCCGTCGCCTGTTCCCGCTGCGGGGGCGACGCATGAGCATCCGCCAGCTGCCCGAGATCCTGATCAACCAGATCGCCGCCGGCGAGGTGGTGGAGCGCCCGGCGTCGGTGGTCAAGGAACTGGTCGAAAACGCACTGGATGCCGGTGCCACCCGCGTGGACATCGACCTGGAAGAAGGCGGCGTGCGCCTGATTCGGATCCGTGACGATGGCGGCGGCATCGCGCCGGAGGAACTGCCGCTGGCGGTGTCCCGCCACGCCACCAGCAAGATCGCCAGCCTGGACGACCTCGAAGCGGTGGCCACGCTCGGCTTCCGTGGCGAAGCGCTGCCTTCGATCGCTTCGGTCAGCCGCTTCATCCTGGCCTCGCGCCGTCCTGGCGATGCGCACGGTTCGGCACTGCAGATCGAAGGCGGCAAGCTTGGCGAGGTCACCCCGCGCGCGCATGCGCCGGGCACCACGGTGGAAGTGCGCGAGTTGTTCTACAACGTGCCGGCGCGGCGCAAGTTCCTGCGCGCCGAACGCACCGAGCTGGGCCATATCGAAGAGTGGCTGCGGTCGCTGGCGCTTGCGCGCCCGGACGTGGAGCTGCGGGTGTCGCACAACGGCAAGCCCTCGCGCCGCTATAAGCCCGGCGATCTGTATTCCGATACGCGCCTGGGCGAAACCCTGGGCGAGGATTTCGCCGCGCAGGCGCTGCGCGTGGACCACAGCGGGGCAGGCCTGCGGCTGCATGGCTGGATCGCGCAACCGCACTATTCACGCGCCAGCACCGACCAGCAATACCTCTACGTCAATGGCCGTTCGGTACGTGACCGCAGCGTGGCCCACGCAGTGAAGATGGCCTATGGCGATGTGCTGTTCCACGGCCGCCAGCCGGCCTACGTGCTGTTCCTGGAACTGGACCCGACCCGGGTCGACGTCAACGTGCACCCCGCCAAGCACGAGGTGCGTTTCCGCGACTCGCGCCTGATCCATGACTTCGTCTACCGCACGCTGAAGGAAGCGCTGGCCGAAACGCGCGCCGGCATGACCGCCACCGCAGGTGCCGCCGATGCGGACGCGTTGCCCGGCACTGCTCCGGGCAGTGCGGCCGGTTACGGCACGCCCGGCGGCGGCTACGCGCTGGGTGGCGTCGGGGGTGGCAGCATGGCCGGCCAGTGGCGCCCACAGCAGTCACCGCTGGGCCTGCAGGTGGCCGATGCACCGTCGGCCTATGCCGCGCTGTATGCCACGCCTGCCGGTGGCGTTTCCGCTGCGCTGCCGCCGATACCCAGCTACAACGGCCTGCCCGCCACCGCGGCCGACAGTGGCGTGCCGCCGCTGGGCTACGCAGTGGCGCAGTTGCACGGCATCTACATCCTGGCCGAGAACGCCGAAGGCCTGATCGTGGTCGACATGCACGCCGCGCACGAGCGCATCGGCTACGAGCGGCTGAAGACCGCGCACGATGGCATGGGCCTGCACGCGCAGCCGCTGCTGGTGCCGATCACCCTGGCAGTGGGCGAACGTGATGCCGACACCGCCGAGCGCGAAGCCGACACGCTGGTGGCACTGGGCTTTGAGATCACCCGCTCCGGTCCAGGGTCGTTGCACGTGCGCAGCATTCCCGCGCTGCTGGCCAACGCCGAACCGGAAGGCCTGCTGCGTGACGTGCTCACCGACCTGCGCGAGCACGGTCAAAGCCGCCGCATCGCCAGCGCCCGCGACGAACTGCTGTCCACGATGGCCTGCCACGGCGCCGTGCGCGCCAACCGGCGCCTGACCGTGCCGGAAATGAACGCGCTGTTGCGCGACATGGAAATCACCGAACGCTCGGGTCAGTGCAATCACGGCCGACCGACCTGGGCGCGTTTTTCACTGGCGGAAATCGACCGCTGGTTCCTGCGCGGACGTTGAAGGGGACAATCATGCGAAGGTGGGGAAGGGCGCTGGGCGCGATCATGCTGGCGGTGGGGCTGGCCGCGTGCGGCGACAAAGACGCGGCACCCACGGTGGCTGCCGCGGAGGATCCGGCATTCGCCGCCGAACAGCAGCAGTGGCGCCAGAAGCGCTACGAAGAACTGCACGCCGCCGACGGCTGGACCAGCCTGGTGGGCCTGCATTGGCTGGAGTACAAGGCGCACTACATCGGCAGCGGGCCGGGCAGTGGCATCCGCCTGGCGGTCGGGCCGGCCAAGCTGGGCATGGTGGCGCGCGACGGCGACACGGTATGGTTCACGCCCGAGCGTGGCGCTGCCCTGCGCGTGGGCGACACGCCGCTTACCGGTCGCATCCGCTTTGCCAGTGACCGCGACGCCGCCCCGACGTTGATTTCCTTCGACGACGGCAAGGGCCAGTTGAGCCTGATCCATCGCGGCGAGCGCTACGCGCTGCGGGTGAAACATGCCGACGCGGCCAGCCGCGCCAATTTCACCGGGCTGCAGTACTGGCTGGGCGGTCCGTCGTGGCGGGTGAACGCGCGCTTCGTGCCGCACGCGCCGGGCAAAACCCTGCCCATCGTGGACATCACCGGGCTGACCACGCAGATGCCCAATGCCGGCGCACTGGAGTTCGAGCGCGACGGCCGCACCTGGCGGCTGGAAGCGCTGGGCGAACCCGGGCGCGAGCTGTTCGTGATCTTCGCCGACCGCACCAGCGGGCACGGCAGCTACCCGGCCGGGCGCTATCTGGACGTGCCTGCACCGGATGCGAACGGCCAGGTGCAGGTGGATTTCAACCACGCCTACAATCCTCCGTGCGCGTTCACCCCGTTTGCAACGTGCCCCTTGGCGCCACAGGAAAACCGCCTGGACCTGCGCATTGACGCGGGCGAGCAGGCCTACCATGCCCCTGAAGGAGAGGCCTGAACCATGTCGATGTTGTCGCGAATGCTGTCCCCGGTGTTGATGATCAGCCTGCTGTTGGGCAGTGGCGTGGTGCAGGCGCGCGGTGACGCCCCGGCGGCCAAGGCCACGCCGCCGGTGCCGCTGTTGTGGAAGGTGACCGGCCCCGGCGACAGCCGGCTGCACCTGTTGGGTTCGTTCCACCTGCTGCGTGCGCAGGACTATCCGCTGGCGGCCGATGTGGACCAGGCCTTCGCGGCGTCCAAGCGGGTGGTGTTCGAGCTGTCGCCGCAGGACATGCAGTCGCCGCAGCTGACCCAGAAGATGCTGCAGGCGGCGGTGCGCACCGACGGTACCGAGCTCAAGCGTGACCTGGACCCGGCGACGTGGAGCAAGCTGCAGGCCTACGCCACTGCGAACAATCTGCCTTTGGCGCAGCTGCAGGGCATGAAGCCCTGGTTCGTGGGGCTGACCATCACGCTGGGGCAGTTCACCAAGATGGGCCTGGACCCGAACCTCGGGCTGGATCGGCACTTCATGCAGCGCGCCGCGGCGGCCGGCAAGCCGACCTCCGGGCTGGAAGACATCGACACCCAGGTAGGAGTGTTGTCGGGGATGTCGGCGGCAGAGCAGCAGCAGATGGTGGCCGAGGCGCTGGACCAGGCCGACAAGGCCGACGCGGAAGGGCGCAAGCTGCACGACGCGTGGCGCCGCGGCGATGACAAGCTGCTGTGGACCTCGATGGCCGCGCAGATGCGTGGTCAGTACCCGCAGCTATACAAGCGCATCAATACCGATCGCAATGACGCCTGGGTGCCCAAGCTGCAGCAGTACCTGCAGGCCGGGCAGGGCGGCACGCTGGTGGTGGTGGGCACGCTGCACCTGCTGGGCGACGATGGCGTGGTGGACAAGCTCAAGGCCAAGGGCTTCACGGTCGAGCGCGTGTGCACCGGGTGTGCCAAGCCGAAGCGCTGATCGCGCGCGGCGGATACGAAAAAGGCGCGGCCGTGGGGCTGCGCCTTTTTCATTGCCCCGAGCCGGGCGTTGCCTCAGCGGCGGGTCTTGCCTGCGCCGGGGGCCGGGCTGTCCGGCTTGCCGGTGCCGGTGGAGGTGCCACCGGGGCGCGGGCCGAAGCCGGGGCCCATGTTGCGCTGGAAGTCCTGCCAGAGCTCCAGGTTGCGCTCGGTCAGCTGGTTCATCATGGCCCACGGGGTCTGGCCGAGCAGATTGCCCATCTGCTGGCGGAACTGCTGCTGCTGGTCCAGGAACACCTGCATGCTGCGCTCCAGGTAGTTGCCCATGAAGCCCTGCAGGGAGTCGCCGTAGAAGCGGATCAGCTGGCTGAGCAGCTGGGTGGACAGCATCGGCTCACCGTCCTGTTCCTGGTCGGCGATGATCTGCAGCAGCACTGAACGTGTCAGGTCGTCGCCGCTCTTGGCATCGCGCACTTCGAAATCTTCGCCGTCGAGGATGAGCTGGCGCACGTCTTCGATGGTGATGTAACTGGAAATTTCGGTGTCGTAGAGCCGGCGGTTCGGGTATTTCTTGATAATGCGGTTCGCAGCCATGAAGCGGTCACTCATCACAGTAGGCGGGCAGCATGGCGCAGTGCAGCAGCACATGCAACCGCCGGAAGGCCCATGCGGCGGGGTATAGGGCCGGTTTTATGTTGCGCAGCATGGATTTGCGCGGAGTGCAGCATTTGCAAATGGGTAAATGTGTGCAGGCGTAAAAAAGTCCTGCAAACGTTTCCTTGAAGAAACCCCGGTAGGGCCGACCGTTGGTCGGCTGCCTTTGATCGCCTACCTTTCTGGATGGATTGCGTGGAGCCGACCAACGGTCGGCTCTACCGGGACTGTGTGCAGCCGACCAACGGTTGGCTTTACCGGGATCGCGTGCAGCCGACCAACGGTCGGCTCTACCGGGACTGTGTGGAGCCGACCAACGGTTGGCTCTACCGGGACTGTGTGCAGCCGACCAACGGTCGGTTCTACCGGGATTGCGTGGAGCCGACCGACGGTCGGTTCTACCGGGATTGCGTGGAGCCGACCAACGGTCGGCTCTACCAGCCCATGTGGTGGCCGCCGTTGATGTCCAGGTTGGACCCGGTGATCCACGAGGCTTCTTCGTTGACCAGGAAGGCGACCGCGTAGGCGATTTCCTCGGGCTTGCCGAGGCGGCCGGTGGGGATGTCGGCGATGATTTTGGCGCGCACTTCGTCGGGCACGGCCATCACCATATCGGTGGCCACGTAGCCGGGCGAAATGGTGTTCACGGTGATGCCGAAGCCGGCATTCTCGCGCGCCAGGGAGATGGTGAAGCCGTGCATGCCGGCCTTGGCGGCGGCGTAGTTGGCCTGGCCGTACTGGCCCTTCAGGCCGTTGATCGAGCTGATCTGGATGACCCGGCCCCAGCCGCGTCGACGCATGCCTTCAATGACCGGGCGGGTGACGTTGAACACCGAATTGAGGTTGGTGTTGATCACGTCGTGCCACTGGTCGGCACGCATGCGGTGGAAGGTGGTGTCGCGGGTGATGCCGGCGTTGTTGACCAGGATCTCGATCGGGCCAAGCGCGGCTTCCACCGCGTGGACCATGGCTTCGGCGGTGCCCGGGTCGGCGACGTCGCCGGGAAAGATCGCCACGTCGCAGCCGCGTGCCAGCATCATGTCGCGCCAGGCCAACGCCTTGGCGTGGTCACGGTAATTGGTGGCGACCCGATGGCCCTGGTCGGCCAGGCGTTGGCAGATGGCAGTACCGATACCGCCGGTACCGCCGGTGACCAGTGCGACGCGAGATGTCATGGGCTGCTACTCCGAAAGGCTGGGCCAACAAGGGGGAAGGGGATTCTGCAACATCGCCGCGGCAAATGGGGCGTCAGCCGGGCGTGGCGGGTGCAGGGATATCGTGGGCCGGCAGGCAGGCCGGATCGAAGCCGGCACGGGCGTCGGCAAGCAACGCGTCCACGCTGGCAGCGTCGCGCAGCACGGCCGGGTCCTGGCCCAAGGCGGCCCAGGCCTGGCGCAGGGCAGGTAGCGGGGCGGCTAGGTCGAGCGGGCGGGCCGCGTCGGACTTGGACAGCTTGCGGCCGTGCGCGTCGAGCAGCAGGGGCAGGTGCAGGTAGGCCGGGGTAGGCAGGCCAAGCGCGCGCTGCAGCAGGATCTGGCGCGGGGTGGAGTCGAGGAGGTCGGCGCCGCGCACGACGTGGCTGATGGCCTGGGCGCCGTCGTCCACAACCACGGCCAGCTGGTAGGCCCAGTAGCCATCGGCACGGCGCAGCACGAAGTCGCCGACGTCGGCGTGGACGTCCTGTTCCAGCGGGCCGCGCAGGCCGTCGTGGAAGGCAATCCGGGTGCCGGGCGGCACCCGCAGGCGGATGGCCGGTTGCGCGCGCAGGCCGCGTGCCACGCAGTGGTGGTGGATGCCGTGCTGGTCGGCCAGCTCGCTGCGGCTGCAGTGGCAGGCAAACGCGGTACCTTCGTCGAGCAGGCGCTCGAGGGCGCGCTGGTAGAGGGCGTCGCGCTGGCTCTGACGCACGATCGGGCCGTCGCTGGCCAGTCCAAGCGCGGCCAGGCAGTCCAGTTGCTGGTCGATGGCGCCGGGAACGGTGCGCGGGGGGTCGACGTCTTCCATGCGCACCCACCACTGCCCGCCGGCGTGCCGGGCGAGCAGCCAGCTGCCCAGTGCGGCGAGCAGCGAGCCGGGGTGCAGGGGGCCGGTGGGGGAGGGCGCGAAGCGGCCGCGGTAGGGGGTCATGGACATGAACTATGAATCGTCGGTCAGTTTGCGACTTGAATTCAACCTGAAGTCCCCGCAGATTTGCAGTCATCAACCTCCAGTGAGCGTCATTTTCCCATGTTCAGTCGCATTGCTCTCTTCCTTCTGACCAACCTTGCCGTGCTGGTCCTGGCGGGCATCGTGATGTCGCTGTTGGGCGTGAACCCCAACCAGATGAGCGGCCTGCTGGTGATGGCGGCCATCTTCGGCTTCGGTGGTTCCTTCATTTCGCTGTTGCTGTCCAAATGGATGGCCAAGCGTTCCACGGGCGCGGTGGTGATCACCGAGCCGCGCAATCCGACCGAGCGCTGGCTGCTGGCCACGGTCGAGCGGCAGGCCCGCGAGGCCGGCATCGGGATGCCGGAGGTGGCGGTGTACGACGGCCCGGAAATCAACGCGTTCGCGACCGGTGCCAACCGCAACAAGGCGTTGGTGGCGGTGTCCACGGGCCTGCTGCACAACATGAGCGAGGACGAGGCCGAGGCGGTGCTGGGCCACGAGATCGCGCACGTGGCCAACGGTGACATGATCACGATGGCGCTGCTGCAGGGCGTGTTGAATACGTTCGTGATCGTGCTGGCCCGCATCGTGGGTGGTTTCATCGACAGCGCGCTGTCGGGCAACCGCGAAGGCGGCGGCCGGGGCTTTGCGTACTACATCATCGTGTTCGTGCTGGAGATGGTGTTCGGTGTGTTCGCGACGATGATTTCGATGTGGTTCTCGCGGCACCGCGAGTTCCGCGCCGATGCGGGCGGTGCACACCTGGCCGGCCGCCAGAAGATGATCGCGGCGCTGGAGCGGTTGAAGCTCAACCACGGCCAGAGCACGCTGCCGACCCAGATCGCCGCCTTCGGCATCGCCGGTTCGACGGCCCGCAAGCTGTTCATGAGCCACCCGCCGCTGGAAGAGCGCATCGCCGCCCTGAAGGCCAGCACCGCAGCCTGATCCACGATGCGCTGAAACCTCGGAACGCCCGGCTTCGGCCGGGCGTTTTTGTGTCTGCGTTGTTCCCTTGCCACGGCCAAAGCGCCACGCCCATCGCGTGTTGTGGGCTGGCTGTTAGGGGGGCGGGACACGCTGCAAGTACGTCCCTGTAAGCGCCGTCGCCGCATCCATCCGGCTCAGGGTCCCGCACCCACACGGTCCTTGCCCAGCCCCAGCATGCAGGGCCAATGGGGCCTTTGACATTGCATTTGCCCCAAGAGCAGCCGGGCAGAGCCCGGCTCTACACGTACGGCGCAAACAACAACGGCGCCCTGGGGCGCCGTTGTCGGGGGGGGGCAAGGTGTCGAGTGGATCAGAACTTGGCGTCGAACTCGGCTGCGTAGCCGGTGTTGACCAGCACCTTCTGCAGCACGTCGGTGTTCTTCACGTTGCCGGCCACGATCTGCTGGGTCTCCGGGCCGCGGCTGTCCATGCGGGCCGGGGTGGCGCCCTTGTAGTCACAGACCCGGCCACCGGCCTCGCGGACCAGCAGCACGCCGGCGGCGATGTCCCAGGCCTTCAGCCCGGCTTCGAAGTAGGCGTCGGCGCGGCCGCAGGCCACGTAGGCCAGGTCCAGCGCGGCCGAACCGGTACGGCGCACGTCTTCGGCGTGCACCAGCAGCGCATCCACAGCCTTCAGCTGCGAACTGGCGCGCTGGCGCTCACGCGGGGCGAAACCGGTGTGGATCATCGCGCCGCCCATGTCCTTGCGGTCGGCCACGCGGATGCGACGGTCGTTCAGTACCGCGCCAGCGCCACGGCTGGCGGTGAACAGTTCATTGCGGAGCGGATCGAAGATCACCGCATCGATAGGCTCGCCGTTCTCGACCAGCGCGATGGACACACAGTAGTGCGGAAAGCCGCGCAGGTAGTTGCTGGTGCCGTCCAGCGGGTCGATCACCCACATATAACGGTTCACACCCTGCACCCCACCTTCCTCGCCCATGATCCCGTACTCGGGATAGGCGCGCTTGAGTTCCTTGACGATGACCTTTTCCGCATCCGCATCGACTTCACTGGCATAGTCCATGCGCCCCTTCTGCACGACGTTCAACGCCTCGAGCTTGTTGATGTTGCGCAACAGGACGTTGCCGGCGAGGCGGGCGGCCTTGACCATGACGGTGACGGCGGGTTTCTGCATGGCGAAAAGCTCCCGGAAAGGCAGAGTGGGGGGTACTGGCGGGGGAAAAGAGCGGTCCCGGCGCAGAGGCCGGTCGCACAGTTTACCATCTGTGGCTGTCCTGCTCGCGTTTGGCCTGTTCATGTCCGTTGAAACCGCTCCTACCCGTATCCGATTCGTCCTGGTCGGCACCCAGCACCCCGGCAACATGGGCGCTGCGGCGCGCGCCATGAAGACCATGGGCCTGTCCCGGCTGGTCCTGGTGGCTCCGGAAAAGCCGCTGGATGATGAAGCGTTCCGGCGCTCGGCCGGCGCCGAGGACGTGCTCGGCGATGCACCGGTCGTGGCCACCCTGGCCGAGGCCGTCGCCGACTGCACCCTGGTCCTGGGCTGCACCGCCCGCGCCCGCCGGGTCCAGCTTGAGGAACTGCTGCCGGCCGTTGCCGCCCAGCGCGCCTTGGCCAAGGCCGCCGAACCGGCCGAAGTGGCCTTCGTGTTTGGCCGCGAGCGCACCGGCCTGACCAACGAGGAACTGCAGCTGTGCCACTTGGCCGTGCATATCCCGTCCAACCCCGACTTCAGTTCGTTGAACCTGGCCGCCGCCGTGCAGGTGCTGGCCTATGAAACGCGCATGGCCGTGCTCGGGGGCATTGCCGGCGCCGCCCCGGCCGACCCGGAGTTCCGCGAGCAGCCGGCCAGCCATGCCCAGGTCGAAGGGATGTTCACCCAGCTTGGCCAGACCCTGGACGACATCGACTTCCATAAGGGCCGTGCGCCGGAATCGGCCATGCGCAAACTGCGCCGCCTGTTCCTGCGTACGGGCTTGAGCGAACAGGAAGTCCGCCTGCTGCGCGGCATCCTGTCCGACGCACAGCGGATGGCACGGCTGGCCACCACCAAGCCCGAATGAGCTGACGCAGTTCTCACTTTTTCGGGTAGGCTGTTCGGATTCCTTGGGGGGAGTGATGGGAGTGCCGGGTCTGCGATGGCTGCTGCAGGGAGGTCTGCTGTGTCTGGCTATCGTGCTGATGGCCGGACCTGTGTCAGCGGCACCGGACAACGTGCTGGTGCTGGGCCGGATCAGCGACAACCCCAAGTCACACTATGCGCAGCTGCAACCCCTGCTCGATTACGTGGTTCCGCGCATGCGCGACGTCGGCATCACCGAAGGCCGCATCCTGATGGCACCCGACGCCCAGCAGATGGCCAGCTACCTGCGCCGTGGCCGGGTGGACTGGGTCACTGAAACCTCCGGGACCGCGGTGGCGCTGGGCCTGCGCAGTGGCGCCAAGCCCCTGCTGCTGACCGAGCGCAGCGGCGTACGCGACTACCACACCGTGTTCTTCGTGCGCCGCGACAGCACCATTGCGACGCTGGCCGACCTCAAGGGGCACACCCTGGCGCTGCAGAACGTGGCCTCCACCAGTGCCTACCTGGTGCCGGTGATGACCCTGTTGCAGCAGGGGCTGACCCCCGAGATCCTGCTGTCGGCGCGGGATGCTGCCGCCCCCGATACGGTGGGCTATGTGTTTGCACGCACCGAGGGCAATATCGCCACCCTGGTCCACAAGGGCGTGGTGGACGCCGGGGCGGTCAGCAGCGTGGACTGGACCGATGGCCATCGCATTCCGGCCACCTTCCGGCGTGATTTCCGTGTCATCCATCGTACCGAGCCGTACCCGCGCGCGGTGGAAATGGTGCGCGCCGGCCTGGATGAACGGGTGCGCGACCGGTTGCAGGCGGTGCTGCTGGAGGCGGCATCGGATCCCAAGGCGCAGGATGCGCTGCAGACATTTTTTGGTACGTCCGGATTCCATCGGGTGGATGCGCAGATGCAGCACCGGTTGGATGAACTCAAACAAGGCTTGGCTCGCGTGCGGATGGAAGTGGAATGAGGCTGTTGGGTTCCGGAATGCAGGCACGCTTCGTGCTGGCGATGAGCGGTGCGATGCTGGTGGTGATCGCCATCGTCGCGGTGGTGCTTGGGCGCCAGGCGACCATGCAGGATGAGGTCCAGCACCTCAGTGGCAACGTCATCCATGACCTCTTCGACCGCAGCGTGCGCAGCCGCGGTGAAGCGCTGGCGCGCGAGCTGTCCGACGCGCTGGCCAATCCGCTGTACTACAACGACCTGGAGCAGGTCGGCGCGCTGGTGCGCAACACTTCGCGGCAGCAGGTGGTGCGCTACGTGCTGGTGTTCGACGAGGACGGCAAGCTCATCCACGACGGCTCGGCCGAGGTGATCGACTTCGGCCGGCCGATGAGCGACCCGCTGGCGCCCGGCGCGGTCGCTGCGCGGGCGCTGGCGGTGCAGCAGTCGCCCAAGGTGCTCGACAACGCGATGCCGATCATGATCGGCAATCAGCGCATCGGCGGGGTCCGGGTGGGCATGGCGCTGGATGACGTGCAGGCGATGGAACAGCGCGCCAACCAGACCCTGGGCGAGCGCCTCCAGCAGGTGGGCAAGCGCCACCTGGGCTGGCTGCTGCTGATGCTGGGGCTGCTGGTCGGCATCGGCGTGGGCATGATCATCTATGTGCAGCGCACCCTGGTGGCCCCGATCCGTTGGCTGGCCGGGGCCGCGCGCCAGATCGAGGCGGGCGATTACCAGCTGACGCTGCATGAAAGCCCGCGCAAGGACGAGGTGGGCGAGCTGGTACGTGCGTTCGGCCGGATGAGCGAGTCGATCGCCCGCCACGACCGCGAAGTGCGGCACATGGCCTACACCGATGCGCTGACGGGGCTGACCAACCGCCTGGCGTTCCGTGAGGCGCTGGACCACCGGCTGATGGCCGCGCGCGCCTCTGGCCACTGCCTGGCGCTGCTGTTCGCCGACATGGATGACTTCAAGCGGGTCAACGATACCCTGGGCCATGAAGCCGGCGATGAAGCGCTGCTGCAGTTCGCCCAGCGCATCAGCACCGCCGTGGCGCAGGCCGGGGGCGACGAGGCGCTGCTGGCCCGCTTTGGTGGCGATGAGTTCGTGATCCTCCTGGGTGACGGCGATGTGGCCGCCCACGCCCGCCAACTGGCCGAGATCCTGGTCCGCGAACTGGGCAAGCCGCTGTTCGTGCAGGGCCGCGAGTTGTTCCTGGGTACGTCCATCGGCGTGACCCTGTTCCCCGACGATGCGGCCGATGCGACCACGCTGTTGAAGAATGGCGACATCGCGATGTACCAGGCCAAGGTGGCCGGCAAGAACTGCTACCGCTATTACAGCCGCGCTATGGACCATGCGGTGGAGCGCCGCGTGCACATGGAGCAGGAGCTGCGGGGCGCCTGGGAGCGCGGCGAACTGCGGCTGGTCTACCAGCCGATCTTCCGCACCCGCGACCGACGCATGGTCGGTGTGGAAGTGCTGCTGCGCTGGCAGCACCCCACGCTGGGCACGATCCCGCCGTCGGTGTTCATCGAAGTGGCCGAGCAGAGTGGCCTGATCGAGGTGATCGGCCCGAAGGTGCTGCGCGCGGCCTGCATGGAAGCGGTGCAGTGGCCGCATGGCGTGGACGGGGACGGCCTGTTTGTCTCGGTCAACGTATCGCCGCGCCAGCTGCGGGGCGGCGAGCTGCCCAACCTGGTGGCCGAGTGCCTGCGCGACACCGGCCTGCCGGCCTCGCGGCTGCACCTGGAGCTGACCGAAACGGCGGTGATCGGCGATGAAATGCTGGCCGCGGCGCTGCTGGACAAGCTGCACCGCACCGGGGTGAAGGTGTGGCTGGATGACTTCGGCACCGGCTTCTCCGGCCTGAGCCACCTGCGTCAGGTGCCGGTGGACGGGGTCAAGATCGACAAGAGCTTCGTGGCCGACATGCAGCGCGACCCGGACGACCTGGCGCTGACCACGGCGATCATCGCCATGGCCCATGCGCTGGGCATCACCGTGGTGGCCGAGGGTATCGAGCAGGAAGTGCAGTTCGACCTGCTCTGCCAGCGCGGCTGCGACCTGGGCCAGGGCTACTGGCTGAGCCACCCGGTCAGCGCCACCGACGTGGTGGAAATGATCGAGTCCGGCGTGTAGGGCGCAAGCCCGTAGAGCCCGGCTCTACGTGCATTGGCGGATCAGCCGGGCAGAGCCCGGCTCTACGCGCGTTGGCGGATCAGCCGGGCAGAGCCCGGCTCTACGTGCATTGGCGGATCAGCCGGGCAGAGCCCGGCTCTACGCGCGTTGGCGGATCAGCCGGGCAGAGCCCGGCTCTACGTGCGTTGGCGGATCAGCCGGGCAGAGCCCGGCTCTACGTGCATTGGCGGATCAGCCGGGCAGAGCCCGGCTCTACGGGGCCGCCACCGTTGGGGGGCGCTCGCCTTAAACCGGGCGCTTGCTGCCGTCGCCGGAAATCTCGCGGACCAGCTTGGGCACCAGGTAGCCCGACAGCCGCGTCGTCAGCTGCGCGTGCAGCGCCTTGGCCGTCTCGTCACTGACCTCGAAGTGGGCCACGCCCTCCACCCGGTCCACCTGGTAGAGGTAGTACGGCAGCACGCCGGCGGCGAAGCTGCGCTCGCTCAGGTCCTGCAGGGCCTGCAGCGAGTCGTTGACCCCGCGCAGCAGTACCGCCTGGTTGAGCAGGGTGGCCCCGGCACCGCGCAGGCGGGCCATCGCCGCGTCCACGCTGGCGTCGAATTCATTGGCATGGTTGGCGTGGATCACGAACGCAAGCGGCCAGGGCAGGCTGGCCAGCCACTGCACCAGGTCCTCGTCCACGCGTTCGGGCAGCACCACCGGCAGGCGGCTGTGGATGCGCAGGCGGCGCAGATGCGGGATCTGCCGCAGCGCATCGGTCAACTCGACCAGCTTGTGGGTGGCCAGGGACAACGGGTCGCCGCCGGACAGGATCACCTCGTCGATGTCCGGGTCCTGGGCGATGGCATCCACCGCCTCGCGCCAGCCTTCCTTGGCCGCGTTCTCGGTGCCGTAGTCGAAGTGGCGGCGGAAGCAGTAGCGGCAGTTGATCGCGCAGCTGCCGGTGGTCACCAGCAGGGCGCGGCCGCGGTACTTCTGGATGACCCCGGTGGCCTTCTTGGCCAGGCCGTCGCCGACCGCGTCCAGGCTGAAGCCCGGCACCACCTGCAGTTCATCGCTGATCGACAGCACCTGGCGCAGCAGCGGGTCGTGGCGGTCGCCGTGCCGCATGCGGGCGATGAAGCCCTCCGGTACGCGCACCGCGAACTGGCTGGCCGCTTCAGCCGATATGGGCAGGGCATCCGGGTCCAGGCCCAGCTGCTGCAGCAGCACCCGTGGGTCGCGTACCGCCTGGCGCCACAGCTGTTGCCAGCGCACGGGGGTGGGCTGGGGCGTGGCGGAAAGCTGCATGGAATGGGGGCCTGCGGTTATCATGTCGGTCAGAAAAACGAGTCACCCCACCGGTGCCGGTGGGTTTTCCATTCTATCCGGCTCGCCGCGCCTGCGCGGCGTTTGCCCATTCAGGAGTTTCAGCATGGCCACTGTGCGCATGAACGATGTCAAGAACGGGATGAAGATCCTGGTCAACAATGAACCGGCGGTCATCACCGAGACCGAATACGTCAAGCCGGGCAAGGGCCAGGCCTTCACCCGCATGAAGTACCGCTTCATCAAGTCGGGCCGCGTGGTCGAAATGACCATGAAGGCGACCGACGACGTGGAGAAGGCGGACGTGGTCGACACCAACATGGACTTCATGTACAGCGATGGCGAGTACTGGCACTTCATGGACCCGGAATCCTTCGAGCAGGTCCAGGCCGTCAAGTCCGGCATGGGCGGTGCCGAGAAGTGGCTGAAGGGCGAAGAGTCCTGCATCGTCACCCTGTGGAACGGCGAGCCGATCTTCGTCCAGCCGCCGAACTTCGTCGAATTGAAGATCGTCGAAACCGACCCGGGCGTCCGTGGTGACACCTCCGGCGGCGGCGGCAAGCCGGCCACCCTGGAAACCGGTGCCGTGGTCCGCGTGCCGCTGTTCGTCAACCAGGATGAAATCATCAAGGTCGACACCCGTTCGGGCGAATATTCCGCCCGCGCAGGCAAGTAATCCGGCGAAGCCGGATTACGGTAGAGCCGACCGTTGGTCGGCTGCTGTTGGCGACCAAGGCCGGATTACGGTAGAGCCGACCGTTGGTCGGCTGCAGCATCCCGTAGAGCCGACCGTTGGCCGGCTGCCGATGCCACGCGCAGCCGACCAACGGTCGGCTCTACGTCAAGAGCGTCCCGTTCCAGAGCGTCCCGGTCGCCCACACCCTCGGGTCGTCCGCCCAGACAAGTGAGTCCGCATGACCGACACCGCCCGCATTCCCGAAGCCTGTGACCTGTTGATCGAAGCCGGTTACGTGGTCCCGATCGAACCGCATGCGGTGGTGCTGGAAGACCATGCCGTGGCCGTGCGTGGCAGCGAGATCATCGCGATCCTGCCGCGTGCCGAAGCACGCGAACGCTTTGCGCCGAAGCAGACCGTCTCGCGCCCGGAGGCGGCGCTGATGCCGGGCCTGGTCAACGCGCATACCCACAATCCCATGACCCTGCTGCGGGGCGTCGCCGACGACCTGCCGCTGATGGTCTGGTTGCAGCAGCACATCTGGCCGGTGGAAGCGGCGGTGATCGGGCCGGAGTTCGTGGCCGACGGCACCACCCTGGCCATCGCCGAGATGCTGCGCGGCGGCACCACCTGCGCCAACGAAAACTACTTCTTCTCCGACGTCCAGGCCGCCGTCTACAAGCAGCACGGCTTCCGTGCGCTGGTCGGCGCGGTGATCATCGATTTCCCGACCGCCTGGGCCAAGACCGACGACGAGTACTTCGCCAAGGCCGGCGAGCTGCACGACCAGTGGCGCAACGACCCGCTGATCGGCACCTCGTTCGCGCCGCACGCGCCGTACACCGTCAACGATGCCAATTTCGAACGCGTGCGCATGCTGTCCGACCAGCTGGACATGCAGGTCCACCTGCACACGCATGAAACCGCGCAGGAAATCACCGACTCGATCAAGCTGCACGGCCAGCGCCCGCTGGCGCGACTGGACCGCCTGGGCCTGGTCAACGACCGCCTGATCGCGGTGCACATGACCCAGCTGACCGAAGCGGAAATCCACCTGTGCGCCGAGCGCGGCGTCAGCGTGGTGCATTGCCCCGAATCCAACCTCAAACTGGCCTCCGGCTTCTGCCCGTCGTGCGCGCTGCAGCGTGCGGGTGTGAACCTGGCCATCGGCACCGACGGCTGCGCCAGCAACAACGACCTGGACATGTTCAGCGAGACCCGCACCGCGGCGATCCTGGCCAAGGCCGTGGCCAACGATGCCACCGCGCTCGACGCGGCCACCACGCTGCGCGCGGCCACCCTGGGCGGCGCACGCGCGCTGGGCTTCGGCGACCGCATCGGCTCGATCGAAGTGGGCAAGCAGGCCGATCTGGTCTGCGTGGACCTGTCCGCGCTGGAAACCCAACCGCTGCACCATGTGCTCTCGCAGCTTGTCTACGCCGCCGGCCGCCACCAGGTCAGCGATGTCTGGATTGCCGGCCAGCCCAAGCTGGTGCAGCGCGAACTGGTCGGCATGGACACCGCGGCGATCGTCGCCAACGCGCGCCAGTGGCGCGAGCGCATCCGACACATCCGTGCTTGATGCACCAAGGATCCCCATGAACACCCCCCACGCGTCCACCAATTTCGACCAGGCCGAACTGGACAAGTTCGCCGCCCTTGCCAACCGCTGGTGGGACGTCGACGGCCCGCAGAAGCCGCTGCATGCCCTGAACCCGGTCCGCCTGCAGTACGTCGCCCAGCGGGTCGCCCTGCGCGGCGCCCGCGTGCTGGATATCGGCTGCGGGGGCGGCCTGCTCAGTGAGGCATTGGCCAAGGAAGGCGCCGACGTCACCGCGATCGACCTGGCGCCGGAACTGGTCAAGGTGGCGCGCCTGCACAGCCTGGAGTCGGGCGTGACGGTGGACTACCGCGTGCAGGCCGCCGAGGACCTGGCCGCCGAACAGCCGGGCAGTTTCGATGTGGTCACCTGCATGGAAATGCTGGAGCACGTGCCGGACCCGGGCGCGATCATCGCCGCCTGCCACCGACTGCTGAAGCCGGGCGGCCAGCTGTTCCTGTCCACGGTCAACCGCACCCCGGCCGCCTTCGCGGTGGCCATCGTGGGTGCCGAGTACGTGGCGCGGCTGCTGCCCAAGGGCACCCACCACTACCAGGATTTCATCAAGCCCGCCGAGCTGGGCAAGTGGCTGCGCGAAGCCGACCTGGGCCTGCGCGATGTCAGCGGCATGGCCTACGAGCCGTGGCGCAACCGCGCGCGGCTGAGCACCCGCACCGACATCAACTACTTGGCCCATGCGGTCAAGCCGGACGATGCCGCAGGTGTCTGAGTCCGGTTTTCCGCACGCGGTTCTGTTCGACCTGGACGGCACGCTGCTGGACAGCGCGCCGGACATGCTGGCCACCGCCAATGCGATGCTGGCCGCGCGAGAGCGTGCCCCTATCCGCCTGGACGCGTTGCGCCCGGTGGTGTCCAAGGGCTCGCGAGCGATGGTGTCGGTGGCCTTCCCGGAGCTGGGCCAGGCCGAGCGCGACGCGCTGGTGCCCGAGTTCCTGCAGCGTTATGAAGCCCTGATCGGCCAGCACGCGGTGCTGTTCGACGGCGTGGCCGGCATGCTCGATGCGCTGGATGCGGCGGGCTGCGCCTGGGGCATCGTCACCAACAAGCCCGAGTACCTGGCGCGGCTGATCGTGCCGCAGCTGGGTTGGGACACGCGCTGCAAGGTGTTGATCGGTGGCGACACCCTGGCCCAGCGCAAGCCGCACCCGCTGCCGCTGCTGGCTGCGGCCGAACGCATGCACATCGATCCGGCCACCTGCATCTACGTGGGCGACGACGAGCGCGACATCGTGGCCGCCAACGCGGCGGGCATGGCTTCGGTGGCTGCCCTGTGGGGCTACCGGCTGGACGCTGACGACCCGCTGGCCTGGGGTGCCGAGCGCATGATCGAGCACCCCGCGCAACTGCAGCGCGCCGACGCCTGGCCACCCGCACGCGGCTGACCCGGCAGGTACCCACCGTTGGTGGGGACATACCGCAACCCAGGCACGCAGCGGCGCTGAGCCGCTGCGCACCCCCGGTAGAGACCCTCCGTTGGTGGGTACCGCCCCTTTGCAAGGAACACCCCGTGACAACTTCCAGTGCCCTCGACAGTTTCCTGGACAAGTGGCGCACCCGCTGGCCGGAATGGTCGGTGGCCGAACCGTTTGTGCCCGAGGCGCAGCGCACCCTGGTGGTGGCGTGGTTCACGCTGCTGCAGGAGTTCGACGACATCCTCAACACCAGTGGCGACCCGATGCCGGCCGACGCCAAGCTGGCGTGGTGGGGCGAGGAACTGCGCAGCTGGGCCGGGCAGCGCTCGCGCCACCCGTTGGGCCGCCTGCTGGAGCCGGTGCGCGCGCCGTGGACCGCGCTGGCCGATGCACTGCCGGACCTGGTCGAAGCCCGCGCGGCCGCGCCGGACCCGGCGCAGGCACTCAAGGTGCTGCAGCCGTACGCGGCCGCAGTGGCCGCGGTGGAAGCGGTGATGTTTGATACGCCGACGCGCGGCGATGTGGCCACCCCGGTGCTGGTGCAGACGCTGGCCCAGCGGCTCAATGCCGCAGGTGTGGCGGCCGTGCCGCGTTCGCTGCTGGCCGCCGGCGATGGCGATGCCGCGCAACGCTGGGGGCAGCAGCTGCTGGCACTGTGGCCGGCCCGCGTGCCCGGCCCGCGCGCACGGCGCATGCACGCCTCGCTGGCGCGCGCGCGACTGCAGGCCAGTGCGCAGGGCCGCGAACTGAAGGTCACGCCGATGCGCACGCTGCTGCGCACCTGGTGGGCCGGCCGCGGCTGATCGGGCCACCCGTAGCGCCGGGTTCTGCCCGGCTGCTTTTCGCGCGATGCACCGATGGCGGGGAGCCGGCCAGCGGCCGGCACTACCGGTTACTTGCCCCGCTCGAGCACCAGCAGCGGGTCGATCCGCGTGTCGAACCAGTTCATGCCCCAATGCAGGTGCGGGCCAGTGGCACGGCCGGTGGCCCCGACCGCGGCAATCACCTGGCCCTGCTCAACGCGGTCGCCCAGCTTCACGTCGATCCGCGACAGGTGCAGGAAGTTCGAGCTGATCCCGAACCCGTGGTCCAGCAGCAAGGTGCCGCCGGTGAGGTACAGGTCCGGGCCGGCGAAGGTGACCACGCCGGCAGCCGGGGCCTTGACCGGCGTGCCGGTGGGAACGGCGATGTCCATGCCCGAATGGCCCGCACCGGGCTGGCCGTTGTATACCCGGGCATTGCCGAAGCGGCCGCTGATGCGCCCCTGCACCGGCCAGATGAAGGGCTTGGCGAAGTCGGCGCGATCATCATCGCGCACGCGCGCCGCCGTCACCTGGGCCTGCTCACGCTTGATCCGCTCGGCAATCGCCGGGGGCGGGTTGACCGTTTTGGGTGGCACGCCGTTGACGCGTTCGGTCGGCCAGTCGCGCGGGGTCACCGCGATGCTCACCGTCTCACTGCCGCCGTCGGGACGCTGCACCTGGACCTGCAGCGGACCCTTCTCATCGCGGCCGATGCCCAACACCACGCTGCCATAGCCGCTCACCCGCAGCGTGCGGCCGGCGTACTGCACCACGCTGCCCGCCGGCACCTTGCCGATCACCATGGCCCCCTGCGAGGCGCTGGCCGGAAACACCACCCGGCTGTCGGCCTGCGCCACGGCAGAGGAGGGCTGCAATGCGGCCACACCCACGACGCCCGCCGCGAGCAGGCCCAGGCCCAACACACGTGCCCGCATCAGCGGTCGAAGCTCATGCGCTGGCCGTTCGGCGCGCCCACCAGCTTCTCGCCGTCCCACGCCAGCTCGCCGTTGACCCAGGTCGAGGCAATGCGCGAGCGGAAGGTCATGCCCTCGAACGGCGACCAGCCGCACTTGGACAGCACGTCCTCGCGCTTCACGGTGAACGGCACGTCCTCCACCAGCACCAGGTCGGCGAAATAGCCTTCGCGCAGGTAGCCGCGCTGGCTCACATCGAACAGCTGCGCCGGGGCATGGGCGAACTTCTGCACCACCTGGGTGATTTCCAGCTTGCCTTCGTGCACCAGCTCCAGCGCCGCCACCAGCGCGTACTGCACCAGCGGCAGGCCCGACGGCGCCTGCGGGTAGGGCTTCTGCTTTTCTTCCCAGGTGTGCGGGGCGTGGTCGGTGGCCAGTACGTCGATCACGTCCTCGGCCACGGCGCGGGTGAGCGCTTCGCGGTCGCTGGCTTCCTTGATCGCCGGGTTGCACTTGATCAGGTTGCCCAGCCGCGCGTAGTCGCTGCGGTCGAAGCGCAGGAAGTGGATGCAGGTCTCGGCGGTGATCTGCTTGCGGCTGCCATCGGCGCGGATCAGCGGGCCGCGCTCGAACAGCTTGAGCTCGTCGGCGGTGGAGATGTGCAGCACGTGCAGGCGGGTGCCGTGCTTCTTCGCCAGCGACACCGCCAGCTCGGAGGACTTCAGGCAGGCCTCGCGCGAGCGGATGTCCGGGTGCTGCTCGGCGCTGAGGGCATCGCCGTATTTCTCGGCGTATTCCTTGGCCTTGGCATCGATCATCGGCGTGTCTTCGCAATGCGTGATGATCGGGGTGGGCGCGTCGCGGAAGATCGCGTCCAGGGTCTCCGGGTTGTCCACCAGCATGTTGCCGGTGGAAGCCCCCATGAATACCTTGATACCCGGCGCGGTCTTGGGGTCCAGTGACTGGATGTGTTCCAGGTTGTCGTTGCTGGCGCCCATGTAGAAGCCGTAGTTCGCGCGCGCGCGGCCGGTGGCGGCGTCGTATTTGGCCTGCAGGATGTCGGCGCTGAGCGTGGGTGGGTTGGTGTTGGGCATGTCCATGAAGCTGGTCAGCCCGCCGGCCACGGCCGCGGCCGACTCGGTGGCGATGTCACCCTTGAGGGTCAGGCCCGGCTCGCGGAAGTGGACCTGGTCGTCGATCATGCCCGGCAGCAGCCAACGGCCGGCGGCGTCGACGACGGTTTCACCCGGGCGGGCCTCCAGGCCGGCGCCGATCTGCGCGATGCGGCCGTTTTCGATGCGCAGGTCGCCGTCGCTGATGCGACCTTCGTTGACCAGGCGGGCGTTGACGATGAGCGTGGAGGACATTTCAGTGTTTTCCTGTGCAGCGGCAGGGGGCATCGTGCGCGGCGCGCGGGGGCACCTCGTCGATGCCACCGGGATGGAAGGGATGGCAGCGGCCCAGGCGGCGCGCGGCGAGCCAGCTGCCGCGCGCGGGCCCATGCGTGGCGATGGCTTGCATGGCGTATTCAGAACAGCTGGGCATGAAGCGGCAACGCGGCCCCAGCAGCGGGCTGATGAAGCGCTTGTAGAAGCGCAGCAGGGCAATGAGCAGGCGTGAGATCACCCGCCAATCTTAAGGCAGTTGGCATGAAGGGCGCATTTGTCGCAGGATGGGGCGTTGGTCCCCTCCGCGCACACGCGCGTGGCGGGCCGCCCCGGCCGTTGGCCGGGCCAGGTACCGATCGGCGCAGGTCGGTCCGCCCACCGGGCGGACCGGCCGCACGCCTTGCGACTCCGGGGCTGAACGGAGTAGGCGGTGTGGTTGCTGCTGCTGGTCGGGTAGGCTATAAAGGCCCGCTTTCCCGGGCCCCGGGGAAACCAAGGAAGAGCGTTTCGTGGCTGCTAAAAAAACTGCAAAGAAGGCCGTCAAGGCCGCCAAGAAAACCGCCAAGCCTGTTGTTAAGAAGTTGGCGGCCAAGTCCGTTGCCAAGAAACCGGCTGCCAAGCCGGCTGGCAAGCCCGCATCCAAACAACCGGCGGCCAGGACGGTACCCGTGAAGAAAGCTGTCGCCAAGACCCCGGCCAAGGCGGTGAAGAAAACCGTCGCCAAAAAGCCGGTGGTGAGCAAGGCGCCGGTGAAGAAGCCCGCGCCGGCCAAGAAGGTCGTGGCCAAGAAGGCCGCGGCAGTCAAGCCGGTCGCCAAGGCGCCGGTGAAGAAGGCCGCACCGGCGAAGACCGTCGCGAAAAAATCCGTGAAGCCGGCAGTTGTCACGCCGGCCTCCACGCCTGCACCGGTGAAGAAGGTGGCGGCCAAGAAGCCGCCGGCCAAGCCGGTGAAGGCCAGTAAAACCGCCAGCAAGCCCGTGGCACCCAAGCCGGCCGCCAAGCCGGTTGCAGCACCCGTAGTGAAGTCCGCACCGAAGCCGGCATTGCCGGCGCCGGCCAAGTCTGTCCCGGCCAAGAGCGCGGCCAAACCTGTTACCCCGTCGGCGTCCGCGCCGGTGCCGGCAGCAGCAGCCCCCGCCTCCAAGGCCCCGCAAAACAAGAATCCCGTGCCCGTTTCGAAATCGCCTGCAAAAACCCCCGCCAAGTCCGAGTCCGCCCCCAAGCCCGTGTCGCGTCCGGTCGGCAAGGTCGCCGTTGCCGTGGCAGCGCGCTCGTCCGCCCCGGCGCCGCGCACCAAGGTCAAGGTGGTGGAATACAAGACTGACGAAGCCACCGGTCGTCCGATCCTGCCCGAAGGCTACAAGCCGAGTGCGGAAGAGGAATACATGAGCCCGCTGCAGCTGGAGTATTTCCGCCAGCGCCTGCAGCACTGGCGCAATGATCTGGTGGAGGAATCCAAGCAGACCATCGCCAATCTGCAGGAAGAAGTGCGTGACATCGGCGATGAAGCCGAGCGCGCCACCCGCGAGACCGAGAACTCGCTGGAACTGCGTACCCGCGATCGTTACCGCAAGCTGATCGGCAAGATCAACAGCACGCTGAAGCGTCTGGAAGACGGTGACTACGGCTACTGCGTGGACACCGGCGAAGAGATCGGCCTGGACCGTCTGGAAGCGCGCCTCACCGCTGAGCGCACCATCGACGCCCAGGAACGTTGGGAGCACCTGCAGAAGCAGCAGGGCGACTGATTTTCTGGCGGTTGATGGATAGTGAAAAGCCCGGCTTCGGCCGGGCTTTTTTGTGGTTCGGTGGCGAGGGTGCCCGGCGCCCCATTGCTATCCCGCCAGCGCCTTGACGGTGCGTCGCATGTGCGGGTAGGAACTCATCGCGGGCCGCACGGGGGTAGAGCCGACCGTTGGTCGGCTGCGGTCGCCACGGGGGTGATAACGCCGTACCGACCAACGGTCGGTACCTACCGTGGATCACCCCGGTCGTTTCCCACCGCGGGTTGAACGGGGGGTAGAGCCGACCGTTGGTCGGCTGCGGTCGCCACGGGGGGGCGATGAGGCGTACCGACCAACGGTCGGTACCTACTGCAGATCCCGCAGGTTCAACCGGCGCAGCGTCGGATTCTTCCAGGCAGTGATGCCGGCCACGCTGAGCACGGCGAAACCGCCCAGCACCACGGCCGGGGCCAGGCCGAGCAGCTTGGCCATCGTGCCCGCATAGAACGCGCCCAGTTCGTTGGAAGAGCTGATGAAGATGCCGTTGATGGACGACACCCGGCCGCGCATCTCCTCCGGCGTGGCCAGCTGCAGGATGGTCGAGCGGACCACCACCGACACGCCGTCGAACGCGCCGTAGAACAACAGGATCAGCGCCGACAGCCAGAAGCTGTGCGACAGCCCGAAGCCGATCACGCACAGGCCGAAGCCGGCCACCGCGAACAGCAGCACGCGGCCGGCGTTGCGCTGCAGCGGCCGGCGGGCCAGCCACAGGCCCACGCAGACCGACCCCAGCGCAGGGGCCGCGCGCAGGATGCCCAGGCCTTCCGGTCCGTGGAGCAGGATTTCATGCAGGAACGCCGGCAGCATCGCCACCACGCCGCCGAGCAGCACCGAGAACATGTCCAGCGCCATCGCCCCGACCATGATCCGGTTGCCGAGCACGAAGCGACCGCCTTCGGCGATGCTCTTGAAGATCGGCGCGGCCGGACCGGTGTGCACCGGTTCGGAGACGCGCAGCACGGCCAAGCAGCCGACCGCGATCAGCGCCACGACCACGGCCACGCCATAGGCCACGCCCTTGCCGCCCCACGCCACCAGCAGGCCACCCAGCGCCGGGCCGGCCACCATGCCGGCCTGGAACACCACCGCGCCCAGGCCTGCCCCGCGCGCGTACTGCTGGCGCTCGAGCACGCGGGCGAACAGGGCGTTGTAGATCGGCGACAGGAACGCGCGGACCATGCCGGTCATGGCGATGGCCGCGTAGATCGGCCACACCCCGTGGAACGGCAGCCAGCCCTGGGCAACGGCGGTGAGCACCACGGCGGTGAGCACCAGTCCGCTGGCGGCGACCATGCCCAGCCGGCGGCGGGGCAGGTGGTCCACCAGGTAGCCGGCGAACGGGGCCACGCAGAAGAACGGCAGCACCTCGGCCAGCCCCACCAGACCCAGCGAGAACGGATTGCGGGTCACTTCGTAGATGTGCCAGCCCACCGTCACCGCCACGATCTGGTAGGACAGCATCGCGCAGATGCGGTAGGCCAGCAGCAGCGAGAAGCCGGGCCGGGCCAGCAGGGTCAGCGCGCTTTCGGCGGGTTCGGCAGGGGCGTCGGTACTCACGACTGGGCGTGCTGTGACTGCGCGGTCTCGCGGATGAAGGCCAGCATCGCCGCAACGCCGTTGCTGCGGGTCGGCGACAGGTGGCGGGACAGCCCGATGTCCTGGATGTAGCTCGGTTCGGTGGCCAGGATCTCGGCGGCCGAACGGCCCGAATACACCCGCAGGGCCAGGTAGATCAGCCCGGAGACGATCGCCGAGTCGCTGATGGCGTGGAAGCGCAGCTGCTGCGCGTTGCCCTCGGGCACGATCCACACCATCGACTGGCAGCCGAGCAGGCGGTGCTCTTCGGTCTTCCACGCGTCGGGGAAGGTGGGCAGCTTGCGGCCGAGATCGATCAGGTACTGGTAGCGCTCGGACCAGTCGCCGAAGAAGGCGAATTCATCGGCGATGGCCGCCTGTGCTTCGGCAGCGGTGGGTTCAAGCGGGAACGAGGAAGCAAGGGTCATGGGGGACTCCGGGCCGGTAGCTGCCTTCCGTGGTCAGGCCGTCATGGTTCGTGGGGAACAGCCGGCCATCCGTGGCCGGATCTGTGTCGCGGTAGCGCCCGGCGGTTGGCCGGGCGACGGATCAACGCTTGCGCACCCAGCGCACGCCCTGAGCGGTGTCTTCCAGCGCGATGCCCTCGGCGGCCAGCTGGTCGCGGATGGCGTCGGCGCGGGCGAAGTCGCGGCCCTGCTTGGCGGCTGTGCGGGCGTCGATCAGCGACTGGATGCGCGCATCGTCATCGGCGTCGCCCGGTGCATTGCCAAACCAGGCGGCCGGATCCTGCTGCAGCAGGCCCAGCGCCAGGCCAGCCCCCAACAGCGCGGTCTTCCAGCGCGCCTGCTCGGCCGGCGCGGCCTTGCGCGCTTCGCCGGCGATGCGGGCCAGTTCGGCCAGGGCCTGCGGCGTGTTGAGGTCGTCGTCAAGCGCGGCCTCCATCTCGGCGGGGATGACCGCGGTGGCCTCCACGGCTGCCAGATCGCGCAGGGTGCCGTACAGCCGGTCCAGCGTGCGCGCGGATTGTTCGATCAGCGCGTCGGACCAGTCCAGCGGCTGACGGTAGTGGGCCGACAACAGCGCGTAGCGCAGCGCCTCGGGGGCGTGCTTGCGCACCAGGTCGTGCACGCGCTCGATGTTGCCGATCGACTTGCTCATCTTGGCGCCGCCAAAATTGAGCATTCCGTTGTGCAGCCAGAACCGGGCGAAGGTCTGCCCGCCGTGGGCGCACTCGCTCTGCGCGATCTCGTTTTCGTGGTGCGGGAACTGCAGGTCCACGCCACCGGCATGGATGTCGATGGTCGGGCCGAGGTGCGCGGCGGCCATCGCCGAGCATTCGATGTGCCAGCCCGGACGACCCCGGCCCCACGGCGATTCCCAGCCGGGCAGGTCGTCGCTGGAGGGCTTCCACAGGACGAAGTCGCCCGGGTCGCGCTTGTACGGGGCCACGTCCACGCGCGCGCCTGCCAGCATTTCCTCCGGGTCGCGGCGCGACAACTTGCCATACCCGGCATAGGAACCGACCGAAAACAGCACGTGGCCTTCGGCCGCATAGGCGTGGCCGGCGGCGATCAGCTGCTCGATCATCGCCACGATCTGCGGGATGTGCGCGGTCGCCTCCGGCTCGATGTCCGGCGGCACTACGCCAAGCGCGGCCATGTCTTCCCGGTAGGCCGCGGCAAACCGGTCGGTGATGGCCGAGATCGGCACGCCCTGTTCACGCGCGGCGGTGTTGATCTTGTCGTCCACGTCGGTGATGTTGCGGGCGTAGCGCAGGCCGCCGAAGCGGCGCCGCAGCAGGTCCGCCAGCACCCCGAACACCACCGGGCCGCGGGCGTTGCCGATGTGCACATAGTTGTAGACCGTGGGGCCACACACATACAGGGTCGGACAGGTCGGATCGAGCGGGGTGAACGGTTCGAGCTGGCGTGTCAGGTTGTTGTGCAGGCGCAGGGTCATGGGGGCGGTGGTTGGGGGCAAAAGGGGGCGAGTCCGCGATTTTAGATCACATCGGCGTCCAGCGCCGGGGCCGCGCGGCAACCGGCTCCGGGCAGGGGGGGGCTATGGGCAGAATCATCGCGGAAGGGTAATGTTCAGCCCCTTGTGCCTGGCACTGCCTAAACTATCCACCTTGTCCACTTCCCTGTTGCCAATGAAATCCGCTTCGTTGCTGACCCTGACCTGCCTGCTTGGCGGTGCTGCCTCCGTGGCCTGCGCCCAGGACGGCGAGGTCCGGAACCGGGTGGTGATCGTGGAGAACGTGAAGTTCGATTACGCCCAGGTGCTCAACGTCGAGCCGGTGTTCCAGACCCTGCGCGCCACCCGCACCGAAGAACACTGCGAGCCGGTCTCCACGCGCACGCTGGCCCCGGTCAACGTCACCGGCGAAGAGCCGCAGGAAGACAAAGGCCGGTTCGGCCGTTTCATGGACTCGGTGCGCTCGATCTTCCGCCGCGAAGACGGTACCGAGGAAGTGGCGCCGGTGGCCGAAGCGCCTGCACCGGCAGCCAACAACGGCCCGCTGCTGACCCGTGAATGCCGGATCATCCCGGTGGGCCGCGAGTTCCGCCGGCCGATCGCCTACGACGTGGATTACGTCTACAAGGGCACCAAGTACCGCTCGCGCCTGCCCGAAGATCCGGGCAACCGGCTCAAGATCCGCGTCTCGATCACCCCGTGGATCGGCGCAGAGCAGGGCAGCGCGGCCAACCCCTGAGGCGGGTTGACCGCCCCCGGGAGGTATCCCCACCGTGGGATGGGGCCTTCCCCGTCCACCTCAGCACCCCAATTGACATCCAGGCCTTGCACCCACCCGGGGGGCATGCAAAGATGGGCGGCCATGAAACTCACCGACTTCCAGCACGACACCAGCGCCGCCCGTATGGCTACGGGCATGACGTCGCGTGCCCGCCGACCGGAACCCCACATTTTCGCTGGGTAACCGGAGCTTCGTGCTGTCTGTTCGGAAAACCCAGCCCCCGCGCTGGGTTTTTTCGTTTCTACGATCTGAAAAGTTTCATCTGTATACGTTTTGTTGAGCCCTGACCGCGCCCCGGCGCCCCCAACCTCCGCCGGAAACGGTGGAAAACCAGCCGCAAAGGATCGATCGATGTCCCTGAAGCACTTCCTGAACACCCAGGACTGGAGCCGCACCGACCTGGATGCCCTGCTGACCCAGGCCGCGCTGTTCAAGCGCGACAAGCTGGGCGACGAGCTCAAGGGCAAGTCGATTGCCCTGGTGTTCTTCAATCCGTCCATGCGCACCCGCACCAGCTTCGAGCTGGGCGCCTTCCAGCTGGGTGGGCACGCCATCGTGCTGCAGCCCGGCAAGGACGCATGGCCGATCGAGTTCAACCTGGGCACGGTGATGGACGGGGACACCGAGGAGCACATCGCCGAAGTGGCCAAGGTGCTGGGCCGCTACTGCGACCTGATCGCGGTGCGTGCCTTCCCGAAGTTCATCGACTGGTCCAAGGACCGCGAAGACATCGTGCTCAAGAGCTTCGCCAAGTACTCGCCGGTGCCGGTGATCAACATGGAAACCATCACCCATCCGTGCCAGGAACTGGCCCACGTGATGGCGCTGCAGGAGCATTTCGGCACCCAGGACCTGCGCGGCAAGAAGTACGTGCTGACCTGGACCTACCACCCCAAGCCGCTGAACACCGCGGTGGCCAACTCGGCGCTGACCATCGCTACCCGCATGGGCATGGACGTGACCCTGCTGTGCCCGACCCCGGACTACATCCTGGACGAGCGCTACATGGGCTGGGCCGAGCAGAACGTGGCCGAGAGCGGTGGGTCGCTGCAGGTCAGCCACGATATCGCCAGCGCCTACGCCGGCGCCGACGTGGTGTACGCCAAGAGCTGGGGCGCGCTGCCGTTCTTCGGCAACTGGGAACCGGAAAAGCCGATCCGCGATCAGTACCAGCACTTCATCGTGGACGAAGCCAAGATGGCGCTGACCAACAACGGGGTGTTCAGCCACTGCCTGCCGCTGCGCCGCAACGTGAAGGCCACCGACGGCGTGATGGATTCGGCGCAGTGCATCGCGATCAACGAAGCTGAAAACCGCCTGCACGTGCAGAAGGCAATCATGTCGGCGTTGATCGGCCGGTAAAGCCGACACGGGCATCGAACTTTTCAGCCGACCAACGGTCGGCTCTACACCGCATCTTTATCCCCCAATTGGACCTGACCCCCATGAGCAACAAAGACATCGTCCTGGCTTTCTCCGGTGGACTCGACACCAGCTTCTGCGTGCCGTACCTGCAGGAGCGCGGCTACAACGTGCACACCGTGTTCGCCGACACCGGCGGCGTGGATGACGAAGAGCGCGATTTCATCGAGAAGCGTGCCGCCGAACTGGGCGTCACCAGCCACGTCACCGTCGACGGTGGTCCGGCAATCTGGAGCGGCTTCGTCAAGCCGTTCGTGTGGGCCGGCGAAGGCTACCAGGGCCAGTACCCGCTGCTGGTCTCCGACCGGTACCTGATCGTGGACGCCGCGCTCAAGCGCGCCGCCGAGCTGGGCACCAACATCATCGCCCACGGCTGCACCGGCATGGGTAACGACCAGGTCCGCTTCGACCTGGCCGTGAAGGCGCTGGGCGACTACCAGATCGTCGCGCCGATCCGCGAAATCCAGAAGGAACACACCCAGACCCGCGCCTACGAGCAGAAGTACCTGGAAGAGCGCGGCTTCGGCGTGCGCGCCAAGCAGCAGGCCTACACCATCAACGAGAACCTGCTGGGCCTGACCATGTCCGGCGGCGAGATCGACCGTTGGGAAGCGCCGGGTGAGGGTGCTCGTGGCTGGTGCGCCCCGCGCAGCGAATGGCCGGAACAGGCACTGACGGTCACTCTGAAGTTCGTCGAAGGCGAAGCGGTCGAGCTGGACGGCAAGGCGCTGCCGGGTGAGCAGATCCTGGCCAAGCTCAACAAGCTGTTCGCCCCGTACGGCGTGGGCCGTGGCGTCTACACTGGCGACACCGTGATCGGCCTGAAGGGCCGCATCGTGTTCGAAGCGCCGGGCCTGGTTTCGCTGCTGGCCGCGCACCGCGCGCTGGAAGACGCCGTGCTGACCAAGCAGCAGAATCGCTTCAAGCCGGACGTGGCGCGCAAGTGGGTGGAACTGGTGTACGAAGGCTTCTACCACGACCCGCTGAAGACCGACATCGAAGCCTTCCTGAAGTCCTCGCAGGCCAAGGTCAACGGCGAGGTGGTGCTGGAAACCCGTGGCGGTCGCGTCGACGCCGTTGCGGTGAAGTCGCCGCACCTGCTCAACACCAAGGGCGCCACCTATGCCCAGTCGGCGGACTGGGGCGTGGAGGAGGCCGAAGGCTTCATCAAGCTGTTCGGCATGAGCTCGACGCTCTTTGCTCAAGTCAACCGTGGTTGACTTGAGCACGAGCCCGCGCATTTCACCTAATCCCCGCGCCGTTGGCGCGCCCCCTTGAACATCAAGGGGGCTCTCCTCCAGCCGGTACACGTTGTACTGAAGGATCTTTGATTCATGCTTGAACAGACGCTCGATCACCTGCAGGCACTGGTGTCCTTCGACACCCGCAACCCGCCGCGTGCGATCACCACCGGTGGCATCTTCGATTACCTGCGCGACAACCTGCCCGGGTTCAATGTGGAGGTGATCGACCATGGCGCCGGCGCGGTCAGCCTGTATGCCGTGCGCGGCACGCCGAAGTACCTGTTCAACGTGCATCTGGACACCGTGCCGGACTCGCCGCACTGGAGTGCCGACCCGCACGTGATGCGCCGCCTGGACGACCGTGTGGTCGGCCTTGGCGTGTGCGACATCAAGGGCGCGGCTGCGGCGCTGGTGGCGGCCGCCAATGCCAGTGATGGCGACGCGGCCTTCCTGTTCTCCAGCGATGAAGAAGCCAACGATCCGCGCTGCATCGCCGCGTTCCTGGCCCGGGGCATTGCGTACGAAGCGGTGCTGGTGGCCGAACCGACCATGAGCGAAGCGGTGCTTGCCCATCGTGGCATCAGCTCGGTACTGATGCAGTTCGCCGGCCGTGCCGGCCATGCATCCGGGAAGCAGGATGCAGCCGCCAGTGCGTTGCACCAGGCGATGCGCTGGGGCAACCGCGCGCTGGACCATGTCCAATCGCTGGCCTCGGCGCGCTTCGGTGGATTGACCGGCCTGCGCTTCAACATCGGGCGCGTCGAAGGTGGCATCAAGGCCAACATGATCGCGCCGGCGGCGGAAGTGCGCTTCGGTTTCCGGCCGCTGCCGTCGATGGATATCGATGCGCTGCTGGCGACCTTCGCCGGCTTTGCCGAACCGGAAGCGGCGCTGTTCACCGAAACCTTCCGTGGCCCCAGCCTGCCGGCAGGGGATATCGCCGAAGCCGAACACCGCCGCCTGCTGGCGCGCGACGTGGCCGACGCGCTGGACCTGCCGATTGGCAACGCGGTGGACTTCTGGACCGAGGCGTCGTTGTTCTCGGCCGCTGGCTACACCACGCTGGTGTTCGGTCCGGGCGACATCGCCCAGGCCCACACCGCCGATGAGTTCGTGACGCTGGAGCAGCTGCAGCGCTACACCGACGCCGTACACCGGATCATCGCCGCCGGCGCCTGATCGACCCACAACGCCGCTGCGCTTGCGCGCAGCGGAACTGCAACGCGGCGACCGCCGCCTGTGACGAAACCGAAATGTCTCCTGCCCTCCAGCCCCACCGCCAGACCCGCCAGACCATCGTGCGCCTGCTCTCGAGCATGGCCAGCGCGAAGGAGATCAGCCAGTACCTCAAGCGCTTCTCGCAGCTGGACGCCAAGCGTTTCGCCGTGGTCAAGGTCGGCGGCGCAGTGCTGCGCGACGATCTCGACGCGCTGACTTCCTCGCTGTCCTTCCTGCAGGAAGTCGGCCTGACCCCGATCGTGCTGCACGGCGCTGGCCCGCAGCTCGATGCGGAACTGTCTGCCGCCGGCATTGAAAAGCAGACGGTCAACGGCCTGCGGGTGACTTCGCCGGAAGCCTTGGCGATCGTGCGCCGGGTGTTCCAGCAATCCAACCTGCGCCTGGTCGAAGCGCTGCAGCAGAACGGCGCGCGCGCCACCTCCATCACCGGCGGCGTGTTCGAGGCGGAGTATCTGGGCCTGGATACCTACGGCCTGGTCGGCGAGGTGAAAAAGGTCAACCTGGCACCGATCGAAGCCAGCCTGCGTGCCGGCTCGATCCCGGTCATTACCAGCCTCGGCGAGACCGCAGGTGGCCAGATCCTCAACGTCAATGCCGACTTCGCCGCCAACGAACTGGTGCAGGAGCTGCAGCCGTACAAGATCATCTTCCTGACCGGTACCGGCGGCCTGCTGGACGAGCAGGGCAGCGTGATCGATTCGATCAACCTGTCCACCGAGTACGACCACCTGATCGCACAACCGTGGATCCACGGTGGCATGAAGGTGAAGATCGAACAGATCAAGTCCCTGCTGGACCGGTTGCCGCTGGAATCGTCGGTGTCGATCACCCGGCCGGCCGACCTGGCCAAGGAACTGTTCACCCACAAGGGCTCGGGAACGCTGGTGCGCAAGGGCGAGAAGGTGCTGCGTGCAACCGCCTGGAGCGAGCTGGACCTGCCGCGCCTGAAGGGCCTGATCGAATCCAGTTTCGGCCGCACCCTGGTGCCGGACTATTTCGAGAGGACCACGCTGCTGCGCGCGTACGTCAGCGAGAACTACCGCACGGCGGTGATCCTCACCGATGAGGCCGAGGGCGTGTACCTGGACAAGTTCGCCGTGCTCGACGATGCGCAGGGCGAAGGCCTTGGCCGCGCGGTCTGGAACGTGATGCGCGAGGAAACCCCGCAGCTGTTCTGGCGCTCGCGCAACGGCAACCCGATCAACCACTTCTACTACGCCGAATCCGATGGCTGCTACAAGCAGGGTCAGTGGAAGGTGTTCTGGTACGGTGCCGATGGCATCGACCGGATCAGGACCTATGTCGACCACTGCGCGGTGCGTGCGCCGAGCCTGGAGGGCTGAGCGCGATGAACCACGCAGACTGGACCCGGGTACCCACGTTGACCGGCACGCATGCGCGGCTGGAACCGCTGCAGATGAGCCACATCGACGGCCTGCGCGGCGCGTTGGGCGAAGGCGCGCTGTCCAGGCTCTGGTACACCCAGGTGCCCGACGCGAAGACCATGACCGGCTATGTACAGGCCGCGCTGCAGGCGCAGGCCGAGGGCAAGGTGCTGCCGTTCGTGGTGTTCGATGCCAACGACCAGATCGTCGGTACCACCCGTTACTACGATCTGCAGCCGGACGTACCGCGGCTGAGCATCGGCTACACCTGGTATGGCGAATCGGTACAGCGCACCGGGGTCAACTCCGAAACCAAGCTGATGCTGCTCAGCCATGCCTTCGAGCGGCTGGAATGCCTGAGCGTGGTGTTCGAAACCAGCTGGTTCAACTTCACCTCGCGCACCGCGATCGCACGCCTGGGCGCCAAGCAGGATGGCGTGCTGCGCAATCACCGCCGCCATCCCGACGGCACGCCGCGCGACACCGTCATCTTCTCCATCATCGATGCGGAATGGCAGGGCGTGAAACGCCACCTGCAGCACCGCCTCGATTCGCACGCATGAGCACGCACGCATGAGCACTTCCTCCTCGTTCACCGTCGGCATCGTCGGCGCCCGCGGCCATACCGGCGCCGAGCTGATCCGCCTGGTGGCAGCGCATCCGAACCTGCAGCTGGGTTTCGTGTCCTCGCGCGAACTGGCCGGGCAGCGCGTGTCCAACCACTACCCGCAATGGCAGGGCGAACTGCAGTTCGAGAATCTCGACGCCGACGCCGTTGCCGCCAAGGGCGTGGACGCGGTGATCCTGGCCCTGCCCAACGGCCTGGCCGCGCCGTTCGTGGCGGCGCTGGAAACGGCGAAGCCGGACACGGTGATCGTCGACCTGTCGGCCGACTACCGTTTCGACAACACCTGGTACTACGGCCTGCCCGAGCTTACCCGCAGCCGTTACCGCGGACAGAAGCACATCAGCAACCCCGGCTGCTATGCCACCGCGATGCAGCTGGCGATCCATCCGCTGCTGGATCTGCTGGCTGGCCCGCCGCAGTGCTTCGGCGTGTCCGGCTACTCGGGTGCGGGCACCTCGCCGTCGGACAAGAACAACGTTGAACTGCTGGCCGACAACCTGATGCCGTACGCGCTGACCAACCACGTGCATGAGCGCGAGGTTTCCGTGCAGCTGGGCGTGGCCGTCGAGTTCATGCCGCACGTCGCGCCGCATTTCCGTGGCATCACCCTCACCGCCAACCTGTGGTTGAACCGCGTGCAGACGCGCGAGCAGATCGTCGAGCGCTTCCAGCAGGCTTATGCCGGTGAAGCACTCATCGAGGTCGTGGACGAGGCGCCGTGGGTGAGCCGCATCGCTGGCCGCCACGGTGCCCAGGTCGGCGGCTTCACGCTCGCCCCGGGCGGCAAGCGGGTGGTGGTGGTGGCGACCCTGGACAACCTGCTCAAGGGCGCGGCCACCCAGGCCATGCAGAACCTCAATCTTGCGCTGGGCATCGACGAACTGACGTCGATTCCGCACTGAAACCGTACAGGAGCTCCCCATGGCAGACCTTCTTTGGCAGAAGCCAGGCGTCGCTGTCGATGCCCAGATCCAGACCTTCCTTGCCGGCGACGACGTGATCCTCGATCGCGAGTTCTTCCTGCACGACATTGCTGCCAGCGCCGCGCATGCGCAGGGCCTGCAGCACATCGGCATCCTCAGCGCCGACGAACTGGCCGGCCTGCTGCGCGAGCTGGAGGTGCTGGCACAGGACTTCCGCGAAGGCCGTTTCGTGCTGGATACGCAGTATGAGGATGGCCATTCGGCGATCGAGGCACGGTTGACCGAGCGCCTGGGTGATGCCGGCCGCAAGATCCACACCGGCCGCAGCCGCAACGATCAGATCCTGGTCGCCACCCGGTTGTGGTTGAAGGAGAAGCTGCAGCGCGTGGCGCAGGTCAGCGCCGAAGTGGCAAAGGTTGCACTTGACCGTGCGCAGGCCGAGCAGCATCTACCGATTCCCGGTTACACCCATATCCAGCGTGCCGTGGTGTCCTCGGCCGGCATGTGGTGGGCCGGTTGGGCCGAAGCCTTCATCGACAACGCTGTGCGTGCCCGTGATACCCATGCACTGGTCGATGCCAATCCGCTTGGCACCGCCGCCGGTTACGGCGTGAACCTGCCACTGGATCGCCAGCACACCACCGCTGCGCTCGGCTTTGCGCGCATGCAGATTTCGCCGATCTACGCGCAGCTGTCGCGTGGAAAGTTCGAACTGGCTGCGCTGGAAGCGCTGGGCGGTGCCACCTTGGACCTGCGCCGCATTGCCTGGGACCTGTCGCTGTTCACCAGCGCCGAATTCGGTTTCGTCGCGTTGCCGGCGCAGTACACCACCGGCAGTTCGATCATGCCCAACAAGCGCAATCCGGACGTGATCGAGCTGATGCGGGCGACCCATGCCAGCGTCGCCGCTGCACGCACCGAAATCGAGCAGCTGCTGTCGCTGCCATCGGGCTACCACCGCGATCTGCAGTCGTCCAAGGGCGCCATCTTCCACGGCTTCGGGCGCGGCCTGGCCGCGCTGGAGCTGCTGCCGGCGCTGCTGGCCAACCTGGAATGGCGCGATGACAAGCTGCGTGCAGCGATCGATTCGGGCATGTATGCCACCGATGTCGCGGTGGAAGCTGCGGTAGCGGGCGTACCGTTCCGCGAGGCCTACAAGGCTGCTGCTGCCGGTGCCGACAGTGCAGGGCAGGGGCGCACGCCGGAAGGCAGCCTGGCGGCGCGCGTATCGCCGGGCTCGGCGTCGGACCTGCGCCTGGATGAACTGCGCGCGCGCTGGCAGGCGCTGTCCTGATGGCCGGCACCGTCTACCTGGTGCTGGCGATGCGCCTGCCGGGCTTCACCGACGCCGTGGTGCAGCCGCACCGCGACTTCCTCGATGCGTTGCAGGCCGAGGGCCGGCTGCAGCTGACCGGCGGCTTTGCCGACGGCAGCGGTGGCGCCTATGTGCTCTGCAACCTCGACAGCCTGGCGCAGGCGCAGGCCATCGTCGCCACCGATCCGCTGGTGACGATGCAGGCATCGGCGCTGAGCGTCCACGAATGGAATACCCGCTGAGGCGCCCCTGATGACTGTCCACGCCGCCCACGTTGCATCGCCGTTCCCCGAACAAGCGCTGCCGTCGTGGCGGCGTGCCGTGCTCAAGGTCGGCAGCAGCCTGCTTGCCGCCGACGGTGGTGGCCTGTCGCCGCGCCACGCGCTGGGCCTGGCCCAGTTCGTTTCGGCCAACGTGCTGGCCGGGCGCGAGGTCGTCATCGTCTCCTCCGGCGCGGTCGCTGCCGGCCGCGCGATCCTGCCCCGGGCCGATGAACCCGGTGCCGCGATGGCGGCGCGGCAGGCGTTGGCGGCCCTCGGCCAGGCGCAGCTGATCGGTCTGTGGCAGCGCTTCTTCGAGCGCCCGGTGGCGCAGGTGCTGCTGACCCATGACGATCTGCGCAACCGCCGCCGCTATCTCAATGCGCGGGCAACCCTCAACGAGCTGCTGCGACTGGGCGCGCTGCCGGTGGTCAACGAGAACGACACCGTTTCGGTGGATGAGCTCAAGCTCGGTGACAACGACAATCTGGCCGCGACGGTAGCGGCGCTGGTCGATGCCGATGCACTGTTCATCGCCACCGACATCGACGGTCTCTACAGTGCCGATCCGCGCACGCAGGCCGATGCCCGGCCATTGCATGATGTAGCCGAGTTGAACGATGCCGTGTTGGCGATGGCGGGCGGCGCCGGCTCGGTCGCCGGTACCGGCGGCATGCGCACCAAGCTGGAGGCCGCAGCCAAGGCCGGGCGTGTCGGCATCGAAACCTACCTGTTCAACGGCCGCAGTGGCGAGGTGGTGCGCGCGCTGGCGCAGGACCGCCTGTTCGGCACCCGCATCCATGCAGCACGCAGCCGTGAGGCGGCCCGCAAGCACTGGCTGCGCCATGCCCCGCTCGCTGAAGGCGCGATCCTGGTCGATGCCGGCGCGGCCCAGGCAATGCGCGAGAAGGGTGCATCGCTGTTGCCCGGTGGCATCACCGGTGCCGACGGCGCGTTCCGGCGCGGTGACATGGTGCAGGTATGCTGGAACACCGACGCCGGCCGGGTGTGCGTGGCCCGTGGTGTGAGCCAGTACGCCGCCGATGACGTGCGCCGCATTGCCGGCTGCCACACCCGCGACATCCAGGCCGTGCTCGGCTACAACTACGGCGGTACCGTCGTCCACCGCGACGATCTGGTGCTGCCATGACCCCCCGCAGGATATGCCGATGAGTGAGATCAAATCGCAGGCCCGTGCCTGCCGCGACGCGGCCCAGGTGATTGCCGGCCTGGACAGCGATGCACGCAGGGCGCTGCTGCAGGCGATGGCGCAGGCGCTGGAGGTCAATGCCGGGCAGATTCTTGCAGGCAATGCACGCGACCTGGCCGCCGCCCGCGACAAGGGCGTGGGCAGCGCGATGCTCGACCGTCTGGCGTTGGACCCGGCGCGCCTGCTGGCGATGGCCGACGCCGTGCGCGAGGTGGCCGGCCTGCCGGACCCGGTCGGGCAGGTGACCCGCGACGACGTGCGTCCGAACGGCATCCGCGTACAGAAGGTGCGCGTGCCGCTGGGCGTGATTGCGATGATCTACGAAGCACGCCCGAACGTGACCGCCGAAGCCGCTGCGCTGTGCCTGAAGGCGGGCAACGGCGTGATCCTGCGTGGCGGCTCGGAAGCGATCCATTCCAATACCGCGATCGCGCAGGCATTGGCCGGGGCATTGAAGGCCAACGGCGTGCCCCCTGCCGCTGTGACGGTGCTGACCGACCTGCGCCGCGAAGCCATGCTGGAATTGCTGCAGCTGCATGAACTGATCGATCTGGCCATTCCGCGCGGTGGCGAAGGGCTGATCCGCTTCGTTGCAGAACACGCGCGGGTACCGGTGATCAAGCACTACAAGGGTGTCTGCCACCTGTTCGTCGATGCCAGTGCCGATGCCGCCAAAGCGCTCGATCTGCTGGTGGACGGCAAGTGCAGTCGCCCCTCCGCGTGCAATTCACTGGAGACCCTGCTGGTGCACCGGGACATTGCCGCAGCGTTCCTGCCGCGTGCTGCACAGGCGCTGGCCGAGCGTGGCGTGCAGCTGCGTGCAGACGAGCGCGCGCAGCCGTTGCTGCCGGGAAGCACCGCGGCCAGCGAAGACGACTATGCCGCCGAGTTCCTCGATCTGGTACTGGCGGTCCGCGTGGTCGACGATCTTGATGCAGCGATCGCGCACATCCGTACCTATACCTCCGACCACACCGAAGTGATCGCCACTGAAGACGTAGCCAGTGCCGAGCGCTTCGTCAGCGCATTGCGCTCGGCGGTGGTGATGGTCAACGCGTCTTCGCGTTTTTCCGATGGTGGCCAGCTTGGCCTCGGCAGCGAGATCGGCATCTCCACCACGCGCCTGCACGCCTATGGCCCGATGGGGCTGGAAGCGCTGACAGTCGAACGGTTCGTGGTGCGCGGCGAAGGCCAGGTCCGAAGGTAGGGTCACAGCCGGGCTGCGCCCGGCACCCGCAGAGGCCACGGCAACAGCCGAAGCAACCGCCGAAGCAACCGCAAATGCAACGGCAACGGCAACAGCGGGGTTCCTGCGGGATGGCGGGGTGGGTCCGGTTGCGGGGGACGCCGTGAACCCGTCCATGGGGGCTTGGCCGCGGCATCCATGCCGCGGACACCCCCGCAACCGGACCCACCCCGCCTTCGACAGATCTCCGCAGTCTGTCGGGATGGCATGACTTGCTCTTGGTGGGTGTCGACCTTGGTCGACACGTAGATCCACGCCATGCGTGGATGTCTTTCGTTCAATTGTCGAAATATTCGATTTCGATTTCGATTTCGATTTCGATTGAGATGGACCCACCGTCACCGGGAATCTGTCGAAGGTGGGGCGGTGTCGGATTGCGGGGTGTCAGCCGCATGGATGCGGCTGCCAAGCCTACAAGGCGTACTTGCGGCGTCCCCGCAATCCGACACCGCCCCGCCATCCCACTGACTGCCAGCTGTTGCTGTTGCTTCGGCCTCTGCGGGTGCCGGGCGCCGCCCGGCCGAACCCCCGTTACCTCAACAGCTGCGCGGTCATGCCCAGTGGCCGTGCATGCTCATCCATGTGCAGGGTGATGGCCTTGGCCCCGGACATCTGTTCGGCAAGCTGATCGCTGGCCCCCAGCGAATGGGCGATCTCCGCACGACTTGCGTCCTCGTGCGGACCGCGCCGTTCCTTGCCGGAAAAGCGGTAACGGTTGTACTCGGCCCAGGCGATCAGCAGCAGCGCACAGCACGCCAGGATCACCGGCAGGGCGATGATCACGAACGGGTCAAGATGCTGCTTGCGCTCGTACAGCTGCAGCCACGCCAGCTGCCCACCGAGCAACCAGGACACCAGCGTGACCAGCGGTGCCCACAGGTAGAAGTAGAACCCCCAGAACGCCAGCGTCACAAAGCCCCAGGCGGTGCGCTGCAGGCGGGGCTGCTTGAGCGGCTTCTGGATCAGGCGCGAGTCGAAGCGGTTGGACGGCGTCCTGGCGGTCGAGTGGCGATGTGCGTTCATCGGATACCTCTGTCTGGGCTGACCCAGGTGGCACGCTTGCCGCGCCGCCCGAGAAGGGTCTTGGGCAGCGCCACCAGGGTGGTGAACAGGCTGATCAACCAGTACGCCATCGGGTACCAGATGACCCAGAAATAGTTGCGGCCGATATGCGTTTCGTAACGCCTGTCGATGATCAGGCTGCTGGCGAACTGCAGCAGGCAGACCAGGGCCAGGATCACGCCATGCCATTGCGGCAGCAACGTGTCGATGTACAGCGACGGCGGCATGGGGATGAACTTGCCCACTGCCCACAGCAGGATGATCGCCAGCATGGTGTAGGCCCACAGCACGCTGAGGATGTATTCCAGCAGCACGCCCCACATCCGCCGCTTGCGCCAGCTGAACAATGAAGCACCGTGGCGCAGCAGTACTTCCACGCCGCCCTGTGCCCAGCGCAGGCGCTGCCGCCACAGCCCTTTCAGGGTTTCCGGCATCAGGATGAAGCACAGCGCGTTGGGCTCGTAGCGGATGTCCCAGTGGTCCAGCTGCAGCCGCCAGCTGATGTCGATGTCCTCGGTGACCATGTCGTCGGCCCAGTAGCCGATGCGGTGCAGGGCGGTGCGACGGAACGCGGCAATGACCCCGGACACGGTGAAGATGCGGCCGTACACGCGCTGGGCGCGCTTGATCATGCCGATGATCGAGGAGAACTCCGCCACCTGCAGGCGGCCGAGCAGGGTGGAGCGGTTGCGGATCCGCGGGTTGCCGGTTACCGCACCCACGCGTGGGCCGCTGGTCAGGTGCCAGACCATCCAGTGCATGGCGAACTCTTCCAGCATGGCATCGCCATCGATGCACACCAGGTACTCCGATCTCGCGGCCAGCGCGCCCATGCGCAACGCGTTGGCCTTGCCAAGGTTGCGGTCCAGATGGACCACTCGCAGACGCGGATGAAGCACTGCCAGCGCGTCCAGGCGGGTGCCGGTGTCGTCGGTGCTGCCATCGTTGATGGCGATCACCTCAAAGTCCGGGTAGCGCTGGGCCAGTGCCGCGCCGAGGGTGTCGTCCAGGTTCCCCGATTCGTTGTGGCACGGGATCAGCAGGCTGGCGAACGGATACTCCGCCATCGGTGGTGGGTCGTTGCGCGGCCGCGACTTCCGCTCGCGGCGGAAGAAGTAGTACAGGCCACCGGACATCCAGAAGAACGCCATCACCATGGGGTAGAAGAAAGCGAACTGGAACATGGCGTTGAGCCACGGATTCATGTCCACGTCACTTCTCCGGGTACGGGAAGTTGCGCGCGGACATCGCCGCGCGTGCATCCTGGGTCGACGGCTTGTCGGCGATGAAATCGTCCGGGTACCACGCGAAATGGCGCACGCCCTGTGCCTGCAGGCGGCGGATCTGCGCACGCAGCTGTTCGCCGCTGATCGGGCGCTGCGTGCGCCAGTCCACGGTCTGCAGCTCGAACATCGTGTGCTTCAGCTCGGGGTCGTGCGCACGCACGGCCACCACCAGCTTGTCCAGCCAACGCTGCGGGCGGCGGCTGCCTTCCATCCATGGCATCGCCATCAGCGCAGTGCGGTCGTAGGCCTTGTTGAACAGGTCCAGGCGCTGGGCGAACCACGCCGCGCTCTGCGGCTCCAGCACCGGCTGCGCGTACAGGTTGCGCACGGTGCCCAGCTTGGGGCGCCAGCGTTGTGCGCTGTCACGCAGCTCCAGGGTGAAATCGATCAGCGCCTGGGTGCGGCCGCCGTCGCTGCCTTCCTGCGGCAGCTGGGCCAGTTCGGTATCGCGCACATAGCCGTCATCGTGGAACAGCAGGCCTTCGAAGTACGAATTGATCGCCAGGTCTTCGTAGATGTCCTTGATGATCTGCCGTGCCTGCGGCTTGGTGAAATCCAGGCGGTACATGCCATCGCGTTCCGGGCTCTGGATGCCCAGCGCTGCACGCTGCGCAGCGTCGGGCAGTTCATAGCCCAGCACCGGCAACCACGCATACACCTTCACCCCGGCACGGGTTTTGAGCTGCCAGGCGACGCGGTTGAACAGGTCCGCACGCATCGGCAGGTGGCGGTTCGGGAAGTACAGGGCATCGGCGGTGTTGTTGCCGTCCGGATCGGCGAAGGCCTGCAGGTAGACATGGGTCGGGCCGATCCGCTTCACCCGCTCGATCAGCGCATCCAGGTTGCGCGCCTGCTGTGCAGGGTCGCTGTCGTAGACCGAATCCATATCGATCTGCAGTGCGCGGGTGCCGTCCAGATTGACGTTGCGGCGCAGCTCGAAGGCCAGCGAAGTGATGTTCGGGTTGCTGGTCACCAGCAGGCGTGCCAGGCCATGCAGGTCGGCCGTCACCGGCGTGCTGCGTCCTTCCAGATCGAAGGACACGGGCATGCCGAGCTGCTCGGCGATGTCGTTGCTCAACTGGTTGTAGGCGGCATACGGCCAGACGATCGCTTTCGGGCGTATACCCAGCTCCTTCTCGATGCGCTGCACGCTGCGGCCGAGATCGTCGCGCAGGCGCTTCTCGTACTCCTGCGCGCTTTCGTAGCGCTGCGCCGTGGGGTCGTAGATGCGGGTGATCACCGCCGGGGTCTGGTTGCCCTGCGGGTTGGACTGCACGCCGTGGTGCAGGTTGTCGGTATGGCTGGCCAGTTCGATCAGGCCGCTGGCCTGCATCTCGCGCAGCTGGTCCCAGGTCAGGAAGTCGTCATGGCCGAAGGGGCGGTAGCCGTAGTCGATGGTGCGGCCCGGTGCCATGTCCACGTAGTCAGTGATCACCGCCACCAGCGCCGGATAGTTGTAGGCGCGCAGCAGCGGATAGACGCGGCTGTACACGCTGCGCAGGCCGTCGTCGAAGGTCAGCAGCACCGGTCTCGGCGGCAGCGTTGCTTCGCCGCGCGAGGCCTTGATCAGCTGTGACAGTGAGACCGGGTGATAGCCATGGGCGGACAGCCAGTCCAGGTGTGCGGCGAAGTTCTGCGTGCTGACCGCGTAAGCGTCGCCGTCGGATTTTTCCAGCACATCATCACGCACGTCGTGGTAGCTGAGGACCAGCAGGCCGTTGTCGGCCGCGTCCAGTTCCGCAGCCGAGCTGGCGCGCTGGGCCGCAGCGGGCAGGGCGAGGGCCAGCAGCGCCAGCAGCAGTACGGTCGTCAGGTTGCGAAGCATCCGTTTCATCTCATTCTCCCCAGCGCAGCGCGGCATCGAAGCCGATATGTCGTTCACGTTGGCCGTCGTAGACCGGCCGCGACCAACTCACGCCGTACTCGAGGATCCGCCCCTGGGCGAACTGCCATTCGTGGCGATAGGCCACGGTCGGAATGATTGAGCTGCCAAATCCCTCCTGCCAGTAGTTGCCCACCGACACCGTCAGGCGATGGCGGAAGTGGCGCTCATAATGGCGCCACAGCTGCTGGTCGATGCGCAGGCCCACTTCCACCGAGCGGTCCCGCGACGGATTGAAGTAGGGCGCATCGTCGCGGCTGCCACGGCTGGTGTAGACGCTGCCCAGGCCATCGATCAACAAGCGCGGGCGGGTCAACAGCCGTTGCTCGATCGCACTGTTCAGCGTATCGCGGCGGTTGCCATCGTCGTACCGGAACTGGCTGCCACCGAAGCTCCAGTGGGTGCGCTCGTTGCGCGTGTAGTCCACTGCAACCGCAACGCTGTCGGCGGTGATGCCGGCCACGCGTGCCTGCATCGAGGCTTCCGGGTCATTGCGGGCAGCGGTTACGCCGGCGTGCCAGCGATCATTGAACTGCCAGCCGAAGCCGCCGCGCAGGCCGGTGTCGCCGATGCTGTCGTTGGGGCGCAGCACCGCCGCCTCGGCATCGAGGCGGTCGAAGCGGTAGCGCACGCCGGCACCGATCCACAGCGGATCGATGTCCTGGTCCTGGAAGCTGACCGAACGGCGGTCGGCGAAGGCAAACAGTCGCCAGCGGTCGTTGAGAACCGGCGAAGCCACTTCCATGCCGTAGTGCAGGTCGTCGTTGCCCAGCGGCGAGGTGCCGCCACCGCCGGAACTACGGCCACCCTCGACCTTGGCCAGCAGCTGCCAGCCGCGATGGGCGCGCCAGTCGCGGTCCATGCGTTGCACCGCCGGCTGGCTTGGATAGCGTGCCAGCAGGTCGTCATGCAGCGGCCGCGCCAGGTCGTCGCGCTGCAACTGCACGTAGGATTCGTACATGCCCAGGCGCGGCGCGATGTCACGCGGGTCCAGGGTATAGGCCATCTGGTGGCGCTCAAGCGCCCGCCGTGGCCAGCCGCGCATCTGGTAGACGCTGCCCAGTGAAGTCTGCAGGCTGCCATTGCCGGGGCCGACCTCGACCAGGGCTTCCAGTTCGCGCTGGGCCGTGGGCAGGTCACCGCTGTAGGCCCGCACCATCCCCAGGTTCAGGTCGGCCTCGTAACGCGCCCAGTTCTGGAACGGGGTCTTGCCGCCGCCCCAGCGCCAGGCCGGTTCGTCCTTCTGCCAGGCCTGCAGGTAGCCCACCGCCTTCTCCGCCTGCTCGGTTTCCAGATAGGCATAGGCCAGCTCCGAGCGTGACTCGAAGCGTGAGGGGTCGTTCTTTGCGGCGGCCTCCAGCAAGGGAATGGCCTCCTCCGGGTTCTGGGTGGCCATCAGCGAGTCGCCTACGGCCGGCAGCACGTAATCGGGCAGGGCATGGCCTTCGCGCTGCAGCGCCCGCGCCTCGTCGCGCACCTGCGCGTGGCGGGCCAGGCGGTTGAGCAGGATCAGCCGGTCCATGCGGATACGCAGCGGCGCCTGCACCTGCGTTGTGCCATCGCGCTCGACGTACTGCTCCATTTCCGCCAGCGAAGCCTCTGCCTCGTCCAGCCGGGTGTCTTCGCTTTCCCCGTAGGCCAGGCTCCAGTTGACCAGCTTGGCCACGTAATTGGCCTCCAGCCGCGCTTTCTGGTCCTGGTCGAACAGGTTGGGCCGGGCCTGGTAAAGCCGCCAGGCGCGATGGGCGTTGCCGATGTCGCCCAGGGTCAGGACCTGCAGCTTGTACAGCAGGTCGTCGTTGGGCTCGCGCAGCTGCGCGCGCTCGATCGCCGCCAGCGCATCGACCCAGCGCGCCTGGTCCCGGTAGTGGCCGATCTCGGCGAGGCGGTCGGCGCGCGTTGTCGCGGTGGGCGGCGGGGCCGCATGGGCCCAGTACGCCAAGGTGGCGCAGGCCAGACCGACGCACAGCGCCAGTGGACGATGAACAACCATGAGACCCCCTAAGCATCCATTGCTGAACGATGTGCTGAAAAGTGTGACGCACATCACATGCCAACTATAGCTGACGCTGTGCCAAAGCGCCTACTTCCTATCCGTACCTTGTTGACGGAGAGTCCTTGGATGACCGGCCAGCCCTATCGCAACTCGTTGTCGCGCATATGGTTTTCTGATGTCGACTGGAACGGCACGGGGCAGTGTGGGTCGCCCCGTGGGGGCGTGGCACGCTGCCAGGGCTGGTTCCGGACACGAAACGGGTCAGCTTTGGACACGCTACGTCACCCACTGCGGTGGTGGTGTGTAGATCGTGGTAGGGGGGGACAGCTTTACGGCGGCGGTTGTCAGCCCGCCAGTGCGGTCACCACAGGTCTTCCAGCTTGCGCGGCTTGCACGCCACCCACGAGGCGCACAGCATCAGCAGCGCGCAGCCGAACAGGAAGGTGAAGGGCAGGGTCCAGCCCTCGCTGACGGTGTGCAGCCAACCGACCAGGAACGGGCCCAGGCAGCTGAAGCTGTAGCCCACGCCCTGCATGAAGCCGGACAGGGCCGCCGAACCGGTGGGGGTGCGCGTGCGCAGGTTGATCAGGGTCAGCGCCAGCGGGAACGTGGACGGCCCGACGCCCAGCAGGCAGGCCCACAGCAACGGTGCCTTCATCGGGGCGAACAGCAGGCCGGCGAAGGCGATGACGAAGGCGGAGAAGCCGATCAGCACCAGCGGGAAGGGATTCTGCAGGCGCACCGCCAGCGATGGGATCACCAGCGATGGCAGCAGGCCCAGTGCCGAAAACACCGCGACCATCACCCCGCCGAAGGCAGGCGTGGCGCCGGCTTCGACCACGATGCGCGGCAGCCAGGTGAACATCGAATAGGTCATCAGCGAGGTCATGCCGAACATCAGCGTCATGCTCCAGCCCAACGAGGTACGCCAGACCTTGCCGTGCGGCTGCGCGGTGGGATCGTTGCTGTCCAGCACCGGCTTGGGCGCACTGCGTGCCAGCAGCATCCATGGCAGGGTTGCTGCCAGTGCCAGCAGCGCCCACATGCCCAGCGACACCCGCCAGCCTGCGGCGTTGGCCACCGGCACCGCCAACAACGCCGGCATCATCGTGCCCAGCTGCAGCACGCTGATGTACAGCGTGCTCATGGTGCCGACCTTGTTGGCGAAGTAGCGCTTCACCAGCGGTGGCACCACCACGTTGCCGATGCCCATGCCCGCCAGCGCGATCACCGAGCCCAGCAGCAGGGTGCCCACATTGCCGGCGCTGGAGCGCAGTAGCAGGCCGGCGGCAGCCATCAGCATCGCCAGCAGGGTGGTGCGCTCAAGGCCCAGGCGTCGTGCCAGCGCTGGGGTGGCGACGCCGAACAGTGCGAACGACGCGGTCGGCAGCATGCCCAGCACGCCGGTCATGGTGGTGCCGAAGCCGAACTGCTGGCCCAGCACGTCCAGCAGCGGGGTGATCGAAGTGACGGCGGTACGCAGGTTGACCGCTGCCAGCAGGATCGCGGCGAACGCCAGCACGCGCCCGTGCAGCAGTGACGGCGAAGGGGAGGTGGGCGAGGTCATGCGGTGTTCCTTGCAGGTGGCGCACGCCATGCAGAATGACGTGCAGCGCCCGCACCGGGCGCGGCCGGTGTGGCAGGTGGGGGAGTGGTGGCCATTGTACGTGGCCGGGCCGGGTCAGGTCCCCGGTGGCACGTGCTGATGGCGGCTTATGCCGGGTGTCCCGGATTCCAGGTACAAAAAAACCCGGAGGACACGTATGTCTTCCAGGCTTCTTGGTGACCACCGGAGTGGTCGGGGAGACAGGATTCGAACCTGCGACCTCTACGTCCCGAACGTAGCGCTCTACCAGACTGAGCTACACCCCGAAGGGAGCCGCCTATTCTAGCCATTTCCCCCGATGGCGGCAAGGGGGAAGACCGTTCTGCATCGCTGCCGTGGCAGCGGCTCCTGCGGGAACAAAAAAGCCTGGAAGACTTCACCAGGCTTCAATGCGACCACCGAAGTGGTCGGGGAGACAGGATTCGAACCTGCGACCTCTACGTCCCGAACGTAGCGCTCTACCAGACTGAGCTACACCCCGAAGGAGCCGCCAAGAATACGGTGTGAAGGCCGTATCGGCAACCCTTTTTTACAGTTTCAACGCACTTCCCTGTCGGCGCGGGCGCTTTCGCGCGCTTCGAACCACATCCCGTTGAGGATGGCCACGACCGAAGCCAGGCCGGCGCCGAGAATCCAAGCGAAATACCACATGGTCAATCTCCTGTGTGCGAGGGGTGTGCCGACCCTGGGCCGGCACACGGGCAATCAGTACGCGTTGGGGTTGTCGTCCATGTCCTCGACCGTCGTCTTGCCCTTCAGCACGCGGTACACCCAGGTGGTGTAGGCGAGGATGATCGGCAGGAAGATGGCCGTGGCCAGCAGCATGACCCACAGCGTG